>Ga0182011_10002330_pt1 | contig 16054 bp, 12 predicted proteins | sample 711E1DmetaG_FD_120481 | JGI IMG/M metagenome (GOLD analysis project Ga0182011, IMG submission 120481) | Permafrost microbial communities from Stordalen Mire, Sweden - 711E1D metaG | ecosystem: Environmental > Terrestrial > Soil > Wetlands > Permafrost | place: Sweden: Stordalen | collected... | reverse complement strand
GGTTAGCGCAGCAGTAGAAGGCGAAGCTGCGTTGGTTCAGTATTTATCCCATATCCCTCTCTCCAACCTAACCAAAGACCAAGCGATGACCAATCGCAATGCAGTACTGCGTTATGCCCGCCGTTTCGGCTTTTCGCCCGCGAGTTTCTCCCTCCTCGAGGCGTGGGAGCCCATTCTTGTCGTTCTCCGCTCTGCCTATGCTGCAGCGAACGTCGTCGTAAGGAACGCCATCGAGCGCAAACTTCATCCGTCCGACTTTTCATTGGCAGATCTTGACACGTGGGCCACCGATGCTCTCGATGCCGGCAAAGGCCACGCTTACGTGCGTCAGACCCGGTCATCATTTCTAGCTGCCCTTCGAGAGGCCGGAACTCAGAGTCGCGTGCCGCGGCTGGACCTCACCGAGCGCCAACTTCCAGGATACCGACTTCCGATGAAGGAAATGCCGGAATCGCTTCGTGCCGCAATCACCAGGGTCGTTGAGTCGGCGCGTGCTGATAGGCAAATCTCACCGGAGACTCAGTGCGAGATCATTGAACATTTCGAGGACTTCTGTGGATACGCCAAGAACATTCGCGAACTTGACGTTGTAGCTTTAGAGCCCTTATTGAAAGAGCCGTTGGTGAAAGAGTTCGCCTTCTGGCTTCACAAGGAGAGAGAGTGCAAGCGGACCACAATCGTGGGCAGGCTATCGAGGATGTTTACCGCACTTCAGGCCTGCCCGGATTTCGTAGACTACGACTTCAGCTGGATCTATGGGATATATCGCAAACTGCGCAAAGAGCCGGAGAGTGCCATTAAGGAGCGCCGGAGGCAACGCCATATCGCATTCCAGGAACTGGCGGATCTGCCAGGGCGCATCCGCGATGAGCGGAAGGCACTTCGGAATCCGTCTCCCGCGGCTCTGGGTTGGCGAGTTATGGAGGAACTGCTTCTTACTTTTCTGATCCTGGCGCAGTACCCGCCTCGCTTCATCAGAAAGGCTGCGATCGGCGTGAACGTCTTCAGGGGTCCCATCCCGAAAGACGGGCCACCGTTCACGCTTCCTGCGTGGGCAATGGAATTGCATTGCGCGGACCCCGACGCTCACTTCTGGCAGTTTCGGTACGAGTCTAAGGATGGACAACTATTTCGCGGGCTGGTTCTGCAGAGGATAGTTCCGTTGCTTGAACTCTGGCTCTGCGAGTACCGGCCACAGTTGATTGGGGCAAACAAGGACACTGGAAGCCTCTTCTTTAACCGGAACCGGCAACCTCTGACCGCGCACCGGCTAAGTGAATATGTCACCAACCTCTCGCGGCGGCTCGCCAAGAAGCGCATCACTATGACATCCATCCGGAGTAGCTTTGCGCACTATTATCGTGAACGCCACCCCGGCAAAGATGCTGTCCTCGCTAATATCCAGTGGGTTCAATACGCGACAATCAAGCTGCGTTACGACGAAGAGTACCGCGAGCAACGCAAAGCGAGGGCTGCTCGCCACAGGAACCAGTACTCTTGAAATCTGCCCTCGAATCATCACAATTCACCACATTGGACGATTGAGTAAGGCCCAGCGGCGTTGACGACTGATCCTGATCCGTTGGGCCGTCCTGAACGCACCTCAAAGACAACTACAACACGATGTGACGCTGTGCCCTCATGACTACAACTCTCCCAAATGCGCCGGGTAATGACCGACCTCGAATCGAGGCTGACCAGCCAGGTGCATTTGGGAGTGCCTTCGAACGTCATTTAACACCGAAGGAGGTCGCCAAGCTGTGGGGCAAGGATGAAAGTACGATTCGGAAGATATTTCGCGATGAGCCCGGCGTCCTGTGCTTCGAATCAATGAACCGATCAAAAGTCACGCGGCGCTATGTCAGCTTAAGTATTCCGGAATCGATCGTTGTGCGTGTCCATCAGCGTCTGGAAAACAAGGGGAATAACAACAGCAATGTACGCACTCGAAAGAGTCGTACGTCACAAAATGCGAATGCCTCTGCTCGCGAACACTCCGTAATCGGGTCAGATGAGAAATGGGGCCGCGAAGCCCTGCGCACTGCGCAGAAGCTTAAGAATCGCATTCAAAACCGCAATACGTAAATCATGCATTGGGCTCACTTCATCAGGGGTTGTGCAGCACGCAGCCGTGTCTCTTCGCCAAGCGAACGTTCCTCCCTGTCCAATTAGCTATGAGCCGCCGATGAACTCGCCGGTTGCTTCCCTATCTTGGCCAGTTTCGGATTGAGCCGTATCCACAAGCACCCCAACGAAATTCTCTTAATTTCGGAGACCCACCCGAGCTCATTGTAAACCCAGGAGCGTTGGCAGCATTGCAACGTGGACCGTGCGCACTGGATCCGATGTAACGCAATATTTGCCGGAGTTGGACGGCAAAATCGGCCTATCCGCTCTGGCATTCAGGAAACTTACGCGTCGCTTCTGACGCACCACCAAAATGTATCGCCGGTTTGTCAGTTCAGGCACCGGCAGCAAGGCAGCGCTAATGACAACAGAACAGGGCCTCTCGAATATCACTTTTACTGTGTATCGGCGGCATTCAAAAGACTGCAAGCACGGTAAAGCGGGCCGTCGGCATTTTGGCTGTCAGTGCCCGATCTGGGGAGACGGGTACCTCTATAGCGAGCGGATTCTCCGCAAATCCTTAAGGACCAGGAATGCATCAACAGCCAATGCAAGGATGGGCAGCTTAATCGAGGTATGTTCACGCACCATCAATCAGTCCAATCAGATTCACGACGACGTTAATCCGAACGCCTCCGTCACTCTTGATTCACAAACATTTTCTGCACCGGACCCAAATCCGGAGCATAACGATCCCAAAGCGAGACCGAACGATCCAGCTTTGGTGGAAAACGCAGTAAACGCATTTCTTGCCAACTGCACAACGAACGGAATCAAGGAATCAACGATTCGTAAGTACCGCAACTCACTGAACCGCCTTGCAGCATTTGCGAAGACTAACAACACTTGGTGCGTTGCCGAAATCGTAGTAAGCGATCTCGACCGTTTTCGCGCAGACAGACGCGTGGCCCCAATCACGAGCCTGAAGGAACTTGATACCTTGCGGCAGTTCTGGTCTTACTGCATGGCTAGGGATCTCTGCAAGGAGAACATTGCGCAGAAAATCAAAGGGCCAACGATCACCTCGCCTAATGACGTGGAACCATACTCGGTCACGGAAGTCGATCGGATCATTGCCGCAACCCAGACGTTTGGCCGCACCCAGTACGAGCGAGTACGCGCCAAGGCTATCATCATGGTCCTGCGCTTTACCGCTCTTCGAATCGGAGATGTTGCGGTATTGCGCCGCGATCGGATCACCATGGAGAACGGGCGCTGGGTTATCTTTCTCCGCGCGGCAAAAAACAACAAGCCTGTTTTTCTTCCAATTCCGGTCCAGATGAAGGAAGCCCTCGATGCAGTACCCATTCCACGGAAGGGAGTGCCGGGATGTCCGTATTATTTCTGGTCAGGTCATGCCAAGGTGAAATCGATCGTGAGCGTCGTAGGGGAATGTGTCAGCGCAGTTTTCAAGAAGTCTGGCGTCGAGAAGGCGCACGCGCATCGTTTTCGTCATACCCTGGCTACCGAACTGTTAGGGGCGGGTGCAAGCTTCGAGGAAGTAGCCGACATTTTGGGCGACTCGGTCGAGGTTATCAAGAAGCATTATGCCAAATGGTCATCAGCTCGACAGGCACGCGTAACCGTCCTCATGACCCGCGTTCATGGAGATGGAGACTGGTCCAGTCAATGTCTAACGTAGGAGGCGAAAGAGAAGGATTCAACCGGGTAGAGCATTTGCCGGCACCAAAATCCGATACGCCGGCTATGTAGTCAGGCCTTCAACCCAATGAGGGACGTTCGCGTCCCTCATTGTTGCGTTTGTGGGTTCTACCCTTGCGACAACTCACTGATTGAAGCTTATGGAGAAGATTCTCGCTGAGCGGTAAGGAGATTTGCACTAGAGATTTAGCGCCAACGGAGCAACTCGTAGATTTGGGTAAGTTACCAAAAACCCAGTTTTCGGTGAAGTGACCGCAGGTCGAGAGCGCAGGACCGATTGATGTCTCCGGATTGCGCACCCTTCGGGTTTAGGACGACGTCAAGCGCACTTCGAGTATCTCTAGTAATCATGCGGATGTGGGAGGTCGTAATCAGCTTCCCGCCGTCCAATCAAGGCGAATGCAAAGAGTGGGGCTGTTGTTAGCTATGTGCCAGTGCTCAGGGGACGTGCGATATAGAGGACGACAGCCAGCCCGGTTCCTACAACAAATCGCTCACTGCCCCGAACTGTTTCATGCCGTTCATAAAAATGAAAGGCAGGTAACGAGCACCCAATGTAATAGTCTTTCGAACTACATTCTTCGCTTGTGTGATTTCCATTGTCCTCATGTTTGGAGACGTTCAACCGGAGCTCCTATGACAAATGTCACAATACTTTGCTGACGCATGCCACTGCAATGGGGGTGCTCCATATTCCATACTTGCGCGTGTAATCAGTCAATCGGAATACCAGGAGCGACTCCCATGAACGCAATCCACGAGTTAGCTGAAGCAGGCTCTACCGGGTACTGCGGTGTGTCAGAGGCACCAAAGGTAGCCGTTGCCTCGCTCACGCACGTCATTAAGCGATATGCCAATGGAGTGCTTGCCCTCGACGATCTCTCGCTCACGCTCCACTGTGGCGAGATCGTCGCCCTGCTTGGTCCCAATGGCGCAGGGAAATCGACAGCGGTGAAACTGATGATGGGGCTCAGTACGCCTACAGGAGGCAGCGTTCGCATTTTTGGAGGCGACCCGCGGCAGACAGCCACGAGGCTGCGCACCGGCGTGATGCTGCAGGTTGGCCGCGCTCCCGAGATGCTTCGGGTGAGCGAGCACATCAGCATCTTTCGCGGCTACTATCCCAATCCCATGGCCTACGCCGACATCATTCGCGCCGCTGGCCTGGCAGGTGTCGAGAGCCGGATGTTCGGGCAGCTTTCGGGTGGCCAGAAGCAGCGCATGCTGTTCGCCCTCTCACTGGCCGGCGATCCCGACTTGATCTTCCTCGATGAACCCACGGCCGGACTCGACGTTGAGGCGCGTCGCGGCATGTGGACTCAAATCCGATCCCTGGCCGAGCGCGGCAAGACGGTGCTGCTGACTACACACTACCTAGAGGAGGCAGATGCGCTGGCCCACAGAATCATAGTCATCAATAAAGGCCGCATGGTCTGCGAAGGCACCCCGGCGGAGGTTAAATCGCTCGGCTCCGGAACATCCGCTAGCCGCAGCCTGAAGGTAATTCGCTGTTCTACATCACTTGTCGTAAGCACGCTGCTTGCGATCCCGGGAGTCACCAACGTCGAAGCCCACGGCCCGCTCACTTCCATTACCAGCACGCAGGCAGAAGCTACGCTGCGCGAAATGCTGGCGCTTGACCAAAACCTTCATTCGCTCGAAGTGCAAAGCCCGGCGCTCGAAGATGCTTTTCTGGCGTTGACCGCGGAGTTGCCATCGGAAGGCTAGAACTGCACAGAGAACCTATAGGAGCACCCCATGTCGACCACAGCCATTCTTCCGCCCCCCATTCCCTTCACACGAAATCTGCGTAACCTTCGGATTTTCCTGACCGAGACACAATGCGAGTTCGTCCGCTTGCTGCGAACCCGCGGATTCTCATTGTCGATCATCGGATTCCCCGTAGCCTTCTACATCTTCTTCGGCCTAGTGATGAACCGGGGGCAGATGATTCACGGCGTCTCGGTCGCGAAGTACATGCTGGCCACCTACTCGGTCTTTGGCATGATCGGCGCAGCACTGTTCGGCATCGGAATAGGCCTATCTGGAGAACTGAGCGCCGGCTGGCTGGAGCTGAAGCGCGCCAGCCCCATGCCGCCGCTCGCCTATTTGCTGGCGAAGTGCTCAAGCGCAATGGCGTTCGGCGTCATCATCGTTTGCCTGCTCTCGCTGCTGGGAGTCACGGCGGCGCACGTGTCGCTCACCGCTTGGGAGTTCGGCCGTCTTATCGGCCTCACCGTGGTCGGAGTCATCCCGTTCGCGTGCATGGGCATGGCGCTGGCACTGCTGGTACCGTTCAATTCAGCCCCAGGCTTTGCCAACATGATCTATCTGCCTATGAGCTTTTGCGGAGGCCTGTGGATACCCATCATGATGCTGCCGCACGTGATGCAGAAGTTTGCGCTGCTGCTGCCCACGTATCATCTGTCGCAACTAGTGTTGGGTGCCTTCGGCTACGCGAGCGCTGGCAGCGCCGCTAGCCACTGGATGGGACTACTCGGCTTCACTCTCATTATGCTGGGCATAGCCTGGGTCGCCTTCCGCAGGTTCGAGCAAAACTCATAGCGGTACACTGCATTAGAGCGCCCCATGACCATTCCCGCCAACAAGTCGAAGCAAGGACGCCGCAAGTGGGCATGGATATGGTTCGCCTATACTGGCTTCCTCTTCATCAAACCCATCCTCGATCCGAGCCTTTATCTCTGGTTTGGTACCATCGTCGCGTTTACTCTCTTTCTCGTGGTTTTCACCGCCTTCGTACGTTCCTCGGACGAGTACCACCCCGCTCGATTCTGGATGATCGCCGCAACCTTTGCTCTGGGTCTCCTCTGTTTTCCTTGGAACCAAGGCGCCTCCACGTTCTTTGTCTATGCTGCAGCCTTTCTGCCATTCAGCGTAGTCTCCGTCCGTCGCGTCTTCACGCTATTCGCGCTGGAGGGTCTACTGATTCTCGGCGAAGGCTCTGTCTTCCACGCTCAACCTGGTTTCCTCCACATCAGTTGGGTCAACACGTTCGTCGCGATCCTCCTCACGGGCATCATCGGCGGTGGCAACATCTTCGTTGCCCAACAACAGCGAGCCGACAGACAGCTGCGTGAGGCGCAGGAGGAGAACCTTGCCCTCGCTGCGGTAGCCGAACGCGAACGTATCGCGCGTGATCTTCATGACGTCCTCGGCCACACGCTTTCGGTCATCGTTCTCAAGGCGGAGCTCGCGAGACGCCTCATTGGTCTCGACAAAAGCAGCGATCACCTGCGTGCTGCCACTGAGATTTCCGACGTCGAGCGCATCGCACGCACTGCCCTCGCCGAAGTTCGCGAGGCCATCGGTGGCTACCGCTCCCGTGGCCTCTTTGCTGAGATTGAAGCCGCACGATTAACTCTCGATGCTGCGGGTGTGACGCTGATGCTGGACGGCCCGCCTTCTAGCGCCGCGCATCTCTCCGCCACGGAGGAGACCGCACTGGCGCTGGCTCTGCGCGAAGCGGTCACAAACATCGTTCGACATGCCCACGCCACAACCTGTCGCCTGTGCTTCACCACTGAGGGCGGCCGTCGCCGCCTGATAGTGGAAGACAACGGGAAGGACGCGATCGCCAGGGAAGGAAATGGCCTGCGTGGTATGCGCGAGCGCCTCGAATCGCTCGGGGGCGAGCTTTCGCTGGAACACGACGACGGCACTCGGTTACTCATTGAATTGCCGCGTCGCTCAAAGGCTGACGCAGCGCCCACGACCTTATGACACCATCGGCCAAACCCGCGATGCAGATCCGAGTGCTGCTGGCGGAAGACCAGACCATGCTTCGCGGGGCCCTGGCTGCGCTGCTTGACCTCGAGCCCGATATCGGCGTAATCGCCCAGGCTTGCAACGGACGCGAAGCGTTGGAGATGGTTCGCCTGCACGCACCCGACGTGCTAGTCACGGATATCGAGATGCCCGAGAAGACAGGTCTCGATGTTGCAGCCGATCTGAAGCGCTCCGACTCGAAGACTCGGGTGATCATCCTCACCACCTTCGCTCGTCCCGGATATCTCCGCCGCGCACTCGATGCGGGAGCTCGCGGCTACCTGCTCAAGGAGCGACCTGTGTCTGAATTGGCCGAGGCCATCCGCCGTGTCCACTCCGGTCTGCGTGCCATCGACCCAGCGCTCGCCGCCGAGGCGTGGAGCGCGGATGAAGACCCTCTCTCCCAACGCGAACGCCAGATTTTGAAACGTGCAGGAGATGGACGCTCTTCTGCGGAGATCGCGGCCGAACTCCGCCTCTCCGAGGGTACCGTACGCAACTATCTATCCGAAGCGATTGCGAAGCTGGGTGCCACTAACCGAATCGACGCCGCAAGGATTGCACGCGCTCGCGGCTGGCTATAAGAGTTCTTTCAATTGCAGAGGATTACTGAAATCTCTTTGCCTGAAAGTCGAGTTTTCGATAACTTCGATTTTCGTTGGAAGATAGCAGGCCGTAGCGCGATTCCAGAGATGCAAGGCCGAAGTTGTCCTCGGCGATTAAGTACAAGAAGAGAAAAGCTCATTTCCAGATCCTCTGGAAATGTTGACTTCAGGCAAACTGCCCAATAGGCGACTACAGGGCACTCCGCCTTTCCCGGGCTGTGCGGAGATTACCCGCACGAACGCCGGCCGATTGTTAATACTCTAGGCTTCCACCGTTCACCTATTTACTGCGGTCCAGCCACGATGGGTATCGGATATTCGCTGGGGCGTAGATTCGCATTCTCGATTTTTCCATCTGCACCGAGCCAGATGCGATAATCGATTGATCCTTTCGTGAAATTGACCTGATAAATATCGGCGCCCCCCGGACCGACTCCCTTAAAAATTACTGACAGCAAGGTACCCATTGCGGTGATCATTGGCTGCAGTTGGGGTAACTGCTGACGTGTCGTAGCGGCGAATCCCGTGCTCATGAGGTCGTATTTTGGATCGCCTGTCTGGTAGCCGTCTATCATCCTACGCACGGCAACCTCGCTCCCCGGCGCCGCTGTCTGGTCCTTAAATCTCTTATCAAATGCGGCGGCGGCATCGGATAGTTTCTTTGCCTCGACATCGTCCAACCGCTTGCCGGTCATATCCCGGCCATTCTGATGAAGTGTCAACTGGCTGGCCGGGCCCTTTTCATCTTTGGGAAACTCAATCCCGGCGCTGACGCTCTTGGGGAAGAACTTTGTCTCCGACTCAGGAAACAACGGCAGCTTACCTTGTCCTGTCGCCCGTGAGACCAGTTGCCCGTTCTCTATGCTGATGGCCATATTGAAATTGGGAGCAAGTGCGTAGACTCCGGCGTATCGAGCCAGGATTGCCGGATCGACTGAGACGGCGCTGCGTATGGTGGGTTGGAAGTCAGGCCATCCGTAGACGGCAGCAATGCTATGCAGAATCTCGTCTGCGATCCGGCCTCCGTTGGCGGAGTTGGTCATGATCACTGCGCCCTCGCCATTCTTCTCGTAGGCGGCGAAGTTACTGACGAAGCCCTCGTTCACTCCACCGTGAGTGAAGTATGGGTTGGATTCGGCACCGCCGATCTGCAGACCGAGGCCCCAATGCCCCATCCCTGGGGTCAGCATCTGGCGGGTCATCTCGATGGAGAGGACGTGGTTCGCCTTGCCCTGCAGCGACTTCTCAACCTCGATTTCGTAGCGCGCCAGGTCTGCTGGAGTGGTCCACAGTCCGGCAGCAGCCATCTCGGGGTAGGTGTGCGCGCCGCCCTTGATAGGCTTTCCGTCGCCAGAATACGGGGTCGCCGCATATGCTTTGAACTGGCTGGGCAATGGCTGCTCATAGGTGCTTTGCGTCATCCCGATGGGTGCCAGCACGGTATCATGCAGGAGTTTGGGGAACGGTTCATTCGTTACGTCGATCACCGCCTGCTGCATGATCGTGAAGCCGCCGCCGGAGTAGTTCCATTTTGCTCCAGGCATGGCCTCGCTGCGAATGGCAGGCGTATTGGCGGGTTTCTCGCCATTGAGCACCTGGACAAGACTGGGAAGGGGCTCCGTGGCGGCATAGCCTGGGAAGCCGTGAACGGTGGTGCCACCGGTGTGGGTGAGCAACTCACGCAGGGTTACTGGCTTGCCCGCAGCCGCAGGGGTAGCGGGAAACTTCCATGTGGTAAGAAAGGTGTTAATGTCCGCATCCAGTGAGAGTTTGCCTTGTTCGACCAGACGCAGCGCAGCCATGGCGGCCAGGGGCTTGCTGATCGAGCCCGCCTGAAACATCGTCTCGGCGGTGACTGGCGGACCTCCGATGCTACTGACGCCAAACCCGCGCGCCCACTCGATCTTTCCCTCATGGATGACTGCAATGCTAACGCCAGGAATACCAAGTTCCTTCATGCGATCCGCAAGCATATGAGTGGCGTGTTCATCGCCTTTGATCACTACCTCACCGGTGAGTCCGGTGGTTACACGTTGAATGCGCTGCTCGGTTTCAGGGGACGGCGCTGGTGCTTTCTGCGCAACCGTAAACCGTGCTGCACAGCAGCCCAAAACGACAAGCATGAACTTTCCGCAGATCGACTTGTGCATAAATCCTCCGCGCCAACACTTTAGCATGGGAAACTGGGGACATCGGTATGAGAGCTTCCTTCCCCTTGTCCAGCTCACGTTTGAGGCTGTTTACGCTCGGATTGCCGGTCGCTCAGAAGTTTCCTTCAAATGAGGGTGACAGACTAATCGCGTTTCAATGCCGGATTATGCTCAAGCCGCGCATTGGCATCAACCTAGATGGATCAGTGACGGGATCGGCGTTTGCCGTTACAAATCCGCGGAGGTCCTTCTGCGGCTTCGAGCGTGACGGGGAAACTTGAATTCCCGGTAGGCCCGGTGTCTTCTCGTCATGCGCAATAGTCCAACCGACGCGGGCGTAGAGCGGGCATGGCAGGATGTGGGGGTTTAGGCTAATCGTACCGCCGTTCCACAGAAAAGCCAGGGCAGGGACACGCATGGAAAAGATACACGTATTCATCAGCCACATCACGGAAGAAAAGGAAACCGCGCTTTGCCTCAAAGAGTTCCTGAGGGAATCATTGGGCTGGGGGCTTCACATCTTCGTTTCGTCCGATTACGAGAGCATAGGCGGCGGGGATATATGGTTCACGACGATCGTAGATGCTCTGAAAGCTTCTCCGGTCGAGATCGTATTGTTGTCCCCCGCTTCTGTCGGACGGCCCTGGATTAACTTTGAGGCCGGAGTGGGCATCGGCGTCGGCTCGGCGGTGATCCCCGTCGTAGTCCACGGACTGGAACGGAGCAACGTTGGACATCCGCTATCCTCGCTCCAAATCAGGTCGCTTGAGGACGATGAGAATGTGAGAGCCCTCGTGAAGGATGTGGGAAAGGGACTCGGAATGAGTCCGAGGATCAGTCATATGGAAAGGTTCCTTTCCGACATCAATACGAAGATTCCTGACGGCGCGAGCGCTTGGCGCGGCGTCGAATGGGAAGGAGCGTATCTCGCAGTCGATGGTCCGGCGCTGAAATTGCCCGAACGCGGCGCCCAAACCTATCAGGAGGCGATGGGCACGGCATTAAAGGCCGCTGGATTCAAGCCCTATCTCGCGTCGCGCCAAAACCTCGCGCCGTCATTGAAAAAAGGATACAAGATCGTTCACATGACCGACCGTAAGGCCTATCGCGCAGAGATCGAGGGATTCGATGTTGTGTTAGTCGCTAAACCGGATGATCCGATAGCGCACTAACCCTTTCGTTCGGGATAAACCGTCTGCATCCGTATCAAGCCACCTGGGAGATCATCGACCACTTGTCGAATGTTTTGACATTCCCCCTGAAACAAGGCGGGTATCTCCGGCATTTCTTCCGGGGACATTACGACCCTGGACGCCATGCTGATCGTATGCGCGTTTAATTCCTTTACTTCAGCGGCTTCCACTTCTCTGGAGCGTATTTCAGACGCAGCAGCTTTGCGCCGCGCGGCGAGCCGGTCAAGGCCGCGCTCCATAAGTTTGTGCCACATATCCATCCGTTTGAAATCGTGCTCTGCAACGAGCATTCTTCGCCGTGATATTGGAAACCTCACTTGAATACGGTCATCGGCGAGGCCGACATATGGTCGTTCCGGTGCCGCGTGAGAATAGAACCTATGCACCGGACAATCACTCGTTACAAACGATGCCGCCTTCGACTCAAGGATCGTCCACCGCAACCCGAAATAGATCTCGGCAACCTTCTCCGCGACGGCTCCCATGGCCCACAAGCTTGATCCGGGATTGGGGGCTAGACCGATCTGTCCGGTGCGAAAGCAATGCCTGAGATCGTCCGCGGTCACGTTAGTCTCACGGCCTTCTTCCGCCTTCATTTCGTTGATACGTTCCTCAAGAAAGCCCGGCCGGTCAATCATCGAGGTCATGATTCGCTCTTGAACGGCCTTCATCATATCTTCCATAGTTTGACGCATCCAAGGGACTCTGTATTCCTGGATCGCCATCAGGAATGCAAGCCTGCCGCGCGCGGAACCGGAGATGTTGTAGTGCCCTGCATTCAACCGACGGAGTACCGCAATACCAGGATCTTCAACCTGCGTCGCCAGCAGCAACTCAAGCTTGTTATCGACGGTTCCATCGGGACGCTTCTGGGAATAATAATTGTGAATTTTGGCGATCTTATCGGGGTGCGCTCGAAAGAAACTAGGCTTATTGCGCGTGTATACGAACAGTCGTGAGCCGTCCTCGGGTGCGAATCCTTCGAGGTATGCCTTGGTAACGAAATGATGTTGTTTCGGCTCCGCCATGTGTTACGCCACTCAGCGATATGTACAAATCATATCGCTGAGTGGCTTCGACCGCGATCACGAGACCGTGGCTTTCGACCTCTCTCGTGCGGTCCCTACCCTGCGCGAGTTCGCGAAATATCTGATTGAGTCGCTTCTCATTACTCCTGTGAAGTCTGCCAGCATACAGGTTTCCAGTCGCCGGACGGCTTTGGCCGTTTCCCAGCCGAATCGGCGGCGATCGCCGTAGCAAGCGGCGTTTGCCGGGAGTAATCCGTTGACCTCTGCCGTGACAGAAGTGCTTTTGATCGTAACCCATTGAATCCATGGGCATTGATGGCTAACAAGAGCACTTTAAGTCCTTTAAAAGCACTACAAGAAATCCTCCAGCACCCTCGTCAGCACCCTCGCAGACCTCTGTTTTTTTTCCCTAAGCCGCTGCCCTCCAGCGGCAGAGGTCGGGAAAAACGGACCTGTGCCGTTGCACTGCAGAGGTCTGAAGCGGTTTGACCTCTGCCGTTGTTCGGCAAAGGTCTGAAAGTCCGAAACGTCCGAAATTGCCATTTTTGCACCAAAAGCTCCACTATTTGGAAACTCAGTATTCAAATATTCTTGCAATGCATTGATATATAGAAACTTACCGTTTAAATTCCGAAGGTGCTGACAAGGGTGCTTACTCTACGAACGGGTACTCGGTCGGGGTTTCTCCGCAGCTTTCGCCATCGCCATAGGGCAGGCTGAAGCAGGTCCGCCCCACATTGCCTGCCCAGTCGGTCTGGACGCGACGCGGGCCCAATTGGTGCCGAATCAATTCAGAAGCTGAAAGCCGCGAACGCATGAACGGTCGCTACAAAGCTGTGAATTGCCCCTGGCGTCTGGTGCTGCTTCTATGACGGCCGGGATCTTACACGACCCGGCAGTCGGCAGAAATACAGCTCTGTGCTGGCCCCGGACTGCTCCGTCCATCATATTTTGCGCCAGTCTGAAATCCATTCTGGCCACATCGGCGTTTATCGGGACTTGCTCAGACTGCAGGAGAATCTATCAGTTTGGGAGGCGCTGTGAGACACAAAAACAGGCGCGCCAAGCCTAGCTTTGCAGATCCATGCCCGTTTCGTGAAATCCCTCACCTTTTCACAACGCCATCGCTGACCTGCTGAAGCCGGGAGTATCATCCGTCCAGAGAACCTCTTGCGCCCGACAGGTGGTGGAAGTTGCGGATCGTACAGGTCGAGATCAAGAACTTTCGCGGGATCAAGTTAATGCCGCCGTGGAACCCGTCCGCAGGCGTGAACTGCCTAATTGGCCCAGGGGACTCGACAAAGACAACGATCCTGGATGCAATCGAGCTTTGCCTGTACCCACGCGCCTATTTTCTGGCCGACGATTCTGACTTTTTTAACCTTGACGTTGAACAACCAATCAGGATCATCGTCACCTTGACCGACCTTCCTGTTGGATTTACTGCCCTTGACCGCTACGGCCATTTCCTCAGGGGATGGAACGAGAAGAAGAAGCAAATTGAGGATGAACCCAAGAAGACTGAGGACGAGCCGTTAGAGAACCCTATTTATGCGTTGTCGATTGCCGTGGAAATCGACAAGTCGCTAGAAGCGCGATGGTCAATATTCAACGAGAGAATTGCGTCCAGTGGAGGCGATCCACCCAATATTCGCTACAAAGACGTAGAGCAGTTGGCAACAAGCCGCCTTGGGAGATACGCGGACCGTCATCTCGGTTGGGGTCGAAACTCCATCTTGGCCAGGATTGCAAACAATGGGGGAAAATTCACAGCACAACTTGCCGATGCTCGGCGAGCAGCAAAGACGGCGTTTCAGAAAGGCGACCAGACGGCATTCGAGGAGACGGCCAAAAAGGCGGAGAAGCTAAGTAAAACATTCGCCGTTCCCGTGCAAAAAGGGTACCGTGCCGATCTTGATCTTGACGCCACTACCATCTCTTCGGGAGGAATCGCGCTACATGACGGAGGTTTGCCCTTGCGCAGACTTGGAACCGGATCGTCCCGGCTGATCGTGGCGGCGCTGCAACACGCGGCAGGGTCTCCGAACATATCACTCATCGACGAGATTGAGAACGGCCTTGAGCCGCATCGGATCGCGCGACTTCTGAGGCATCTAAAGACGCCACATGAAAGCGCTACTGCGCCGCCCCAAGTCTTCTTAACCACGCACTCACCTACCGTCATCAGGGAACTGTCCGTCGGGGAAATCTTCGCGGTTCGATCGAATGACGGCCAAACGACCATACTATCCGTCCTAGAAAAATCGGCTGACGAGGAGACCGCACAAAAGCACCTGCGCGCGCAGCCGGAGGCATTCCTTACGCCGCGTGTCGTGGTGGGTGAAGGAAGAACAGAATTAGGTCTGGTCAGAGGACTTGACGACTGGTGGTCGAAGAACAACTCGGAGTCGCTCGCACTGCGAGGCGTTGTGCCCATCGACGGTGGTGGAAAAGACGCCGCGCTCCAGATTTGCGTGACACTGCTGAGCCTTGATTACGGCGTCTTCCTACTTCACGACACCGACAAATTACCAAATCAAAGCCTCTTGGAACAAGTCAAACAAAAAGGCGGGAGAATTGAAGGCTGGCAAGATGCCTGCTCAACGGAAGAGAGAATATTCCTCGACGTTCCCTGGAAAACGGTATGCGAATTGATCGACTACGCCAAACAATGCAAGGGACCAGACAGCGTTCTTGCGAGCATCCACAATGCGGCAAAGGGATGTGCCTCTGTCTCGATTTCATCCTTGGACTACTCAACCTGGAATGACTCCCTGAGCATCAGACAGGTTCTAGGCCGCGCAGCAAAAGGATCAGAAAAGGAAAAGACGGCTTGGTTTAAAGACATCACTCGCGGCGAATGTGTCGGCAGCATCATTGGCCCATACCTAAAAGAGATTTCCCAAACTCCGCTCGCCACATCGCTGAAGCTATTACGTGACTGGATCGATGCCTAACGACGACGAAAACGCGGGCCGGATAGCCGTCAGCTCTCGCCGCGGCTCTCTCATCGCAGCCGCAGGGTGCGGCAAGACAGAACAGATCGCGCGAGCCACCGCGATCTCGGACTGCAAACGTCTCATTCTGACCCACACCCACGCAGGCGTTGACGCCATCCTCAGTAGGCTACAGAAACTTAAGGTCCCCGCTTCTAAGTTTCACCTCAGCACAATAGCCGGTTGGTGCCTACAGTTATGCCGCTCCTATCCGAAGCGCTCAGGCTTCGATAATACTGTGCCGCTCACGCAGATCAACTGGGACGCAGTCTACCAGGCATGTGCCTGTCTGTTGAACTCGGGCGCGGTCGATGGGATCATTCGCGCCTCCTACGGAGGGGTATTTGTTGACGAATACCAGGACTGCACTATCAGGCAACACGACGTAATCCGCCTACTGGCGGAGGAACTTCCGTGCTTCGTCTTCGGTGACCCCCTTCAAGGCATCTTCGACTTTTCCGGCCAAGTCTCGGTCGATTGGGAAGAAGACGTCTATGCCGTATTCCC
>Ga0182011_10002329_pt1 | contig 16063 bp, 12 predicted proteins | sample 711E1DmetaG_FD_120481 | JGI IMG/M metagenome (GOLD analysis project Ga0182011, IMG submission 120481) | Permafrost microbial communities from Stordalen Mire, Sweden - 711E1D metaG | ecosystem: Environmental > Terrestrial > Soil > Wetlands > Permafrost | place: Sweden: Stordalen | collected... | reverse complement strand
GGCGGCATCGCTCGGCGATACAAGCGTCCATTTTTTCGAACCTGTTGATATGACGGAAAGCTTAAAAAACCGTTCCTCCGACACTCTTCATACTCTGAAAAAGAAGCACCGGGTTGAAAAAGGCCCCCGATCTTTTACCGATAAAAAACCGGCTTATGAAAACGACAACATTCAGGTTGAGGACACCACGCAAGCCGCTCCCCTGGATACGGGCACGATCAAACATGACAGTCTTCGTAACGTTCATGCAAATCCGGTTGATTCTTCGCTGGTAAAGAAAACCGCTTCGTCTTCAGTTGTTTCAAATAAAAAAGATTCGGTCAAAGCCCCGGCAATTCCTACCATTATAAACTTCGATTCCATTACCGCACGGCCCTACCACGTTGTATTTAAGCCGGACCTGGTCATGCTCGGCGCCGGAGTCGACACCTATTATGGATCAGGATACGCCGGTCAATGCGTTGCGGTTTTCAGTGATCTTCTGGGCAACCATCAGATCACCATAGCTGGCGACATTCAAGGTAATCTGGTGGATTACACGCACATTTTTGCTTCGTATCTTAACCTGGAACATACGATTAATTATGGCGTCGGATTATTTTACAATAGAGATTTTACATCCTCGGACGTTTTTGGCGATTCACTATTTTTCTTCGATACCGATGCCGGTATAATCCTTACCGCCAGCTTCCCCTTTTCCATGTTTTCGCGTCTTGAACTTGACGCCAATTACCAAAATCTCTTTCGCGAGCCTTACGTGTATAACGGCTCTTTGGACAAAGACACGAACCGCTCAAACCAAACCTACAATATTTTGGTCCCCACCTTATCATATGTCTACGACAACATTCTATGGGGAATAACCGGTCCGCTCAATGGGACCCGGTCCGAAGCGACCCTGGAAATTTCGCCGCCCGTTAAACATATCAATTCCTCGTTCTGCTCCTTTGACTTCGATTTCCGAAGGTACTTTCATATTTTCAAGAGGTTTGTGTGGGCCAATAAAATCGCCTTTGGATCGAGCATTCCTTTAGGCGGCCAGCAGTCCTCGGCCCGAAAATATTTTTTAGGGGGCAATGAAAACTGGCTTTTCTTCGCGCCGAACGAGGAAGGGTACAGAAACAACATAAACAATTTTTTCTATTCGCAGATCGTCGTGCCCTTCCGGGGATGGAATTACCTCGATCTGATCGGCACGAATTACGCGGTCCTCAACACGGAATTCCGTTTCCCTTTTATAAAGGAATTTTCGATCGCATGGCCCTTGCAGTTCGCCCTGCGGTACGTCAACGGCGCGGTTTTTGCCGACATCGGCAACGCGTGGAACAAAGAGGACGAATTTAAAAACGTCCCCCTGCCCAAGCACATTTACGGCGGCGTGGGCGGCGGTCTGCGGGCGAACCTGGGGATTTTCGTGGTGCGCTACGACTATGCGTGGAAAACCGATTGGAACACGTTCTTGAATTCCCCGATATCGTATGTGTCGCTGGGCGCGGAGTTTTAAAAATGCTGGCCGAATCACCAGCTCTTCTATTTTCAGCAACTCCGCATAATAAATTTTGCCGTCGTCCCAGCCGTGTAATGAAATATCGTCCATTGGAAGAACCTCCACGTTTCGGATTAAATTGGCTTTACAAGGAGCAGGCCGCGGCCGAAGGCTTTGGCGGGGCCGATGCCATAAAATAAGTTAAAACTTATAAAACATTTTGAAACACCCCCACGCGGGGCGCGACTTGTAGGGGCGAGGTTATCTCGCCCATAAACGGGTTTCAATCCACGCGCCCACGCGGGGCGCGACCTTATCCGTCCACGTAAAAGCGTCCTGATGTTGGTTTCAATCCACGCGCCCACGCGGGGCGCGACGATAAGCAAGAGGGAGGCGGCGCTCGTTCATGGGGTTTCAATCCACGCGCCCACGCGGGGCGCGACTGAACCCCAAGAAAAAACGTGTGTGTGGTTTAACGTTTCAATCCACGCGCCCACGCGGGGCGCGACCAATTATCTTAAAGGAGGGCATTATGTATAATAAGTTTCAATCCACGCGCCCACGCGGGGCGCGACTGTGCTTGCACTTCCCTCCATTGCACAAACAGAGTTTCAATCCACGCGCCCACGCGGGGCGCGACCGTACCTGCTGTTGACCCAAAAGGGGCGATAGAGTGTTTCAATCCACGCGCCCACGCGGGGCGCGACCGTTAGTTTACTACCAAATTTCATAGTCTCAGGTTGTTTCAATCCACGCGCCCACGCGGGGCGCGACTAATTTCTTTCCCGCCGATGGTCGTTTTTCTTTGTTTCAATCCACGCGCCCACGCGGGGCGCGACTGGAAAGTCCTACCAGAATCCAGGCAGGATTAGCGTTTCAATCCACGCGCCCACGCGGGGCGCGACAGCGGGCTCAGATTGGATGCTATAACTACATTGTTTCAATCCACGCGCCCACGCGGGGCGCGACCTCGAAGCGAAAAACGATTATGCAGCCGCCGCAGCGTTTCAATCCACGCGCCCACGCGGGGCGCGACAATGGCGACGCAGGACTTCACCGGCGCACAGAACGTTTCAATCCACGCGCCCACGCGGGGCGCGACTGGCGGGTTTGCGCCGCCCGTTGCTTGAAACATGTTTCAATCCACGCGCCCACGCGGGGCGCGACATGGCACATAAAACACATGTATCTTATTAGTAACGGTTTCAATCCACGCGCCCACGCGGGGCGCGACCCAAAATCGCTCAATACTTTGATTGGTCTCAGAAGTTTCAATCCACGCGCCCACGCGGGGCGCGACTGCAATCCAAGACCAATTTTCAACCAACGCGTCGTTTCAATCCACGCGCCCACGCGGGGCGCGACCGAAGCAAAAGCCAATAACGACACCACCCGCACGTTTCAATCCACGCGCCCACGCGGGGCGCGACTGCGAGAATTCTCACATATCTGAGCTTAGGCGCGTTTCAATCCACGCGCCCACGCGGGGCGCGACATCGGATGTCCGAATGAAATACACACACGACGACGGAGTTTCAATCCACGCGCCCACGCGGGGCGCGACGCTTTGTCGAGGAACTAAAAATAGCTGTATGATTGTTTCAATCCACGCGCCCACGCGGGGCGCGACTCAGCGCTCGCTATAGCGGAAAATACCGTAGTTGTTTCAATCCACGCGCCCACGCGGGGCGCGACCCGCTGAATTTATAGTTTTTGGTATCCGGGATAGGGGTTTCAATCCACGCGCCCACGCGGGGCGCGACGTTCTTGATGGCGCAATTGTGGCAGAGCAAAAACGTTTCAATCCACGCGCCCACGCGGGGCGCGACAAAGCAGTCATGGCGTACAACAATGGGGGATTGAGTTTCAATCCACGCGCCCACGCGGGGCGCGACGATGTGTAATAAAGACTTGTGCCGTTACTAAATGTTTCAATCCACGCGCCCACGCGGGGCGCGACTATGCGTCCCCTCGGCATTGCCAGGTTCTTTCCTGTTTCAATCCACGCGCCCACGCGGGGCGCGACTAAGAAGATGTTCCTTGTCGACAAAAGCTACCAGTTTCAATCCACGCGCCCACGCGGGGCGCGACAGTATACTATCTAACTCATTTAAAGATATTCACTTAGACTATCAGTTGCGCGAACCCAACCTAAACTTTGCAATAAAAATTGACAAATGCCACAGAAAACGACGCAACTTTAATAATCACAATACTTTGCAAAAAGTGCGAAATCACCTATAAAACGATGTTACCCATAGGTCCGCGCAAAAAGTTAATAGACCTTTTTCTAAATTAAAAGTAAGGCCCATCCTGTCTTTATATCAAAAAAATCCTGGTCAGAAAATCATTGCATTGTCAGGGTCATACGTCTTCTTTGCGCCAATATGTTCGATGCGATTTTTCCAATTGGCGCCAAGAAAATAATACCTCAAACTATCTACTTCCGGATCGATAATGCTTTCCAGCTTTGCTTTTAAAGTGACCCATTGCGCCGGATCAACCACACATTCGAAAACCGAATATTGCGCGCGCTGTCCATAGTTTTTGCAGGCCTTTGCAACATTCCGAAGGCGGCCCGTTCCACCTTTAGAGTCTGTTTTAACATCATAGGTAACAAGAACCATCATATACAAATCCTTCTAAAAAAATTATTTCCAGAAAAAAGGCGGATATGCTTCTATGTCACCGCGTAAGTGCCGGGCAAGCAACCGGGCCTGAACATAGGGAAGCAATCCGATTTTTATCTTTTCATTGGTAAATGGATGACTGATTTCTTCCTGTTTGCGTTCCTGCCAACTTACCAGCACGGTTTTTCGGGTTTCCGGAGTCATGAGCACGCCGCCGTTTTCGGTAATTTCAAAACCCTTCGGTTGCACCTGCTGCCTATTTATCAGCGCCAATGCAAGACGATCCGCCAGAGCCGGGCGAAGCTCCTCCATTAAGTCAAGCGAAAGAGACGGCCTGCCGGGCCGGTCGCGGTGCAAATATCCTACCGCCGGGTCGAGCCCGACGGATTCCAGCGCCGAGGTCATGTCGTGCGCGAGAAGCGTGTAGATGAACGAAAGAAGCGCATTGACATTGTCAAGCGGCGGACGCCGAGAACGGCCGTGAAAAAAGAAATCGTCCTTGTTGCATAAAATCAAATGGTCGAACACCGCGAAGTAAATTGCCGACGCTTCGCCTTCCTTGCCGCGCAAGCCGTCCAAATCCGGCACATCGGCAATGCTCCGAAGTATACGCGACAGCGATTTTGCCGCGGAAACCAGAATCACCTTGCCTTCATCGTCTTCGCGCTCACGCGCCGCGCGCATGAGCACGCTTCGGCAATTGGCTATTTTTCCGGTCAACGCCATTCGGGCAATGGATACGGATTCCTCCACATTGTCGGATTTCCGATATTGTTCCTTGCGAAGAAGCACGTTTCCGGAAACCGGCCCGTTTACGCGGGCGATAAAGCGTCCCTGGTCGCTGAGAAACGCCACGCCGATCCCGCTTTCCGAACATAGCTCAAGCGCCGGAGGGCTTACTGATACCTGGCCGAAGCATACCAGACCTTCGAGCTGCAATACCGGAAACCGGGCTTTTGTTTCTTGCTCCACCCGGATAATAAGCGTCTCACCTTCCCGCGCAATATACGAACCTTGTGTTGTTACGTAAAGAGTATTAAGCAGGTGCCGCATAAATGTTTTTCTCTTTCATTCTTTAACCGTTTCTTCATCCTCAGTCATTCGCCGGACATATTCATGCACGGATTCATTCTTTTCCGATAAATGCGGGCAGCATAGATCTTGCATGGAACAGCTTTCGCACTTTTTTTCGTATTTAGCGGGCGGGGTCATTCCGCTTTCAACGAGTACATGCAGCCTGCGAGCGGCATTCTTTGTTTCCTCGCGTAAACTCGTATCGAATTCAACATCGTGCCGTTTGTGTTGTGCGCCATAATAAAGAGCGCCTGTCATTATTTCCGTAGTCAGCATTTCTTCGAGACACATGGCTTGAGCGCATAATTGGACTTCGTCGCAGTGGTCTTTTTTAGGTTTTCCTCGTTTATATTCCACGGGAAAGACACGCCAGGTCCCCTTTACACCCGCCAAAGCGATCCCCGGTTGTCCTTCAATGCACCTATGAAATTCCACCAAATCGGCGATTCCCGCGATGCCGAGTTCAAGCGAGCGAAGCCGTAACCCCCGTACACTTCGGATGTCGCCGCGCGTTTCATTTTCCTGCCCATGCACGCGCTCATGCATGAGGCGTCCTTGAGCGGTCAGCCGGTTTTCCTTCCACACTTGTTCAATATGGATGAGCGCGCATTGGCGTTCGCAAAAAGCAATATGCTGAAGCGCGGAAAGCATGAGAAGATCGTCTTCGGAGTACATGGTTCTCCTCAATTATAAAATATTGGGCCGGTATTCCATTGTTGCCTTTTCCCGCAATACATTTTCAGTGCGCCCCCGGTCGGTTTCAAGAAATTTTTGTATCTGTTCTTCGGAAGGAAGCGCGGTCATATATTTTGAAACAAACAGTTGGTTGTCCATCCCCGATGTTGCATATTTTACACGGGTCTCGTTGCGGTCGGTACATAAAATCAAGCCTATTGGCGGGTTGTCGCCTTCGGCCATCTCGTTTTCACGATAGTAATTTAGATAGAAATTCATCTGTCCGGCGTCGCCATGCTGGAACTTCCGAACCTTGAGATCAATGAGTATATGGCATCGAAGGATACGATGGTAAAACACCAGATCGATATGGTCATGCTCATTGTCAAGCGTTATCCTTTTTTGCCGTGCTTCAAAACAAAACCCCTTGCCAAGTTCGAGCAGAAACGACTGGATATGTCCGATCAATGCAGTTTCAAGATCGGATTCGCTATACTCATACCGCTCAGGTAATCCGGTAAATTCTAAAATGTATGGGTCGCGAAAAACATCCTCGATATTTGCCGGAACATTTTGGGTATGAGCCTTTTCTAGGAGACCCTTTTTATTAGTGGATAACCCAGTTCGTTCAAATAACAAGCTTTCAATTTGACGTTTGAGCTGTGGAACACTCCAACAGCCTTTGATCCCTTCAATTTCGTAAAAGGCCCGTTTCAAAGGATCATCAAGACGCATCAGTTCAACGAAATGTGTAAAAGAAAAATGTTTTAGTAGTGCATCAGGTTTTGGAGAAAGTTCGCTAACTAATTGATTTTTATGCCCATTCAATTCAACAGCAGCCTGCTGTTGAATTGGAAATATTGAAAGCTGTCGAGCTTCATTAATTATGCAATTGCGAAATTGTGCGTAAGTATTATAAAATTGGCGGTAATTTCGTAATGCAGCAACAGAGCTTCCTTTTACCCCTTTTGCTTTCAGGTTTTGGGCTAATGTAATCAACAAACCTGAACCGTATTTCGCCCGATCCTCACCATTCTGCTCATACTCTACGATATACATGCCGATCATCCAGTTGCGCATGGTCATCATCCGGTTGACTGAAGCGGCAGCCGCACCGCGTAATGACGTGTGCAATTGCCCGATTATCGTTGCCAGTTGTTCGAAGTTTTGCATTGTTAGAGTCTTTCCTTTTTACCAAAAACCGGTTCAGCCTTCCAACATTTTTCGCACCTTTTTTTCAGGCAGTTCCTTGTAATTGATTGCCGATACAACTTTCCTACCCGAACGTTTTTCAAGGTCTTTTCTTGCGTTGCCCGCAACCGTTCCTCCTTCGTTCGCGGCCTTCTTGGCCGGTTCAAAACCTATGAGGTCCTTCTTTTGCGTTATTTCCGTGGTTGCGGCTTCTCCCAGCATATTGAAAATCAATTCCAAATCCGTCATGTGATCGCGCAGATTTTCCGTTGGTTTTTTAAGGCCCTTGTGCTTTTTATACTCTTCCGGGCTCAGCCCAAAAGCAGCTTTGCTGATCTCCGACGTAAGAATGGAATATTCGGTTTCACTGTTTACGCCGCGTTTTTTCCATTCATCGGTCAAGTTTTTTCTGACGTCGATACCGCGCATTCTTTTATCTATCCATTCGTCGCTATAACCTTTTATCCGGTATGTGGCCTTTGTTCGCTTTATTGCAAGCTCAGGATCTTCTATTTCCTGAATCCGCTCATAGCCGACTTTGGCCAGCCAGCGCTTGAAAGGTTCGGCTTTAGGTGATGGGATGGATTGGATGATTCGGAAAATGCCTTCGGTATTGGCGCAGTCGGCGGGATAGCGCTTATTATCGCTTGACATAAGCCTCAGTTGTCGACAAATTGTCGACAACTCAATTCCTGCTTCATCTTTTTCACGAAGTTTCATTTTATACCAGTAATCGCGGGCATTAGCACTGTCCGTAAGCGCCGCGACAATGTCAACCACCGAAAACCACCACTCGTTATCGTGAATGGTTTTTCGGATTTCTTTGCCTTTGAATACCGAGATTTTTGATGAATCATCTATATTTTGCGCTTCTTTTTTATCTGCCACGAAAAGGGTCTCCTTTCTGAAAGTGTATTGCCAAAGCTAAACCCTGGCCCCGCTTCTCAGGCGGTGGAGAAGGAGGGCCGGGGAATTTTAGCCGACTTTTCGGATTAGCTTTATACCCGATAGGTTTTTCTCGTCAATTGATACTTCATAATCGGCAAAGGATCGAGCCGACTTTGTAGCATCTTTCCTTTTGATTGTTATCCGGTCGAAAAGCTCATGCGCCGAAGCATTGCCCATTTTTGAGTCATGTTCAAAAACATATAACCCGCGAGTTGCCATCATACCGCGTGCTGCTGAACGATCATGCTCAAACATTGAAGATAATGCTTCCCATAGAAGCGTCAAATCGTCTTCTGAAAACCCGGTCTGGTTAGCAAGCGGGGCAGAAATAAAACCGTGGCTACGGTAAAGGCCGTAAGGAATAGTAAATTTGCGACCCATAGTGCGATTGTCACCGCTTTGTTTTTCGGATTCAGCTTCGGTCGCAACTGCCATACGGGTTATGCTGTGCTCAAGGGCTACAACAGGATCAACAGACCGCGCAAATGTAAATTGAACAGGGCCACGAACTTGACCACAATTTGGAGCTGATTTCAGTGACATTACAGCGCCAAATGTTCTGATATCAAAAAAGTTTTTACACATCCAATTTCTACCTTGGTCTACCTCATCGCCATTAGGCTTTCTTGCTTTAACACCTCTAAGTGAAGATTCAATAAAAGCTTTTATATTTTTAGCAGGTTTAAGTTCCTTTAATTCAGCCTTAATACTTTTCACATCAGCATCAGAGGCAACAATCAATATTGCACCATTGTCATCATCATCATCTATTGTCAATCCTTCTGGCAATACAATATCTTTTAATTCGTTAAGAATATCCTGAGGAATTTTTTCTTTGGATTCTTCTCCTAATCCGATTCCTAACTCTTTAAATGCAGCGGTATGCGCCCGTCCTAGAACAGCCTTTTCTTTAACATAAATATCGTAAGGCTGTTTCATCTCTTTTGTTAGAGCAACATAATTCCTGATTTTTCTTTTAATACATACATCCGTCACCAAGCCATGACCTGATTCTGCATCCACTCGTGGAAGATTTCCCGCATCTGGATCACCGTTAGGATTACCGTCGATTACATCAAAGAGAAGAACGAAATCGTACCTTTTGCTAATAGACATTATGGATTCCTTTCAAAAAGGGTTGTATATTATTTGGAAGAATTTAAATCGTCTTTTTTAGTGAATAAATCTTGCCTCTGATGGTAATAACCGATTGCAAATCGACCTTGCTCGTGCAAATCGAGCTGCGCCGGGAAATCGAAAAAGCCATTATCACCTTTTGGAAATTTTCCTATATTTTCCGCAAGGAGTCTTTCAAAATTTACAACTCGCCCTTTACTTTTCATTTTTGCAAGGTGATGGTTTTTCAAGCGTAATAAGTTAGAAAAAACACTTGCCGGGCTAGCGCAAGCTGCGCCATAAAACCGCTCCCGTATCGTTGCATTAAGACCGGGATTTGCTTCTTCCTGAATTTTTTCTAGCGTGGCGAATAACCTGCCAAGCTGATAGCCAATGGATGGCTGACTTACATCAAGGGACATAAGAAGCTCCTTATGGTTTGGGTTTATATGTATTCGGTGGTATCGGTTTAAATATGCTTTGATAAGTGCGGCTCGAACAGGTTTAACCCTGTTTTCCGTATCGCTGTGAATCCGTCGCAAGGCCGATTGTAGTAGTGTAGCTGGATATGGCGAACCTGTAAGAATAGATCGCATTAAATCACCGGCAACATTGGGCGGAATATTTTCGCTTTTATCTTGCGTGGCGATGTTGACCAAAAGCCGCCAAAGAGAATAATATTCAGGTTCCTTTTGTGGCTTAACAATAGCAAGGTCATCAAAGTGAGTCTTTATTTTTTGAGAAAATTCAGCAACAGTTCCCACTTGCCAAAAACGTATCGCAATCCGGGCTGCATTAGGTGCAAGTCCAAGAATATAAAACCGGCTTGTTCCTTCATCATTTACAAACGCTCCGTTATTAACAGAATCAAAAAGCGCTTTTATCTTACGTGTTCCTTGACCTGGATCATCTTTATGTGGTTCTGAAAATAATGAAGAAAAATCAGACTCAAACTTTGTTTTCTTTTCTGACCAGAATACAGTGGATGCGTCCCCAATATGTATGCATTGGTCAGACTGAAGAAGGTGGTTTAGACTTTTCACATACTCTCCAGCAACAGATTTATTTACCGGCGCATTATTGCTTTGCTCTTTTCCAAATGATTCAAATGCCACCTTGTCTTTGTTAAAACTTACAATACATGCTCCTGATGATTGCGCACCCCAAACACCTTTAATAACAGTATGAGTACGTTCGATTGGAACATTTTTTTCTCCGGTCACAAGACATGTTCCAGTTACCGTTCTCTCTTTTCCCTCTTTTTCATTGTCGCATCCTTTTAATAACGCATCTCCTACTTCCTTCGATTCAAAAACAATATGATTTTTTTTACTTATACTAAAACTGATTTTTACACTGCCATCTTTAAAAAGTTCACCGTATTCTCGATGAGAAAGTAGTGGCTCAAAAATTGAACGATTTTTCAATCCCTGTTCAAGGAAATTGCGAACCGCAAGAATACTTGTATCTTTTGGTAAGTTTAACCATTGGTCAATAGCTTTTATCATACTTTCTAATCGTAAATCACCTTTGTCGCCAAGCCCAAAAATAAACGAGGCGTTATCCCACAACAAATTGGCATCTTTCCCGCTATTGGAATGTTTTAATGATTGGTTTCCGATATTAGGAACATCCATTGGGTGGGATATTTTTTTTCTACCTTCAGGTTCGCGCAAATCAATTATTCCTTGATAATTTCCAAAATCATCCAGAATTATTAGAAAATCAATTCCGCCTCTAATCCAGCCCTTTTTGGCGATGGTTCCTTCAACTGCTTTCCGGTCATAATATTCCTTCAACGCTTGAAGTATCATCCGCGCACCTCAACTTTCCGCCGGTCGGTTATCACGACGCCATTTTCAATTTTAGCTTTAAAAAACATTGGCATTGGGTCTTCCGGTTTTTCAAAATTCATATCATAAAGCATCCAGCCAAGATCACGGTCAGGTTCGGCAATTTTTAAAATTGGATCTTTTATGGGATCAATCAATTTAAAATTACATGCAAATTCTCTGCACCCGAGATATGGCCGATGGAAACATTGGCCTTTCTTCGCGCGCCTTTCAAACATTGCGGCATACTTCGCAGGTTTTTCGTCCGTACGTGAATATTCTTTTTCTTCGATTTCATCGGCCCAGAAATCCGGCGAAGAAGCTTTATTTGATTTTCGTTCTCCAGGTGGAATAAAATCGAAGTATGCAAAAATCCGATACTTCACATCGCGAAGAAATAATCCGGCCCTTTGCTGACGCTCTTCTTCAATAAAAAAGCCCATTGGTTCATTTGATTCTCCGGAAAGCTGTTTAGCCGTAGGCCCGGAAAATTTTTTCCCGACTTCGTTACGCCGTACTGAAATCCATTTAATCTGGTTTAAAATTTCTATCTTGGTAATATTCCATCGAATAGCAGGCTTCCAAAGAATAGCCTCGTAAATGGCCCGTGCGGCTGACGGCGTCATCACATCATAGCTTACCCGCTCCACCTTCATTTCCGGCCTTGTGAAACAAGCATAGTCACCCCATACTTCGAGACACCAATCATTCATAGGGTTTCCTTTCGTTATTATAAAATGAATTTATCAGGATCAAAGGGAATTTCATCAACTAATAGGCCTATTTGATAATCATATCCTGGATCAAAAGTTAGCGCAAAGACACTCGGCGAAATCTCATCAACCAATCCTTTTCTTTGCAATGATGAAAAGTCGTTTGTATAAACATTTACTGAATATCTTTGGAGTTTTCGGAAAATCCATCGTTCCGGTCCTTTATTTTTTAACAGATCAATCAACTCTTTACCTTTGCCATAAGGAACCAATATTGTGTGTTGTTGTGCGTCGTCAATAATTTTGAACTTTTCAGCCGCGGTGCGAAACTGAATGCCGCACTCTTCCAAATCAGGTTTTAGCAAATCAATTATTCCCTTTGTATCTAAGGAATTTGCCATCCAATACAACTGACCAAAAAATTTCTCAAAATTAGCATGGTCAAGAGGATCAGCCACGCCGGATTTAAGCATCGTTTCCGTTGCATCAGCGGCCTTGCGCAGAATTCCAGGAGGGGATTTTTTAGGCGGAATAAAAACCACAACGCGCCCTTTCATTAATTTGCCTTCACGATTGCATCTTCCGGCGGCCTGTGCAATAGAATCCAAACCCGCAAGAGCGCGAAAAACGACTGGAAAATCAAGATCAACGCCAGCCTCTACCAATTGCGTGCTAATAACTCGTACCGGTTCGTTACTATTAGTCAATTTGCTCTTTATTTCGGCGATTATTTCGCTTCGATGTTGCCCGCACATTAAAGCTGACAAATGATACGTCCCCTTTGGCATTAACTGATATAGCTCACGACAACTTTTGCGGTCCGATACAATGCATAAAACACGAGATTCAGTAGTAAGTTCTTTTGCAATATCTTCGTAGGTTTCAGGTCTTTTCCAATCAAGAGGAATTTCAACATTAACTCGTTTTAATTCGAGGTAAAGTTTGGGGACATCTTGAATAATTTCTCGAACACTCCCAAATAGTAATCCCTTGAATTCTTTAAAATCGGACCGGCTTTCCAACGCCGGTTGTGTTGCCGTGGAAATAACAAAAGTTACTTTGAACCATCGGCTTAAAAGTTCGATAGTTTGAATAATTGGAGAAAGATATTCAATTGGTAATAGCTGCGCTTCGTCAAGAACAACAACGCTATTTGCAATATTATGTAGCTTTCGACATCGACTGGTTTTAGCGGCAAATAGCGATTCGAAAAACTGCACGGAAGTTGTGACAATAATAGGAGCGTCCCAATTTTCAGCGGCTAATCGGGATTTTGTTGTTGAATCGTCCTCGTCCAGGCTCGCATGATGTTCCACAACTTGATTGTCGCCAAGCGCTTTTCGAAATACGTCAGCATTTTGTTCTATGATGCTTGTATATGGAATTACATAAATTATTCTATCGAAATTATGCTTCACCGCATGTTCAAGAGCAAACGCAAGACTGGATAACGTTTTACCGCCACCGGTGGGAACCGTAAGCGAAAAAACTCCAGGACTATTTACAGCTGCCTTTCGGCAATCCGAAAGAACAATTTGGCGTATTTCATTAACGATTGTATTATCTGCATTGTCAATTTTTTCCGTCATATGCTTATTAAACACGTCGAGGAGTTCTTTCATCGAAAGGTATCCTCCACGTTTTTGAGTCTTTTCTTTATCCATATAAGCTTCAGTATCAAGAAAATCGGCATCAACAAGACACGAAAAAAGCATCCTTACCCATAAGGAAATATCCAGACCGTTGTTATTAAATTTCCATGGAGGATTTCCTGGTTTTTCTGTTGCAATCCTTGATTTTATTTCCCTATCAATTTCCTCGCTTATTGCGTTAGCAAGTCGATATTTTAAAGAGCTTGAGCCATGTTTTCCTTCTGGTTGCCAATCAGGAAGTCCGGCATGATGACCGGCTATGCAATAAGCTAAAAGTCTTCCAACGCCTTTTCCAAAAATTTCCTCTGCTAATTTTGCAGAAGATGTAGAATGCTCAACCGTTCGAGGTTTTCCTTCTAAATGCGCATCATCTTCACCATAGCCACTTTTGCGGATTAAATATTTTTGCCAATTTTCGGTAGATTTTCCAGTGTCATGAGCAAGGCCAAGAATTTTGCCCCAACCTTCAGAATTAAAAGCCTTTGCAAATTGTGCTGCGAGTTCAAATGTTCCTTTAAGGTGATTTTCAAGTAAATGAGGCAGATCCCAAGAATTATCGGGTAATCGTTTAACATGTGCAATATTCATAAATTATTTCCTCTAAAAGTAGTCGTCGGTTAGATTCAACATTTTTAATAGCCACATCCTGAAAATTACCTTTACCTTTTAAAGATTTGGCAGACATCGTCTTCACAATTGGTCCTGACCGAATTACTTCCGTGCCTTGAATAATCCAGATGTTATCATTGACAATACTATGAAAATGTGGTATATTTTATTCAGAATCACGATGGGGGGCTATCCAAAGGGTTTCGTCCCGCAGTAATGCCCCTTTTTTATTGCTTTCTTAAATTCCTCGCACCATCGCCGTGCAATTTCCATATACACCGAATTTTTGAAAGCATACCAATTTTCAACAATCCCGCCTGTTCTACGGTCACCCCGACAAATCGTAGCTGTTGTCAAATACGTCAATTGTCATTTTCCTCCATACTCCGCCCTCATCTCCCGCACCGACGAATCGAAAAACTCATGCAGCTTGTCCTGCAAAAGGCGCTTGTCCGGCAACTTGGTTGTGTAATCGGCTATCGCCGCAGGCGACAGCGTGCGGTTCAATGAATATTCAACGACTTCATTATCTTTACCTTTGCAAAGTACAATACCGATGCTCGGATTTTCATGCAGTTTTTTAACGTCGCGGTCAAGCGCCTCCAGATAAAACGAAAGTTTCCCCAGATACTCCGGCTTGAACTCGTCGATTTTGAGTTCGAACGCAACCAAGCAGCGCAACTCACGATGGTAAAAAAGCAGGTCGAGGAAAAAATCCTTCATACCAACCTGTATTCGATATTCCTCGCCGACAAAGGCGAAATCCCGTCCGAATTCAATAATGAAATTTTTAAGCGAGCGCACGATGCCCTTACGCAGATCATATTCCGAATGGTTGTCCGGAAGGCCGAGGAAATCCAGCGAATAGGAGTCACGGATTATATTTGAAATAGTGGGGTGTATTTGTGTCAGCGCTGCTGACACTTTTGGTTTTGAAAGAAGACTGCGCTCATATAGCCCGCTATCAAGAAAGTGCTCAAGCTCCCGAGTTGCAAAGCGTTCCTTTGCCACGAAAGTAAGATAAAATAGGCGTTCTTCAATAGATTTGGCTTTTGATAAGATTAATAGATGATTGGTCCACGATAATTGTGTCCGCAGTGCGGACACTTTTGGGTTTCCTGTATAGGCCTCATAAAACTGCTTCATCCGGTAAAGTCCGCGACGGTTGAATCCTTTTGAATCAGGAACTGCTTTTTCCAAATATTCGGCAAGTTTTCCAACCGTCCCCTCGCCCCATTTCGCGCTTTTTACCCGATGGCTGATATATTCGCCGATGTTCCAGTACAATTCCACAAGTACGGCGTCAATTTTCTGAAATGCCTTCTTACGGGCGCTTAGGATCATCGCCGATATTTCGGCGAATTGATTTTCGAGCGGCACAGACTTTTTTAATGTAACTGAAGGCTTTTTTCTCATTACTTTTTTCATCGTTCATTCTTCCTTTTTTCATTCATAACGCCATCATCCTTGGTTATTCCGCAAACCGGAATCCTGATTATGGTTCTGTTGCTGATTTTTTTGAGCAATACGCCACGGAAACGCCTCTTGGAGCGCCATCGCGAAATTATGCATCAGATAAGGATATCGCACGGCGCGCAGGGGCCGCACCATGGAAAAAACCTTGTCGAGACCGTAAAACCATTCCTGTGCATGCGCGTCGTTGATGCCGGGTTCAAGCAGGAATATTGAATAAACGGGGCGCAGAAGAACGGCGTCCATGGCTTTTAAAAGCTTAAACCCGCTTAACTCCGGCATGGCTTCTTTAGTAATAACAAGGTCGGCACGCGCCGGATGCGCAATGCACCATTCAAACGCAAGGCGCGAATCGATGAAGCATGTTGCGCACACGTCAAGCGCCGTCATGACGATTTCGTCCAGATACACAACATGCTCAGGGTCGCTATGGACAATGATAATGGTGGGTTCCAACGAAGGCGATCTGGAGGTCATCCGTCCTCGCTAATAAAAAAGTATAACAGTAGTATACTTTCCCGCATTCTCAAAACATGAGAGTCGAAGCATTTTATTTATATTTCTTTCCCATCCCCGCAATCGTTTCCATAATCTCTTTCCGAAGCTCCTTTGGCCCTTTCACTTCCGCATCTACTCCCCAGCGCAGCACATCCATAATGAGTTC
>Ga0182011_10002327_pt1 | contig 16069 bp, 15 predicted proteins | sample 711E1DmetaG_FD_120481 | JGI IMG/M metagenome (GOLD analysis project Ga0182011, IMG submission 120481) | Permafrost microbial communities from Stordalen Mire, Sweden - 711E1D metaG | ecosystem: Environmental > Terrestrial > Soil > Wetlands > Permafrost | place: Sweden: Stordalen | collected... | reverse complement strand
GGACCATGTCACGCACGCCCTGCTGCAAAATATGCTTGGGTAATTCGATGTTGCCGCCCTCGGGCATGCCGGGTGCTCCCACCGGTCCCTTGTTGCGGCCTACAATTACATGGTCGGCCGTAATATGGGCGAAATTACGATCTATGTCTTCCGAATGAAAATCTACTCCGAAACCAGGACTATCGGGTAGAACTGCCGCGGGACCTGTATGTTTTAAAAGATTTTGTGTGGCTGCCGAGGTCTTGATGACGGCACCATCAGGTGCTAAGTTGCCATGCACCACGGCAATACCTCCGTCTGACTGAATCGGCTTCGAAAGTGAGTGTATTACTTCTCTGTTCTTTACCTCAACGCCTTTCAAGTTTTCTGCAAGTTTCTGACCGCTTGCAGTCATTACTGAAGTATCGAGCAGCGGCTCAAGCTCTTTCATCACTGCCACAATACCGCCAGCATGGTAAAGGTCCTCTACGGTGTAATCACCACTAGGCTTAACATTGGTAATAAAGGGCGTCTCTTTACTAATACGGTTGAAATCATCCAGTGTCAGGTTTATGCCCGCTCTCCTGGCTATAGCGATAAGATGAATAACGACATTAGTGCTGGCCCCAGTAGCCATTTGGACGCGGATGGCATTCTCAATAGCTGGTCGTGTCAGAATATCAGAAGGGCGGATATCTCGCTCGACCAATTCCACGATCTTGATTCCAGTGGCCTCGGCCATTTGGATCCGTTGAGCATATACGGCGGGAATCGACGCACATCCGGGTAAAGTCAGTCCCAACGCCTCCGCCATCGATTGTACGCTATTCGCCGTACCCATTACTCCGCATGCGCCACAGGTGTTAAAGGTACAGTTCATCTCCATCTCTATCATCTCTTTATCACCTACGACGCCAGCCTTGTAATCCGCTAACATTTTTATATTATCTGTGGCACATGCCACAGTTTTACCCTCGTAGAAGCCTGAAAGGCGAGTACCACCGGTGACGATGATAACCGGCTTATTGACAATTGCCAAAGCCATTATCTGTGCCGGCACATCCTTATCACATGTGCTCAGTAAGACAGCACCTTGAATAGGCGTCGATGCCAGCATTTCCTCAGTTTCCATCGCCATTAGGTTGCGATAGATTAGAGACGAGATATCATGAAAGACCTCGCAAACTGAAATGGTCGGGAACTCCAATGGGAAACCACCCGCTGCCCAGATACCTCGCTTGACTGCATCGCCCAGCATCCGGAAGTGCCAATGGCCGGGATTAAGTTCACTCCAGGGATTACAGACGCCGATTATAGGGCGCTTCATGTCGAAGTCAGTGTACCCCATCGAACGGATGTGGCCGCGTAAATGTGGATCCATCACATCATTTAGGTCAATCTTGTGTACGGGAAGTACTTTTCTTTCAATCATAGAAATTCTCCTTTTATCTTAATCAGTTACATAACTTCTTTTGTGATTATAGCACCGATTATAGTACCCTTTTGCAAGAAAATGATTTACCCCAAACAAAGCCTTTCTGCGTTCCTTGGTTGAAAAGTAAATAATAAAGGGAGATATGCCCAAAATTCACTATAGTTTGCCCTACTGATGAAAATATTGATTAATTTTACAGATTGCCATATACTGAAAACAATAAGTTTCGTTTGTTTAAACACAAACAAAGGTTGGCAATTTTGAAGGGGAAAATAGAGCAAATAATATCACAAGATAGTAGTTTTTATTCGCGATATTTAATAGGTGCGGCAAAACATGCGATGGAGATGTCTACAAGAAAGGTTTTGGCTAAATATCATATATCTCCCCAACAGGCTCAAATTCTGTTCATCATTTATAATCTCCGTAAAACAACACTCGCCGAGTTGGCCAAGCATACCGCAAGAGGTAACAACACGGTTTCCAAGCAGACGAGAGTATTGATAAAGGAAGGATTGTTGAAAAAGATCCGTGAAACTCCGAAATCAACTCTATTGAGTTTTGAGTTGACAGAGAAGGGTTTTGATGCTTTTAACTTCAGTAATGATAGAATCAAGGCGGACAGAGAAATAATGTCTGTTTTGTCAGAGGAAGAACGCCAACAATTGATATCAATGCTTAACAAAATAATAACTAAAGCGGAAACACATCGAAATAGCATTTAACACATCATTCTTAGATTCGAAAAAATATCTTTACACGATGCAGGACGTTATTCGGTACTTTCCTAAATAACTAATTGATTTTTCCTATTAAATAGTGGTTCTTCATCATAGATTATTCCTCTGAAGTCTGGATATCATCTGAAATTTCTAAAGGTTTAGCTTTTAGTCAATATTAAGAAACCGCGAAACGAGACTTGACAAAAACCCAAAACAAATGTTAAATTAGTCTTAATTTACAATATTCACTGGTGAATACTATTATATACTTTACTAATTTACACACGAAATAGAACTTTCATTTGTTAAGTCATGCTGTGAAATATACTCTACATTTAAAATTATATTTGAAGGGATTCCACGCAATAAATTTGGCATTACCAGGGGAATTCAGGTTACAGAGAGTTGGCTGATGAACTCAAAGCTAAATGTTATAGTTGCCCCTGTTTAGTTGAAAGCGTATTGAACTCAAAGTTATATCCTTTGTTATTAATAATTTTGTAGCAGAAGAACGTTTTGGTTAGGTTAGGCGAATTAACATATTGGGGGAAAAAGATGTAATTAATTAAATATTTGCAAAGTTAAAATGATTTTATAGGAGGGCAATAATGAAAATAGATATTTTTTCTCATATCGTGACACCGAAATATGGTAATACTCTTCGAAAGAGAGAGAAATCCGGTACTCTCCTTTCTAAATTGTCCGTGCATTTTGATAATGAGGCTCTGAATAATATAGACGTCCGGTTACGGGTTTTGGATAGATATCCAGGAGTTATGCAGGTATTAACAGTAACTGTGGCGCCACTAGAAACGCTTGTATCTCCCTCTGATGCTATCGAGCTTTCCAGAATCGCAAATGATGAGATGGCAGAGTTGGTTCTTAAATACCCGGATAAATTCGCTGCAGCAGTAGCTTGTTTGCCTTTGAATGATATTGACGCCGCAGTTAAGGAAGCCGAAAGAGCTATCGTCCAGTTAAACTTTGCGGGAGTGCAAATCTTCACCAATATCAATGAGAAACCATTAGATGATCTAGAATTTAAGCCTCTTTATGAATTAATGGCGCGCCATGATCTTCCCTTGTGGATTCACCCTTGGGGAAATGCGATGCCGTCTCATCATCTTGTAAGCTCTTATGTTTGGCAATATGAGACCGCGTCAGCAATGGAACGGTTAGCCCTATCGTGGGTCTTTGACACGTACCCAAATATTAAGTTTATAACTCACCATTGTGGAGGAGGCCTGGTACCATTCTTCGGACAAAGAGTGCGAGTTCCGAATTTACGAAAGTTCTATAATGACACAGCGGTTTATGGAAGTACAGCTGCATTAATGTGCGGATATGACTTTTTCGGCGTCGACCATCTTCTTTTTGGGACAGATATGCCTTTAAGCACGGCGAATTTACACTCTCCAGGAGCTATGAAATATGTTAGTGGATATACACAAGAGACAATAGAATCCATAGAAAATATGAACATCTCAAATACTGACAAAGAAAAAATATTTGAAGGAAATGCTAGACGGCTCCTAAAACTTCCGTTATAATCATCCATACTTGGTTAACAATGGTTAGTAACCCGCCGTAGCCGTGCGGGTCACGGGTTTAATTCGTTTGGTATGGTAGACAAGATATTATATTTCGTCAACTGAAAAAGTAATGCGTGAATAAAGTAGAAATGAGCATCTACCAGGGTTTAAATTATCTAGTTAAATGTATTCACTTAAGATCTGAGTTAACCTAGAAACAGGTAAAAATAATTTTTGAGAGTGGGTATCAAAGGAGGATAAATCATGCGGTCATACATATTTCGCAGATTACTTCTAATGATACCCACCGTATTTTTAACCAGCCTTATAATATTTTTCGCGATACGCCTCATTCCGGGTAATATCATAGATCTAATGGAATCACAATTCGGGACGTATGCTAGCATAAGTAGAGCCGATATTGAAACAAAACTTGGGCTTAATGTGCCTATTGTTGAGCAGTATGGGCGTTGGATAGGAGTTATTCCTCAACAAAATGGTCATTTTGATGGTCTTTTGCAGGGTGACTTAGGGCAATCTCTGTGGGAAAGTGCTACAGTGACGAAAGAAATATCGGATCGGTGGCCGGTAACTTTCGAACTGGCGATCATGGGGCTAATAATAGGGCAAGTGATAGCGTTGCCCATAGGGATATATTCAGCCTTACGGCAGGATTCGGTTGGTGACTACATTGGCCGCACTTTTGCTATATTATGTATAGCGATTCCCAGTTTCTGGCTGGGTACAATGATAATAGTTTATCCATCTATATGGTGGGGTTACTCCCCTCCTTTCATGCTCATCAAGTTTTCTGCTGACCCAATAGGTAATTTGAAAATGTTTATAATACCATCTGTAGTTCTAGGTATGGGTATGTCAGGAGGAACCATGAGGATGACCCGTACTATGATGTTGGAGGTACTAAGGCAGGATTATGTCAGAACAGCTTGGGCGAAGGGCCTTAGAGAGCGAGTTGTAGTCATGAGGCATGCTTTGAAAAGTGCACTGATTCCTGTGGTTACTATCATCGGAATGCAGATGCCTGTTCTCATTGGAGGCGCAGTGATTGTTGAAGACATATTCAACTTGCCTGGAATGGGCAGCCTTCTAGTAAATTCCACTTTAAATAGAGACTACCCAATAGTAAGCGGAGTATTGGTTGTTTTCGCAGTAGCCATGGTATTGATTAATTTGCTGGTGGATCTGACCTACGGTTATTTAGACCCAAGGGTTTCTTATAAATAAAGCTAAGATAAGGAAATGACATGAGTATTTATTTATCGGGGAGAGCAACCAAAAATAAAAAACATTCCCGATTGGTTACTTTCCTTATCAGGTTGGTGAAAGAAAAGCCGTTAGGCACTTTAGGTGCGGTAATAACTCTAATATTACTTTTCGTCGGAATTTTCGCGAATGTCATTGCTCCTTATGGAATGAACGGAGTCGGGGCAGGGCCTAACCTGGCTCCGCCATCTGCCACATTCTGGTTAGGCACAGACAATTTGGGAAGAGACATCCTGAGTCGTATTATCTTCGGGGCACGGGTCTCAGTAATCATCGGACTGGCTGCCACTACTATTTCGGTGGGGTTGTCTACAATTATCGGCCTTCTATCGGGTTATTTCGGTGGGGCGTTCGATATGTTAATGCAGAGGGTAGTTGACGCATGGATGTGTATTCCTTCGATTATACTCATGATGGTATTAATTTCAATTACTGGGCCGGGTTTGTGGCAATTAATTATTATTATGGGTTTGGGCTTTGGTATTAGCGGTTCCAGGATAGTAAGAAGTGCGACCCTCGGTATCAAAGAGAATGTCTACCTGCAAGCAGCCAAGGCTGTAGGTTGTTCTCCCTTCAGAATACTTACCCGACATATTCTTCCCAACATTATGGCGCCTCTTATCATCCTATTTTCTACTTTAGTACCAACTATAATTCTGACTGAGGCGAGCCTAAGTTTCCTCGGGTTTGGGATTCCGCCACCTAATCCCAGTTGGGGAGGCATGCTTAGCGGTAGTGCACGTACTTATATGTTACAAGCTCCCTGGATGGTCTTATGGCCTGGTGTCGCATTAAGTGTTGTAGTTTATGGAGTGAATATGTTTGGCGATGCTCTCAGGGATCTACTTGATCCAAGGTTGAGGGGTGGTATAGGGAGATATGGTGTTAAAATAAAAAACCGCAGAAAAAAGATGATGGAATCATCTTAATTAACTAGATGATTATTACCCAACGAGATTGATCCGAGCTTTTTATATGAGAAGGAGGGAATAATGAAAATAGACTGTCATTCCCATTTCTTCGATCCGTTTATCAGGGAAGAAATTCGCAAAACTCTGAAGGAACATAATATATGCGAAAAGCAGACAGCCGCGGTCCGCTCAAATTCAGTATTCTTGAACCCTGAAGAGCGGCTGCGTGTTATGGATGCATCTGGTATTGACATAGCTGCTATTGAATACCATGTTGTATATCAGCATTATGAAGAATTAGAAGCTCCCCTTAGTTTAAGGATTAAGCTCGCCGAACTAGTTAATAACAGGCTGGCTGTGGTGTCTGATAAATATCCGGATAGGTATTGGTGGATGGCCGATATTCCTTTGATAGATACAGATGGTAGTGTAGTTGCCAGCATCTTGGAATTAAAAAGAGCTTATAACATTGGGGCCAAAGGCGTTTGTCTTCGTACCAATATCAATTCACAACCACTCACCAATCCTGACTACAAGGCCTTCTGGGTTGAGGTTAACCGTTTGGGGCTGCCTGTATTATTGCATCCTCGTTCATCTCTTAAAGCGCCACGAGTTCCCGAAATAGACTATATGGGTATTGGTTTTGAAGTAGATACGGCATTAGCAGGTATAGATTTGCTGATCGATGACTTCTTTAGCAAATACAAGCGAATTAACGTGATGCTGTGTCACTCAGGGGGAGCCTTAGCAAGTATGAAAATCCGACTAGACGATCACTTAACTGCGGGAGGCGTCAAAACATCCACTTTATTGGATAAATATTTCTATGACGTGGCCATAAGTTTTCCTCGTAAAGTAGAATTTCTGATGGATATCGTGGGATTAGACCAACTATGTTATGGTTCAGATTATCCTTATCGCAGTTTCGGCGAAGGACTCTGTGTCATTGATGCGTTGGGCTTAGACAATGCTAAAAAAGAAAAGATTTTATCCGGCAATGCGCGACGTTTTTTTGGCGCTGATTAGTTCATAGTAAAATTATTACTTGACAAAGCATCCTATTGGTAGTAAATTGTAGGCACTAATAATCATTAGTGAATACTATAGGAGATAGTATATGAAATATTAAAGTTCTTATTAGTCTAATGTAAGGACAGAAATTTAATAACTTTAGGAACTCAAAAGAGATTCGAGGAATTATAAAATAGGAGAATAGAATGAAACGGAAAAATTTATGGTTGGGTTTGAGTTTCATGATGGTGGCAGCGTTAATACTCACCTCTTGTGCAAAAACGTCTACGCCGACAACAGTAACGCAAACTACAACACAAACGGCCACGCAAACAACGACGAATACAACTACAGTTATAAATTCGACAACGCAAACGACGCCGTCAGCAATTCAGCCTCAATACGGAGGAACATTAACATTCTTTTCCGACTATGGTACAGCCAATCCACCAAGTTGGGATTGTGTTACCACCCCTAGTATTGCTACGACAGATACTTGGATGAGCCCTTATGGAGAGTCATTACTGAAAGGAGATATCGATAAGTATGGTCCAAGGGGTAATAATACATTTTCATTTCAATATAGTAGCGCGAGTCAATTTGGGCAGATCTATGGACCTAGCCTGGCCACAAGTTGGGAGATGACTAGCAATCCTCTGGGTGTAATCTACCATCTACGCAAAGGTGTTATGTGGACTGGCAACAATAATATCGGTATGGCACCGAGAGAACTGACCGCTGATGATGTCGCTTTCCATCTTAACCGAGACCTAACCAGTTCGCCAGTTAGAGTACAATTAGCATACATCAAATCAATCACGGCTACTGATAGATACACGGTAACAGTAGTGTGGAATAGTTACTATGCACAATGGGAAGGTTTGATAGGTTTGGATTGCGGTGTCCAATCTCGAATAATTCCTCCTGAAGTGGTAAAGGCCGGCGTCAATAACTGGCAAAACCAGACCGGTACAGGTCCGTTCGTACTAACTGACTACGTTTCCGGTTCTTATGTCAGCTACGCAAGGAATGCTAATTACTGGGGCACGACGACAATCAATGGCAAATCATATCAAAAACCATTCATAAACCAGGTTATTTATCCGATTATTGCCGACGAATCTACTCGTGTAGCCTCTCTTCGCACGGGTAAAATTGATATGTGGGCAAAAGTACCAATCACCTATCAGTCATCCCTTGCCAGTACTGCACCTGATCTAATAGCAACTAAGTGGCTAACAAATAGAGTGAACGAGATAAGATTTGACACAATCAATTCTACATATTTCAACAACAAAGACGTCAGGAGAGCGATGTGGGTAGCTACAGATAGTCAAGCAATAACGAATGCCGTTTATGGTGGTGGCGACATAGTCAGTTTCCCATTCGCAATTGGAGTCCCAGAATATACTCCGATTACCCAACTTCCTGCAGCCGACCAATTGCTGTACACTTACGACGCAACTAAGGCAAAACAAATGCTTGCCGACGCGGGTTACCCCAATGGTTTTACATGTGAAATAGATATTGATCCCACAAGCCAGATGCACGATATCGCAGACATTCTTGTAAGCCAATGGGCGAAAGTTAACGTTACCCTTCATGTTAATGCATTAACAGCCGCAGCATTTACCGCCTCTTCTGCAAACGTGTCTTATAAGGACTCGACAATCGCTTTGTATTCCACTGATTCCACTTGGGGTCTTTTAACCTCATGCAGAACAGGAACTCAGGGTTGTCCGGTAAACGACCCGACCTATAATGCTATGTTTGATAAGGCCCAAACAATCCAAGATCCAACTCAATTGACTGCGGCGAAGCAAGCTCTAGGCTTGTATTTTATAGATAATGCCTATGGTATAGGATTAGGTAATCCATATAGCTTGAATTGCTATTGGCCGTGGTTAAAGAATTACTATGGTGAAATTTCTGCTGGTAACTATAGTGATGTTGCGCCGATGATAAGCGAAATGTGGATTGACCAGAACCTGAAAAAATCTCTGGGATATTGATAGCGGTAGTAACATCTGAAGTATCTTCTCCCGAAAAGAGTGGACAGGGCAGATAGCCCTGTCCACTCTTTAAATAACAAGGAAATATTTTTTTCAAACGTAGTAATAAAGTTCCATTTCGTTCGAAAGTGTCGAAGATAACATAACTTCTTTTTGTTAAATCTGATGATATGACTCCTGCGTGTGGTTTAGTTTTTAGTAAAAATGACATTCTTTTACCCCTATGAAGGCTATATATCGTCTAATAATATTTGTTTTGACTATTGCAAAGCTACATCCTTCTAACCTCCAGAGGTTGGTCAATGTCAATTGATGAACAGACCATCGATTCACAACAGTTACAATTAAAACTACAAAATCATGTGCTGGAAATAGAACCGATTTTGGGAGACATTGAAATCGGGGATGCAGAACCTCCTATTTTTACGCCTTATATAAAAAATATTGACACTGAAGATGGCCATCTTTACCTCCGCGAAATCAGTCGGATACCTCTACTTAGTGCATCTGATGAAAAAATTAATGCTCGACATATTGAAATGGGGAAGCGGGTTTCAGAACTCAAAACTAAATATAAATCCACCCCATGTCAAATTTTTAAAGAAATTATCCGGGAATTGGGGCATTCATCTAAAATTATCTATTTGCTTATGGAGTTCGTTAAATTACCGGAAAGTGCTAGTTTTTATAATATAGTAACCTGCGAAAAATTCAGGACCATAATTGATGATGTGATTGACCCTTTTATATTGAGATCGATTGCTCGGAAATTGAAACTTCCTCGGGAAACAATTGAGTCTCGACTAGTCGCCATTTCGATAAACATCGCCCTTCTTCCGGAAAGAATCTTGGGAGACATTGGCATGAAAACTTCTCTGGCAAATATTTCGAGTCTAGTCGAAGAACAAATGTTCAATGAGACACTTAAGAGTCAGGAAACGTATTTGAATGATTACTTGGAACATCTTAGGAGCAAGGAGAAAAGTTCGACAGACCATCTTATTACCGCCAATTTAAGGTTGGTAATAAGTATTGCAAAATATTATGTGGGTCACGGGCTGTCTTTACCTGATATGATTCAAGAAGGCAATATCGGTTTAATAAGAGCAGTGGAGAAGTTCAATCTCCATAAGGGTTTCAAATTTTCAACCTACGCCTCATGGTGGATTCGCCAGGCAATCAGTCGTTCCATTGCTGACCAGGCGCGTTCGATCAGTGCCCCTGTTTATATGCATGAGGCTATCCATAAATTAAAGAACGTAAAATACAAACTAACTCAAGAATATGGTCGCGACCCAACTGACAAGGAGATTGGCGAACACTTAGGATTTTCAACAAAACAGGTGGGTATGATCACTAGGATATCCCAAATGCCGATTTCATTAGAATTACCAATTGGTAAAGACAGAGAGTAATCTGAGTGACTTCATCGAGGGCCAAAATGCCATTCAACCTTTGGAGAACGCTTCCGAGCAATTGCTTAAGCAAGAAATTAGCACAATATTGTCAACTTTAACACCAAGGGAACGGAAAGTAATCCAACTAAGATTTGGGTTGTGTGATGATAAAGCACGTACGTTGGAAGAAGTTGGTACGGAATGTTAACTAACACGCGAACGCGTGCGGCAAATTGAATCTGAAGCTTTAAGTAAGCTGTGGCAACGGAGTGTCAGGCTAAACGACTATCTATTATCATAAGTGTGTGGTAGTGCTACCCGGTACTCTGGTCAGTTCAAGAATTTATTATTCCATATTGAATACCCCTACCATAAGGTCTGGGAATGGGGTTATCCCTGCATCTTTAGCCCGAACCCCGTAAACTGTATTACATGTTATGCCGTAATGCCGATTTGACCAGTTACCGATGAGGATATCCCTATTCGATGGTAGATTTGAGGTAATATTTGTGAGTGCCAGTTGGTGAAACTTTGTACTTACCAAGGTGAGATTGAGAGGGATCGTATATTATTCTCAAAATTATAATCGCTCTATGCCAAAATGGTTCCCCTTTCTAAAAGAGAAACGGATAGAAATGAGTAGTCGTTAAGTAACGAAAAATGTTACGCATTTGCTTACCACTCAAAACTAAACCGACAACTGATAACTGAATGCTGAATGAGCTCAACTACAAGGGTAACTTCAACAATTTTCTGGCATTTTCCTGAAAAATCTTTTCTTTCTCTTCAGCAGAAATTGCCATTCTTTCAATGGACTCTATCGTCTCCTGTGTATATCCGTAAGTATATTTCATCGCGCCGTCATATTTCTGACTGCCCAAGGCGCGGCGTTGCGCTGAACTTAAAGGCATATCTGTCCCGAAAAGCAGGTGATCGACCCCAAAAAAGTCGTACCCGCACATCAATGCAGGTGTGCTCCCATAAAGCGCTGTGTCGTTGTAGAACTTACGTAAATTGGAAACCCTCACTCTTTGTCCGAAGAAGGGCACTAGGCCGCCTCCGCAGTGGTGCGTGATAAATTTGATACTGGGATAGGTTTCGAAAACCCAGGACGTTGCCAGACATTCCATCGCTGAGGCGGTTTCATAGGGCCAGTTATAAGAACTCTTCACATGATGCGTCGGCATGGCATTACCCCAGGGATGAATCCATAATGGTAAATCATGATGGGCCATCAACTCATAAAGCGGCTTAAACTCAGGGGCATTCAACGGTTTTTCGTTAATGTTGGTGAATATTTGAACTCCCGCGAAATTTAATTGGACGATCGCTCTTTCGGCTTCTTTAACTGCCGCGTCGATATCATTCAACGGCAGACAGGCTACCGCTGCAACGAACTTGTCCGGATATTTTAGAACGAGTTCGGCCATTTCGTCATTCGCCATCTTGGCTAGATCAATGGCATCGCCGGGAGATACCAGCGTCTCCAAAGGAGATACCGCCACGGTCAAAACCTGCATCACACCCGGATATCTGTCTAAAACACGTAACCTCACATCGAGCCGGCTGACAGCCTCATTTTCCCAATAGTCCGGTAAATGAGAAAGTAAAGTGCCGGCTTTTTCCCGTTTACGCAATACATCGCCATATTTCTGGGGCACAATATGGGTAAATATGTCAATTTTCATTTTTATCTCCTTATAAGGCTCGTTAAAAATACTAACACACGGCTCCTTTCGTTACAAATTATGCTTCTCCGGTTCATGCCGATCACCAGTGTCTACCATCCAAATATCCAGGATTATCCAACTCTGCCGATGTGGGCTCATACCTCTCAATACGGAATTTCACATCGGCAAATACGTCCAATATCAGACTGATGGCCATCAATTCATCAAAATGGGCACTGCCCGGATGCGTAATAATCAATTGTCCTTTGATTGCTATCTTCCTATCATGTACTATGAATCCGCTTTCGGATTATAGAACATAGAGCTTGATTCGCTAACCAAGTCATGGTATTTGCTGGAGTTGGCGATGCAGTACTACATCACTTTGCCGCTTCTTCTCCAGCTACCCCGACAAAAGTCAATTTTGTTAGATTAGGTAACAATATAGTAGATTGTGACGCCGAGGTCACAAAAGTTTGTTTTGTTACTTTGCATTATTGATAATTGGGCCATGGCATTTGAAGGCACGTTAAACGCAGTGGAGTTACATGCGAGCCCTACCAGCAAGTCGGATAGTAAAGGTGGATTGCAAATTGTAAGCAGTCGACCCTACTCCATCTCCCAATATCCATATATTTCTGCCTTCAGGCGTTGCTGTTATTGGTATAGACCCATGGGTTGAACGATTCACTAAAATCTTCCAAAACGTCCAACCTGATCAAGGAGCCTGCTCTTCTCATCCCATCAGTGTCAAGATTCAGTCACAACCACTGAATGTCATTTCCTTTCAGCATTCCGGAGGTGACTTGTGATTATTAGCACCCATAAGACGTTTACAGAGTGGTTCAATGAGACGATAGTCGAGGCACCAGATTGGTTGGTCAAACTCTGCATTCAGCCCCACGCGGCGCATGCGCAAACTAATGGCAACAGGCATAACGGGCAACCGATACGAGACCGCGAATTTAATGTGACATTGGCAAATCTTGTCGGATCCCTCCAATGGTTGAGAATTGTCATGTACCTACTGTCGACAGTCAAACAAACTGGGCGCTCTGGCAGCTTTCTTAAAATTAAGGACGATAAAAATGTCTAAGGCCTATTTAGAACCTAACGAAGTGGAAAAACTCGAAGGAGCAGCGAAGTATGTTAGAGACAAACTGCTCATCAGGCTTCTTTTTCACTCCGGTGCCCGAATTTCTGAAGTGATATCTCTTGAAGTGAATAACATTGATTTCCCCCGTTTACCTCTGACCTCAAATAAAGCTATTTTCAAGTCGTTGGCGGAAAAGGGCGCGGTCATGGTGTCTCTGCATCTGATGGAATCACCATTGTTGGACACCAAAATCACCAGATATGAAGTTAAGGGAGACCACGCTGTTGAAAAAATCAGCTACGATGAGAAAAATCATCGCGTCTCTATCAATAAAACCCAGTATTTTGACGGCGTACCCCCGGAAGTCTGGAATTTCCACATCGGTGGTTATCAGGTCTGTGAAAAATGGCTTAAAGACCGCAAAGGCAGAAAACTCACGGTTGATGATATAGACCACTACCAGAAAATCGTCGTCGCTCTAAAAGAAACCATCCGCCTGATGAGGGAAATAGATGAAACCATCGAAGAACACGGCGGCTGGCCGGGAGCGTTTCAGTAGACAAAACACTATCAGATCATGTCTGCTTCTTTCTTGCTTAGATTCTTACCGTTTAGCTCGTCACGTTTGCGGTAAATTTACGAGGATTCTTACTCTATTCTTTGAATGTCTCGTAGCACACAATCTCATTTAGAGATTTCCGTGTTTTCGGCCCTGTGGGTTGTGCTGGATAACCCAACGGTAATAATGCCACAATCTGATATTTCGCAGGAACACCTAAAACTTTCCGGGCTTCTTCTTGGTCAAAGGCGCCAATCCAACACGTACCAAGCCCTTCATTGACCGCGGCAAGAGTCATATGGTCTACCGCAATTGCCAGGTCAACAGCATAAGCCGGTACTCCGCACTGCTGGATTCTCTCCGGCATTAGGGCTATGGCGGCAATAACCACAGGCGCCTGCGCTACGAAGGCTTGTCCAGACGCCGCCTTCGCCAGTTGCTGACGTCTCTTCCCATCTTTTACGACAATAAATTTCCATAGCTGGCTGTTGCCGCCTGATGGAGCCAGACGAGCTGCTTCGAGAACTTTTAGAAGTTTATCTTCCGGAACAGGTGTATCTTTGTAATCCCGAACACTTCTCCGTGTCTTGATTATTTCCATTAGATCCATTTTTAACTCCTTTTTTACCATTCTTCGGTTAATATGGAACGTTAAATGAATTCAATTAGGTCATAGCGTATGCTGTTGATGGGTATATCTGCTAATGCTGATAATCCCAACTACTCAAGATTAAGGTGCTCTTTGATAGCCTCATTTACTTCATGCTGAAGTTGGGCATCTTCTAAATAACCCACTAAACTTATCAATCGCTGTTTGGAGATAGTCCTTATTTGATGAGCCATTATAATCGAGTCGGAGGGTTGACCGGCTCTACCTTTAGGAAGAAAAACTTCAGAAGGATACAAATTACGCCTGGTAGTAGTCAAAGGCAAGATAGTGACATTCGATATGGCTTGATTGAATTCCTCATTACTCACTATCAGAACCGGACGTATCCCTTTTTGTTCGGATCCTGCAACAGGGTCTAGATTAGATTCCATCACAGCCCACTGATAGACCGGCATTAAACTATTCTCCTTGCGGTTTCAACGTCAGCAGATAGAAAATCAACTTCAACGGTCTCTATATCTTTAAGTAATAATGGATCCTTTGATCCTTCTTCCCATCGGCTTTTCCGGTTTTGTTTTTGCAATTCCTTTAGTTCTTTAACAAGCGCTCGTTCCACTAGAATGTTTTTGCTGGGTGCTGCGCCCTTAGCCATCGCCTTATCCAAAGCAGCAATTACATCAGGATGCAGATTAAAGGTTGCCTTCTTTGTTTTAGCATACATATACCACTCTCCCGCCCAGTGCTATCATCTACATTATTTACATTAGCATATACTTCCTTATAATACAAGTATATCGAGGAAGTTATAATACCTTGCATATTACTAATAGAAAAGGCTGCTTCAGCGCAAGTTACAAATACAGTCGCATCTTATCTTCTTTCGCCTGTTTTTAAATGAACAGAATGTTTTTCCACTTGACTTTCACTCGAAACAGAGTGGTGTATGATAGTAACAAGATAAAAAATGGCTCCGTTCATAATTTGACATGTAAGATTAAGAAGGACGTATGGGTTGGCAGTTCTATTTGATATGGGTGGCTATAGCGAGCGCTATTACTTTTCTTTTGTACGGGTTCGACAAAGCCCAGTCTAAGAAAGGTGGTTGGCGCGTGCCGGAAGTCGTATTGCATGGGTTGGCTTTAGCAGGTGGATTCCCCGGTGGTTGGGCTGGACGGTCGATGTTCCGGCATAAGACTAAAAAGGGAATATTTATGTTCGTTTTAGTGGTCAGCACTGCGCTTCATCTGGGTTTGGTGTATTGGCTGTTTATCAGGTAAGTTTGTCTAATGTAGGCATATTGTCTGGACTTTTCGATTCTATCTCGGCAGTAGATCCTGGAAAGAAAACTAAAATAAATACCATACCACCCCCATTAGCGGAAGTAATAATTGGTAGTCAAATTACGGTTAAAAAGAAGTAGGGCAATTACTGGATGACTATCAACATAAGTAGTTATCCCAGAAATCACTACTATTAGCGATAACTAATAAAAGCCGCCGTTATTAGAAGATATCCTATTTCTTGGCTGCGCCGATACGAAACATCTTTGTTCCGCAAGTACCGCACACGCCCTGGGTTGCCGGCTTACCATTTTTCATCGTGACGGCCTTGGCACTTTTCATTTCTTTCTTAACACGACATTTCATACAAAAAGCTTCCATGTAATTACCTCGATTATCCAATAGATGTTCTGCATCTATTACTATTATTTTACTTCCCCTTCGTCTCATGTCAATAGAGATTGAAGGATTTGGGTCCCATTACAGGATAGACCGGTGGTTTGGTCTGCCCTGTAATGAAACCATAAAAAGAGTTCGGACTATCAGGCCCATGGCCCTAGCCTTCTCTCAG
>Ga0182011_10002324_pt1 | contig 16082 bp, 12 predicted proteins | sample 711E1DmetaG_FD_120481 | JGI IMG/M metagenome (GOLD analysis project Ga0182011, IMG submission 120481) | Permafrost microbial communities from Stordalen Mire, Sweden - 711E1D metaG | ecosystem: Environmental > Terrestrial > Soil > Wetlands > Permafrost | place: Sweden: Stordalen | collected... | reverse complement strand
GAGCTTCAGCTGGACTCGATACTCGACAATCTCGCCGCCCTCGACGCGGGCGGTTGACTGAACCACCTCCACGGTGCGGATGTTGCGGACGGTCTTGCTGGCCAGAGCTACGGCCTGGCGGGCCGCGTCGCTCCAACCGCGGGGACTGGTGCCGACCATCTCCCGGACGATGATCACGCCCATCAAACTCCTCCCTTTGCGGGCGGGCCGTGCCGCCCAATCGAGCGCAGTGTAGGCCCACGGCGGGCTGGGCCCGATGGCGTACCCACTCGGGCGGTGGCACAATCACGGGCGCAGCGTTGAAGATGCCTGGAGGGGTTCAGTGAAGCGCAAGATGATTCGGGACGAGGGAGAGCCCGGCCGCGTTGTCACGACGGCCGGAGCTGAGCCTGAGGTGATCGAGGTGTTGGCCGACCAGGGCCGCGCACCGGCCGCTCCGCCGCTGAGACGGTCAAACCGCTCGGGTCCGTTGTCGTTCGTGATCATCCTCGCGGTGGTAGCGCTCGCGGTTGCGGCAGTCGGATTGCCGCTCGCCATGACGAAGGCCGGTGGGACTGTGGCCGGGGCTCAGGAGTCGGAGGAGCCGTCGCTCGCGACCGATCAAACGGATGAGGTAACTGCGGAGCCGACCGATACTCCCCCGGCAACAAGCGACCCGAGTGAGGCCGACCCGACCGATACCGCGCCGGAGCTCAGCCCCACGCCGGTTGAAACCGACGCCGCGACACCAGACCCCACGGACGCGCCGTCGGCCGAACCGACGCCCGCCCCGACCGAGCGGCCGACGCCGAGACCGACACGCACACCGGGACCGACGCGAGCGCCAACCACGGCCCACGGCAAGTTCGGCTCCACGCTGACGCTGTACGGCATCTCGATCCAGCTGGCCAAGACGGACGACACCGACACCACCGAAGGTGGCCTCTACCCGCCGCTCGATCCAGGCCCGAGTCCCTGTACGCAGCTCGTGGCCTTCACGGTGATGCCTACCTTCAGCGGCGTCACCGCATCCTTGCCGAATATCGTGGTCAACAACAACAGCAAGAACACCAGCGGCGTTATCTGGATTGACTCGATGGACACCAGCAAGTACGTCTCGGGTGTGTCTGTCCGCTACGTCACCTATGTAGCGCCGGGCCCCTACACGGTCGAGATCGCACTCAATCAGGACGGAAAGGGGCCCCAGGTCAACTTCTTCTTCAAGTAGCCGCTTCTCCGCCACGGGGCGGGGAAGTTGGGCACTCCCGCCGGGATTGTTCGTGGCTTTGGTCGGGTGAGATTCGCCGTCCGTGCCCCTGAGGTTGCCGCCAGCGCCGTCTCCTGCCGGTCGCCGGGCGACCGCGAGCCTTCCGCTGTTGCGGCGTCCTCCCGACGCTAGACCGCTTCGGCGTAGCGCTCGGCGGCGTAGCTGAGGAAGCGGGTCTGGCTCTTCTTGAACCACAGCTTCACTTCGCCGGTGGGGCCGTTGCGGTGCTTGGCCAGGCGCAGGTTGACGACCTCGCCGTCGGTCTCGCTCTCCTCGCCGGGCTTGTCCCGCTCGCGCCACAGGAAGAGGACCAGGTCGGCGTCCTGCTCGATTGCGCCCGACTCGCGCAGGTCCGACAGGCGTGGCTCGCGCGACTCGCGCATCTCGGGCTGGCGGGACAGCTGGGACAGGGCCAGGACGGGGACCTTCAGCTCGCGGGCCAGGCCTTTCAGGCCGCGGCTGATCTCGGAGACCTCCTGGACGCGGTTGGCGTCGCGGCTGTTGGACGTGGCCTGCATGAGCTGCAGGTAGTCGACGATCAGCAGGTCCAGTCCGCGCTCGGCCTGGAGGCGGCGGGCCTTGGTCCGCAGCTCCATGGTGCTGATGTTGGGCGTGTCGTCGATGTAGATGGGCGCTTCCGAGAGGGTCTGCAGAGCCGGCGCGATGCGGGCGAAGTCGAGCTCCTCGAGGAAGCCGGAGCGGAGGCGCTGCGAGTCGATCGAAGCCACGCTCGACAGCAGGCGCAGGACAAGCTGCTCCTTGCTCATCTCCAGGCTGAAGACACCGACCGTCTTGCCTTCGCGAACGGCGGCGTATTCGGCCACGTTGAGGGCGAGGCTGGTCTTGCCGACGCTCGGCCGCGCGGCCAGCACGACCAGGTCGCTGGCCTGGAAGCCGGTGGTCAGCTGGTCAAGGTCGGTAAAGCCGGAAGGGATGCCGACGATCTCGCCACGGTGGGCATGCAGGTAGTCGAGCCGGTCGTAGGCCTCGTGGAGGAGGGTTCGCAGCTGGCTGAAGCCATCGTTCGACCGATGCTGGCTGACGGCGAACAGCTCGGCCTCGGCCCGATCGATCGCCTCCTGGACGTCCGAACCGTCCTCGTAGCCGATTGCGGCGATCTTGCCGGCGGCCCCGATGAGGCGGCGAAGAACGGCCTTGCGCTCGACGATGCGGCCGTACTGGGCGACGTGGACGGCGGTCGGCGTGTCGTTGCCGAGGGTCGAGAGGTAGCTCGCGCCGCCGACGGCCTCCAGCTCACCGTCCCGCTCCAGGGCCTCCGCCACCGTGACGACGTCGATCGGCTCGCGGTGCTCGAAGAGGCCGAGCATGGCCGCGAAGATGCGCCCGTGGGCCTGGCGGTAGAAGTCCTCCGAGTGCAGGAAGTCGGCCACCTCGATGATGGCGTCGCGGTCGATCAGGATCGACCCGAGCACGGCCTGCTCGGAGTCCACGTTCTGAGGTGGCAGTCGGTCGATCACGGTTGGCGGTCCCTCGCGGCCTGGCTGGTCTGTTTGTGGCGACTCCAATGTTGGCCTTGCCGGAACCCCGACGGATCACCGAAGCGGCGGCGGCACGGCCCACTTATGCCCGAATTCACTGCTCCGTGGACTGAGTGTGGAAACCTTCTGTGGATGGTTCATCAGTTCGGCCACCCGTTCCCGATCGTTGTCCGGCGACGAGGAGCGAGCGGACTTCAAGTCCGTGAGCGAGGAGCGAAAGCCAGGCGGAGCCTGGCTCGGCGACTACGTGCCAGCTTGCGCTGGCCCAAGGCATTCGGCCGCCCGACAGAACTGCAATGCATCCCGATCACCCTCCGACCGAGTCACCACCCGTTCCCGATCGCCGTCTGGCGAGCCGAAGCCGAGGCGGAGCCGAGCACCGCAGCGAGCGGACTTGGAGGTCCGTGAGCGAAGGAGCGGAGGCGACAACGAAGGAATCGGCCGCCCGGCGGCGATCGGCTAGTCCAGGCGGCGGATGACGCCTATTAGCTTTCCCTGAATTCGAACGTCGTTGTAGAACATGGCCGGGTAGTCCGGGTTGGCCGGCTGCAAGCGGATCCGGCCCGCTTCCTTGAAGAACTGCTTGAGCGTGACCGCGTTCTCCTCCACCTGGGCGACGACGATGTCGCCGTCCCGGGCAGTCTGCTGCGGCCGGATCAGTACGAAGTCCCCGTCCTGGATATGGGCGTTGATCATCGAATCGCCGCGCACCCTCAGAACGTAGGCGTCGCCCGACGGGGCCAGGATGTCGGGCACGGCCATGCTCTCCGATGCGTCCTGGTATGCCTCGATCGGGCCGCCGGCGGCGATCTCTCCGACGATCGGCAGGACGTGCGACTCCGACGTGCCGGACTGCGGCATCAACTCGCCCGACAGCCCCAACCGCAGAGCGGCCGTGGGCGTGAGGCGGATGGCGCGCGACTGAGCTGCGCCGCGCTCCAGGTAGCCCTCGCGCTCGAGCATCTGGAGATGGTGGTGGACGGCCGACGTGGACGCCAGGTCCACCGCGACGGCGATCTCGCGAACCGACGGCGGGTAGCCGCGGGTCCGCAGCGTTGCGGCGATGTAGTCCAGGATCTTGCGCTTGCGCTCGGCGTCGTGCTTGGTCACAGGCGCCTCCTTCCCTGCGTCGAGGGTACAGAACACCCGTTCCATTGTCAAGTCGGGGACCGAGCGCCGCCAGAGCTCAGTTCGGTGGGCGAGTCACGTCATGGTCGGGTTCTTCCAGGCCACTTGGTTTGGATGCGAAAGATCGCTACGATTGGCTGCGCCACGGTTATGGCCAACGGCTTGCCGTGGAGTAGATAGACGGGGGGCTCAGGGGTGAGCGTCAGGTCGCTGCGCTCGCGTGTAAGGACCGCGCTGTCTCACGATCAGCCGTCGATCGCGGACGATGCCTGGCTGCCGCGTGTCGTTGCCTGGATGCCTTCGGTGGCCATCCTCACGGTTGCGGCCGTCATTCGCTGGCACGGACTTGGAACCAGCAGCCTCTGGCTGGATGAGCTCGGTCAGGTCCACGCCGCTCGAGCGCCGCTCGATGAGCTGCTGGCGACGGTTCGGTCTCACGCCGGCGCCGCGCCCCTGGACTACCTTGCGACCAAGGTCACCATGCTCGTGGCGGGCCCGATTGTCGGCACTGTCACCATCAGCGCTCGCCTGTGGCCGTGGCTTTGTGGCGTGGCAACAGTGTGGGCGACGGAGCGCACCACGCTGGAACTGACGGGCTCGCGTCGAGCTGCCCTGGCGGCGGCTACCCTCACTGCGCTCTCGGCCTTCCTCGTCTACTACTCGCAGGAGGCGCGGTTCTACTCCCTCTCCGTCCTGTTGGCGGTCGTGATCGTGTGGACTTTTGCCAGAGCGACCCGCCTGCGACGACGTCGAGACTGGGTTGCGTTTGCCTTTGCGGCAATCGCCGGCGTCTACACCTTCTACTTCATTGCGCTGCTCCTTGTGCTCGAGGGCGTGGGACTACTGGTTACTGCAGGCGTGAAAGCCGCCCGCCGGCGACCGATCGGCCCCGCTCTCATCGAATTGGGCAGGCGCATCTTCCCGCTCGCTCTCATCTGCCTGGCCACAGTGCTGGCCTTCATGCCGTGGTACCTGTACGCGGCACGTACCCAGATGTCGCTTGTATGGCACTACCAGGTGGTCGCCCTTAGCCCACCGCGCCTTGCCAGCTTGATGGCGACTCTCCTGGCTGCCGTCCCTCGGGCCGGCGTCCCGGGTGGAGATTCGTGGACTGATTGGCTGCTTACGGCCGCTGTGCTTGCGCTTGCGGTGCCTGGAGCGATCCGCCTCGTCCGAGCTCGTCCGGAAACGGCCACCGCGATGGTTTCCCTGGCGATCTTGCTCATCCCAGTGGTGTGGGCAATAGACGTCCGCTCGCAGTACTTCGTCACTGAGAGGCAGTTCATCCTTCTCCTCCCGATGCTCTACATCCTCGCGGCGGTCGGCCTGGACGGGGCGGTCTCCGAGCTCCAGCGGCTCCTCGTATCAGCGCGTTTCCGCGCCCCGCAGGCTATCGGCAGACTGGCCCTGTTCGGTCTGGCCATCGCGTTGGTGAGTCTGAGCATCGGCCCACTCGGCCGCGTATACGCTGGCTCCTTCACGCCGAAGGAGGATTGGAGAGGAGCCGCTGCCTTCGCAGAGAAGATGGTGTGCCCGGGCGGCCACGTCTACAGCAACCTGTCACCGGGCTACGACTATGGGATTGGGATATACGCTCCGAGTCTGATGTCGCGTACGGTCTACGTCAGGGAATCGGGTTTCCTCTTGGATCGCCTCAAGAAGTACCCTCTGGAACCGCAGGACATCGTCGTCGTACTGGTCGCCGCGCCTGGGGTCTCGGTCCCAGGCCGAGGCACGATCGGCACAATCAGCGACTGGCTCAGATCGGAGGGCTTCTTCTTTCACGACATCGATAGCCGCATCCGTGTCTTCTACGACCCAGAAGGCTGCCAGGCTGCACCTGTCAAGAAGCTCGTCGTGTCAGGCCTCACCACGCCACGGGCAGTTAGCGCAACGGGCAGCATTCGTGTCACCGCGGTCGATGCATATGGCGACCGCGCTCCGGCCTATCGAGGTACGGTCCACTTCACGAGCACGGATGCCAAGGCGAGGCTGCCCGCCGACTACACTTTCACCGCCGCCGACGAAGGCACGCATGTCTTCTCCGGAGATGTGATTCTCGAGACCGTCGGCAGAGAGTCCGTGAACGCGATCGACACGGCGACGGCTGCTATCGCCGGGGCACAGACAAACGTAGTCGTTACCCCTACGTAGGCTCGGCGCAGCCGGGCCTCTCGAGGGAATGCCCGACGACCCATAGGAGTGACTTGACCGACCGGACTCGTAACTCTCCGGCCGGCGGGCAGCGTCCTCCAGCCATACATCTCAGGCGGCCTGATCCCAATAGACGTGCCGGGTCCGGTACATATATGTGACGAACAAGACCAAGAGAACGGGCCCCCTCAACATACCCAGGGAGGGCGGTGTTAGGAAGTCGATCGCGAGCGCGGTCCCGGCCACGACAAAATCACTCAGGCTGATCCGATTCCTGAGCCGCTTGTCAATGATGCGACGGTTCTTGACGGAGACCAACACCGCCCCGGTGAAGGCCATGAGGTACGCGATGAGGGCCATGCCGGGGTCCATGGTGGCGAAGCTCGCCGGGTTGTAGCCCCAAAGTGCACCGAACCAGAGCACGTAGCCCCAGAAGGCCAGGGTGTGGAGACTGACCCTGTGGGCCGGCGCCGTCGACGGGAAGTCGACGGCTGCCGCGCGAGCGATCGTCTGAGGCGGGCCGACCTCGTCCAGGATGTTCCTGACGTCGCTCTCGCTGGGGTTGGGAATGGCGGAAAGGGCTGTGGCGATGTGCTCCCTCACCTGAGAGGCGACATCCCGGGCCACATCGGGCGGCAGACCGTTCAGCTGCTGCTCCAGCCGCCGCATGTAGTCGTTGACGATCGATTCAGACTTAGGCGTCATTGGACCGGCTCCTCCTGAGTATCCCGTCTACACCATCTCGGAACCCAGCCCACGCGATCTCGAAATCGTCCAGGGCGCCGGCTCCAACCTCTGTCAGGGCGTAATAGCGTCGAGCCGCTCCCTGCGGGGAGTCTCGCCACTCTGTTCGTACGTGCCCGAGCAAGCGCAGCCTGCTGAGCATCGGGTACACGGTTCCTTCGCTGGCGGTGAGGCTCGTCGTTTCGGACAGAACCTTCACCAGTTCCAGCCCATATCGGGGCCCCGGACGCAACAGCGCCAGGACGCAGTACTGGAGCGCCCCGCGGCGCATCTGGGTCATGAGCGGATCGGGTTCTTCCATGAATACCTTGTACCACAAGGTATTCAGCGGTGCAAGGGGTTTCTTGCTGGGGCGCGAAGGCGGGGGCGCGCCGCGGGTGTCGGCGCGCCGTGGGCGGGGGCGCGCCGCGGGCGGGGGCCCGCCGTGGGGTGCTGCGGGCGCAGGCCGGGCTCCGAGCGGGGTGCCGCGATGCCGGGCAGGGGCTGGACGGGGCCTCCGGGCGAGACGCGGTGGGGGACACCGGAGCCGTTGGCGTCGCCGTGGCCGCTTCTTGCCGGGCGTGGCCGAATCAACCTTCGCCACGCGACAGCCGTAACCCCTCCTGGTGACTTTGCGCAGCCGGCGGCCGGACGAGTCGCATCGGTAGGCGCCGATCGGCACGGGAGGCCAGTGGAACATGGAGCGCCGTGTGCTTGCATTGGGCGCCAGCCTGCTTCTGGTCCTGTTGCCGTCGCTGGCCCTCCAGCCGTCGTCGACTCTGGCCGCCGCGCCGAGACTGGATCAGGCCAACGATGGGGCCAGGGATCACGAAGCCGGCGGGCAAGAAGGCTACGCTCAGACCTTCACTGCCGGCACGACGGGCCTGATCACCGAGGTCGACCTCGTTCTCGCGACGACCCAACCTGGGATCGCCGCGGTGGACATCTACGCGGTCGACGGTTCCGGAATGCCAACGGGCTCCAGTCTCGGCGCGTCCAAGGAGAGCGTATCTATTCCGTCGGCCGACTGGGTCCATTTCCCGATCTCCGGGTGGGCATACGTCGAAGCCAGGAAGGCATACGCGATCGTCATCCATACCGGCCTCGGCGTCTGGACGTACGGTGGCGAGGACAGCTACGCGCGAGGCAAGGCCTGGTACAAAGAGGGCACCTCGTGGATCGCGATGCGACCGCTCGCGGACTTCGACTTCAAGACCTACGTGACCGCCGCGGCACCAAGTCCCGCCCCGGGCCTCACGCTGACGTCCACAGCCGCGCCGATCGCGACGCCCACGCCTGCGCCGACGCCGGTGCCGGCCGAAACGCCCACGCTTGCGCCGACACTCGCGCCGACAGCCGCTCCTGCCCCGGCGGCGTCCCTCTCTGCCTCGGCACCGTCGGTGTCCGTGTCGGAGACACCGGCTGCCACCGCGGCCCTCAGTCTCTGGCCTGGCTCGCGAGCGGGCGGCTCCGATGACTCGACGATCCCGATCGTGGCCGCCGGTGTCCTGGTGCTCATCCTGCTGGCCGCCGGCATCGGCCTCATTCTGGGGCGGCGGCCGCGGTAGGGCGCGGCAGACCGCGGCAGGACAGGGGCCTCCGCTTGCCCGGCGGCACTACCAGTCGGCTGAACAGCGGATAGACTCGCGGTCGGATCGAAGGCACTCAGGAGACGCGTGCCACGAGCCGTATGGATGACTGGAAAGGGGCATCTGGTGTCGAGCTCGTTCGGGAAGCCGATCGTCATCCGGCCTCACGCTCATCGGAGCTGGGTGGGCCCCGGCGCGGGACTGGGACTGGTCGTGTTCGCCGTCGCCGCGTGCTCCTTCGGCGGCTCGTCCTCGGGCAGCGCGTCCCAGGTTTCGGGCAGCGTCGCGACGCCAAGCGCGGGTGGGACGGCAACAGTCGGAGCCTCCGCGTATGAGTCCCGGCCGGCGCCCACGCCCACACTCGAGCCCACGCCCATCCCCACGCCCACGCCCACGCCGAATCCATTCGCGCGTCTCGGTGCCAGCGAGGACCAGCTCCGGCAGTCGTGCGTTGCGGGGACGCCTATACCCCAGGCGGCCAGGTACGCCGGGAGCGTTCACATGCTCGTCGAAATGAATCTCGATAAGACCTACTCGCTCACGATGACCAACGACGGCTTCGTCGACTACTACCTCAACGGCGTCGGGAAACAGGATCAGCTGGGCCAAGTCCCGGCTCCTGTCCAGCTGGTCGCATGCGTCGGCAAGGTGAAATCTGAACAGGTTGAGGACTGCCATGCGTATATCAGTGGCGCCGACCTCGTCGCAGACGAGTACCTCTACCAGCTCACGCAGACCGTGCGCATCATCGTGGCCGCGACCGGCAAGACGCTCGCGTCGAAGACCTTCCGCGGCAGCTACCCCGACTGCGACAACTGGCAGTCGGGCTCACTATCGACCGTTGACGGTACCTGGCGGGTGACCGGTGGTGATCCAGCCGGTCTTGAGGCCTACATTGCGGCCGATTCCAAAGGACAGGCCAAGAATGTACCTCCCGCGCCCAAAGCCGGAACCCGAGGCGTCTTCACCGCGACCGGCTCAATGGCGCAGGCACGCAGTGAACCACTTGCGGTCCTGCTCAAGAGCGGTCGCGTCCTTGTCGTCGGAGGCAGGGACGACGGCGGCGACGATCTCGCTTCGGCCGAACTGTATGACCCGAAGACCGGGAGATTCAGCCCGACCGGCTCGATGAGCGTTGCTCGTGGCGCGTTCAGCGCCACCCTCCTCAAAGACGGTCGCGTCCTGATAGCCGGAGGCATGGGCTTGGCGTCAGCCGAGCTCTATGACCCCAAGACCGGCAAGTTCAGCCCGACCGGCTCGATGACCACCATGCGCATGGGACATACGGCCACCCTGCTACAGGACGGCCAGGTCCTCCTCGCCGGAGGCTACGATGCCTCAGCCGAGCTGTACGATCCCAAGGCCGGCAAGTTCAGCCCGACCGGCTCGATGACCACTCAACGCAACACCGCTACCGCCACCTTGCTCTCCGACGGTCGCGTCCTGATCGTCGGAGGCTGGGGCGAAACCAGCCAGGACGTTGCCTCCGCCGAGATCTACAGCCCGAAGACCGGCAAGTTCAGCCCGACCGGCTCGTTGCACTACGCCCTGACCGGCGCCTCCTCGGTGCTGCTCCGCGACGGCCGCGTTCTGGTCATCGGTGCGGAGAACTCGCGCCGTGTATTCCCGCCGGAGACGGCAGAGGCCTATAACCCCAAGACGGGCAAGTTCGACGAGGATGTCCCGAATCCCGCATGCGATGTGTGCACCGCCACCGCGCTCCATAGCGGATGGCTGCTCGTCGCAGGTGGCAACGACGAATCGGGCGATCCGGTCGCCTCCGCGCAACTAGCGAACGCGAGCTCGTATGATGTGAAGCCGACCGGCTCGATGACCTATCCTCGCGCCGACGCGACTGCGACAGTTCTGCAGGATGGTCGGGTCCTCATCGTTGGCGGCCACGGAGAGGCGTCGATTCTCGCCTCGGCTGAGCTGTATCAACCCTGACAGGCCTCACTCGTAGACTTTGGGGTGCAGCCGTCGGCGCGGGAGAGTCGTATTCGACGGGAAGAGGATCCACCTGTGCGCTGTGAGTTCTCTCGCAACGCCGGATCGGATTGGGCATCGGTTCGGTCGACGCGTGACCGGTACTGAGCCGCGTCCGACCACGAGGTCTCGAATAGCCACCGTGTGACTACTGGCCACTCGCGAGGGCGGGTTTCGGGGGCCCTGACACCTTGAGGAGTCGGCATTCGCCTTCGCGGTCACGCTTGGGGCGATCGTGTGACTGGCCCTGGCAGCCGCGATTCGAGCCCGTCGGGCCCTGCGCCGCTCGATAGCAGTCACCACCTGGCTATGTCAGAGGAACCGGAGCGCGGCCGCGCCCGATCGGACCGCTCGTACCCGCCAGCGGCACAGCCGGGTGGGCACTCACCAGCCGCAACGGCGGGTCCCAGAATAGAACAGTTAGTAACAGACCATTCTTATGACAAGCTTCGCGAAGTAGGCTGGATGCAGGTCCTTGCGGCGGCAAGCGCGCCGCTCGATCCTCGGCTCGTGAGTCGCGGACGGCGGCGCAGTCCCGTCGCCGCGGGATGGTGCGCGTCCCAAGGCTGCCATCGCGAGGTGGTGGCATCACCAATCGCCCTGGAGGGGTCTCGACCATGAAACGCCGCGTGATTGCGTTACTCACGTCCCTGACGTTGCTGACCCTGTCGCCCGGATTGGCCTTCGCCGGCTCTTCAATCCCGGATCAGTCGAACCTGAGTTTCGACCACCTCGTTAGTAGCTCGTACATCGACGCCCAGACGTTCACGGCCGGCATGGCCGGTTCCTTGCAGAGCGTCGATCTGTACCTCTCGCCAAACCCTCATGGCAGCGTCTACCTCACCGTGCAGGGAACCACGGGAAGCCCCGCTGTGCCGGACGGCACGATCCTCGCGTCGGACACCCTCAGCGTCCCCGCCAGCCTGTCGGGCGGATGGTTCCGCTTCTGGCTTTCGGCGACCCCAACCATGATCTCCGGCCACGTCTACGCGATCGTCTTCGGCCCCACGGACCTCGTCGATTTCTGGGGAGTGAAGCTGGACTCGTATTCGCGAGGCCGGGCGTTGATCTTCTCGGGCGGGTCCTGGACTTCGCCGTTCAGCATGTTCGAGGTCAGTGACTTCGCCTTCCAGACGAACATGGTGCCCGCGCCGGCTCCTACGCCCACGCCGACCCACACGCCGACGCCCGCGCCAACGCACAGGGCCACGCCTGCGCCGACTCACGGACCGACGCACAGGCCCACGGCCACGCCAACGCCGGCAATCGCTCTGACGCCGACGCCGACGTCGACACTGACCGCGACGCCCACCGCGACGGGGACTCCGACCTCGACTCCGACTCCAGCGGCCGTCGCAGCCGCCTCGCCAACGGCCGTCGTGACAGCCCAGCCGGCGGTCCTCGTGGCCGGCGTTACCGGGGCCCCTGGCGCCACCGCCACCCCGGATCCGGCGGCCGGCTCAGGCTCGACCTCGGGCGGCTCGAACGACTCCACGATGCCAATCCTGGCGGGCGGAATCGTGCTGCTGGTGCTGATCCTTGGCGGACTGGGGTTCCTGCTCATGCGACGACGGCGGTCTGACCATCTGTCCACGCCTACTGCCTGAGATCCAGGGCCACCAGCAGGCCCTCGATGATCGCCTCCGGACGGGGCGGACAACGCTAGCAACCGCGCCCGCGAGCGCTCGCGCGCTGACACTGTGCGGGACGGATCGGCAGCGGCCGAACCGGCATCTCTCCTCGATGGTCTCACCGTGACGGCGCAATCCGCACCGCCATGAGCGCGTCGAGACTCTCAGCCGGCTGTGGGTACGCCCAGCCAGAAGCGAGTGCCGTCTCCCGTGACGAGCAGCCCGGTGGGGCCGAGTGCCGTATGCCACCAGCTAAGACTGGGCACATCGCCGGTCTGCGTTAGGGTGACCAGGCTGAAGTGGGCGTCGAAGACTGAAAAGTCCCGCCCGAGCATCCTGTAGGCCCAGAATACGCACCGGTCACGACCGGCCAACGCGCCGCTATAACCTTCCAACGGGCCACTCAGGCCGCTGAGAGTGGATGTGATTATCTCGATCGGATTGCCCTTGAGGCGCGTCCAGGTCTTGCCGTCGTTGGATACCCACTCGATCTCGTCACCCGAAATCGTCTGCTCTGCCACGACGGTGTGGTCGTCGATTCGCGCCACGTTCATGAAGACCACGTTATAAGTCGGAGAGGCCCCGCTCAGGCTGTCGCGGGTCCAGGTCTTGCCATCTGGCGACCACCACAGCGCGCCCTGGTACTCGCTCTTGTCGGTCCTGCCGCCGCAACCTTCGTCGCCGGTCCGGTGACCGCTCTTGACCATGGCGACGCCGGGAATGACAAAGCCGCCCGAAAACGAAACCGGATAGCCGACAGACGAGCCGGCGGCTTGAGCCTCGGCGGGTAACACTCCTCGTCGCCAGGTCTGCCCATCCGAGGACACCCAAATGGTCGGCTTGCTGGTTGAGTCATCCAAGCCGATGAACCCGCTGGAACCACCGGAGATGTCGTCCAAGTTGTCCGCATGGGGGAGCTTCGAGGGAGTCCACGAGAGGCCATCCGAAGAGGTCCAGCCTGTGGCCGGGCCATCCTCTCCCATGCCGCAGTCGGCAGTAGGCGGGCACTGGAACCGACCCTCGAGAAGCACGGTCGCGGGGTCCTCCTGGAAGCCGCCAACTTCGAAGAAGCAGTTGTCGTGGTACAGCGGGTCCGAGCCATCGTTGGCGGCGTCGTAGGTCTTGAAGTAGGAGGTCCAGGCGCCCAGGTCGAGCTTGGTGCCCTGGCGCCACCTGAGTCCATCGGTCGAGTCCCATGGGGTGACCGTGCGTTTGTGCGCATCCCACACGAACTCGACGTAGCCTTTGCTCCACCCCTCAAGAGTGGCACCGGAGCCATCCTCGTCGCCCTTGATCGCTGGGACGGTAGGAGAGTGGCCGCCCGGAACGTCGATCCACTTGATGCCGGTCCATGTGCCGGTCGGGACGGGACGCAGGCTCGGCAGCGGGCCGTTGGGAAGGGTCGGCGTGGGTGCAGCCGTAGGCTCCTGGTCGGGCGTGTCGGTCGGAGCAGGGCTTGCGGTGACGGTTGAAGTGGACGTGGGCGTCGGAGTCGCAGAAGGCGTGCCGAGGTCCGATGTCGAGAGTGCCGGCGCGCTGGCGCTGGCGGTTTCGCTCGGTCCGCTCGGCGATCCCCCGGGAGACGGACTCAGGCTGGCTACGCTGCAGGCCGCCAGAGAGGTCACGAGCAGCACAGCGGCTGCGCCGAAGAACACGTGCCGTCTTCGGCCTCCACCAAGACCTGATCTCCGCTCCAGTGTTCCCCTATTGCTGTGGTGCCCCAATCGAACGCCACTGGGACGCCATCATGAACCACGCGGTGACGGAGCAGTCGGGCGGATGCCCGGTCAGCCGGCCCCGACGGCGTTGTCGAGCCGCGCTACTGCCTGAGCTCCAGGGCCATCAGCAGGCCCTCGATGATCGCCTCCGGGCGAGGCGGACAGCCGGGCACGTAGACGTCCACCGGGAAAGTGGCCCCGGCCCCGTCGCCGCTCTGCGGTGAGCCGGCGAAGATGCCGCCGCCGATGGCGCAGGCGCCGGCCGCCACGACCATGCGCGGCTCGGCCATGGCGTCGTAGGTCCGGCGAGCGGCTTCCGCCAGGTTGCGCGTCATGACGCCGGTGACCAGCAGCAGGTCGGCGTGGCGAGGCGAGGCCACAAAGTCGATGCCGAGGCGCTGGATGTCGTGGTAGGGATTGAGTAGCGCAGCGATCTCCCAGTCGCAGGCGTTGCACGAGCCTGCGTCCAGGTGCCGGACATGCAGCGATCGACCGAGCCGGCCGTGGATCCTGATTCGGGTGTGCTCGTGGGCGGCCGGATCGGTCAGAAGGCTCTCCAGGCCGGCGGTCGGTCCAAGGAGGGGTGGCGCCACGGCTTCGACCAGGCCTTCTCGCTTGCCCGAGGCCAGCTCGACGCGGGAGCTCATGGCTATCGCGTCGTTGGGGCACGCCGGCACGCAGGCTGCGCAGAAGATGCACTTGCCGGCGTCGATCGACTGGACGGCGCCCGACTTCCACCCGATTGCGCCGGTCGGGCAGGCCTCGACGCAGGCGCCGTCGTTCTGGCAACGGGTCAGATCGATCTGCGGCAGGCCGCGCGTGGCGACCTGGAGAAGCGGCGGCGCCTCCGGGTAGCGGGAGGTGCCGACGGGATTCCGCAACGGGGTGATCAGCCGGCGAACCAGATCGAGTGGCATGTCAGCGGTCCGTGCAGGCGTAGCAGAGCTCGAAGCTCTTGTTGATGAGCGGGAAGTCGGGAACGAGGTTGCCCGGCACCACGGACGCCACGACCGGCCAGTTGGCGAACGATGCGGACCGGAGGTGCAGGCGCTCGATCCGGCCGCCGGCGCCGGCCATCAGCCACAGCCACGACGCGCCGCGCGGGCCTTCGGCGCCGGCCAGGGCCACGGCGCCGGGTCGCGTGCTGCGGGCCAGGGCGACGCTCTCCGGACCGGCAGGCAGATCCCCGGCAAGGGCTGCGATCAGCGCCGCGGAGACGGAAGCCTCCTGGGCCCGGACGTGGAATCGGGCCGCTACGTCGCCGGCGGATGACCCGATCTGCGGGACCGTGATGTCCGTGTAGCCGTCGGCGGGGCGATCGTGGCGAAGGTCGTCGGGCAGGCCACTGGCCCGGGCCGCCACGCCGAGCGCGCCGAGACGGAGAGCTTCCGCCCGGCTGAGGACGCCGGTGCCGTGGAGACGGGTCATGAACCCCTCGGACCGGACGAGCAGGCGGACGATCGATCGAACCTCGTGCTCGATCTCCGTGACCGCGCTGCCGAGCCCGACCAGCCCTCGCTTCTCGAGGTCGAGGCGCAGCCCGCCGGGAGCCACGACGCCCATCAGATAGCGATGACCGGTCAGGGCCTCGTTCAGGCGCAGCAGCCGTTCCTTCTGCCAGCCGAGCCGCGACGTGCCGAAGTTGAAGCCGACACCGGCGCAGATGTTGCCGAGGTCGCCGACGTGGTTGTAGAGCCGCTCCATCTCGGCCAGCAAGACCCGTGCCGCGCGAGCCCGGGGCGGAATCGCCGTGTCCGTCAGCCGCTCGACGGCCCGGCTGTAGGCCGTGGCATGTGTCACCGTGCAGACGCCGCAGGCGCGCTCCACGATGGGCAGCGCCTCGGCGAAGGTGCGGCCCTCGACGAACCGCTCCAGGCCGCGATGCGTGTAGAAGAGCCGCGCGTCGAGATACAGGACGGACTCGCCGACGGCCGAGAAGCGGAAGTGGCCCGGCTCGATGATGCCGGCGTGGATGGGGCCGACGGGCAGCTGGTACACGCCGTCGCCGTGGGCCACGAACGACTTGTACGGCGCCGCCGGCGGCGCCGGTTCGTGGACGACGAGCGGCCGGAGGTCGGGGTGGCCGGCGGGCACGATGCCGTGCAGGTCGTGGCATTCGCGCTCGTCCCATTGCGCCGCCGGCACGAGCGGGGTGAGCGAGGGGTAGGTTCGGTCGTCGGTCGGGATCTCGGCGCGGAGGCGGACGATCGGGCCGTTCGGCACGGCCAGGACTTCCTCGATGCCGAGGGCCATGACGGGGCGAGCCTCGGCGGAGTCGTCGGTGCCGCCGGGGGCGGCGCCGGGCCGAACCTCGGCCCGGCCGGCGGAGCGACCGTCTTCGGCCGCCCCGGCTCGGGCTTCGGCCGCCCCGGCTCGGGCTTCGGCCGCCCCGGCTCGGGCTTCGGCCG
>Ga0182011_10002323_pt1 | contig 16083 bp, 11 predicted proteins | sample 711E1DmetaG_FD_120481 | JGI IMG/M metagenome (GOLD analysis project Ga0182011, IMG submission 120481) | Permafrost microbial communities from Stordalen Mire, Sweden - 711E1D metaG | ecosystem: Environmental > Terrestrial > Soil > Wetlands > Permafrost | place: Sweden: Stordalen | collected... | reverse complement strand
TCGCCAAAGGACAAGCTGCGGGATGGCACGCCCGCCACCGGTGGTGTCGTGGCATGGGTCTGTCGGCCAAAGGTACCCGGATTTGTGGCATGGGTCTCCCGACCCAAATTTCCTGATCAATCCCGGGCCTCCGGCAGGCACCGCCCGTCATCCGGCCGCGCGCCCGGCTGGCCCGTGCGCCGCAGTCCTTCCCCGGCGGATGGCCGCTCAGCGCCGCCCGGTGCTCAATAAACCACCTTGTTGAGCGGGTATTCGATGATGCCCTCGGCGCCCAGCGCTTTGAGGCGCGGGATGATCTCCCGCACCACGTTTTCGTCGATGATCGTTTCGAGCGCCACCCAGTCCGGGTTGGCCAGGGGCGACACGGTTGGATTCCGCAAAGCCGGAAGCGTCTGGAGAAGCCGCTCAAGGCTGGCGCGGGGTGCGTTGAGCTTCAGCCCGACTTTGCTCTCCGCTTCGAGCGCCCCGGTCAGCAGCATCGCCAGAACTTCGATCTTCCGCCGCTTCGCCGGGTTTTCCCAGCTGGCCGTATTCGCGATGAACTTGGTGTTCGTGTACATCAGCGTGTCCACGATCCGCAGCTTGTTGGCCCGAAGTGAACTGCCCGTCTCCGTGATGTCCACGATGGCATCGACGAGGTCCGGCACCTTCACCTCGGTGGCACCCCACGAAAACTCCACCTCCACGTTGACCTTCCGGGCGGCAAAATAGCGGCGCACGGTGCCCACCAGCTCGGTCGCCACGCGCTTGCCGGCCAGATCCTCGGGCTTCTGCACGGGCGAATTCTCCGGCACCGCCAGGACCCAACGGGACTTCTGCGTCGATGCCTTGCTGTAGATGAGGTCGCACACCTCCACCACTTTCGATTCGTTCTCCTGGATCCAGTCGTACCCGGTCAGCCCGCAGTCGAAAAACCCGTGCTCCACGTACCGGCTCATCTCCTGGGCGCGGACCATGCGGCAATCCAGTTCGGGGTCGTCGATCGCCGGGCGGTAGGACCGGGAGCTGACCGTGACCCGGAACCCCGCCTTCGCGAACAGGTTCTTGGTTGATTCCTCGAGGCTGCCTTTCGGCAGTCCTACCATGAGCAACGGAGATACGTCTGGCACGGCGCCAAAGGACACGCAGCGACAGGGACACACAAGCCCAAATTGGGACCCGGGGCGGCCCGCGCTCCGGCGCCCTTTTCGCCGCCCGGACCGCCGCTGCTCATGCGCCGAGTTCCTTTGACAATGCCGGGATCATTTGTAAAAAATGCTGTCCACAGCAAATAAACCGGTCAGTCTCTTTCATCCGAATTCCATGACGGATCACCCTTTGAATCCACCGCCGCCGCGCTCGGAGCCCAAACCCTTGGTCCTGGTCGTCGAGGACGAAGACGAGCTGGCCAAACTGATCGCCCTGCACCTGGAAAATGCCGGGATGCAGACCCAGGTCTACAACCGCTGCGCCCATGCGTTTCGCTTCCTCAAGCGCAACTTCGCGAACCTCATGCTGCTGGACCTGACGCTGCCCGACCAATCGGGCTTCGCCCTGATGGAGGATCTCAAGAAAAACGACATTTCGGTGCCAACGATCTTCCTCACCGGCAACACGGAGGAGGTGGCCAAAGTCAAGGGGCTGGAAATGGGCGGGGATGACTACATCACAAAACCGTTCGGATTTGCCGAGCTGGTCGCCCGCATTCGCGCCGTCCTCCGGCGCGCGGAGTCGCGCACCGACTTCAATATCACCAAGAACGTCAAGATTGTCGACGAGCCGTTCACTTTCCTCGGGGTCAAGATCAACCCGGTGCGCCTGGAGGCGGAATTCCCGGACGGCGCCATCGCGGCGATGGGCCGGAAGGAGCTCGGCATCATCTCCTATCTGTACAACAATCAGGGTGTCGTCATCACCCGCAAGGCGCTGATCCATTCCGTGTGGGGCCTCCACGCCGATGTGCGCAGCCGCTCGCTCGACCAATACGTGGTCAAGCTCCGCGAGCAATTCAAGCTTCACAACGTCGATCTCGCCGCCTTTCGCACGGTGCACGGCGTGGGCTATATCTTCGACCCGCAGGGCGTGTCGCCCGAAGGTCGCTGACCCACGCGTCGCCCCCGCCGGTTCCACGGTTGATTTTCCGGTTGGAGGAAGCCCGCTGGCGGGCGATCCCCGGGCCGGCAGCGGGCGGCCTTTCGGTCGCCATCGCGTACCGTCTTCGGTCGATCAAAACAACTCGCCCTGGGCGTAGCGCTCCCGCGCCTCGGCCAGGCTGCTTTTCATCTCGAGTTCCTCCAGCAGCCGGAACAGTTCGGGCGGATTGGCCGCGGGTTTCTCCGCCGCCACCACCGGCAACGCGAGATTCAAGGTGGTCAGCTTGAGGTTGCGCCGCAGCAGATCAGCCAGCCCGCGCACGGTTTCGCGGAATCGCTCAGGTTTGAGCTCCGCCGTCTGCGCAATCACTCCCTCGACGGTGCGGTGGAGTTCCAGCCACTTCGTCGCCGTTTTTGGCCCCACGCCCTCGATCCCTGGAATATTGTCCGAGGCGTCGCCGACCAGCGCCAGCAGATCCGCGATCTGGGCCGGCGGCACTCCGAACTTGTCCACCACGCCGGCCGCGTCGAGATGGCGCCAGCCTAGTTTGGGGTTGGCCGGTGGCGGCGGCAGCAGGATCGTGATGTGCTCCCCCACGATCTGCGCGAAATCCTTGTCGGCGCTCACGATGACGACGTCGTGGCCCTGTGCCACCAGATGCACCGCCTGCGAAGCGAGCAGGTCGTCCGACTCCACGCCCGCCCGCTCTACCCCGGCGAGTCCCATGGCGCGCGTCACCGCCTTGAGATAGGACAACTGTCGCTCCAACGCCACCGGCATCTCCTCCCGCTGCGCCTTGTATTCCGGCAAAAGCGCGAGGCGGTCTTGGGCGCCGCCGAGATCGAAGAACACGAGCGTGGCCGCCGGCTTCTCCTGATCGGCCAGCTTCCATAGGGACTTGACCCAACCATGCACCGCGTTGGTGGGCAGGCCATCGGAGCGCGTGAGCTCCGGTACCGCGAAGAAGCAACGATAGGCAAGATTGAAGCCGTCAATAAGCAGCCATTTGGCCATGCGCGCAGCCAAGCGCGATCTCCCTCACAGGCAAACAGGAAATTCATCTCCGCGGCTCCGGCAGCGTGCCGCCCGGGCCGACCAGGCTCGCGGTGACGAAGATCAGCAGATTGCGTTTCTGGGAACTCTGGCCTTTCGACCGGAAGGCGCGGCCGATCACCGGCAGATCGCCCAGGATGGGCACCTTGTCCTCGACTTTCTTGACCTCCTCGCGGGTAAGCCCGCCCATGATGATGGTCGCCCCGTCCCAGATCGTCACCCGCGTGGTCACTTCGCGCACGGAGAAAATCGGCTGATAAAACCCCGGTGGCACGGTGACTGTTCGCCCGCCGGAAATGGCGATACTCGGCCCGCCATATTCGATGAAGCCTTCGAACTCCGTGACCCGCGGATTGAGGTCGAGGCTGATGCTGTGGTCGTCCTCCTCGACCATCGGCGTCACCCGCAACTCCACCCCCACATTGCGGGTCGCGAAGTCCTGCGGCGTGCCGGCGGTGATGGCGACTCCCGCCGAACCCGTGCTGCCGTCCCCGGTCGTGCGCCCGCTGCCCACCTGACTCTGAATCGCAGCAAAGGAGCGCGGATATCGCATCTCCTGGGCGACCGTGATCACGGCTTCACTGCCCGAGAGGACGGTGACGCGCGGCGCGCTCAGCAGATCGGAGCCGTTTTTCTGCGCGAGCGCCCGCACCACGGCGTTCACGTCAAACTCTCCGATCGTCCCGCTGATGGCGGCGAGGTTGCCGGCCGCCTGACCCAGGTTGTTGGCGCCGGGAAGCACGGGCGGCGCCGTCGAGCCCACCACCTGGCTGTCGATGATGATGTCGCTCGAGCTCTGGCTGTGCCGAAAAGCGTCCGCCAGGGTGCGGTTGACCGCCGTGCCCGCCGTCGGATCCGCCGTGCGATATTGCTCCCGGGAGCGGACGCGCGGCGAGCCATCGGCATTCAGCAGCGGGGTCCCGGTCTGCGGATCCAGCAACGCCACCGGCCGGCGGCTGATGTCCCATTGAATGCCCAGCTCATCCAACGCGCCCTCCTGCACCTCCATGAACTTGGCCTCGATCGCGACCTGCCGCGCCTGTTGGTACCGGCGCAGCAGGGTCCGGATGCGTTCCAGGTTGCGGGCCGATTGGGTGACAATGATCGCCGACCCGTCGTAGGCCAGACTGGTGCCCGCCCGCCCATCGAAGCTGACGCCCGCCTGCTGGAAAAACTGCCGCAGGGCCCGGGTCGCGTTCGCGGCCGGCGTCTCATCCGCACTGCCCTCGACCCCGGTCGCGGTGGGGCCATGCGCGGGCGATGGCGAGCCGCCGCCCGCCCCGGTCATGCGGATGACGGTGGATCGCGTGAGCGGAAACACTTCGGTGACCAAAGTCGTGCGCTCGCCCGCCGGTCGCACCACGACCGCGTCGGCCTGGACCTCATATTGGTAACCGACCACGTCGGTCACGAAATCGAGCACTCGCTTCAGCGGGAGATTCCGTAGGGCGATGGTCACCGCCGGATTCGCATTGGCCGGATCCAGGAGAACGATGTTCACGCCCTTCGGCGTTCCTCCAGTCTGATCGAACTCCTCGGCCATCGCACTCAACGCACGGAGGACGCGGGGCAATTCCACGTTGGTGAAGGTGACGGCGGGAACGTGGATCGCTTCCAGTTTTCCCCGCAACGACCAACCCTCGGCCGCACCTGTCGCGGGCTCCCGCACCGCCACCGGGCGCTCCCACGATTTCGTCACTTCCCCGAGCAGATCCTCATGTGCCTTTTCGTGACCGTCGTCCGGGACCCCGACGGCCGGAGCCGCGGTGCAGATCGCACCCGCCAGCATCATCTCCCAGCGTATGACACGCGCGAATCGACTGATCCAATAGATGATATTCATGGTGAATTGACAGGAGGCTCGGCTTTTTCGCGTGCCGGCGGCGGTGCGGCCACCCGCGCGGATTCCCGCAACGGTTCGGGCGCCAGCGTTTCGATGAGCGGATCGGCCACACCGCGCGCCACACAGACGACCACAGCTTGGGGAGGAGCCAGGTCCACACGCTCGACGCAGTAGCTGGCCCCGCCGAGTTCCACCGAGTCACCCGCTGCGAGTTCCCGATGGAATCCGGGATCGGTGCGACTCGCGAAGAGCCCCTCCGGGGGTCCCGTCAGGCATACACTGTTGTTCGTCAGGAAGGTCGCCTCGCCGGCATCTTCATCGCGAACGCACGCGCGCGCGTGGACTTCGCTGGCGGCCTCGGCGTCGCTTCCTTGCTTCGGCTGCTCCAAGGTCAGACTGTCCAGTCTCAGTCCCGACGCACTCAGGACCTCCCCGGCGCGTCCGAGCACCGTCTCGCCGGTTATTCGATCAGCGAAGATCCCCCGCAGCCCACCCGGCCCGCTGGCGAAGCCGACAAGTTGGAGGCGGAACGCGCCTCGGCGGACTTCCCGCAACACCAGATCAAACCGCGCTCCGTCCAAGCTCTCCCCCCGACCAGCCTCCGTAGTTGGCACGGCCCGTGCCTCGCCTGTCAGCCGGTCGCAATAGACCGAGGGAGGCGTGAAGAGGTCGTAGACCCAGCCGCGCCCCCGCTGCTGGGCAGCAGCCTCGCCCCAGAATGTCGGCGCTCCCGCGGCGGGTGGTCGCGCCATTTGCTCCGCGGTCGCCGACGCCCCGGGCTGCGGCGTGGTGTGGAGGGCGACATGTTCCACGGTAACGGTGAAGCGCGACAGGCCCGGACGAACGATCTGGACCGGCGGCTCATCTCCGATTGTCCCTGCCGTGCGCCCCGGCTTGGCGCCGGCGACCGGCTCCACTTCCACGCCCCGCACGACGAATGGCAGGCCAGAGCCCGCCAGGCGGTTGAGCAACCGCCGGAGCGTTGCGGTATAGCCCGTGAACACCAGCCGGACGCCGTCCGTCTCAAGCAAGCCGGGTTCCCGCAGGCCCAGCCGCGAGTCGAGGACAAAAAGGTCCGGACCCTCGGCCGCATCCGCCTCGAGTGTCGTCCGGCTCGGGGCTGCCGCCCCCCCCGGCCACGTCCGTTGCACCGCCAGCAACTGTTTCGGCCTGGCCGCACCCAGGGCGCCAATCAGGTACTCGATCGCCCCGCGCTGCCGCTGGACCCCGGCGACCAAGGCGGGACCAGGGCCTTGGTGGACATAGGCCGAAAACCCGAATTGCTCCCCGATGCGCACCTGAATCCCGGCCGCCTCGGACTGCTGGCGCAGACGCTGGATCAACCCGGCGAGTTCAAAAAAAGCTTCGGCGCTCGAGGTCGGCCCCGGTCCCCGGTCGGCCGGCAATGCCGCGGCCTCAGCGTAATTCCCGAGTTCATCCTCCAGCGCCCTCAGCTGCGCCTCGGCCCGCGCGCAATCCGCTTCGACCGCTTCCGCTCCCGCCGGCGTCGGTGGAGGTCGGAGCGCCGCCAGCGTCCGCCACTCCCGTTGTCGTGCAGCGAGTGTGGCCGCGGCGGTTTGGGCCGCCCGCCGGAACCTCAGCAGCAGCCAACCTTCGGTGGACAGCGCCGCGACGAACGCGACGGCGGCGGCGCCCCACAACGTGCTCTGCCTGAGGCCAATCATCGGATCGCTTCATCACAGCCGGCGGGCCGCCACCTCGACGGTGACCTCGAACCGGAGCACGCCCGGGCTGCCACCTTCAAACCGTTCGTTCTCAAGCGCCGCGACAAACGGCGAGGCGCGCAGGCGTTCCAGCACGGCCTGTGCCTTGCGGCGCAAACCCTCGCCCGCGTCTTCCCGCGGATGATCCGGATCCAGCAGGCAACCGGTCAGGGCGAGCCGCACAGCGCACGGCGAATTCGTCGACCCGCGCAGCGCCGCTGGCGCCGTGGGGGAGGCCACAGTGGGCAACACCTGCACGCGTTCGAGCCAAGCGTCCTCGATGCCCTCCAGCCGCTGGTGCAGGTCGGCCAGGAACCTGACCCAACCCTTCCTCGCGTCCACCACTTGGCGAACTTTCTCGATCGTCCGGTTGGTCTCGCCCAGGCGCCCGAGCGCAGCGCGGTTCTGGTCGGCGGCGCGGCGTAGGTTGCCCGTTCTGCGCTCGACTTCGACGATGCCCGCCCGGCTCCGGTCCGCCGCCGCCCGCTCCCGCAAGATCGGCACCAGTAGGGCTCCGACCGCCAGCGCGGCGGCCGCCACCAAGCTGGGCCAATGCTGGCGGGCCCAGGTCACCTGCCGCGCGGTCCGGGGCAGCAGGCTGACCTGCGCCGATTCTCGACTCAACGCGCAGGACGCCAGGCCCACCATGTCCGCCAATTGAAAGCACTCCGGGCGCGTCGCCCGTTCCGCCACCGCCGGACTGACGCGGATCTGCCCGAGCGGCTTCCATCGTTCGACGGGCAGTCGCAGTCGCTCCGCCAGAACGGCCGGCAGGTTCGGCAACAGCGCGCCGCCTCCCGTCAGGTACAGCCGCAGGACCGGGGCGCCCTGGTCGGGGCAAAGCCACGCCAGCGAGCGGGAAATCTCGCCGCACAGCCGTTGCACGAACTGGTCCGTCGCCAGGTCGAATGCCCGCGCCTCCGGCTCGTCCGGCGGCGAAACGTCCGCCGCCCGAGTGGCTATTCGCAGCTTGATCTGCTCGGCCCGGGCCCAGTCGGTTCCGATTTCCTCGGCGATGCGCCGCGTGATTGCGTCGCCGCCCAGCGTCAGGGTACGCGCGAACAGCCGCTCGCTCCCGCAGCAGACGAGGTGCGTCGAGCGCGCCCCGATGCCGAGCACGAGCGCTTCTCCAACCGCCCCGCCGACCCGGTCGAACCCGGCGCGCAAGACGAGCCAGGCCGGCCAGGCCGCGACGGGATGGAACCCGGCGGAGCGGACCTGCGCACACAGGGCGTTCATCGTCGCCCGCCGCATCGTGGTCAGCGCCACCTCCACCCCATTCTCGCCGCGGGAAACCGGCAGCTGGCCGCAGACCGTTTCACCGGCCATGCCCTGCATCGCCTCGAACCGCAGAATGCGGCGACGCTGGCTGGGCGCGATGCCGGGCAGGCCGACGATCCGGCTCAGCGTCAAATGCCCGGGCAGGCCCAGCAGGCAGGCCCCGCGCCATCCTTCGCGCCGCCCCACGAGCCGCAGGGCAGCGCCCACTTCCGCCAGCCAGGCCTCTTCGCCCGCGCCGGCGGTGGCCAACGGTTGGGCAGAGAATCCTTCGAGCGTGAGGGCGCAGTCGGAGCCATGGGCGAAACGGGCCACCGCGACATGGGCGGCACCGCAATCCACCGTGAGGAGACGGGAGGCATGCATTGAAGTGTTTCCTTGTTTTAGAATTTCGCGGGGTTGGCAAGTGCATTTCGTCCTCCTCGCCGAAAAACATTGCCGGTTCCCGGGCCGGCGGCACCCTCCGCAGTCGGCCGTTCCCGCGCCGTCGCATGACCCCCGCCCTCCCCTACAAAATCAGCGTGCTGGTCTTTCTCGAAAACGACGCGGGCGAGCACCTGCTCATCCTGCGCCGCAAGGCGCCGAATTTCGGCCACTGGAGCCCGATCGGCGGGAAACTGGAGATGGCCGCGGGCGAATCGCCCTTCGAATGCGCGGTGCGCGAGACGCAGGAGGAGACGGGCCATTGCATCACCGCGGACGACCTGCACCTTTTCGCCATGATTGCGGAAAAGGCGTACGAAGGCGAAAGCCACTGGCTGATGTTCCTGTTCCGGTGCCGCCGCCCGCTGGCCGCCCTGCCCCCGCCCATCGATGAGGGCGACTTCGCGTTTTTTTCCCGCGCGGCGATCGAGCAGTTGCCGATTCCGGAGACCGACCGCGCCGCGCTGTGGCCGGTCTACGACCGCCACCACGACCGGTTCGTCGCCCTGCGCGCCGACTGTGCGCCGGGCCAGCCGGTGCAGGCGATCATCGAGGAAATCACGCCCGCGCCTGCCGGTCAGCCTGCTTGAGGCGGGTGCGCGCCGCCGCGTCTTCACCCAGCGCGTCCGCCCCGATCGTGCGGGACCCGCCGTCCCCCAAAACGCGGCCCGGGCTTGATTTATCGGGCACTTGTACCGACCATTGGCGTCCGCGCCACCCGCCAGATTCCTGTGCACCCGAAACCAACGGCCACGATTGCTACCAGGGAGGAACCCACCGCGGTGCCGGTGTCCGCCTCCGCTGCCGCGCCGGTCAACGCTCGGCTGACCCGGGACGAGCGGCTGGAGCTCTATCGGCGGATGATGCGCATCCGCCGGTTCGAGGAACGCTGCCTGCGCAGCTACCAGCAGGGCCGCATCGGCGGATTCCTGCACCTGTATATCGGGCAGGAGGCGGTGGCCGTCGGTTGCTGCTCCGTGATGCGCCCGGAGGATCATATCATCACCGCCTACCGCGACCACGGTCACGCCATTGCGGTCGGCATGAACCTGAATGAGCTGATGGCCGAGCTGTACGGCAAGGCGACGGGCTGCTCGAAGGGCAAGGGCGGCTCGATGCACTTCTTCGACCCGTCGCGCAATTTCTGGGGCGGCCACGGCATCGTCGGGGGCCAGGTGCCGCTCGGCACCGGCATCGCCTTCGCCCTCAAACATCGCGGCGTGAAGGGCGTGTGCCTCACCTTCCTCGGCGACGGGGCCGTCAACCAGGGGGCGGTGCACGAGGCCTTCAACCTCGCCGCGTTGTGGCGGCTGCCGGTCGTGTTTGTCATCGAGAACAACGGCTACTCGATGGGCACGAGCCAGCGCCGCTCCTCCGCTGGCAGCGGCCTCGCCCGCCGCGCGGAGGGTTACGGCATGGCCTGGGAGATCTGCAATGGCCACGACCTCTACGAAGTGCGGGAGAAAGCCGACCGCCGGCTGCAGCTCGCCCGCGACGAACTTCAGCCGAGCATCCTCGAGATCATGACCTACCGCTACCGGGGCCATTCCGTCGCCGATCCGGATTCGACCTACCGGACCAAGGACGAGATCGAGAACTACCGGCGCACCAAGGACCCGCTCACGCTCATCCACGCGACGCTCACCGCCGAGGGCGTGCTGACCGAGGTCCTGGCGAAGGAGATCGATGCCGCCGCCCGCGCCGAGGCTGAGCGCGCCGTCCAGTTCGCCGACGCGAGTCCATATCCGGACGCCGGCGACATCATCAAGGACGTGTACTGGGAGGAAGACAACCCGGCCCACAAAAAGTCGCAGGGGCGGATCTTCTTCGACTGACCCCCGGATTCTCATCCCTCACTCCCTTCCCTCCGCGCTCCCCCTCAGTCCCATTTCTCTCATCCCCACAGTCCCATTTCCCCTCTCCCTCAGTCCCTTTTTCCCTCACTCCCACTCCCGGATGGCCACTCTCACCTATCGCGAAGCAATTAACCAGGCGCTGGCCGAGGAATTGGAGCGCGACCCCAATGTCGTCTTGATTGGGGAGGAGGTCGGCCAGTTCAACGGCGCCTACAAGGTCACGGAAGGGCTGCTCGCCCGCTTCGGCCCGCAACGGGTCATCGACGCGCCCATCAGCGAAGCCGGCTTCGTCGGGCTCGGCATCGGCGCCTCCATGCTCGGGGTCCGCCCGGTCATTGAGCTGATGTTCTGGAGCTTCTACTCCGTCGCGTTTGACCAGATTCTGAACAACGCCGCCAACATCCGCTACATGTCGGGCGGCCTGATCAACGTGCCGATCGTCATCCGCGGTCCGGCCAACGGCGGCACCAACGTCGGCGCCACCCACAGTCACACGCCGGAGAACATCTGCGCCAACCACCCCGGCGTCAAAGTGGTCTGCCCGGCCACCGCCGCCGACGCCAAGGGACTCCTGAAATCGGCCATCCGCGACAACGACCCCGTGTTGTTCATGGAGAACACCATTCTGTACAACGAAAAGGGCGAGGTGCCGGACGGGGAGCACCTGGTGCCGCTGGGCCTGGCCGACGTGAAGCGCGCCGGGACCGACCTGACGATGGTCGCGCATGGCCGGGCGGTCCACCATTCGCTCAAGGCCGCCCAGGTGCTCGAGGCCGAGCACGACGTCAGCGCCGAAGTCATCGACCTGCGCTCCATCCGTCCGCTCGACGAAGCCGCGGTGCTCGCCTCCGTGCGCAAGACGCACCGCGTCCTGCTGGTGGAGGAGAACAAGCCGTTTTGCGGCGTCGGCGCCCAACTGGCGTACCTGATCCAGGAGCAAGCCTTCGACGACCTCGACGCACCGATCAAGCGCCTGTCGGCGATCGATGCTCCCGCGATTTACTCGCCCCCCTTGGAAAAGGAGCAGCTGCCAAATCCCCAACGCATCCTCAAAGCCGCCCTGGGCCTCCTGTAGTCCATCTCCTGCCGGATCCTGCTCGCCGGCGATGCCGTCCGAGTCGCTTCTGACCTCCCCCATTCCTCCCTTATTCCCTCTCTCCCTTTTTCCCTTCCTCCCCATTCCCTTCCTCCTTCCCTCGCCGTAGCTCGTCGCGCCTGGGCGGGCACACTCCCTCTCACCTCCACCCTCACTCTCACCTTCACTCTCCCCCTATGGCGCACATCATCGACATGCCGAAACTCAGCGACACCATGACGGTGGGCACGCTGGTCAAGTGGTTGAAACCGGAAGGCGCCGCCGTGAAAACCGGCGACATGCTGGCCGAGGTCGAGACCGACAAGGCGACGATGGAGCTCGAGTCGTTTTTTGACGGAATTCTGCTCAGCCATTTCGTGAAAGCCGGAGCCCAGGTTCCGATTGGTGCCGCGCTTTGTGCGATTGGGGAAAAGGGCGAAAAGGTCGAGGCGCCGCCGGCTCCCCCGCCGTCGCCGAAAGCGGCCATTCCCGCGGCCCCGCCTCCCGCCGGGACTCCTGCTCCCGTGCCGGCCGTGGCGCCGGCCGCGTCGTTTGTGCCGCCGCGCCCCGCCAGCGCTCCTGGCGTCGTGTCGTCCGCTGCTGCCCCGGCCACGACGGGCGTCCCCATCGCGCCGGACCGGCGCGTGCGCATTTCTCCCCTCGCGCGGCGGCTGGCCGAGGAGAAGGGCATCGACTATTCGCGCGTCGCCGGCAGCGGACCCGACGGCCGTATCGTGCGTGCCGACATCCTCGCCGCCGAAGCCAGCAAATCCCAAATCCCAATTTCCAAATCGCCATTGTCAGCGGGTCCGTCGCTCCTGGCCAAGGGGCCGGTCCAAAACGACGAATTGGTGCCGGTCACCAACATGCGCGCGGCCATCGCCCGCCGCCTCGTTGAATCGAAGACGCAAATCCCCCATTTCTATGTCGAAATCGAAGTGGACGCCGAACCGCTCCTCACGCTGCGCACCCAGCTGAACAGCGGCCTGGAAAAGGAGGGCGTCAAACTCTCCGTCAACGATTTCATCCTCAAGGCCTGCGCCGGGGCGCTGCGGGCCGTGCCCGCGGTCAACTGCTCGTGGGAAGGTGACCCGGCCGGCACCGGAATCCCGTCGATCCGCCGCCACTCCGCCGCGCACGTGGCCTTCGCCGTGGCGATCGACGATGGGCTGATCACGCCCGTCATCCGCGACGCCCACCTCAAGACGCTGTTCCAGATCAGCGCCGAAGTACGGGAACTCGCCGCCTTGGCCAAGGCGCGCAAGCTCAAGCCCGAACAATTCACCGGCGGTACTTTCTGCGTCTCCAATCTTGGCATGATGGGAATCGAGCGATTTACCGCGATCATTAACCCGCCCAACGCCGCGATCCTCGCCGTCGGCGCCTCGGCGCAGAAACCGGTCGTGAAAAACGACGAGATCGCGATCGGCCAGCGGATGTCACTGTTCCTCTCCTGCGATCACCGCGTCGTGGACGGCGCCACCGGCGCCCGATTCCTCGCCGCCCTCAAGGAACTCCTCGAGAAGCCGGCGTTGCTCCTGGTGTAACCGTCTACGGGACGGCGTGTTGGCCTCCCGCCGGCCATGGTGAACGCTTGGGCCGCCCGCGGCTAGAGCGCGATGGCCTTTGCCCCTTCGGTTCGGGCGTCTCTGTGCCGATATAGACGATGTGTGGCAGGCTGCCGGTTTTTGACAAGGACCGGTCCGGCTGACCGCTGCCATCCGTCGGAACCATGCAGAGCCTGCTCGAAACCAATCTCGACTACCTCCTTTTTCTCCACGGGTTCGCCTTGGTGATCCTCGGAACCTATGCGATGGTCCTGGCGCGGATGGAGGAACGGCCGGCTTGGCGTTGCTTGGGCACGTTCAGTTTCGCCCAGGCGGCCTTTGTCTGGCTGCAAATGGTGGCGCTCGACTGGGGCGACACGCCCATCATCGCCGCCCTCCGGCAGGCCGCGCTGGCAGGTTCGGTGCTGTTGCTGTTCGCCGCCGCCCGCGGCGGGATCATTCGACGGCCATCCGGCCGGTCCACGCGTTGGCCCTATGTGCTACTCGCGGGCGTGACGGCTCCGCTGGCCTGGTACGGCGGCGTCGAGGCGGCAATCTCCGTCCTCGTGATCGTCGGCATCGCGGGCAGTTTTTTGGCGATCCGCCTGCTGTGGTCGTGGAACCAGGGCCAGCCGCCCTCCCCGACGCGCCGGCTTCTGCGCTATTCGATCCTGGGTTTGTCCGCCTACCTCGCCGGCCGCTGGCTGGAGCTCCTGCTGGCGCGCGTCCTCAATCCCGGTGCCACGCCCAGCATGCCCACCGACCCGCTGACGGAGGTGCTTTTGGGCGCATTGGCCGCCGGAGTGTGCGCTGGCTTCGTCCGGCCCTGCCGCCAACTCCTTCAGAGGTCTCTCGGCGACGAGCAAAAAACTGCCCGAACGCGCCGGGAGCTGATGATCCTGGGCGGTTTGGCCCTCACGATCGCCGTCGGGTGGCTCACCGCCGACCTGGCCGGTCATCATCAGGATTCGACCATGCGCCGGCAGGTGCTGGTGCGAACGGAACTCGGGGCCGCGACCATCGAAACCGACCTCGTGCGCCAGCTGCATTGGAACGAGCAGGATCTCTCCAATCCCGCCTACCTTCACCTGAAGCACCTGATGCGCGCGTTTCCACGAGCCAACCCTGACCTCCGATTTGCCGAGCTCATGGGCGTGCGCGAGGGACGCACCTATTTCCTCGCTGATTCCGAGCCGCCCAACTCGCCGGACTATTCCCCGCCGGGTCAGTTCTACGAAGAAGCCGAGGCCTCCTACCTCGCCGCCGTGGCCAGGCATGAGCCGTTCGTCCTCGGACCGATCGCCGACCGCTGGGGTGTCTGGATCACCGCCTCGGTGCCGGTGGTCGACCTGAACCAGGACCGCAGCTGGGTGACCTTCGATCTCGATCTGTCAGCGGACGGGTGGGACGCCCGTATCCGTCAGGCCCGGCTGCCGGTCATTCTTATCACGCTGCTGCTCGCGGTCCTCGGTGTCATGTTTCACCAGGCCCAGGAGCAGATTCGCGCAACCCTGGCGCAAGTGGTGCAATCGGAGCAGGCCCTGCTCGCCGCCAAGGAGGCCGCCGAGGCCGCGACGCGCGCGAAGAGCGACTTTCTCGCCGTCATGAGCCATGAGATTCGCACGCCGATTGGCGGCGTGATCGGGCTCCTCGACATGTTGCGGCGGCTGCCCCAGCCCACGCAACAGCGCTACTACACCGACCTCGCCCGCGACAACGCCGAGGCCCTGCTCGAGATTCTCGACGACGTCCTCGACACGGCCAAAGTGGAATCCGGCAAGCTCTCGTTCGAGTCCATTCCCTTCCGCCTGCGCGCGGAGTTCCACCGAGTGCTGGAGGCTCTCCGCCTCCGGGCGGAAGCCAAGGGCCTCGCCCTCGAATGGAAGGTCGATCCGGACGTACCCGAGGTCCTGACCGGCGACCCCACCCGGTTGCGCCAGATTGTGGCCAACCTGGTGAGCAACGCCATCAAGTTCACCGCTCGCGGCGGCATCCACGTCACGGCGCAACGCGATCCGGTGATCGCCGGCGACACCCGCGCCCAACTGCGTGTCAGCGTCCGCGACACCGGCATCGGCATCCCGCCGGAGGCCCAGACCCGGCTGTTCGCCAAGTTCGAACAGGCCGACGCGTCCACCACCCGGCAATACGGTGGCACGGGGCTCGGCCTTGCCATCGTCAAAAACCTCGTCGAACGCATGGCGGGGAACATCGCCATCGAGAGCGCCGTGGGCGCCGGCACGACGTTTATCTGCACCCTTCGTCTCCCCATCGGCTCGGCCGAGGAAATGGCCGGGCTGGAGCCGGCCGACCTCCAAGCGGCCGCGCTCACCCGGCATGCCTGCCACCTCCGGCTGCTCGGCGCGGAGGACAATTCGACCAACCGGGAGATCATGCGCTTTATCGTGGAACAGATGGGACACGAAATCGTGTTCGCCGAAAACGGCCGGGAGGCGGTCGATTGGCTGCGCCGCGAATGTTTCGACGCCGTGCTGATGGACAATCGCATGCCGGTGATGGACGGCTTCCAGGCCACCCGCCTCATCCGTGACCCCGCCGCGGCGGTCCGCGACCGCGAGGTCTACATCATCGCCGTCACCGCCAACGCCTCGCAGACCTACCGCGCCGAATGCCTCGAGGCGGGAATGAACGACTACCTGACGAAGCCGGTGCGCGAAGCCGCGTTGCACGCCGCTCTCGGGCGGGCGATCGACCACCAGCAGCACCGCGGTTTCCGTCTGCCCGCCATGCCTCCGGCACAGGAAGCCGGCGAAACGCCACCGGCCGGCATGAGCGAAGCGGAACTCACCGCCGCCGTGACCGCCGAATCAGAGCCGGGCGGTCCGGAGGCGCAGTTCTCACCGGCCACCCTGCGCAAAATCGCCCGCCAATTCCTGCAAGAAACACCCCTGCTGCTCGCCGCGATGCGCACCGCGCTCCAAACCGGTGATGCCGTCACGCTCGGGCGTGGCGCCCACTCCCTGAAAAGCACCTCCTGGTACGTGCGCGGCGACCGGTTGCGGGCCGTCGCGGCCAAACTGGAAGCCTGTGCCGACGCCGGGCGGCAGGATGAACTGGGCCCGCTCCTCGACCGCGTGGAACATGAATTCGCTTGGCTCCGCCCGGAGCTGGACGCCAAATTGACCGAATTCGAACCCGTTGCACCGTGACTGCGCACATCCTGATTGCTGAAGACAACGCCGTCGAGCGG
>Ga0182011_10002322_pt1 | contig 16085 bp, 8 predicted proteins | sample 711E1DmetaG_FD_120481 | JGI IMG/M metagenome (GOLD analysis project Ga0182011, IMG submission 120481) | Permafrost microbial communities from Stordalen Mire, Sweden - 711E1D metaG | ecosystem: Environmental > Terrestrial > Soil > Wetlands > Permafrost | place: Sweden: Stordalen | collected... | reverse complement strand
GCGCAGCGACCGGGATTGCCGAATTCCGCAACGGCGGCCCGGCCGTGCGATTCCGGCGTGCCGATGCCAAGCAACACAATGAGCTCACGGCTTTCGCCCGGCTGGAGGAAGAGCCCGGTCTGAAACGTGCCGCACCCGTTCTCGCCTTCGGCCAGGAAGTTGGAGCAGCGTCCGTCCGCCACGGCCTGGGGATTGGCGTAGGTCCGGTAGATGTTGCCGAAAAACCTCTCCCGCACGGTCTCGTAGCCGGAGACCGGCGCGCCCGTGAGCGCCATCCACGTGCGGCCGCAATCATCGAGCTTCCGGGGATCGAATTTGAGATAGGGCTCCGACGACATCCCCAGGATGCCGTCGACCATGTCCGCCTTGATGACGAACTGGGAATACTGGAGGTTCGACAGGTCGTTGGGCATGCTCCAACAGCTGGCGAATTCGCAATAGGTGAAGATCGAGAGTTGGCGCGGCTGCTTCGATTTGTTGGTCACCTTCAGCCGCCAGTACTCGAACAACTGGCCGAGCGGAACGAAGTAGGTCGCCTCCGTCTCGATGCCGCCATAGCGCGACGTGATGACGGTGTAGGCGGTGCCGTGGCGGCAGGTGCTCTTGTATCGGGCCAGCGGTTTGCCGACCGGTTGCCAGGAGGAGCTCCAATAATCACCGCTCGCCTCGTCCCGGAGATAGAAATAGCGGCCCGGCTGGTCCATCGGGACCGCGTTGGAGCGGATGCGCAGGAACCGGCCGTTGAGCGCACTGCGGTAGAAACCGTAGCCGCCGGCGTTGTTCGTGACAATCGCTCCATACTCGATCGAACCGAGGTAATTGCTCCATGGACGCGGCGTGTCCGGACGCGTGATGACGTACTCTTTGGCGGCATCGTCGAAATAGCCGTAGTTCATCGAGGGAGGAGCGGGAGGGTTCGGGAGAAAGGCCCGGGAGCGGGCCGGGCCGCAGCCGGGGATTCAAGCCGAGCGCCCGAGGGAAGCGCGAGGCAAAAGAGAAACGACTGCCACCCGGGCAGCCGCTGCCGCGGCCCCGGGAAGAACCAGGGAGGGGAATCCCGCCCGCACCTGCCGGCCGGCTGCCCGCGCCTACAGCAGATCCGCCGCTAGCTCAGCCAGCTTTGAGCGCTCGCCCTTGGTCAGTTTAATATGGGCGGCGATCGGCTGGCCCTTCATCCGATTGTGACAGTAGACGAGGCCGTTGCTGCGCGAATCGACATAGGGATTGTCAATCTGCGCAGGATCGCCGATGAGCACGATCTTCGAGCCCTCGGAGATGCGGGTGATGATGGTCTTCACCTCATGCGGAGTGAGCTGCTGCGCCTCATCGAGGATGAAGAACCGCCGGGCAATCGAGCGGCCGCGGATGAAGCAGAGCGCCTCGATCTCCAGCATGCCGTTCCGGATGAGCCGCTCGTAAGGCTTGGCCACCGCCCCGTTGACGTGGCCGTTGGCCAGGGCCGGATTGGACATCGGGAGCAGGCCATCCTCCTTCATTTTCCGCTTCTTGCTGGCCTTCTTGCCAATGAATTGAGGCTCCTTCGGCGGTTTGGAGGGCATGAGCACCTCGAGCGCGTCGTAGTAGGGCTGGAGCCATGGCCGCATCTTTTCCTCGAGCGAGCCTGGCAGGAAGCCGATGTCCTTGCCGAGGGCGATGACCGGACGCGAAATCGCCACCCCCTCGTAGCGGCCATGTTCGTCGCAAGCCTGGTGGAGCGCGCAAGCCGTCGACAGGAGGGTCTTGCCCGTCCCGGCCTTGCCAAAACAGGTGATGAGCGAAATCCCCTCGTCCAGCAGCGCATCCATGAAGAACTGCTGCTCGAGATTGCGCGCGCGAACGGGAATGCCGCCCGGTGCCTTCACGAAATCAGGCAGGCGCAGCCGGCGCGCCATCCCGGACCCGTGATAGCGCGCGGGCATCGTCTTGCCCTCGGGTGAGACCAATAGCAGATACTCGTTGACGACGAGAGGGCCCGACCGCTCGGTCTCAAGTTCGAGCGCCCCCTCCGATGCGAAACGCTGCAGTTCATAGACGCTCAGCGGAATGCGCTGGTAGGAGTCTTCGTCGGGATTCTCCGGCACCTTGTCATTGAGGTAATCCTGCGATTCGAGCCCGACGGCCCGCGCCTTGAGCTGAACGTTGACGTCCTTCGTGACCAGGATCGTCGGCGGCGGAAACGTCTCTTGCACGAAGAGGGCGCAGGCGATGATGCGATTGTCCTTCTTGGAAAGATCCGGAATGACCGCGCGGAGCCGCTGCATGGCCGGCGACACCTCATTTTCCTCGACCAAATAGCGATTGATGATGACCGAAAGAGTGCCGCCATTGGGAAGCTGGACGCCTTCGAGCATCGCCCGGGAGTCCGGCAGAAGTTCCTGCAGAATCCGGTGGACGCGGCGGGCATTGCGACCGCGTTCCGTCGACTGCTCGCTCTTGATGGCATCAAGCTCCTCTAGCACCTCGACGGGAATCGCGAGATTATTGTCCTCGAATTTGAAAATGGACTGCGGATCGTGCAGCAGGACATTCGTGTCGAGGACAAAGGTCTTTACTTTCCCCGTGACCTTGAGCTGCGGTTTAAGGGTGATGCCCCCGCTCAGGTGTTCCATCGATGTGGATATCTTGTGAAGAACTCTGTAACTTTTTGCCAGATTGTCGATACCGGAGTTCGATCTGGCCGGAGGATTTCGTGTTCAATCCGGCAGCGGCAAGCTGGCGGTCTGTCAGGAAAGGCGTCTCCAGCAACCAAGGTGCCGGACGGATTCTCGCCACCGAGCCCAGCCGTTTTCGCAAAAAAGAAGGCGGGCCGCCTACCCCTAAGCGGCCCGCCATATTGCTTTCTTTAGTTACCCCAAATCTCCCGCTAAGCGGGAGAGAGTGTACCTTAAGCAGTGAGTATGACGCCACAACCGACGAAATGCTTCAATCATCTCGGTCCATATTAGTTCATATTAGCATCACTATTACTCCGGCTGTTTGAGATTAGTTTCGCTCACGTTGTCCTCGATCTGCGCCTTCTCGTTGCCTCCCACAATGGTGGCTCTGGTTGCCGCACCCGGCGCCGAATGCGAGCCGTTTGACGAGGTGTTCCGCCAGCATCACTTGAAACGCCCGGGGCGGGATCATCAGCGTTTTCTTCCGGCTTCTATCGAACTTTCGATCGCCGTTGGGGTCTTTCCTTCATGTGGTCATTTATCAACTGAAGCGTTCCGCGCACGTATGGTTAGGGTTCATGCTGTGCATATTACAGAGACACTGTCTTGGATTCCCTCCCAGACGCCCCTGTGAAACCAGCATTGCATTCGCAAGCTGTACTGCCTACACTTCATAAAATTTTAACCCTGCACCTCCCATGTGGCAAAAACTGAAAGAGCAACTTCCTGCTATCATTATTATCGCGCTGATCGTTGTCGGCGCCGGCTTCTTCCTCCTTAAGACCGTCAATGATTCTGCCGCCCGGCAGCAACAGGAAATTGCCGCCCTGCGCGAGCAAAACAATGCGGATCTCAAGGCTGTGGCCGCGGAGACCCGCAGCCAGATCGACGCTGTAAACACCTTGCTTAAGGATGCCATTCAGAAACGTGCCGCCGACGTTTTCATGACAGAGCAAGAGGTTGCCAAGATGAACGCGGAACGCGTGAACCAGCTTGCCGAGGCGATCGCCCAGAAGATCCAGCCCTATAACCCGTTGCCCAAGACACCGGAAGAGGCCGAAAAACAGCAGAATGAGCAGGTCGACAAGGTTTCCGCCCGGATGGCCGAGCGCATCCAGCCGATTCTCGCCGATATGGCGAAGGACCAGCACCTGACTCGCGAGCAGATCAATGCCTATAGCCTGAAGATCAGCGATCAGATCAGCAACGTCCTTACGACTGAACTCGCCGCCAAGCAGCAACTCAACAACAATTTGATCGCCACGGAAGCGGTGGCGCGTGATTCCATCAAACTCTCCCAGGAGGTCACCGCCCTTTATCTCAGCAGCTTCAAGGATCAATCGCTAGTCACCCGCCTGCTTACCCTGCCGGCCAACGTTGTGCGCGACGCCGCCAGCCTCAGCATCGTCAACAGCTCCGAACGCAAACAAATTGAGGAACGCCTCGTCCGTGAGATGAACGCCCTGCAGAAGCGCCTCGAGACCATCGAGGCACAGGCACCGAAGAAGTAAGCTCCGGTTCGCTTGCAGCCAGGATTCAAGCTATGCGCCAAGCTGGTGCGCAGCTTTCTTATTGCCCTTTTCCCGTGGGGCCCGACGGATACCCGCGCGATTATTGCGCCCCTGCGGCCTGCGACCCATTCGCGACCGCCACGCATTCATAGAGAAGGCGCCCGCCCGTATACGGCGTCAGATTGGTCACAAACAGCTGATGGCCCGCAAACGGAAATGCCGCGCCGCTGGCGAGGCCTTGCGTCAGTCCAGGTTCTTTCTCCAGCGCGGCCACCCAGGCCGCATCCTGCGCCAAGACGAGGACGGTGCTGGGAGGCGCGACCAACACCGAGAATGACGCCACCCGCGAGATCTGTCGGCCGGGCGTCGCCGCCACCTCTTCGGGAACCGTCGATGCGACTGCCGTCACCGTTTGGGCCTGCTTGACCTCCAGCTTGATCATCCGCGCGACCGCCTCGGGTCCCGCATCGCCCAGCCCCGCGCTCACCCAATCCAACAGGAGATTGCGCACCGCGTTCAGGTCCGCGGCATGGGCGATTGGGTCCATGCCGCCACTTTTGCGGATGGCTTTGACGAGGCTGGAGATCTCCTTGAGGTAAACGTTCTTCTGCGCCCCGGGGATGTAGTACATCACCACCAGATGGACCGGCTTCCCGTCCGCCGCGTCGTAATCGATCCCTTTTGATGACCAGCCGATCGCGCTGAAGAGCTCGCCTTCCTCGCGCCGCGCGCGCACGTGCGGAACCCCGACCCCCATGCCGATTCCCGTGTTGCACTCCTGTTCGCGCAGCTGGATCTCCTCGATGGTGTCAGTGCCCACCTCGATGTTGGGGTTCGCATCCAGAATGCGCGCCAGGAATTCCAGGGCCCGGGCCTTCCCGGCCTCGGGCAGTTCGAAAAGTCGCCCATCCTGGAGGGCCGTCAAAATGCTACGCATAAATCAGTCCGTTCCAAATCGCTGGTAGAACCACGTCTTCACGTTGTGGGTCAGGACACTGTACGCGAGGAGAAAGCCCGCCATCCAGAGGAAGAATGCCGGAGGCAGGCGCACCAGGCCGAGAAACTGCGCCAGCGGAGAGAAGGGCAGCCAGGCGCCCAGCACCATGATGCTCAGCGTCGCAAACAACATGGTCTTGCTGGGCCGACTTTGGATGAACGGAATGCGCTGCGTGCGGATAATATGGACGATCAGCGTCTGCGTCAGCAGTGATTCGACGAACCAGCCGGTGTGAAACAGTTTCTCAAGATAGTCTTTGTCCGGACCCGAGGTTCCTGGCGCGCCAAAGGCGACGCATCCGAAGAAATAGAGCATCAGGAAGAACGTGGCATAGTCGAAGATCGAGCTTATCGGCCCGATGAAGAACATGAAATTGCGGATGCTGCGCATGTTCCAGCGCCGCGGTTTGGTCAGGTATTCCGGATCCACGTTGTCGAGCGGGATGCCGACCTGCGAGAAATCGTAAAGCAGGTTGTTCACCAGCACCTGGATTGGAGCCATCGGCAGGAAGGGAAGAAAATAGGCTCCCCCGACCACGCTGAACATGTTTCCGAAATTGGAGCTGGCCCCCATTTTGATGTACTTGATGATGTTCCCGAACACCTTCCGTCCCTCCATGATCCCGTCCTCCAGGACGAGGAGACTTTTTTCGAGGAGGATGATGTCGGCCGATTCCTTCGCCACATCCACTGCTGTGTCGACCGAAATGCCCACGTCCGCGGCCTTCATCGCAAGCACATCGTTGATCCCGTCGCCCAGGAAGCCCACGACGTGACCAGCCGCCCGCAGTGTCTTGATCACCCTCTCTTTCTGGTCCGGCGTGAGGCGGGCCAGCACGTTTGCGGCTTCGACCTCCCGCGCAAACGCGGCTTCGTCGAGCGTCGCCAGCTGCGGCCCGGTGGTGACCTTGGTGATCACCATGGCCACGTCATGGCAGACCTTGCGAGTGACGAGCTCATTGTCACCGGTCAGGATCTTGACCGCAACACCGGCGCGCGAGAGCGCCTCGATGGCCCGGGCTGAAGTGTCTTTCGCCGGATCAAAAAAGGCGATGTAGCCGAGCAGGATCAACTCGGACTCATCGGCCACGGAAAACACCTGTTTGGAGCGGTCAAACTCGCGATAGGCGATCGCCAGCACCCGGTATCCCTGCGCGCTCAGGCTCCGGTACTCATCCATCAGGTCATCGCGGATCAGCCGGATCAGGGGATTGATGTCCTCGTCCACCTGGTAGTTTTCACAGGCCGCACTCACCTCCTCGACCGCGCCCTTGCAGATCAGCACATTGCGGTCCTCGTAATCGATCACCACCGACATGCACCGCCGTTTGAAATCGAAGGGAATCTCGTCGATCTTCCGGCAGTTGCGTTCGACATCGAGTTCGCTGTGAGCGAGGATCGCCCGGTCGAGCAAGTTGCGCAGTCCGGTCTGGTAAAAGCTGTTCATGTACGCGTAGCGCAGCACGTCTTCGCTGGACCGGTTGGTGACGTCGACATAGCGCTCGAGCACCACATGGTCCTGGGTCAGCGTGCCCGTTTTGTCGGTGCAGAGCACGTCCATCGCCCCGAAATTCTGGATCGCATGGAGATGCTTCACGATGACCTTCTTGCGGGCCATCATGAGCGCACCCTTGGAAAGGCATACGGTCATGATCATCGGCAGCATCTCCGGGGTCAGCCCCACCGCCACCGACAGCGCAAACAGCAAGGCTTCGACCCAGTTGTGGTTGCGCAATCCCACGATCAGGAAGGTGATCGAGACCATCACGACCATGAAGCGGATCATCAGCCAGGTGAAGTCGCGCACGCCCTTGTCGAAACTGGTGGCTTCGCGCTTGGAGAGCATTTTCTCCGCGAGCGAGCCGAAATAGGTGCGGGCCCCCGTCGCCAGCACCAATCCGCGCGCCGATCCGCTCAGCACGTTGCTGCCCATGAAACAGGCGTTGGAGAATTCGAACGCGGCGCGGCCGGCCGGCTGATTCGGCTCGGCCCCCTTCTCCACTGGCATGGATTCGCCGGTCAACGCCGACTGGGTCACAAAGAAATCCTTGGCTGAGAGCACGCGAAGATCCGCCGGGATCAGGCTGCCCGCGGCCAGAATGACCACATCGCCAGGCACGATGTCCTCCAGCGGGACCTCCGCCTCCCTGCCGTCGCGCAGCACCGTGACGGTTGTCTTCACCAGCTTCTGCAGTTTCTCCACCGCCCGCGATGACCGGGTCTCCTGAATATAGGAAAGGAAGACGCTCAGGAACACCATGGTGCCGACCACCACCGTCGAGCGCAGATCACCCGTCAGATAGCAGACAATGGCGATGATCAGCAGCTGGATGACGAGCGGATTCCGGCAACGTTCCAGCAGATCGCGCAAAACCGAAACCCGGCCGCCCGAAGCTACCGTGTTCGGTCCGGCCTCGTCCAAAGACCTGGCTGCCTGCTCGGAGGAAAGCCCGCTGCTGGAGCTGTGCCGGCGTTCGAGCAGCTCCGCATCGGGAATGGTGTACTGTGACGTATCGGAAGGCAAAAACGGGTTTAAATGGCGTCCTTTGAACACGTCAAAAGGTCGCGGGCTGATGCTTCGCCCCGCAAAAAATCGGCGCAAGAACAAACTCCCCGATTTTGGCTTTTTGAGACCGCGGATCCCGCGTCGCTTCGCGCACCAGCGCTCGGCGATCATCATTTCGAATCGGCGCGAACCTCCTTGAAAGAAAAACATCCGTCTCCGGATGACACCTAGGCGATCACGCCAGCGATCCCTTGCACCGCGGCACTTTCTTGTCTCGCGGTCAGATGTGTCACTCATCCGCAGCGACAGTTGGTTCCGCGCGATGCATGAAGCACCGGAAAAATCGATGTGGATCGTCGAACCGCGCCAACCTTTCCGTGTCTTATGCGAAGTCACCGCAGGCTGCGGTGAGGAGCGGTTTCCCTCCGGGACTGCACTCTATCCGTGTTGAAAACGGCCGTGCATTTTGCATGCAGGCCCTGCCTCGTTTCACGCATTGTGCAACGGCTGACGGAAATGATTGGCGGTCAGAAACATTTTATCCCGCTGTTTCACAATCTCTTAGCACTGACCAAGGCAAGATTGGCATTGATCTAGGTAGGAGAGAGGTGCGTCACCAATCCCATTTCTCTAATGTCACCTCGCGCCCTTCCATTTCCTACCAATCTTGTTCCCAAGAATGTCTCCAATCAGGAGACTCAGGCGGGCGAAGCCGCAATTGATGCCGGTCTTGTGCAGCGGTTCACCTCCGGTGACGATTCCGCTTTCAATGAAATCGTCGCCCGATATCGCGGCAGGATCTACGGGCTGACCCTCAATCTCCTGCGGAACACCGCGGATGCGGAAGAGGTCACGCAGGACGCCTTCATCCGCGCCTACCGCGGATTGGGCCGGTTCCGCGGCGAGTCCTCCCTTGCCACTTGGCTCTATCGCATCGCGCTCAACCTCGCCCGCAACCGCTATTGGTATTTCTTCCGGCGCCACCGGCATAACTGGGTATCACTCGATCGCCCCCTGGGAGATGATTCGGAGACCACGTTTGCCGACCTGATTGCCGCCCGGGACCACGATCCCGCCCAGGAAACCGCCTCAGGCGAGTTTTCCGCCCTCGTCGCCGCATGCATGGAGCGCCTCGACCGCAAACACCGGGAAATTCTCACGATGCGCAACGTGCTCGACCTGTCCTACGAAGAGATTGCGTCCACCCTTGGCATCAACATCGGCACCGTCAAAAGCCGGATCGCCCGCGCTCGCGAATATTTGCGCGAACTGCTGACGGAATCGTGCCCCGAATTGAAGCCCGCTCTCACGGTGGCCGATTTCTTCCTGCCAGCCCAAGGTGCGCAAGGCCACGCCGACATCAGTTACGCCTGAATCGTGAAGCAATCGTCAATTTTCCATCTATGGGAACTTTGTTCTCTACTGGGTGACCAAAGTAGGCGACCTTCTCATTGCTGAGCATCATGAAAACGTCGCGCCTTTATCACTGGTTTTCCGCGTGGTTCCACGCCCATCGCCCGCTGCGCTGGGTCGAGACCATCGTTCCGGACTACTCCACTTGGACTCCGTGGTGATGGGACCGTCGGGGCGGCAGCATTCTGCCGTTGCCAACGGCTGAGCAAAAGCCGCCCAATCCAATCTTCTGCCAGCCGCGCCTTACCGGGCGCGGCTTTTTTTGGCGTTGTTGCAAGCTTGCGCGCGAGGACCCGAATCTCTGCACTCACGCGATGCCTGCCGCCATCCGGGTCAGCCCAGCAGTTGCCCGTCGTTTCCACCGGCGGGCGCTCCTGCTTGACCGGCCGGTTGCCACGGTCGGCGACGCCCTCGCCCACCTTGGTTACGTGCAGATGGATCCCATCAATGTCTGCGGTCGCATGCACGATCTGATCCTGCGCAACCGCGTCGCCGGCTACGTCGAAGGCGGCCTTGGCCGCCACCTGCACGGCGACAGCAACGCCCTGCCAGCCAAACACCGCACCGCCTTCGAACATCATGTCCCTTCCACCGGGATCCTCGTCGCCTTTCCATTCGAAGCCTGGCCTCATCTCCTGGCTGCGATGCAGCGGCGCACCCGCCGCCATGGCGCTTGGTCGGGCAGACTGACCCCGCGCGAACGCGGGCTTTCAGTCCGGATCCTCGCCGAAATCGCGGCCCGCGGTCCGCTCTCTTCCGACGACATCGATGACCGCCGCCGCTCGCGGCAGATGGTCTGGGGGGCCTTCTCGCTCGCAAAATCCACGCTCCAGAAGCTCTTCTTCCACGGCCGCCTGCTCATTGCCCGGCGCGATGAAAACAACCGGCGCCTTTACGACCTGCCCGGACGGGTGCTGCCGCCCGCAGTCCTCCACCAGCCGGAGCCGGCGAAAACGGACACCGCCCGGTGGGAGGCGCTCCTCAAACTCCGCCAGCGCCGGCTCACCACGCTCAAGCAATCTGAACTGCCTTTGGTGGCCGATCGAGTGCAGCCGGTGCAGGTTGAAGGTTGTCCGCCTCTCTACTGCCTGCGCGAAGATGCCCGGCTTTTCGATCTTCCGCCAGGCGACGTCCTGGTTCCGGCCGCGCAGCTACTCGCCCCCCTTGACCCGCTGATCTACGACCGGCGCCTCACCTCGACCCTCTGGCGATTTGACTACACTTGGGAGGCGTACACTCCGCCCGCCAAGCGGAAGCGCGGGCACTATGCCCTGCCTGTGCTCGCCGGCTCCGAACTGGTCGGCCATGTCGACGCCAGAGCCGACCGGACGACCGGGCGCCTTTGCTTACTCTCTCGTTTGATTCGCCGCGGACATAAGATCGCGCCCGTTTTGCGCGAACTTGCCGGGTTTCTCGGCCTGAAGCCATCGCCGCGACCGCGCCGCCGGCCGGTGCCGGCGGCCTGAGATACAGCGGCGGGTGCATCGACCGGCCCGCGTCAGAATCTCGCCTCGACTCCGGCAAATGCGCCCGCACCGAGCGTGGGATAGCCGTTCACCTCCTCGTAGTGCTGGTCCAGAACGTTCTCGAAGCGCACCTTCAACGTCACCCGGTCACTCACCGACCACGCCGCGTAACAGCGGGCCACCGTGTAGTCCGGAGCGTCGATTGTGGCAAAGGTCTGCGCGTCGATGTCCTCGCGTTTCGCCACGGACAAAATGCCGGCCCCCACACTGACGCCGCCACCCAGATTCCGCCAAACGTCCACGGACAGCATCTGCCGGGGTCGCCGGAGTAGCCGGGTGTGCTCTGTCAGATTGTCAGCTTCCAGATAGGTATAGGCCGCCCGCGTTTCCCAGGAACCGCCCAGCCGCGCCTGCGCCGACAATTCGAGCCCCCGCGTGCGGGCTTGATCGACGTTGGCGGTGGTGCCGGGAAAGACGGAGAAATCATAAACAATCAGATCATGAAAGCGGGTCTCAAACCACGTGGCGCTCAATGTGCCGCGGTGCGCTGGGAGATAGAAGTCGACGCCGGCATCCCAGCCGTGCGCATGCTCGGGCTCCAGACGGGGATTCCCCTGATAATACGAACTCTGCCCGTAGAGATCGAGAAAGCTGGGCGAACGGAACCCCGTGCCATAGCTGCCCCGAAGCTTCAACCGCCCGGGCATCGGCAGCCACGCGGCGGTGACCCGGCCGGTGGTGGTGCGCCCAAAGGTGTCGTGGTCGTCGCTGCGCAGGCCGCCGGTCAGGAAGACGTTCTCCGCCGGCGTCCATTCGTCCTGCGCGAAAAAGGCCAGCAGGCTTTCCTGCCGGTTGATGTCGCCAAATCCATTGTTGCGCGTCTGGTCGCGTTCGACCGTCAGCCCAGCGGTCAGCCGGTGCTCCGCGCCGAGCGCGATTGTGTTCTGCCAGTCGAGTTCGCCCCGGCGGTTGGTGACGACGGTGGTCTGCGTGGGCAGGCCGGGGGTCGGGTTCTCCGAGACAAAGCGCCGGTCCTGCCCGCCAAGGGTCAATCGACCCGACCAGGCGGGCGAAACCGAATACTCCGCGAACAGCGTGGCGAGCTGGTTCTGTTCACGCTCCCGATTATCCGGGTCGTTGGTGAAGCGGTCACCCGGCGATCCGTAAGCGCCAATGAAGCCGCGCAGCGTCGCGCCCACGGCAAGCTGCCCGGCCAGCTGGCGGTCGAGCCGCACGGCGTAAGTCGTGCCGGCGAAATCATTGTTCGGGCGCTGGTTCTCGGTGCGGCCACTCTGCAGCCAGGTGTTGTAGGCCCAGCCGTCGCGCGCACCTTCGGCGCCGACCGAGCCCTGGATTGTGCCAAACGAGCCCCCCTCGATGCCGATCCGGGCGGAGGGCGCGCCCTCGCCCTTGAGCGTTCGCAACGAGACCACCCCGCCCACCGCCTCGCCGCCATAGAGCGTGCTTTGCGGACCGCGGGCAATCTCAATGCTGTCAGCGGCCGACAGGCCCGCGCCGCCCAGAAACACGGCATAATCCGTGTTCGGGTCGTTCAAGCGCATGCCGTCCACCAGAAACAGCGTTTGGTTGGAATTCGCGCCGCGCAGGAAAAGGGACGTGGTTGCACCCATCGCTCCGCTCGCGAACGCCGGCATGCCCGCGATGCCCCCCAAGGCCTCCCGCATCGTGGTAACCTGCCGCCGGTCCAGGTCCTCGCCGGAAATAAAGTCGACGCTGCTGCCCAACGCGGTCAGCGGCACGGGGGTGCGCGTGGCCGTGACCACGACCTGGTCGAGTGGGACAGGCTCCGGCGTGGATTGGGCCGCCAGACAGACGGCGAGTGCCGGCAGCACCGTCAAGGCGGCTGCCAGCGGAATGGCGATCCGGCGCGGAAAATGCGCCGGTTCATGGGTGTTCATCTCTGCTCCTTTGGGCTGGGCGGGAAGAGCAGAAACGTGGATGACGGCCGCCGGCCCCAGTTCTCTCCGGCCCTCCGCACACCCGTCAGTTCTACTCTCACCCTTCATTGATGCGATGAAGGTTGGTCGCCGGCGCGCGCATCCGCGTCGGCGTAGTGAGCTTCCAGAGCCAGATATTCGGACTCCGCATTTCCCCTCCGGAATTTCCGAGCCGAGCCCTGAAACCCTGGAGATCCTCGCCCCTCGCCTTCACCGAGGCCTGCGCCTCAATTGGCTTTCCTGCCGGGGTTCCCCGCCGCACGGCCCGATGGTCATTGGACCGCCTGCGAAGCCCCCGTACCCGGGGTCTGTGATGCGATACCGCAGCGCTACTGTGACCGGTTCTCACGGCCTTCCCTGCGTCTCCGGAACCAATGCAAAGAACCAGACGCGGGCGATATGAACTGTCCGCCCCGCTCGCCGCAAGCGCGATTCTTGTGTATTTCTTGCCGGGCCTTCAGCTTCGTTTCGCGGCATCACCATCAGGCGATTTCTCCTCTTGCAATAATCATATCATCATATCTTGATATGTAGATACAACACGTTCCTGCCATGACTATGCCTGTCCAGCCCTGCTCGCCCGCCTACGCCGAGCTGCGCCGCCTGTTCGAGCAGCGCATTGCCATCCTCGAAGGGCCCAAAGGCACGATGGTCCAGGCCCGCCAGCTCACGGAGCGTGACTTCCGCGGCGAATGTTTTTGCGGGCATCCGCACGACCTGAAGGGCGACCACGACATCCTGTGCCTGACGCGCCCAACCCTGATCGAGGAGATTCATCGCAGCTTCATCGCGGCCGGCGCCGATCTCATTTCCACCAACACCTTTAACGGCACCCGCATCTCGCAGGCCGATTACCAGACCGAGGCCGTTGTCGCGGATCTTAATCGCGCCGCCGCGCAAATCTGCGTCCGCGCTGCCCGCTGGGGTGAAACCCAGTTCCACCGGCGCATTTTTGTCGTGGGTGCGCTGGGGCCGACCAACCGCACGGCCTCCATGTCCCCGGATGTCAACCGGCCGGACTACCGCGCCGTCACCTTCGATCAACTGGTCGCCGCTTATTATGAGCAGGCCCGGGCCCTCGTCGAGGGCGGCGCGGAAATTCTCCTCGTCGAGACCATTTTTGATACGCTTAACGCCAAGGCCGCCCTCTTCGCCATCGAAAACCTGTTCGATGAGCTGCCGGCGCGTCTGCCCGTGATGATTTCCGTCACGATCACCGATGCCTCGGGGCGCACCCTTTCCGGCCAGACCGTCGAGGCGTTTTACTACTCGGTGGTCCATGCGCGTCCGTTCAGCGTCGGCATCAACTGCGCCCTGGGCGGCCGGCAGATGCGGCCCTACCTCGAGGAGCTCGCCCGCATCGCCGGCTGCTTCGTGACCTGTTACCCCAACGCCGGCCTGCCCAACGCGTTTGGCGGCTACGACGAAACTCCGGACGAGATGGCCGCGACCCTCGCTGAGTTCGCCACCAATGGCTGGGTCAACCTTCTCGGCGGGTGCTGCGGCTCCACCCCGGCCCATATCCAGGCCATCACCAAGGCTGTCGCCGGCCTGAAACCCCGGCCCCTGCCCGAAGCCACTGTCCCGGTGCTCGGCCTCAGCGGCCTGGAGCCGCTCGTCATCGCCTGAAGGTCTGCCCACCGGCTTCCAACCGATTCTTTCCCCTGTGCCTTCTGTCGTAAATAATCCTGCGGCCAACGCCGCCCGCTTCGTCGTCATCGGTGAGCGCACGAATCTCACCGGTTCGCCAAAGTTCGCCAAGGCTGTCAAGACCGGCGACTGGGACGCCGCGCTCGCCATCGCGCGCCAGCAAGTTGAAAGCGGCGCCAACCTCCTCGACGTCAATGTCGACGAGGCGCTCATCGACGGCGAGGCGACGATGACGAAGTTTCTCAACCTGATCGCCGCCGAACCCGAGATCAGCCGCGTGCCGATCATGATCGACAGCTCCAAATGGAGCGTGCTTGAGGCCGGCTTGAAATGCCTTCAGGGCAAGGGCATCGTCAATTCCATCTCGCTCAAGGATGGCGAGCCTGAGTTCCTGCGCCGCGCGAAGCTCGTCCGGCGCTACGGCGCCGCCGCGGTCGTCATGGCCTTCGACGAGCAGGGCCAGGCCGCCGACCGCGACGCCAAGGTCCGCGTCTGCACCCGTGCCTACCGGCTGCTGGTTGACCGGCTCGGCTTCCCGCCGGAGGAAATCATCTTCGACCCCAACATTCTAACCGTCGCCACCGGCATTGAGGAGCATAACAACTACGCCGTCGCTTTCTTCGAGGCCGTCCGCCTGATCAAGCGGACCCTGCCCGGCGCCAAGGTCAGCGGAGGCGTGTCCAATGTCTCGTTCTCGTTCCGCGGCAACCACCCGGTGCGCGAGGCCATGCACACGGCTTTTCTCTTCCACGCCATCGAGGCCGGCCTCGACATGGCGATCGTCAACGCCGGCATGCTCGGCGTCTACGAGGAGATTCCGCGGGATCTGCTCGAGCGCATCGAGGATGTCCTGCTCAACCGGCGGCCCGACGCCACCGAGCGCCTGGTCGCCTGCGCCGAGGAGCTCAAGGCGGCCCAGGGTGGCGCCTCCCGGACCGAGAGCCGGGAGGACCTCGCCTGGCGCGCCCGGACGGTGGAGGAACGGCTCACCCACGCGCTGGTCAGGGGCATTGACGCTTTCGTCGCGGCCGACACCGAGGAGTGCCGCCAGAAATATCCGCGCCCGCTCGACATCATCGAGGGGCCGCTCATGGACGGCATGCGCGTGGTTGGCGACCTGTTCGGCGCCGGCAAGATGTTCCTGCCACAGGTCGTGAAATCCGCCCGGGTCATGAAGAAGGCCGTCGCCCACCTCACGCCATTCATGGAAGAGGAGAAGCAACGCCTCGCGGCTGCGGGCACCGCCTCCCGGCTCCAGGGCCGAATCGTCATGGCGACCGTCAAGGGCGACGTGCATGACATCGGCAAGAACATCGTTGGCGTCGTGCTGGCGTGCAATAATTACGCCGTCACCGACCTCGGCGTCATGGTGCCGTGCGAGAAGATCCTCGCCACGGCCCGGGAGCTGCAGGCCGACCTCATCGGCCTCTCCGGCCTGATCACGCCGTCGCTTGACGAGATGGTCCACGTGGCCCGCGAGATGAAGCGCGCCGGCTTCACCGTGCCGCTGCTGATCGGCGGCGCCACCACCAGCCCGGCGCACACCGCGGTGAAAATCGCCCCCGAATATGGGTCCGGCGTAGTGCATGTGCTCGATGCCTCGCGCGTCGTGAACGTCGCCAGCTCGCTGCTTAATCCGGACAGCAAGCCCGCGTTTCTAGCCGAGATCGTCACCCGGCAGGAGCGCCAGCGGGAGGATTTCGCCGCCCGGCGCGCCCGCCAGCCGCTGCTGCCGCTCAAGGAAGCCCGCCGCCGCCGCACCCCGGTCGATTGGGCGGCAACGGATATTCCGCGGCCGGAATTTCTCGGCCCGCGCGTCTTCTCTCCTGTGCCGCTCGAAGAGATCGTCCCCTTCATTGACTGGGGCCCGTTCTTCAGCGCGTGGGAGCTTCATGGGCGTTTTCCCGACCTGCTCACGGACCCCGCGGTCG
>Ga0182011_10002321_pt1 | contig 16093 bp, 10 predicted proteins | sample 711E1DmetaG_FD_120481 | JGI IMG/M metagenome (GOLD analysis project Ga0182011, IMG submission 120481) | Permafrost microbial communities from Stordalen Mire, Sweden - 711E1D metaG | ecosystem: Environmental > Terrestrial > Soil > Wetlands > Permafrost | place: Sweden: Stordalen | collected... | reverse complement strand
TCCTGCAGAAGGAGGCCGAGCTCCAGGAGATCGTCCAGCTGGTGGGCCCCGATGCGCTGCCCGAGTTCTCGCGCGCGACGCTCGAGGTCTCCCGCATGTTGCGGGAGGACTACCTGCAGCAGTTCGCGTTCTCCGACATCGACGCGTTCTGCAGCCCGTTGAAGCAGTACCACATGTTGAAGGTGATCATCGGCTACTACGACCTGATGCAGGAGGTGCTCGTCAAGGGAGTGACCCTCAAGGAGGCCCTCGACGTGCCGTTCCGCACCAGGATAGGACGAATGAAGGACATCCCCAACGACGACGCCGTCGAGCAGCTAGAGGCCCTCGAGGTCGAGATGGGTACGGAGCTGCGCAAGCTGATCAAGTATTGAGGTAACTTTACTCTAGGAGAGAGAGAAAAATGGCCCGAGACAGGCTAGTTCAGGCGGAGTACAGGACCATCCACGACATCGCGGGACCTCTGGTCTTCGTGCGCAAGGTCGCGGGAGTGTCGTTCGGCGAGATGGTCGAGATCGAGGCCGCCGACGGGAAGGTGCGCAAAGGCCAGGTCATCGAGCTCAACGGCGACCTCGCCATCATCCAGGTCTTCGGCACGACCAACGGTCTGGACGTGCGCGACTGCAAGGTGCGCTTCCAGGGTGAGGTCATCAAGCTTGGCGTCTCTGTTGGTCTCCTGGGCAGGGTCCTGAACGGACTGGGTGAGCCGATAGACGGTGGCGGCCAGGTGTTCCCCGAGCAGGAGCTCGAGGTCGGAGGCGCGCCGATCAACCCGTTCACCCGCGACAACCCCAACGACTTCATCCAGACCGGCATCTCGGCCATCGACGGCCTCAACACGCTGGTCCGCGGGCAGAAGCTCCCGATCTTCGGCGGCGCCGGACTCCCGGGCAACGAGGTCGCCGCGCAGATCGTGAAGAACGCAAAGGTCAAATCGGGCGAGGAGTTCGCCATCGTGTTCGCCGCGATGGGCATCACCCGGCGAGAAGCCTCTTTCTTCCAGTACTCTTTCGCGGAGACGGGCGCGCTCGAACGGGTCTGCTTCTTCATGAACCTGGCCGAGGACCCCACCGTCGAGCGGATCATCACCCCGAGGTGCGCGCTGACCATGGCCGAGTTCCTGGCCTTCGAGTACGAGATGCAGGTGCTGGTCATCCTGACTGACATGACCAACTACTGCGAGGCCCTGCGCGAGATATCCGCTGCACGCGAGGAGGTGCCCGGCAGGCGAGGCTACCCGGGCTACATGTACACCGACCTCGCCAGCATCTACGAGCGGGCGGGAAGGATCAAGGGGAAGAAGGGCTCCATCACCCAGGTCCCGATCCTCACCATGCCCGACGACGACATCACGCACCCGATCGCCGACCTGACCGGGTACATCACCGAGGGCCAGATCGTGCTCTCGCGAGGCCTGCACCGCAAGGGCCTGTTCCCGCCTATCGACGTGCTCCCCTGCCTGTCCCGGCTGATGAACCAGGGCATCGGCGAGGGAAAGACCAGGGGCGACCACAGGGGCGTCGCCGACCAGCTCTACGCCTTCTACGCCGAGGGCGTCGACCTGCGAAGGCTGGTCGCCATCATCGGCGAGGAAGCGCTGTCGGAGACCGACAGGCTCTACCTGAAATTCTCCGACGAGTTCGAGGAGCAGTTCCTCAACCAGGGCGACGAGAACCGCGACATCGAGGAGACCCTGGAGATCGGCTGGAACCTCCTCTCGCTGCTCCCGGCGAACGAGCTCAAGAGGATCAAGATCGAGTACATAGAGAAGTACTACCCCGGCGAAGTGGCCGCCGAAACGGCGACGGCCGAGGCCGAGGCCGCCGAGGATTCGGTCGAAGAAGGGGTCGCCGAGGAGATGGAGACCGAGGACGCTGAGGTGGCCGAGTAGGAAGAAGCGAAGCTACCAGCGATAAGGAAGCTTGATGGCCGAGAAGGTCAACCCAACCAGGTCTGAGCTCCTCTACAGGAGGCAGCAGATCAAGCTCGCAGAGCAGGGCATGGACCTGCTCAAGAAGAAGCGCGACGCGCTGCTGCGCGAGTTCCTGCCCATCATCGACGAGACCATGAAGCTCTCGATGAGGCTCGAGCGCGCCACGGCCGACGCCCAGCAGTCGCTGGCCCTGACCAAGGCGGTCGAGGGCAAGTCGGTGGTCAAGTCGGTGGGGTTCGCAACCAAGGGCGAGGTTCTGGTCGACATCTTCGGCACGCACGTCATGGGGGTCCCGATCCCGGTCATCCGTAAGTCCGAGGTCGCCTTGAAGAACGAGCTGGGCCGCGGCTACTCGATCACGGGCGTCGGCGCCCGGATCGACTCCACCGCCGGCAAGTTCGAGGAGATCATCGACATAATGATCCAGAGCGCGGACATCGAGACGCGGCTGCGACGCCTCGGCGAGGAGCTGCAGAAGACCAACCGCCGGGTCAATGCGCTGGAGAGCGTGGTGATCCCCGAGCTCCAGGTCCAGGTCAAGTTTATCTTCAGCGCCCTGGACGAGCGCGCCCGCGAGGACCACTTCCGGCTCAAGAAGGTCAAGAAGAAGATCATCGAGCGCACGCAGGCGGCCGCGGAAGCCCGGGACTGACACCCCCCGAGCCGGCAACAACCATTGTTCACCGCGCGTTTTCGCGCGCCCGGACCTTCGGATACAATGAGATACAAAAATGGTGCCAGGCACCAGCTTTGCGTTTTTGCGATTCAGGCAGGGAGGCAGTTGGTTGGACAAGTTCGTGATAGAGGGCGGCAAGCGGCTCGAGGGAGCCATACGCATCGGCGGAGCCAAGAACTCGGTCCTGAAGCTCATGGCCGCGTCGATCATGGCGGACAGCCCCTGTGAGATCCGCAACGTCCCGGACATCGCCGACGTGCACATCATGTCCGACGTGCTGCGCAACATCGGTCTGGGCGTCACCTTCGCCGACGGAACCCTGCGGATAACCCCGGCGACCGATCCATGCCTGGAGGTGCCCTATCACCTCGCCAAGCGAATAAGGGCGGCGGTCGACGTGCTGGGCTCGCTGCTCACCAGGTACGGCAAGGAGCGAGTGGCGATGCCGGGGGGCGACAACATCGGCTCCCGCCAGATCGACATGCACATGAAGGGCCTGGTCCAGATGGGCGCGACCCTCGGCGTCAGCCACGGCTACCTGGAGGGGGAGGCCACCCGCCTGGAGGGCAGCCACCTGTCTCTCGACTTTGCCAGCGTGGGCACCACCGAGAACCTCCTCATCGCGGCCTGCATGGCGTCCGGCCGCACCGTGATAGAGAACGTGGCCAAGGAGCCGGAGATCCTCGACCTGGCCATGTTCATCACCGGGATGGGCGGGCGCATAGAGGGCGCCGGGACGTCCACCCTGATTGTGGACGGAGTAGACAGGCTCTCGGGCACCGACCACGATGTGATCGGCGACAGGATCGAGGCCGGGACCTACCTTCTCGCCGGGGCCGTGACCCGGGGCAAAGTGGCGATCTCCGGGGCCGAGGCCTCGTACATCGAGATCGTGATGGACAAGATGCGCGAGGCCGGGTGCTCGGTGGAGGTCTCGGCGGATGAGATAACCGTCACGGTGCCGGGCGAGGTCAACGGGGTCGAGCTCTCCACGCTGCCGTATCCCGGTTTCCCGACCGACCTGCAGCCGCAGATGCTGGCGCTGCTTGCGTGCGCCCGCGGCACGTCGTTCGTGACCGAGAACATCTTCGACAACCGCTTCATGGTGGTGGACGAGTTCAACAGGCTGGGGGCGGACATGAAGACCCGCGAGCACCACGCCATCGTCAGGGGGGTTGCGCGCCTCAGCGGGGCGCCGGTGACGGCCACCGACCTGCGGGCCGGAGCCGGGCTCGTGCTGGGAGGGCTGGTCGCGGACGGCACCACCGAGGTCTACGACATCCAGCATATCGACCGCGGGTACGAGAAGTTCGAGCAGAAGCTCGCATCGCTGGGAGCCAGGATCAAGCGGGTTCCGGCGGACGCATGAGTGGCGGTCAAATGGCGCTGAAAAGACATCGCTACTGCCCACACATCGCCGTGGTCATCGCGGCCGTGGTCATCCTTGCCGTTCTCTGCGGGCTCGGGCCAACGGCTGCCGGCGCGGGAGCCGGCGGCAAAGTGGTGGTGCTCGTTGTAGACCGCATCGGCGTGAAGGACATAACCGCAAATGCAACCCCATACCTGTGGCGGCTTGCCTCCCATTGGTCGGCGGGTTTGATGATCACCCACACCGCGGAGCGCGAGAATGGCAAGGAACCCGACCTCGGGGCCGATTACGTGACGCTCGCCGGTGGCGCCAGGATGAGAGGTTCGGCCAGCGCCGCGCTCTCGCTGGGCGCGGACGAGGCGCTCGCCGGAGACGGTGCGGGCACTGCGGCCGGTCCCTACTACCGGCAGCTCACCGGCAACACTGTGCTGGCCGGTGGCGTGGCGTGCCTGGGCTTTCCCAACATCCTGCGCTCCAACGTGGAGACCGGAACGGATTCCAACGCCGGCCTGCTGGGGCAACTGCTCGCGAGGTCGGGCAAGACCGCTGCCGTCGTCGGAAACGAGGATGACACCGCTGGTGTGGTGAGGTTCGCTCCGCTGATCGCCTGCGAGGCCGACGGCATAGTCGATCAGGGCAGGGTGGCCGGCTTTGCTGTGCCCGCTCCATCGGAGCCCGGTGGCAAGCGGACCGACATGGCCGCGCTGCTGGCCGCCTCGCGGAAGCTTCTGGCGTCATCTGACTTCCTGGTCGTCGACACCGGCGACACCGGGCGCGTGGACCGGCAGTGGGCCGAGACCGGCCAGGCCGTGCTGGACGCGGCGCGCGCGAGGGCGCTGCGGCGGGTCGACGCGTTCGCCTCGGGCGTCGGCGACCTCCTCGACCTCAACTCTTCGGCCCTGCTGGTGGTATCGCCCGGCGCTCCCATGAAGGACAGGCAGTCCGGCGACTACTCGACACCGTTTATCGCCGCCGGCAAAGGGTTCGGCAAGGGCCTTCTCACCTCCAGTTCGACCAGGCAGTCGGGGCTGGTCAACAACACCGACCTGGCGCCCACGGTTCTGGGCCGCTTCGGCATCGGGGTGGGGGGCGACGTCATCGGGTCGGCGATGAAGACCGGCGGGACCGCGCCCGGAGGGCAGTCATCCCTGGCCTACCTGAAGGACATCGACCGCCAACTCGGCGCCACGCGCCAGGCCAGGTGGCCGATAGTCCTGGGATTCCTGTTGCTGGTGGGAGTTTTCCTGCTGCTGGCGCTGGCCTGCCTGCCCGGCGTGGCGCGCGCCCTCCACAGGGACCGCTGGAGGGAGCCGCTGATGCGGGCGCTCAGGCCGGTCTCGGTGGTCGTCCTGGCGGCGCCGGTCTCGTTCGTGCTGGTGTCGGCAATCTCCTACAACGGCGTGCTGCTCCCGCTCGCTTTCTGCATGGGCGGCGCGTTGCTGGTTGGTCTTTGGTCATACTTCCTGGCCCGCAACAGCAGGCGCATCGACCCGGTCACGCTGGTCTGTCTCTTATCCGGCGGGGTCATGCTCCTGGACCTCCTGATCGGCGGCAAGCTGCTGTTCTTCCCGCTGCTGGGATCGAGCTCGCTGGAGGGCATGAGGTTCTTCGGGGAGAGCAACGCGGTCTCCGGGATGTTCCTCGCTTACGCGGTCTGGGCCTGCGCCGGTCTGATGGGCGAGCGCGAGGGGGCCCGGAAAACCGCGGCATGGTACTCGCTGGCAGGACTGGCCGTTGTCTCGGTGGCGATGGGCTTCGGTACCATGGGCGCGGACTTCGGCGGGTTCGTCGCGGCGGCGGCTACCACCCTGGTCTTCTTCTTCGCCCTGCGCGGCTCATTCGGCCGGTGGCGGGTGCCTGTCATCGTGGGCGGAACGGCGGTGGCGACGGGCGCGATAGTGGTGCTCGACGCGCTCTTCGTGCACACGCACGCCGGCCACGCGATCGCTGCGGGAAGCTCCAAGTTCTACCCACTGGTGGGCAGGAAGCTCCTCATCCTCTTCAGCCAGATAAAGAGCGTGCTGTTTCTGGCACTGCTGATGATCACCGTGGTGTTAGCCCTGGCGCTCTGGATGAAGAAGCCGGCTTTCTTCTGGAGCAGCAGGTGGGCCTCCGACAGGGCATGGACCGCGGCGCTGTTTGCGCTGACGATTGGAAGCGTGGTCGCCCTGGTCTTCAACGACACCGGGATCACCATGATGGGAACGATGGTCATGGTCACGATACCGGTGGCCACATATCACTTCGTCGGCAAGGTCGGCAAAATACCTTCGCGGGATGCAGGAATGGCGGCGCGGCACTCGAAATAACCTGCGTTGAGTTGGCGCTGATCCCGGGAGTGTTCTAGTGGCAGAACGTTCGTTTAAGGTACTCGTGGTCGAGGACGAGCCCGAAATGGCTCTCTTTATAAAGAAGCTTCTGCTAAGAAAGTTCCCGGTGGAGGTGGAAACGACCCCCGACCTCTTTTCCGGCCGGGTGCTCATCGAGGGCGGCGGGTTCGACGTCGTCACCATCGACTACCAGCTCCCCGACGGCGACGGCATCGCGCTGCTGGAGGAGGTCGCTTCGGTGCCCGATAATCCGCCGGTGATAGTGGTCACGGGCCACGGCGACGAGAAGACCGCTGTGCGCGCGTTTGCCTCTGGCGCGGCCGGGTACGTGGTCAAGGACGCCAAGATGTACGCGATGCTGCCCGACGCCTTCGAGAAGGTGCTCTCGGGGATCAGGCTCGACGAGATGAGGCTCGAGTTGGCCGACAACGCCGAGCAGCTTGAGATGGTGCTCGACAACGTCCCTATGATCATCGCCAGGGTCAACGACCAGCGACGGTACATCTACGCCAACAGGTGGTTCGCCGACGCGTTTGGGACGACCAAGGAAGAGTTGGCTGGAAAGCACGTCAGGGAGTTGTTGGGCGAGGAAGCGTACCAGGCGGCCTGCCCGCATATCGACAGGGTCCTTGACGGGCGCGCTCTCTCCTTCAGCGTTCAGCTCCCGACCCCGGACGGGGTGAGGGTTTTCAACCTGTCCCTGTTCCCGCGTCTCGACGGCAACAAGGCGATAATAGACTACTTCGTGTTCGGCCACGAAGTCGGCCCGGCCGCCCCCGCGGGCATTACTCCTGCCTGTTGAACTGCCAGATCGCGATGCCGAGCATAACCACGCTGAACCCGACGACGATAAGCAGGTCGAGCCACAGCGGGTACCTCTGCGTCTGTATCGACACCTTCGGTGTCACTTTGGCGATCGCAGCTTTCGCCTGTGGAGATATCTGCGCGGCGAGGTTCTTGGGTATCTTGCTGATGATGCTCGACGTCGTGCCCGTAACGTTTACTCCCTTGAGCGCGATACCTCTCAGCATGTCCACCCCGTAAGTCAGCGGGTCTATCCTCGTCAGCACCGTCATCCAGCCAGGAAGGCCCTGCAGCGGGAACATCGCTCCGGACAGGAAGAACATTGGCAGCAGTAAGAGGTTCATGATCACCGGGAACCCTTCCATGGATTCCATGTTCGCGGCGATCGCGACTCCGATGGACGTCATGCCGATGGCCAGCAGCAACGCCAGCGGTATCAGCGCTATGATCTTTGCCAGACTATTGAGCGAGAAGCCGAAGAGAAACGGGAACAGTATCAGAAGGATGACGCCCTGCATCATCGCCTGCGTCGCGCCGCCAAAGATCTTTCCCACCGCGACGCTCGCTCGCGGGACCGGCGACACCAGTATCTCTTTGAGGAAGCCGAACTCTCTGTCCCACAGGATGGATATAGCGGAGAACACGGACGTGAACAGCACGGTCATCCCCAGGATCCCGGGGAACATGAACTTGATGAACTGGACGTTTCCGCCGCCAAACACCCTGAACGCGGCCTGGAGGCCGGTACCGAGCAGGAACAGGTAGATGATCGGCTGCACGGTGGTTCCGATCCTCCTGGGCGTATCTCTCCAGAACCTCTTCAGGTCCCTGAGCCAGACCATGTAGACGCCGGTCATGGCCCGCTTGGTGTTATTCCTATGCAGGTATTCCTGTGTAGATTCCCTGTCCTGCATCTCGATTGCTTCCGCCAATTTCAGTCTCCCTTGTTCTGATTAAGACCTGCTATCGGTTGGCCCGCATCCTGGCAACGCGCATGCCGCTCTTCGTATCCGACCCCTCGTCCCTGATCTCCTTTCCCGTGAGTTGCAGGAACACGTCGTCGAGGGTCGGCCTGTGAAGGCTGACCGAGACTATCTTTGTGCCGAAGTCGCGGATGAGGTCCGGTATGAACTCCTCGCCCTTCTCCATCTTGAAGCAGAGCTTGCACTCGGGGTCGGCGAGCATCTCGAGATCCGGGAACCGCCTGGTCAGCTCTTCCTTCGCCCCATCGTCGTCCTCGGTCTTGAGCTTGATCACGTCGCCCCCGACGTTGTCCTTCAGATTCTCGGGCGTGTCCAGCGCGATGATGTTGCCGTTGTCGATGACCGCGATGCGGTCGCAATGCTCCGCCTCTTCCATGTAATGGGTCGTGAGGAAGATGGTGATGGCTTCGCGCTTCTTGAGACCCTCGATGTAGTCCCAGATGTAGTTGCGCGTCTGGGGGTCGAGACCGATGGTCGGCTCGTCGAGGAAGAGCACTTTGGGGTAGTGGAGGAGGCCGCGCGCTATCTCGAGGCGCCTCTTCATGCCCCCGGAGTACGTCTCGATCCTGTCCTCTGCTCTGTCATCAAGGCTGACCATGTCGAGGACTTCCTCGATGCGCGATTCCCTGATGTTCCGCGGCACGTGGTAGAGCACCGCGTGGAACTCGAGGTTCTCTCGCGCCGTCAGCCTGTCGTCCAGGCTGGGGTCCTGGAATACCAGCCCGATCGACTCGCGGACCAGGTGCTTGTCTGTCGAGATGTCGAAACCGTTCACGGTTGCCCTGCCCCCGGTCGGCTTCAGAAGGGTGCAGAGCATGCTGATCGTCGTCGTCTTTCCGGCCCCGTTGGGGCCGAGGAACCCGAAGATCTCCCCCTTCTCCACCTCGAAAGACACTGCGTTGACGGCCACGAGCTCGCCGAAGTTCTTCACCAGCTCGTCGACCTTTACGATCGCCTCACTCATTCTTTTCACCTTTTCTTGTTTTTTTCTCGGCTATCGCCAGCCACTTGCCGGATATCCGCCCGAGGCTCTTCATGTTCCTGGCGAGCTCGGAGGTGTCTTCACCGGCGAACACGTCGGCCATCACCTCACTCTGTGCCCTGAGCAGGTCGTCCAGGAGCACCTTGCTCTTCCGGGTGAGGACGACAAGCGTAACCCGGTGGTCTTTGGGGTCTTTCTCTTTCCTGAGCAGCCCCTTAGTGCAAAGCCCGTCTATCATCCTGCTCGCCGTCGGCGCGGCGATCATGAGAGAGTTGGAAAGCTCCGTGACCGTGGTCCTGTCACGATGCTTCACCATCTTCAGCAGGTGGAACTGCGGCCAGGTAACATCGTTCTCCTCGAGCTCGCTTCGGAAGATAGCGCGCGTCCCGCGCATGATCGCACCGATGAAGAGGAAGAACTCCTCGGCGAGCTCGGAGCGCTCGTCAACTCTCACTCGTCCTCCAGAAACATAATTAGCATGGCTAATTAATATAGAGATTGGCGCAGGCTTTGTCAATGAGGGATCCAAGCCGGACTCAGAGGGCGTTGTTTGACCCTCGGGCGTGCCGGGTTTAAGGTTGAAACGGGCGCGGGCAGGAACTGCCGCGCGGCACATCGCGTCATATCGGTTGTATCTCTGACGGGAAGAAGCCGATGAAACAATGCCCGGATTGCGAGACCAATAACCACAGGACCAACCTGTTCTGTCCCACCTGCGGGCACAGCTTCATCGACGAGAAGGGGCCCGACCCGAAGCACTCCCATATCAACAACGGCCGGGAGATCCCCGGCGTCGACCGCCCCCATCTTTTTGTGCCGATCGTCTTCATGGTCGTTATCCTGGGGCTCGCAGCCGGCCTTTGCGCCTTTCTGATCTCGAGGAGCATCGGGCTCGGCGACCTGGTGTCGGTGCAGAGCGGGACCCGCTGGAAGTGCACCAACTGCGGCAGGATATACAAAGAGCGGGTGGTCACCGTCAAGGTCAATAAATCCGAGCAGTACGACTACGACGTGGAGACGCTCCCGGGCCTGTGCTTCACCTGCAAGTACGGCAATCTCGTCGGCGGATACCAGGACCTGGTCGAGGAGCTCTGCAAGAAGAAATATTACCAGGGCTACTTGATGGATATTCCGGACGGCGCCGCCTCGTTCATAGCCGCCAACCCGTCACTGTTCCCTTCCGCCGGACCTCCCGCGGGGGTCCAGGTGGTCGACCCACAGCAGGTCGAGCGCAAGTTCGACCAGTACCTGGGCAAGCTCATAGTGGTGAAAGGCAAGGTGCTTGCATCAAAGCCCGTGGTGACCGCGAACGGGACCAGGGCGACCTATGTCGGCCTGCAGAACGCGGCACCCAAGGGTCGCGAACAGTCCGAGTTCTTCATCGTCTACAAAGGGCCGGGGCGGTTCGCCAGGGACTCGACCGCCAAGGCTTACATCCTCCCCGTCGACCTGGTGCCGTACAACCCCGGCGCCCGGCAGGCCAAGGCAGTGCTGGGCATCGGGATGTACGTGGAGGACCAGCCCAGGGTTCCCGCCTCCACCACGCCGGTGCAGTGAACCGTCGATGAAGCGCGGCGGCGCCGGCTACTTTTCCGGGCCGACCACCTGCTCGAGCACACCTTCCAGGATCCGGACCCCGCTCTGCCACGAGAAATGCTCGACCATCAGCTCCCGCGCCGCCGACGCGATGCTCTGGTGAAGCGAGGCGTCATTCAGCAGGCGGAGCACGCCGCGCGCGATCTCGGGCGCGGTCTCTGCCAGGAGGATGTTCTCCCCGTCTGAGGCCGGCAGGCCCTCGGCCCCCAGCGCGGTCGAGACGACCGGCACCCCGCACGCCATGGCCTCGAGCACCTTGCCCCTGAAGCCGCCGCCCATCCGCACCGGGCAGACGAACACGTCCGCGCGGGCGAAGTAGGGCCTCACCGAGTCGACCTCTCCCGTGATCTCGATCGAGGGGTTCTGCCTGGCGAGCTCGAGCATGTCCGGCGTCGGGCCCCGCCCCACCACCAGGAACCGCGCGTCCGGCACCTCCTTCTTCACCAGGGGCCAGGCCTCACGGGCGAAGAACACCATCGCGTCGCGGTTGGGGTCGTGAGGGAAGTTGCCCAGGAACATCACGGTCGGTGGGTGGTCCGTCTTCCGGTCGCCCGGCGTGAAGCTGTCGACGTCGACGCCGTGAGGCACCACCGCGATGTCCAGGTCTTTGCGCACGGCCAGCAGCTCGTCGCGGCCCTCGGGGGTCAGGGTCAGCACCTTGTCCGCGTCGGCGTACATGTCGAACTCGAACTTCTTGAGCCCCTTGAGCTGCATCAGCGCGGAGAGGCCCTCGCGGGACATGCCCTCGAACTGGAGCACCTTCTTGCGCGCCAGGTAGTAGCACTCGTGCACGGACATCACCCTCTTGACGCCGGCGAGATCGGGGTTCCTGTAGAGGTACTGGGCGACCATCGAGTACTCGGAGATCGCCACGTCGTAGGAGAACGAGCCGGCCATCTGGCCGAGCTCCTTATACATCTCCTTGGAGTAGTTGAGCATGAAGTACGGCGGCACCGGCCCCGCGCAGAAGTCCCAGGCGCGCCGCGCCGCGCCCCTGGGCGCCGCCGGCGGTATCAGGCGCAGCTCCTTGCAGTACATCGCCAGCGAGTCGACCTGCTCTTCGGTCGGCTGGAGAGGGGCGAACGCGATGCACGACACGGTGTGCTTGGCGGACAGGTACTTGATCCGGTTGTAGATGATGATCGGCCCGCCGATCACGTGGCTGTGGGGGAACTCCTTGACCACGAAAAGGATGTTCATTCATCCGCCTTTCTGGAACGGCCGCCGCGGCGACCCCGCTGAACACCTCGGGACGTTAAAGAGTCTATAGATAACGGGGACGGATGTCAGGTGAGGAGGTTCCCTCTGCTTGACTGTCGAGCCCGTGCCGTTCATCATTTCATGACGGCCGCTTATAAAACGCCTCTGACGCCTGGGGAATGATAAATCATGGGAACAAAGCTCGTGAGGGCCTCGCTGTGTGCCGGTCTGGTGCTGCTGGTCGCCTGCGGCGTGGTGCTGCTGGCGACGGCCGCCTGCACCGCGGCGACCGGCGTGGCTCAGCCCATCGTCGAGCTCCAGCAGAACGCCTGGAACGAGCTGACCTACCCCAGCACCTTCTACGGGCAGAAGACATCGGGGACGGACTCCGGGACGAAACAGCAGTACAAGTTCCAGAGGCAGCGCGAGGGAAAGAACTTCGACTACGTCATAGCCGACCTCACGCCGAACAACTACTACTCGGTCGAGATGAGCTTCGTGGAACACAAATTCTCGGCGGTGGGCCAGCGCGTGTTCAACGTGTACCTGCAGGGGACGCTGAAGATCTCCCGGTTCGACATCTACCGCAACGTGGGCAAGAACGCCGCGGTGCAGACCACCCTTACGGCCCGGGCCGACGCGTCGGGCAACATCGTGGTGCTGTTGCGGTCGGACCAGGCAGGGGGCGTCGACTACGCCACCATCAGCACCATCAGGGTATACAGCGGAGCCACCAACTTCGTCGAGATAGACTCCTCGGCCAGCAGGCTGACGGCGAGCACGCCGGTGCGCATGCCGGCCACCAGCAGCAGGAACACCTACGAGACCGTGCTGAGCAGGCTCGGCTCCCGCTTCTGCCTGAACCTGGTCCCCCAGAAGCTCTCCTCGAGGATGTCCCCGATGGGCGACGGGACGGGCGACCTCCAGGACCTGGTGCTGGGGCTCTCCAACGGCTCCACCATGCGCGTCATGCCGTTCACCGACCGGTATCCGGTCTGGGAGAACGTGGTGCAGTCGCATACCATGACCTCCCAGGGTTTCACGGGCACCTCGGCGGCCCTCCCGTTCACGGTGAGCACCACCTTCACGGCCCCGTTCTACCCGCAGGACGACAAGCTGAGCGGCGCGCCCTTCATCTACCTGGACGTGACCGTCAAGAACAACAGCGCCGTGCCGGTTTCCCCGACTTTCGTGGTGGCCCGGCCGCAGAGGCAGGACTTCGCCTCCAGCGCGGTCTCGGAGTTCTCCACCGCGACCGTGACGGGCATGGACGCGGCCTCCAGGTACAGCTACTACGACGAGAGCTACAACGCGGGCAAGTCCCACCTGGCTTCCGAGGTGCTGGCCGTGCCGGCCGGTGAGGCCGGGGACGTCGATTTCCGTGGCTCGGTCGCGGGCGAGTTCGGGGACTTCAACCAGGGCCAGCTCTGGGGATACACCTCGCCCGCGGGCTATCCCTATACCTACAACGATTACAAGCACCCGCTGTTCAGCTTCTACCCGCGCGGCTACACCGGCGCGGTGTGGTCGATCCACGACCTCGGGGCCGGAGCGGTGGTCACCAAGCACTTCGTGCTGGCCGGCTACATCGGCGACCAGATGATGAAGGTGACCAACAGGGCCTACTCGGACACGAGCTTCAGGTTCAGGTACACCACGCAGTTCGCGAGCTCACACGACGTCGCGGACTACGCCCTGGGCTCTCGCTGGACCGGCGATAACATCCAGGACAAGACCCAGTTCTTCGACTCGACCGTGTCTTCCGACTCCTACCTGACACTGCCGGGGGCGTACCGGGACTCTGTCCGCAACATGCTGATGTACGGCTTCCAGAGCTACCTGATGAACGCCTGGTGGCTGCACTCGGACGCCGGGCGCGACTGGTTCAGCGTCTGGGAGGGCTCCTCCTGCCGGTTCCACTCGACCATCGACGTCGAGTACAACGACGCCTGGTTCTACTACGACTTCTGGCCTGGTCTGCTTAAGACGCTGCTGAGCGAGTGGCCGCTGTACCGGAACGCCTGCCCGCAGGGCACCTACCTCTCGCACGACATGGGGATAGGCGACGCCGCTACCGGCCAGGTCTACCCGTCGGCCATGCCGGTGGAGGAGAACGCCAACTACGTGCTGATGCTCTTCAAGTACTGGAAGAGCACGGGGGACGCCGCGTTCATGCAGTCCCAGTATTCCACCGTGCGCAACCTGGTCGACTTCATGATGAACTGCGACCAGAACAACAACGGCCTGCCCGACATCAACACCCAGAACACGCTGGACCAGTCCTCCCTGGCGCTGCAGAAAGGCAAGGACCAGGTGTACCTGGGGACCAAGTGCCTGGCGGCCTACCAGGCGGCAAAAGAGATGGCCGCCTCCGTGGGCGATACGGCCTACGCCGCCAAGTGCAACGCGGGGGTCGAGCTGATCAACGAGACGCTGGCTAACGACATGTGGCTCAGCGACCACTTCGCCGTGTGCAGCGACCAGGTGATGGCGGCCGCCGACCAGGACGCCTACAGCATCTACCCGAGCAACGGCCTGCTGTACCTGCTGTCCGGCACCCGCTCGGTCGGGCTGACCACCGGCAACACCACACGGATGCAGCAGGATCTGGTCAACTCCACCGAGAAGACGCTCAAGACCTACGGGTGCTCGCACACGACCTATGACGCCTACAACGAGTGGGTATCGCAGAACATCTGGCGCGATTCGACCGCCGCCCAGCTGGGCATAGGCCTCCACAACAACAACAACCCTCTGGCGATGTGCAACCGCTACTGGAGCCTGGAGAAGTACTTCGCCCAGAGCCTGAACGGGTCTTTCTGGGACGTCGTGGTCTACCCGGGCGGCACAGGGGCCGGCGGGATGTCAGTCTCCGCTGTGCCGTGGGAGAGCTCGACCGGCGCGGGCGCGGGCAAGACCCCGGTGCCCTACTCGGTCACCGACGAGAGCGGAGGCGCCAGCGCCGGCTATTCGCAGAGCCTCGGCTACTACCCGCGAGGTGCCGCGGCTTTCGGGCTGATCGACGCGGTCGCGGGCCTCACGCTCGACTCGCCGGCTTCGGCGCTCTACTACCAGAACACGACCTACCCGCTTAGGGTCCCGGTCTTCGCCAGGGCCAACTGGTCGGCCGCCGACCCCGCGACGCGGGTGCCGACGATGTACTTCGGCGGACCTTCGACGGCTCCGGCGCTGACCAACAGGGCGCTGCTTCCCGCCAAGGTGGCCGCGCGAAACATGAGGGACATAGCGGGCATGAGCGCGGGCAGCCACGCTATAAGCCCCAACACGGACGGGGTGAACGATACGGTCAGAGTGAGCTACAGCCTGCCGGCGTCCGCCAGGGTCAGCCAGTCGATATGGTGCGGCTCCACCCTGGTCAAGTCGTGGGCGGACTTCAACGCGGTCTCCGGGGCCGGGAGCTTCACCTGGGACGGCAAGGACTCCAGCGGCCGTCCGGTGCAGGACGGGACCTACACCGCCAGGGTGGACGCGGTCGCGACCAACGCCGCCATCGAGATACGACCGGCCACGGCGACGGTGATGGTCAACGACTCCGTGCCGGACCTGTCCAGGACCTGGTACCTCGCCGAGGGCTTCACCGGCCACAACGCCACCGGTGGAGATTTCGAGGAGTACGTGCTCATTCAGAACCCCAACCCCGTGCAGGCCAACGCGGACGTCACCTTCATGATGCCGGGCGGAAAGACGATGACGCGCTCGTACACGGTCGCCGCGAACAGCCGGTTCACCATCACGGTCAACGACCTGCTCCCCGACGCGGAGGTGAGCACTTGCGTCCACGCGGACATCCCCATCGCCGTCGAGCGCGCTATGTACTTCAGTGGTCGCAAGGCCGGGCACGACTCCATCGGGGTGTCCCAGCCGTCGAAGACGTGGTACATGGCTGAGGGCTACACCGCCCAGGGCTGGGACGATTACGTGCTGATCCAGAACCCCGGCGACAGCCAGGCGAGCATCACCGCGCAGTACATGACGCCCGGGGCCGGCAACGTGACCAGGCAGTACAGCGTCGGTCCGCACTCGCGATTCACGATACACGTGAATGACATCGTCCCGGCGCAGTCGGTGTCGACGCAGATCGACAGCTCCGTCCCCGTGGTGGTCGAGCGAGCCCAGTACCTCAACAACATGACGGCCGGTACCTGCTCGATAGGGGCCTGCTCCACCTCGAGCACCTGGTACCTCGCCGAGGGGTACAC
>Ga0182011_10002319_pt1 | contig 16100 bp, 13 predicted proteins | sample 711E1DmetaG_FD_120481 | JGI IMG/M metagenome (GOLD analysis project Ga0182011, IMG submission 120481) | Permafrost microbial communities from Stordalen Mire, Sweden - 711E1D metaG | ecosystem: Environmental > Terrestrial > Soil > Wetlands > Permafrost | place: Sweden: Stordalen | collected... | reverse complement strand
GTCGAAACGCACCCACCGGTTGAGAGCGAGACCGAGAAAGCCATCGCGAAAGCCGATCATCTCCCAGCCGTATTCGCCGATGGCAGCCTTGCCCACCGCCCGGATCGCGGCGTTCAAGCCGGGGCTGTCGCCACCGGCGGTCAAAATTCCAATACGCTTGACGGGCTTCTTCTGCATGCGCTCTGGGGGTCTGCCACGAAGTCTGTGGAATAATCCCGCCGGCTCCAAGGAAAAGAGCGCGCGGCAGGTTACAATTTGGAGGCAAGAAGCCCGATCGCCGTGGCGGTCATCGCGATGACCGCCTTGATAAGCGACTCGCCGGCGATGAACCCCGAGGCCAGCGCCACACTGTAGCCCTCGGCCGAGCGGGCATGGAGCTTGGTCCAGAGCCAGACGATAATCGCACCGATGGCGAAAGCCTGGCAGTTGCTGAAAACCATCACCCACGACAGACCCAGGCCCATGGCCGACGGCAGGTAGGGCCCAGCCTTGGGCAACAGCTTGCCCAGCAGCGGCAGAATCACTCCGACCAGGGCGCCGATCACGATGGCCATCTTCGCGCTGGGCGGGAGCTGGTCGAGGCCGCCGCCGGCGAGGAGCTCCGCGACCGCCCGCCACATGTTGGTCGCCGGCGGATTGAAGGCCTCGAGTTTCTCCTTGGTCGGCACCATGAGGTACCAGGCGGGGACAACGGCGAGGGTCCCGAAGAAAATGCCAATGAACTGGGCGATGAACTGCCGGCGCGGGTTGGCGCCGAGCAGATAGCCGCTCTTGAGATCGGTGAGAAGGTCGGCGCTCGAAGCCGCCGAGTTGGCGCCGGTGGCCGCCGCCATGAGATTGTGCTCCAGCGAGAGATGGACGCTCGAAGCCGCGGGTGGGGAAATCACGGCAAAGAGCAGTTGCATGACCTTGCCCATGGCGCCGATCGGCGTCGTGTCGGTCTCGCCCGTGGCCCGGCACGCCACGACGCTCAGAATGAAGGCCATGCCGACCGCAATCAGTCCCAGCCAAATGCTGATGTGAAACGCAAAATATTGAATGGCGAGAAGTCCGAGGGTGATCGGAACCAGGCCGGCCACCAGCCAGCCCAACGGCACTTCAATCGCGGCCATGCGTTGATCCAGGTCCGACGGAGCCCGGCGATTGCGGCCGCGTCGAAGGCCGCTGAAGGAGCGCGCGATCGTCTGCCATTGGAGCGCTAGCGCCCCCAGGCTGGAGAACACCATCGTGGCGGTGCCGCCCCAGAGCGCCCAGCGCGGAAGATGATAAATGGTACCGCCCCCGATGAGCGGAATGGAAATCTTGTAAGCCACATCGCCGAGGTGCGCCGCGTCCAGACCGATCAACGCCGGTCCCACCCAGAGGTACAGCAGGAGCGAGCCAGCCAGCATGGAGAGGCTCACGCGCAGACCCACGATCATCCCGGCGCCAAGCAGGAGCACGCTCGGTTCAAATCCGAAGCCGAGGAGCTGCCGGCCGTTGATGGTGGCATAGCCGGAGGCCGGGATCAGATCGGCCAGTTGGAGCTTTGTCCGAAGAAAGAACCGGTCGAGGATGCCGAGCGTGCCCTCACCGGTATTGAGGATGCCGACGATCACGCCGGCCACCAATCCTCCAATCAGCACGTAAGCCTTGCGCACGGCCTCGGCGCCCTGGGTGTACAGGCTCTTCAGGGTGACCGCGGCCGCCAGCCCGGAGGGAAAGGGCAGCTTCTCCTGGTTGATCATCTGCCGTTTCATGGGAACGGCCAGAAAGACACCCAGCGCGGCGGTGAAGATCGTGAAGGAGGCGACGATCCACACCGGTTGATGATGACCTTCGAGCAGGAGCAGCGCACCAAAGGCCGTGGCGATGGTGCTGCCGGTCGAATAGCCCGCCGCCGACGCCGTGGACTGCATGCAGTTGCTTTCCAGCAGGGACATTCTGGATAGCCGGCCGAACGAAAAGGCGCGAAAGATGTTCCAGATGACGTAAGAGAGGACGCAGGAAGTGATGGCCACACCGAACGACCAGCCAATCTTGAGCGTGGTGTAGAGATTCGCCGCGCTCATCAACATGCCCAGCACCGCACCCATCGCCACCGCCCGCACCGTGAGTTGCGGCACCTTGTCGCCCTGATACACATGCTGGTACCAGTCGGCCTCGGAGCGGGCCGGATCGTTGGCGATCGCAATGGTATCAAGCGGCGTTTCGGAAGCAGCCGACGGCGTTTCGTGAGCGGAGGCGGGCATGGAACTCATGCAGAGGCCAACATTACTCCGATTAGAAGCGACACCCCACCAAGCGTGTCAAATCATCACGCCTCAGAGGGCCAAACGCTCTGCCCCTTCGCCGGTTTCGCAATGGAGCACGTCGGGCCTGGAGCCAAAACGTCTCGCATAGACGTCAGCCACCCGCGCGGCCTCCGCGGCGGAAAACTCCGCGTCGGTAAAGGCCATTACTGCGCCGCCAAATCCGCCGCCGGTCAGCCGGGCGCCGTAAACGTGCGGCGTCGCCGTGAGGGTCTCGACGAGAAAATCGAGCTCCGGTGTGCTGTTCTCAAACTGGACTTGCGAACTCCGGTGGGACGCGGTCAACAAGCGCCCGACGGCGGCAAGATCTCCGACTGCGAGCGCCGCCCGCACGCGCGCCACCCGATCAATCTCCTCGATCACGTGTTTCGCCCGCCGGTAGTTGACCTCTGGCAGCAAGGCGCGGCCCTGTTCGAGTTGGGCCGGCGTCAGGTCCGCCAGCAGCGAAACGCCGAGTCCCTTCGCAGCATCCATGCACTCGCGATGGCGCGCCGCATACATGCCGTCAATGAGGGCATGTTTTGTGTGCGTGTTGAAAACCCAGAAATGCGCTCCGGCTGGCATCGGTACCGTCTCGAACCGCGGGCCGCGACAATCAATGAAAACCAAATGGTTCTTCCGGCCAAATCCCGACACGCCCTGGTCGAGGATTCCGCAGGGCACCCCGACAAAATTGTTCTCGGCGTGGCGTCCCAGCGCCACCACCTTCTCGCGCGCGGGGCTGCCACCGGTCAGGCCAAGATACGCGAGCGCCGAAGCCATCTCAATTGCCGCACTGCTGCTCAGGCCCGCGCCAACCGGCAGGTTTGAACAGGCGAGGTATTCCAATCCGTCGGGCTGCTGCCAGCCAAACTCCCGAAAACTCGTCCAGACGCCAAGCGGGTAGTTCACCCAACGCTGTGGCCCGACCTGCTTGCAAGGAGCAGAGGTCGGCACGGCGACGATGCCGCGCTGGGAATCCGTGGCAAACCTCAGGATCCCAGCTGGCGCCGCTGCAACCGCCACCCACATTCCAAGATCGATGGCAGCTCCGAGCACTGTTCCCCCGTTGTAATCGGTGTGATTGCCGATGAATTCGATGCGCCCGGGCGCCCACGCAAGCACCGTGGGAGCATGTCCATAGAGCTCCGTGAATCGTGCAATAGCCAAATCCTTCATGGGTAAAAGAGGAAGAATAGAATTTCGGGAGCTTTAGACGAGCAGCCGAGCCTGATTTTTGCCGAATCGCAGTCAATAATCATATTCTCAGCCAGCTGGTCGCAACTTCGCGAGCCCGTCATTGGCTCTTGTCCCCTTTTCTCGCGAAGCGTTTGTCCGCGATATCAAAAAAGATATATTCTTATATGATTGCTGATAAATACTTTGCCCAATTAATGAAGGCGATTATCGAAGATTTATTTGACGAATCGCAATTCCTGTAGCTCTTTATTGGGCGTTTCATTTCCTCTTCTCCCGCCTAGCGGGAGTATTGGGGTAACTAAGAAAGCAATAGCGGGCCGGTTAGGGGTAGCCGGCCCGCTTTATTTTTGCCCAAGAAGAGTGCCGCCTTCGGCGTTTGCACGGTCGCTCCCGATCAAGGGCTTGCCTGCCGACCGACCCCGCCACAACTTGCTTCCTCTGTGCAAATAACGTCCGACATTAATGTAGTCGAAACTCGTGTCCTCCCGACACCTTACGAACTCCTCCAATCCCTGCCAAAGACCACTGCGCAGGCCGAGTTCATCACCCGCGCCCGGCAGGAGATTCACAATCTCATCTTTGGGGACGACCATCGTCTCCTTCTGATCGTTGGGCCCTGTTCGATACACGATCTCGCTGCTGGCCAAGAGTATGGTGAACGGCTGGCCGAGCTTTCCCGGGAGGTTGCCGACCGCGTGTTGATTGTCATGCGCGTGTACTTCGAAAAACCACGTACGACAGTCGGCTGGAAGGGGCTCATCATGGATCCTCGCTTGGATGGTTCGCATGATATTGCTGAAGGCCTGCGGCTCGCCCGCACTTTCCTGCGGACCGTGCTTGATCTCAGGCTTCCGACAGCGACAGAAATGCTCGATCCTATTACCCCGCAATATATTGCCGATCTCGTCTGTTGGAGTGCGATTGGCGCACGAACCACCGAATCGCAGACTCACCGGCAGATGGCGTCCGGCCTTTCAATGCCTCTGGGCTTCAAGAATGGCACGGACGGCAACCTCCAGACCGCCATCAATGCGATCCGGGCGGCGGCCCAGCCCCAGACCTTCCTAGGCATCAGCATCGAGGGAAAAGCCTCCGCCGTCGTGACGCGCGGGAACACCGACTGTCATATTGTGCTCCGTGGCGGTTCTGACGGGCCCAACTACAGTCCCGACCACATCGCCGCAGCCGAGCGTTTGCTGGAAAAAGCCCGACTGCCCAAGGCCATTCTCGTCGACTGCAGTCACGGCAATTCTGCAAAACAGCCCGAACGCCAGCCGGAGGTTCTCCGGGCGATCATGCACCAAGTCGCCACCGGAAACACTTCCATCATGGGAGCGATGATCGAGAGCAATTTGTTCGGCGGGAATCAGCCGTTTCCGCAACCGCGCGAACAACTTCTCCACGGCGTGTCGATTACGGATCCCTGCATCGACTGGCCCGTCACCGAGGCGGCAATCCGCGAAGTTCATGCCGCCATTGCCCCGCGGTTTCGTTCCTGATCCCGAGCCGCTTTTGAGACCAGACCCACGCATGGAAGCGGGCCGGGGGGGGCCCGCTTGTTATCGGCTGCGGGCTCGGGTTAATCTTCGCCATTTCGCGCACTAATTCCTAACCATCCCAAGCGATTCGCATTCAATCAAGCGCTCCGACCACTAGATTTCGCGTGCCTATGAATTCACCCATTCGCGTTGCGGTCACTGGCGCGGCAGGCCAGATTGGCTACTCTCTTTTGTTTCGTATCGCTTCCGGCTCGATGTTCGGCCCGGACCAGCGGGTGATCCTCCATCTCTTGGAAATCGAGCCGGCGTTGAAGGCGTTGAATGGCGTTGTCATGGAGCTCGAAGACTGCGCGTTTCCCCTTCTCCAGGGAATTGTCCCGACCGCCTCGCTCGACGAGGGCTTCAAGGGCGTCGACTGGGCTCTCCTCGTCGGCTCGGTGCCGCGCAAGGCCGGGATGGAGCGCAAGGGCCTGCTGGGCATCAACGGCAAGATCTTCACGGGCCAGGGCCATGCCATCGCGCGCAACGCCGCGGCCGACGTCCGCGTCCTGGTCATCGGCAATCCCTGCAACACCAACTGCCTGATCGCGCTCAACCACGCCAAGGCCGTGCCGGCCGACCGGTGGTTTGCGATGACGATGCTTGACCAGAATCGCGCCAAGACCCAGCTCGCCAGGAAGGCCGGGGTGGATATCACGGCGGTCACCAACCTCGCCATCTGGGGCAATCACAGCACCACGATGTATCCCGACTTCCCCAACGCGAAGATCGGAGGCCGGGCCGCGCCGGAAGTCATCAAGGACGAGGCGTGGTTCAAGGACACTTTCATTCCCACGGTGCAGAGGCGCGGCGCCACGATCATCGAGGCCCGCGGGGCCAGCTCGGCCGCTTCCGCCGCCAATGCCGTGGTCGACACCGTCCGGGCACTCACCACTCCCACGCCCACCGGCGATTACTTCAGCATCGGCGTTCACTCGGACGGCGCCTATGGCATCGCACCCGGACTGATTTACTCCTTCCCCATCCGAAGCGACGGCAAGAAGTGGTCGGTGGTTCCAGGCTTGCCGGTTAGTGAATTCAGCCGCAGCAAACTCACTGCGACCGAGAACGAATTGAAGGAGGAGAAGGCCATGGTGGCCGGACTTCTGCCGAAATAGCCCGTTCCGCTCTGAGGCGCATCCACGCGATGGTGAGGCCGGCTCTCTCCCGACCCAGTCTCGACGACGCGGCGTTCCGCCTCCTTCCTTTCAAATCTCCTTTCATGCTCACGCTCGCCAACATCGCCAAACATTTTGGAACGCGGACCCTGTTCTCCGAGGTGGCGTTCACTATCCTGCAAGGCGACCGTTTTGGGCTCGTGGGCGCGAATGGCGCGGGCAAAACGACGCTTTTCCGCATCATTCTGGGCGAGGATTCAGCCGAAGAGGGCACCCTGACCTGGCAACGCGGAACCACCGTCGGATTCCTCCCGCAGGAAAGCACGCCCGCCGGGGAGGAGACCATCCTGCAGCTCGCCATGAGCCCCGCCGCCGTTGGTCCGCGCACCCAGAGGAACGAACCCGACGGCCCCGCCGCGGCCTCGCCCGATTCCACGATTGAGGACTATGCCCTCGAGCCGCGCGCCAAGAAGATCCTCGCCGGTCTCGGGTTTCGTGAGGCCGATCACCATCGGCCCGCCCGCACGTTCTCCGGCGGCTGGGTCATGCGCGCCCACCTGGCGCGACTGCTCGTCCAATCGCCGGACCTGTTGATGCTGGACGAGCCGACCAATCACCTTGATCTCGAGGCCTTGCTGTGGTTCCAGGATTATCTTTCGCGCTATCCCGGCGCGTTGCTGATGATCTCGCACGACCGGGCGTTTCTCAATGTCCTGTGCACCGGCGTCCTCGAGCTCCGTCGCGAGCGTCTCTGGCGCTGGAACGGCAACTACGACGATTTCCTCCGCCTGCGCGAAGCCAACGAAGCCCAGCAACTCGCCGCCTTCAAGAACCAGCAGCGCGAAGTCGCCCACCTCCAGCGCTTCATCGATCGGTTCGGCGCCAAGGCCTCCCTCGCGTCCCGCGCCAAATCGAAGGAGAAACAGATTGCCCATATTCTCGCCGAGGCCATCGAGGCGCCCGAGGCCGAGATTGCCCGCCTGCACTTCCATTTTCCCCAGCCGCCGCGCAGCGGCCTGCGGGTGGTGACGCTCGCCGGAGTCTCGCAGGCCTATGGCGACCACGTGGTTTATCGCGGGCTGGATTTTGTCGCGGAGCGCGGCCAGCGCATCGTCCTGGTCGGCCCCAACGGCGCTGGCAAATCCACGCTGCTCAAGATCCTCGCGGGCGTTGTGCCGATCCAGGCCGGGACGCACGAGCTGGGCCACAACGTTCGCGCCGGCTATTTTTCCCAAAACCGCCTCGATGTGCTGAATGCCGAACACACCGTTCTCGTCGAGGCGATGGAAATGCGCGCGCATAATCCGGCCCTGACCGAGCAGACCGCCCGCACGCTGCTCGGCGCGTTTCTTTTCCGCAAGGATGACGTGCACAAAAAGATTGGCATCCTCAGCGGCGGGGAGAAATCCCGCCTCGCGCTCGCCCGGCTGCTGCTCGCGCCGCCCAATCTGCTGTTAATGGACGAGCCGAGCACGCACCTTGACATCCCCAGTACGGATGCGCTGATCGCCGCCCTGCAGGCCTACCCGGGCACCCTGATCTTCATCAGTCACGACGTCTATTTTATCCGCGCGCTCGCCAAGAGCGTGCTGCACATCGACACCAGCCGACTGACGCTTTACCACGGCCACTACGACTATTACCTCGAAAAATCGCGCGCCACCGACGCCCGGGCTGCCCTCGTCTCCAGCACCGAGCGTCTCGCCCTGACCAACCACCAGCCCGGAATTGAACCCGCCTCCGACCGCGAGTCATCGGGCGGCCGTACCGGCCCGAAGACCCGCGAGCAGCGCCGGGCCGAGGCCGAGGCGCGCGCCGCCAAGTCCGCCGGCTTGAAGGAGCTCCGCGGTCGGGTCGCTCACTTGGAAAAGGAGGTCGGACAACTCGAAGCCCGCCAGGCGGAACTCACCGCCGAGCTCGAGGCACCCGAGACCTACAGCGAGGCCGGCAAGCCCGCCGCCCTCAACCGCGAACTTACTGGCGTGGTGGACCGCCTGCACGCCGCCACCGCCGAATGGGAGACCGCGGCCGCCAGGCTCGAATCGCTGGAAAAGGCGTAGCCCGGATCCATGCAATCGACTGTAGGGCCGTCGCTTGTCGACGGGCCGCCTGCCGAGCGCAAACGGTCCGGCCACAAGGGCCGACCCTACATTCACTGATTGGGCGCAAACTTGCCACGTTTCTCACGGGCCTTGCTCCGGTTCACCGCTGCGACGGAGACCGGCCGAAGTGCCGGCGAAACACCCGCGAAAAATGGAATGGATTGGCGAAACCGAGAGCGTCGCTGACCTCTTTCACCCGCCGGTCGCCGTATCGCAGCATTTCGTCCGCGCGGCAGAGCTTGAGCCGCAGCAGCAGGCGCGCAGGGGAATCGCCAAACAGCCGGCGACACAATCCCGTCAGATGCCGCGGACTGATCCCCAGCTCGCGGGCAATCTCTCGCACCGTTGGATTTCCCTGCACGTGCCCTTCGATCGCCGCGCCGATGCGCTCGCGCATCGCCTCGTTCTGCGGCAGCCGGCGGATTTCCCCGCTTAGCCCCTCGGACGGGAGATCGCGGACCGCGCGCCAGAAAAGCGCCTCCAGCAGGCTGTCCTGCACCGCTGCCGCATGCGCCGCGCCCTGCTCGGACTCCCGGCGGAGCTCCCGCATGAACAGCACGTCGTGGACATGGTTCGTCCGGCAAATCTGCATCCGGGGCGTCGCCTCGGGCCGGAAAAGATTGACGGCCGGACCGCGCGGGGAACCCGCCGGCAAACGGAAGTGCAGCACGTAATGCAACTGGCCGTGTCGCAAATGGTCCAGGTGCGTGTCGCCGGGTTACACCAAGAGGATCTGGCCGCGGGCCAGCGTGAGTTCCGTCTCGTTCAGCCGGCAGCGGTAGGGGCCGCGCTCGACCAGGATCAATTCGTAATTCGCGTGCCGGTGGACGGGATACTCGAAGTCGCCTTCCATGCGCAACCGGTGGAAATCGTCAAACACCGGACGCACGCGCACGCCTGCGTCAGCCTGCGTCGGGCGGTGGTAACGTTCCTTGATGACGTGCATTGGGCCGGATGGTCCCCGATGACAGCCGGGAATCCCGCCTACTGCAAGTGCGCGAATCGATATGCCTTTGCCGATCTGGGCATGGCAGCCACTGGAGAATTGCCCTAAACTGCCAACATGAGTTCTTGCCCAAACATCCTGACTTCCTCCGCCCCTCCCGCCCACGTGCTTCCCTCCGTGCTCGATCTCGCCAGGATGATCGACCACTCGCTCCTCCACCCGACAATGACGGACGAACAGGTCCAGGCTGGACTCGCCGTCGCCCGCCGTTGCGCGTGCGTCACCGCCTGTGTGAAGCCGTACTCCGTGCCGATGGCAGCCGGGGCTCTCGCTGGTTCCGGCGTCGGCGTTTGCGCAGTGGCGGGATTTCCGCATGGCAACAGCCATCCGTCGCTCAAGATCGCCGAAGCGGAACGGGCCATTGCGGAAGGCGCCACCGAGATTGATGTCGTGGTCAATATCGGCAAAGTCCTCGGCGGGGACTGGTCCTACGTCTCGGCCGAGATCAAGGCAGTAAACACCGCCTGCGTGGTCCGCGGGGCCATGCTCAAGGTGATCTTCGAGAATGACTACCTGCAGGAGGCGCACATCATCCGTTTGTGCGAGATCTGCACCGAACATGGCGTGGCTTTTGTGAAGACTTCGACGGGCTACGGTTTTGTGAAGCAGCCCAGCGGTGACTACAACTACCGCGGCGCCACCGACGCCCAGCTGGCCCTCATGCGGAAGCACAGCGGTCCGCAGGTTCAGATCAAGGCAGCCGGCGGCGTGCGTACCCTCGATGACCTCCTGCGCGTGCGGGCGCTCGGCGTCACCCGGGTCGGCGCCACCGCCACCGCGGCAATGCTCGCCGAGGCGGTCAAGCGCGGGCTGCCGGGTCCAATGCCCGCCGGACTTTCCGCCAAATGCTAGCTCGCGTTCAGGTTAAGCCTCACGGTGGAGCGCGTTATCCCTAACGCGCTTGAATCGCTGGGGAACAAGCGGTGGGCGCCTCGCCATTCCCATACGTCAGTCTCATCTTGAAAGCTAAAGGGAGGGTGGTGTTCCCTCGAATCCTTCTATTGAAAACATTTCTGTCCCTCCTGATTGCCCTCGGTGGGCCAGTCTCGTGAAGGCGTGTCTCGTGCGCCTCGGCCGGTGAACCGCCGGCGCAACTGTTGCCACCCCGGCTGCACTAAAATCCCACCAGGTACAAGCGTCCGGTTAGGCGGATCTTGCGCATCATCAGATCCCGCCCGTCGGCACGGAGAAAGGGGCCTTCGATTCCGTCCCTCCGGATGCCTTCAGATCCCGAATCCGGTTGCGCATGGCTTCCATGATGAGACACGCCACGGCCATCGGTGTCATCCGGTCGGTGTTGATGACGAGATCGTAGAGATGCGGATCGTCAACATCCTCGCCAAAGCGGGTGCGGACAAAGCGCCGCCGACCGCGATCCGTCTGGCGAATGTGGGCCGTCGCGGCCGCCACGTCACATTGCAGCTGTTGCATCACGCGCTGGATGCGCACCTCGGCAGACGCGGCGAGCCTGACATGAAACCCGCCCGGCAGCGGCCGGGTGACAAGATAGGCCGCGCGGCCGACGATGACCACGCGGCCCAAATAGGAAAGTTGCATGATCGTCTCCGACACCCGCTGTTCGAGTTCCCAAAGCGAGGGATGCAAACCGACCAGTTCGCCGATGACCGATTTGATTTCGGAAACCTTGTCCTCGGAAAGAAAATCAACCAGGCGCTCAGGCAGGTGATGGGTCGCGAGGGCGTGGGTGGGCAGGTTCTTGTCGAGAGAGACCCAGCCCTGCCCCTCTTCCCGGAACGACTGGTCGAGCAGCGGCACGAGCAGACGTCCAACCGTGGTCGCCCCGGCGGCGGTTTCGTGGCCGAGCGTGATGAACGGCCGCACCTCGGCGCTGCGCCGCACCTGCCCTTCTGGCGGATTCAGCAGTCGCGCTTCGAGCACCGACAATCCCGTTTCAATGTGCGAGTGCTGACTCATGAGGCATTTTCCCGCTGAATAATGGCAGTGACCAGATCGGCACCCGGAAACCTATGCCAATCTTGGCCCGTCGCAAATGGACAGCACTGGCCATCCGTACCACTGGCCCGAGCCATTGGAATCTCGCAGCTTGGAGGAGGCAGCGACCGACCAGCGGCTAGGCCAGCTCTTCCACGGAGACTTCGTGGCGCCTGCCGTCAATCGTCAAAGCGAGCTGGCTGATCTTCTTGCTCGTTCCGGGAATCGTCAGTGCGGCCGGCGCCGGGGCCTTGACCTCCGGCGGGGAAGCGGCCGCCATCGCTGGAGCCGCCGCAGGGGCCGCCGCCTTGCCGTCGCGCGCCTTGTAGAGTTTCTCCAGCTCCTGCGGAAACATCGCGTAGATGACGCAATGCTCGTCGTCGGCGGGAAGGCCTTTTTGCGCGAGCTCGGCCCGGAGCTTGGGCATGCGCGGTTCGAGCATGTCGGCCGGCCGGCCGGTAAACCTCGGCTTGCCGCCGAGCTTTTCGGCGAGGGCCAGCACCTCGGGATTGATCGGCCCGGGCGTCTTTCCGTAGTAGCCGAGCGCAATCTTCATCGCCTCGGGTGAGAAATTCTTCCAGCGGCCAAACTTCACGTTGAGCATGGCCTGCACGCCCACGATTTGCGAGGTCGGCGTGACGAGAGGAATCCAGCCGAGGCACTCGCGCACATACGGCATCTCACGCATGACCTCCACAAAACGGTCGCCCATTTTCTGTTCCTTGAGCTGATTGCGGAAGTTGCTGAGCATGCCGCCCGGCACCTGGTAGATGAGCACATCATTGTCCACCACCTCGTTCTTCGGGCTGGTGAATGCCGCCAGCTCGGCGTAAATTCCCGTGAGCTGGTCGCGCAGATGGCTGAGTTTGCCCAGATCGTAGTTCGGACGGCGCGGATGCCCGGAGAGCGCCTGCAACATGCGCCACGTGTCGGGCTGACCGGTGCCATTGGCAAAGGGCGAAATCGAAGTATCCACCGAGTCGACGCCCGCCTCGATCGCCGCGTAATAGGCCGCGGCGCCGAAGCCTGCCGTTTCGTGCGTGTGGACAACCACCGGGATTTTCACCCTCGTCTTCAGGCCGCGCACGATCTGGAAGGCGACGTGCGGCGGCAGCAGGCCGGCCATGTCCTTGATGCAGATGGAATCGCAGCCCATGGCCTCGATGTGCGTGCCGAGATCGATCAGCATCTCGGGCGTGTGCACCGGGCTGGTCGTGTAGCAGATCACGCCCTGCGCGTGCTTGCCGGCCTTTTTGACCGCCTTGACCGCGGTCTCGATGTTGCGCAGGTCGTTGAGCGCGTCAAACACGCGGAAGATGTCCATGCCGTGGCGGGCGGACGCAGCGACAAACGCCTCGACGACGTCATCGGGAAAATTGGTGTACTGGACGATGTTCTGGCCGCGCAGCAGCATCACATGCGGCGTCTTCGGCGCGAGGCGCTTCACCGCATCGAGCCGGTCAAACGGGAATTCGGAGAGAAAGCGCAGCCCGGAATCGATCGTCGCCCCGCCCCACGTTTCCAGGGCACCGAACCCAACGGTGTCGAGCTCGGGCGCAACGGTTGCGATCTGGCTCGTCGACATCCGGGTGGCAGCCAATGACTGATGTCCGTCACGCAGGACGGTGTTGTTGAAGACTACGGGAACGACGCTCATGATGAGATAGAACCACCGAACATGCGCGGGTTCGACCGCCGGCTCAACTCCAACCGCGAGGAATCGACACCCCGGCCAGGATTACAAGCAGACGTTCTTGAACCTGTTAGTCCAACTGCAACCGGCCAGACTAGGCGGCCATAGGCGGCCGTGCCTGGGGGCGACTTAACTTCTTCACCAGCCAGATGATCCCGAGAAAGAACGCCGCCGGAATCAACAATGGCGAAAGCAGCGCCAGGACGGCCAACACCACGGCCAGCAGGCCAATCCCGACCCCGCCACCGACGGCCCCAACGGCCACCAAGCAAATCAGGAAAAGCGCGAGCAGTCCGAGACCGACAAATAGGCCGAGGAAGACCGGCAAGGCCGCCAGCGGCCAGAAATGGATGATCGCCACGCCCACGGCAGCAGCGAGCAGCACCTTAAGGGAAATGATGAAAAAACGCTTCATACCCATCTAAAACACAGCGCGAGGCAAATAGTCGCAACATGGGCAAGACCCGGACCCGAATTCTCGCCGACGCCACGGTTTCCGTTGCGGCGCCAACCGGGGCAGGAGATACTCGTTCGTGCGCCAGGATTCCCATCCCTTGCCCGTGGTCGCCGCCGTCGTCGAGCGCGACGGCCGTGTGTTGCTCGCGCAACGACCCGAGCACAAACATCTGGCCCGAAAATGGGAATTTCCCGGTGGCAAGGTCGAGTCAGGCGAAACTCCCGAAGCCGCCCTCATCCGCGAAATCAGGGAAGAGCTCAATTGTGAGATCTGCGTGATCCGCCCTCTGCCGCGTTCCACGCATACCTACGACCGGGGGACGATCGAGATGATTCCTTTCGTCTGCCGTCTGGCCCCGGACTCGCCGGAGCCGAAGCCCGCGGAACATCTCGCCCTCGCCTGGGTGCGACCCGATGAACTGGCCGGCTACGATGTCGCCGCCGCCGACCTGCCGGTTGTCGCCGCGCTGCAAACGCCGGTGGCGTGAGCGGGCAATGACGAAACCGGCCTGCCCGGATCGATTTTTTTGTGCCCTGATCGCGTCCTTGGTGCTAGGCTATCGCTGATGCCCTACCGGACCCTGGATCTGGCTGCCGCCGCCGACTACTTGCACGTCACGCGCAATGAGTTGGAGCAATTGCTCAAAACCACAGAGATCCCGCACCAAAACCGCGGCGGGCGGATTGTCTTCCTTCGCGGTGAGCTCGATGCCTGGGCTTCGCAGCGGATTCTGGGCCTGCCACCGAAACGCCTGGCGGCCTATCATCAGAAATCAACCCTCGGCACGCGTTCAGTTTTTGCCCACGATGCCCTGCTTCCCGACCTGCTTCAGTCCAATTTCATCGCGGAGGCCATGACGTCAAAGACGAAGAAATCCGTCATCCGCGATCTGGTCGCGCTGGCAGAGGCGACCGGACGGGTGCTGGATCCGGCGGACCTGCTGGCCAGCGTCGAGTCACGCGAAGCGCTCTGCTCCACCGGCCTGCCCGGCGGACTGGCCATCCTGCATTGCCGGAATCATCAATCGTACCGTTTTGAGGACTCTTTCATCGTAGTGGGCCGTACCCTCCAGGAAATCCACTTTGGTGCGCCCGACGGCCGGCCCACCTGGTTGTTCTTTTTAATCTGCTGCCAGGACGAGCGGATTCATCTGCACGCGCTGGCCCGCCTTTGCCTTATCGTCCAGAAAACCGACGTTGTGTCGCGCCTCCTCGCGGCACCCGATGCGGCCACGATCTACGCGGAATTGCTGGAGGCTGAACAAACCGCCCTGGCGGACAAAAAAAGCCCCGCCAATCCGGCGGCGCCGGTCACTTAGCGTGCGGACCGCCTTTGGCTCGCTCGAGCCCGCTAATCAACGCCATCACCTGCGCCTCGATCGCGCCCAGTGCCACCTCCGGCGTCGCCGCATCGAGGTCGCTGATCTCCCAGTATTCGATCCGGTTCTCCCAACCTGGATGCAGCCGGGCCATCAGCGGCCGGTGTTCAGTCTCCTTCAATGCCACCACCCGCGTGGCGCGCCGGAAGTCCGCTTCCCGCACCTGGACCGGGTCCGCTCCGGTTCCGCCACGGGAGATTCCCCGCTCCTGCAACCGGCGGATCGTATGAGGCGACAGACCGCGCGGCGGAGCAAGGTGGATCGCCAGACCCCGCGAAAACGCGCGCCAGCCAAGACCGCGCCGGGACGCCTCGTCGTTGAACAACGCCTCGGAATAACGGCTCCGATAATAATTGCCGGTGCAGATGAACAGGATTTCGCGCATGCGAGCCGGGCAGCAAACGGCACCCGCGGTCCGGCTGGCAAGCATCCTGTAGCGCGCCCACAGACTTCCCTTGCCGCGAAATCCCGACCATTCGGGAGTTCGTTTGCCAAATCTTTGGTCCGATCGGACCAAAGATTTGGCAGACAACCTGGAGAGCCGCGAAAAGGACTTTGGCCCCGCCCATCCGGTATCGGGTATGGAGTGGACTCGGACCCATGAACCGACACCATCGCAGGGCATCCCCATGAAAATCGTCATCACTGGAGCCACGGGCTTTATCGGAAGTTATGTCGCGGTGCGCCTGGCGCGCGCCGGCCACGAGGTGGTGGCCACCGGACGGAACCCCCGGAAGGTTCCGGCGCTCGGCGCCGTGCCGGGCATCACCCTGGCGCGGCTCGAACTCGGCGATCCGAAGAGCTGGGCCCCGGCGCTCGCCGGGGCCGATGTGCTCGTGCATGTGGCGTTGGGCTGGGGTGAAGGTGGCCTGCTGATGCTCCAAGCCGACACCGCCGCCTCTGTCGGTTTGTTTGAAGCCGCCCACGCCGCCGGCGTCCGCCGGATTATCTACACAAGTTCCACCGCCGCAGTCGGCGAACAGCGCGGCGACGATCGGGAAGACTGCTCGTTGCGGCCGACCGACTACTATGGTGCGACCAAGGCTTCGACAGAGATGTTCGCCCGCGCGTTCGCCCGCACCACCAAGGTGCCGGTTCATGTCATTCGCCCCGGTTACATCTTCGGCGAGCCCGTGGTCGAGGGAGCCAGCGTCTACTCCGACAAACGCTTCCGGAACATCTGTCACGCGATTCGCGACGGCCAACCCGTCCGCCTGATCCAGAATGACGGCACGCAGTTCCTGCACGCCAGTAACCTCGCGAAAGTCTACGAGGCGCTGCTGACGCACGAGGTCGGGTTCTCCACCCACTTTGCGCTGGCGAAAGACTGGTGCTCGTGGGCGGACATCGCCCGGATGGCAATGGCCGAGCACGGGCGCGAGGTG
>Ga0182011_10002318_pt1 | contig 16111 bp, 13 predicted proteins | sample 711E1DmetaG_FD_120481 | JGI IMG/M metagenome (GOLD analysis project Ga0182011, IMG submission 120481) | Permafrost microbial communities from Stordalen Mire, Sweden - 711E1D metaG | ecosystem: Environmental > Terrestrial > Soil > Wetlands > Permafrost | place: Sweden: Stordalen | collected... | reverse complement strand
TGTAACTGTTTGATCTTCTTAGTGTGCACTGTGGCTTGGTGGAGCAGAAAACCGGGCTCGGATTTGTCAGTTTCACGCCTGAAGGATCCGGGCCAGCGGCCCGGGGGCGAGACTGTGGTGGAAAAGCTAACCTTCCATGAAACTCTTGAGCCGCTTGCTGCGTGACGGGTGGCGCAGCTTACGCAGGGCCTTGGCTTCGATCTGACGGATACGCTCGCGCGTGACTTCGAAGTCCTGACCCACCTCTTCCAGGGTGTGGTCCGACTTCTCTCCGATACCGAAGCGCATGCGCAGCACCTTCTCTTCCCGCGGCGTCAGGGTGGCCAACACCTTGCGGGTCTGGTCCGCCAGGTTCATCGAGATGACCGCGTCCGAGGGCGAGATGATGCTCTTGTCCTCGATGAAATCACCCAGGTGCGAATCTTCCTCTTCGCCAATCGGGGTCTCGAGAGAGATGGGCTCCTTGGCAATCTTGAGCACCTTGCGGACCTTGTCGAGCGGCAGCTCCATCTTCTCGGCAATCTCCTCCGGTGTCGCTTCCCGGCCCAACTCCTGCACCAGATATCGGCTGGTGCGGATGAGCTTGTTGATGGTTTCGATCATGTGCACCGGGATGCGAATGGTGCGCGCCTGATCGGCGATGGCGCGCGTGATGGCCTGGCGAATCCACCACGTCGCGTAGGTCGAGAACTTGTAGCCACGCTTGTACTCGAACTTGTCCACCGCCTTCATCAGGCCGATGTTGCCCTCTTGGATGAGGTCGAGAAACTGCAGGCCCCGGTTGGTGTACTTCTTGGCAATGGACACCACCAGGCGCAAGTTGGCCTCGACCAGTTCCGCCTTGGCCTGCTCGGCTTGGTGCTCGCCGTCCTGGATCTCTCGCACGGTGACGCGCAGGCCTTCCTCGGTCATCGCCGCCTCTTCCTCCACCTTCTTGATCTTCTTCTTCGAGTTGTCGATGACCTTGGCCAGATCCTCGATCTCCTCAGGCCGCAGCCCTAGCTTCTTGGCCACCGCCCGCTGGCGCAGAGATGATGATCGGATCTCGCGCAGAGTCCTGCGAAACTCACGTTGCGGCATGCCCGCACGCTGTTCGCACTCACCGATCTCGCGATGAGCCGCTTCCATGCGGGACACCAGGCCCTTGAGCCGGGCTACAATGCGATCAATCTGCTTCTTATTGAGGCGCATCTCCTGCAGGGCTTCGAACAGCTCCTCCTTGATTCCCGCCACCAGCGCCCGCTGTCTCCGACGCGCCGATTCTGAGAGACCCCGGGCGCCGCTCTTTCCCTCCGCCTTCTCCAAGTCTTTGTGCAGACGGCGCACCTTCTCGATGATCTTGCACACCCTTTCGACGTGCCAGGCTTCATCGAACTCGGCATCGTCCTCGTCCGCATCCTTGACGACTTCCTTGACTCGAATCTTCAGCTTTCGCAGCTTGTCGCCCAGATCCAGAATCTCCTCGATGGCCACGCTGGAGTTGAGCACGACCTGCAACACGCGACGCTCGCCGTCCTCGATACGCTTGGCAATCTCCACCTCGCCCTCGCGGGTAAGCAGGGATACTGACCCCATCTTGCGCAGATACATGCGCACGGGATCGTTGGTCTTGGAGTAGCCGTCGTCCTCTTCCTCCTCCTCGGGCTCTGCCGGCCGCACTGGCTCAGGGGTGGCGCGCCCCTCCTCGGCCTCCGCCCCGCCCGACTTGTCGGCTACTCTCACCTGCGAGGCCGAGTCCACGATCTCGATGCCCTCCCCGCCCAGAGTCGAAAGCCAATCGTCGATCTGGTCGGAAGAGACGATGCTCTCGGGCATGTGATCATTGACTTCGTCGTAGGTGAGAAACCCCTTGGCCCTGCCGATGGTGATGAGCTCGCGCTTCTTGCGCTCGCTCTCCTTGCTCGACATGGGCTGCTTCGCCACCGGCTTGCTGGCCGACTCCAGCTCGTCCTCGTCTGGGGTTGCTTCGCTCAGTTGTTCTTCTGCGTCTTCGATCATGTCGTTGGGCCCCTAGTTCGCTAGACCAAGCTTGCTCCGAATCAGATCCATCTCGCGCATCGAGATGGATCGTGCTTCTGCTTCATCCCCCCGCGCCAGCGCCTCCCGGTGCTGGCGCTCGGCCAGCACGATCTCGGCCTCCACTCTCGACCGTCCCAACCGGCTCACCACAGCCCGCAACGCCTCTTCTGCTGTCTCCACCTTTTCCCAAGATCCGTCCATCACTGCCGCCCCAACCGATGCCCGGATCTCAGCAGGGCAGGCGTCCAGCCAGGCGGGCACATCCGCCCTTTGGCCGGCCTGCAAGGCCTGCAAGGCCGTGCGGTAGACTTGTCGCATCCCCGGATCGACCAGCAAATCGAGGACTCGGCCTGCGTCTTCGGTGGCCGCCAGCTCGGGGTGGCTGACCAGCAAGGCAAACACGGCCAGCTCGTCGCGGGGCGGGTCGCGCCGTGCCTCCCCTTCCGCCGTCGCAACCTCGCCGACGGACGCCAGCGGTGCAGCCGGCGCCAGACGGCGTTCGGCCGCCGTGTCGCGCACCATGCGCACCACCTGCGACACCGGAACGCGCAACTTGGCAGCCAGCTCGCGCAAGTAAAGATCCCGCACCAGCGGATTTCTCACCTTGGCCAAGACTTCCACCACCCGCCGCGCGCTGTCGGCCTTGCCCGGAATGGTAGCGTCATCGGCCGCTTGCTGGATCAGGTGGTCGAGCATGGGCCGCGCCCCTTCCACCAGAGCGCGGAAAGCATCAGCGCCCTGCGCGCGCACGAAATCGTCGGGGTCTACCCCGGCCGGCATCTGCGCCACGCGACCATCAGCGTCGGCTTCGGCGAAGAACAGCCCGGCTTCTGCGGCGACGGGAATGGCCTTTTCTGCCGCCCGCGCCCCTGCCGCATCGCCGTCGAACACCACAACAATGCGTTTGGCGGCACGGCTGAGCAGTTTCACTTGCTCGCTGGTCAGGGCGGTGCCCATGGGGGCCACCGCTTCCTGCACACCAGCCTGGTGGAGGCTGAGCACGTCGAAATTACCCTCCACTACGATGGCGGTGCCGCTGCGGCGAATGGCCTCCAGGGCCACGTGCAAGCCATACAGGTTTTCTTTCTTGTGAAAGAGCGGAGAGTCAGGCGAGTTGACGTACTTGCGCTCCTTGGCCTCTGGGTCGAGCAAACGCGAAGAGAACCCGATGGGCCGCTTCTGTCGGTCAAGCACAGGCAGCATCACCCGGTCGCGAAAGAAATCGTAGCGTCCGCGCTCGTTGACGCCCACCAGCCCCAACTGCTCCGCAACGCTGCCAGGAATGTGGAGCGAGGCAAGATGCTTCTGGATCGCGTCCCAACCCGGCGGCGCATAGCCCAGGCGAAAACTGGCCTGCAAGCCCGAGGAAACCCCCCGCTTTTCCAAGTAGGCTCGAGCCTCGCCGCCCACCGGAGCAGCGAGCTGGGCCTCGAAGAAACTGGTGGCGGCGTCCATCACGCGCAGCATCCGCTCGCGCTCGGATTCGGCTTCGGCTGCTGCCTGTCGTTCTGCGGGAGATTGCTTGACCTCAGGCAGGTCCACGCCTGCTTGCCTAGCCAAATCGCGCAGCACCTCCATGAACGATCGCTGCTCGATCTTGACCAGGAACGAGAACACGTCGCCTTTCTCGCCGCAGCCAAAACAGTGAAAGTATTGCCGCTGCTCGTGCACGTTGAACGAAGGGGTTTTCTCCGCATGGAAGGGACACAGCCCTTTCCAGCTTCCGGTGCCGGCCCGTTTCAACTCTACATACCGTCTGACGATGTCCACGATGTTCGTACGATCGCGGACATCGTCAATTTTTTCGCGTGGCAGCAGAGGCAAATCGAAACCCGCGCCCCAGAAAGAGCGGCAGGACGTATTAGCTCGCGTCCCGCCCTAGTCAAGGGGAGATGGGGCACGAAGAGAGATTTGCTATATTTACCCATCATATCAATGAGTTACGTCGCCCGAGGACACAGAGGGGAGAGGTGAGTACGCAGAGATACCTCCGGCAGCCGACAGTTCACAAGCGAGAGGACTCTCGAATTTTCGGCTGGGGTTGGCTGTACTACTGACCAGCGTCGTTCTGAAGAATCTGCTCGTCCTGGCGCTGGATGATGATGAATTCCACGCGGCGGTTCTTGCTCCAGCACTCCTCATTGTGCTGCGTGCAGATCGGCTTGGTTTCGCCATAGCCCTTGGCCCGCAGTCTTCCCAGCGAGACGTCACGGTCTTCGAGCGCCCGCATGACGGACTTGGCGCGCCGGTCGGTCAGGTCGAGGTTGTGCTCGTCATCGCCGCGCTCATCGGCGTGGCCCTGAACCTCGATGAGCTTGATCTCCGGGTGGCCCTTGATGGTTCCGGCGATCTGGTCGAGCAGCGGGAATGAGCGCGGCAAGATTTCGTCCTTGTCGGTTTCGAAGTAGATCTTATCCATGATCTCCAGCTTGCCTCGTTGCACGATGACCAAGCCCTTGTCCGGGCAGCCGTCCTCGTCCTCAAAGCCGTTGTAGGTTTCCGGCTCGTTCGGGCACTTGTCCAGCTTGTCAGGAATGCGGTCGTGGTCGTTGTCCGGGTCGGGGCAGCCGTCCTCATCCTCGAAGCCGTCGAAGTCTTCGGGGTCGTTGGGACACAGGTCCACCTTGTCCGGGATGCCGTCCTTGTCATTGTCTGGGTCGGGGCAACCGTCTTCGTCTTCGAAGCCGTCGAAGTCCTCGGGTTCATCGGGGCACTTGTCCACGTCGTCGGGGATGCCATCGCCGTCGCGGTCCCTGACCACGTCGTCGGGACAGCCATCTTCGTCCTTGTAGCCGTTGTAGGTTTCCGGATCGTTGGGGCAGGCGTCCAGCTCATCCGGGATGCCGTCCTTGTCGTTGTCCGGATCGGGACAACCGTCCTCATCCTCGAATCCGTCGTAATCCTCTGGATCGTCGGGGCACTTGTCCACATCGTCCTTGATACCGTCGCCGTCCCGATCGCCTATGCCAGGCTCGAAGATGAAGCCAATGAACAGGCGGCCCTTGGCCGCCCCGTATGAGCTGGGCACGATCTGATAGCCGCCGCCGGCCTCGAAGAACGAGTTGGCGGCCAGGTACAGCTTGATGCCCGCAACCGCCTCGCCGCCGGGCCTCATGGCCGAACCGTCGCTGCCATCTGGGTTGAGCTTCTTCGAGTTGAGTCCCCAGAAGCCGTAGACCTCGCCCACCAGATCGAAGCGGAACGGCACCAGGCCCCAGGCCGCGCCGAGGCCGGCCAAGATCTCGTTGCCGACCTTGATCCCCTGGCCGGTGTTGGGGTTCACTGGGGTCCCGGAGTTGGTGGCGGTATCCCAGTTCGTGACGGGCCGAACGAAGTAGTCGGTTGTGTCTCGGAAAGTCGACGCGCCCTTGGTACGAATTCTGGCGCCGAGGTTGATCGCGGTTCGCAGCACCCCGTAGCGGCCCCAGTTGGCGTCCACCACCGCCGAAGGCTGGAAGATGAATTGACCCTCGCCCATGAAATGGTTCTTGTCGCCTGTCGGCAGGACCATGCTGGGGATCAGGCTGACGCCGATCTTCTTTCGGCTGGGATTGATGAAGCGAATCTTGGGTTGAACGACCAGATCGCCGATCCCCTGCGAATCCATCTGCCGCGGAGTGTCGTCGTTGACCCCGGGACCTCCCATGTCCATGGGCGTGCCTTCGCCCGTGAGCACGACAATCGGCAATTGCAGGCCGATCTGCAGGCCCAGATGGTCTCCCTGGATGAGACCGATGGCCGCCTGCAGGGTGGTGGTGATCAAATTGGTGACCGTCACGGCCGACTTGATTGGGTTGCCGGTCGCATCGACGACGCCGTCGGCAGCGAGCCCCTTGAACTGCAGAGGCGTCCACGCGATGGTGGTGATCAGCCCGAAGGAGACGTCGAGCGGCGCCAGGATCTGGGCGCCGTTCAGGGTGAAATAGCCCTTCGAGTCGGCCGCTGGCCGGAACAGCTGGAGATCTATCGGAGCAGTCTTGAGCCCAGGTGTGGGCTGCGCCTGTGCCTGGCCTGGCGAGGCGAGGCTGAGCAAGGCCGCCGTGAGTGCGAGACCGAACACGTACTTGCGAAAATCCATGCGTTTCTCCGTATGGTACGAAGCGGGTGGGTCCTGCGGCCAACACAACGAGCGTTCGCGGGGCACCGGCCCCTATATATCAGCGCGCGGATCTCTGGTAAAGAGTCGCGATTCAACCTTGGACGCTACTCGGGCCGGCCAGAACCATTCGGCCCCGGCTGCAACCACGACCATGCCCACGACGTCCATTCTGGCCCGCTGGGTCAAATCTTCGTCACGCGAAGCGCCAAAGAGTCCGCCTGGTTACGCCGACAGATAGGGGGACGGCCCCATCCCGCCAGGCGGCGCTCAGGAGAGGATCCCAGTAAGTTGGCGGACTATCCCCGCGCGAATGCTCCCCCCCAACGGCCCCAGGAGGAACCCCAGGTCAAGAGCGACCCTAACCTGCGTGTCCTCCACCTCCAAAGCGGCCTTTAGCCCTTTGCGGGTGACGATCAGCCGCGTTTCGCCATCCCAGCAGCAGGTCGCGCTGTACTCCCGCTCCAAGCGGGAGGTGGCTCCCATGATGCGGGTGCGGGCCTCATCGCGCGATAGCCGGTGGGGAATGTCAACATTCACTCTAGGCATGCGATTCTACTGTAGCATAGGGCGGCCTTGCGGCCGCAACCCACGGGCGGGAGGTGATTCATCCCGTCAGCCGCCGGCCGCTGAGAATGCAGAGGGGATAGAGGCTTCAGAGCGGCGACAGGTGGAGACTCGGTGCGCAGAAAGAATCTTCGCGGCTTGCGAAGAAGTTCGACGTTAGTAGTACAGAGGCCTGCCAACCGGAGCTCGGCATTGGGTCAGGGGCGCAGCCGCTCGGAAAGCGCCGCCGGGAACTCCCGGATGTCGCCCTGCCTGTCCACGCAAGCGTGCACGGTGTGGCCCGTGGCCAGCAGGTCGTCACCGCGCGACACCCTGTACTCGAAACGCAGGGACGCGCGCCCCAACTCGGCCAGCGTGGTCTCGATGACCAACATGTCATCGTAGAAGGCGGGCCGCTTGTAGTTGACCTTGGCTTCGATGACCGGCAAATAGACGCCATGCGTGCTTTCCACGTCGCGCCAACGCGCGCCCTTCTCTCGCAAAAAGTCGCTACGGGCCGCCTCGAAGAAGCGCAGGTAGTTGCCGTAGTACACGACGCCCATCTGATCGGTGTCGCCGTAGATCACTCGAATTTCGGTCTTGGCCATTTACCCTCCTGGGTGACGAGAATATAAACTATCAGCCATGCCTCTCGTCTTCGAAGAAGTCCACGCGTCCCCCGACAAAAAACATGTCAATCAAGAGTGGTTCATCCTCGCCAACATGGGTGCCTCGCCGGTTAGCACGGCCGGCCTGCAGGTCATCGTAGGCCTGCCGGGCAAACGCGGCTCGGTGATGGGTCAGATCGACCCGGGCTTTCTTCTGCAGCCAGGCGAGCGAATACTTATCGTGAGCGGCGTTCCTGGGAAGGTTTCCCAGGGCGATCCTCCGGTGCGGGAGGGAATGCGCACCTACCATCTCTTCCAGCGCGAAGGTCTCCTGCACGGCAGCGGAACCATCCTACGCTTTGCCATGAACCAGGTGGATATTGCCCGCGTCGTGTTTGACCGGGAAGCGCCGAATGGGGTGGCAGCGGTCAAGTAGCTGCCGGGCGCTAAATCTCCATTATTTCCTTCTCTTTTCGCGCCACCAGATCATCCACTTTGGTCACCGCCCCGTCGGTGGCCTCCTGAACCTTCTTCAAACCCGCCTTCTCTTCGTCCTCGGTGATGTCCTTGTCCTTGAGGAATTCCTTCAGCATCTCATTGGCGTCGCGGCGAGCGTTACGCAGGGCCACCTTGGACTCCTCGGCCATCTTCTTGACCATCTTGACCAGATCCTTGCGCCGTTCCTCGGTGAGCGGCGGCATGGGCAGGCGGATGATCTCGCCATCGGAAGACGGGTTGAGGCCGAGCTGCGAGGAACGGATAAGCTTTTCGATCTCGGGGATGAGAGACTTCTCCCACGGCTTGATGGTAATCAGGCGCGGGTCGGGCGCGTTGACCGACGACACCTGGTGAAGCGGCGTGGGCGTGCCGTAGTAGTCGACCCGCAGCCCGTCGAGGATGGCCACATTGGCCCGTCCGGTGCGCACCTTGCCCAGATCCTTTCTGAGCGCGTCGATCCCTTTGTCCAAATTCGCCTGCAGATCTTTGAGAACGTCACTTACCATGGGTACGCTCCTCCTCTGCCACCGGCGGACTGCCGGTGCTGCTGTTGCGCGATTCGCGCCGGTCCTCGACTACGAGGGTGCCGAGCGGCTCCCCGAGCACGACCCGCCGGACATTGCCCGGCTTGGTCATGTTGAAGACCAGAATGGGCAGCTTGTTGTCATGACACAGCGAGATGGCCGTAGAATCCATGACCGCCAGGTTCCGATTGAGCACATCCAGATAGGACAGGCGCCGGAAAAGGCGCGCGTCCGGGAACTTCTGTGGATCCTTGTCATACACGCCGTCAACCCGGGTGGCCTTCATCACGATGTCAGCCCCGATCTCCATGGCGCGCAAGGAAGCCGCGGTGTCCGTGGTGAAGAACGGGTTGCCCGTGCCGGCACCGAAAATCACCAAGCGGCCCTTCTCCAGGTGCCGGATGGCGCGCCGGCGGATGTAGGGCTCGGCCACCTTCTGCACTTCCAACGCCGAAAGCACCCGCGTCTTGGCTCCCCGTGATTCCAGCGCGTCCTGCAGGGCCAATGCATTAATGAGGGTGGCGAGCATGCCCATGTAGTCGGCGCTGGCCCGGTCCATGCCGGTCGTGCTGGCCGCCACGCCCCGGAAAATGTTTCCGCCGCCGATGACCAGGGCCATCTCGACGCCTAGACTATGCACGTCGATGAGCTCGTCGGCGATCTGGGCCAACACCGCGGGATCGATGCCCGCGCCCTTGCTCCCCATCAGCGCTTCGCCCGACAGTTTGAGGAGAATACGCCGGTACTTGACCCCGGGTGCCAGGGGCGGACGCGCCGCTCGCTCGGCCTCCAGCGTCTGGCCCGCGGGCAACGCGGCCCCCGCACGAACTATGGCAGAAGGCAGATCCGCAGAGACGGCTCGCTTGCCTGGATCCCTGCGCTTTGCCTTCCCGGAGTCCACGTCCACGTTCGCCCTGCTAGGCTTGGCCGGCCTGGCGCTTCACCTCGGCGACGAAATCGTCGGCTCGTTTGGCCAGGCCCTCACCCACCTCGTAGCGCATAAAGCGCCGGATCTTGATGTTCTCGCCGATCTTCCCGATGAGGTCGGTGAGCAGGCCGCGGATGTCCTTCTTGCCCTCGCCGTCCCGCATCCACACCTGGTCGAGCAGGCAAACTTCTTTGAACCACTTGCCCATCTGGCCCTCGACGATCTTCTGCAGCATCGGCTCGGGCTTCTTCTGCTGCCGCGCCAGCTCCAAACGGATGGAACGCTCTTGCTCGATGACAGCCGCCGGAATTTCATCCTGCGACACATACTGCGGGCTCATGGCCGCAACCTGCATGGCGACCTCGCGCGCGAAGGCCTGGAAATCGGAATTGCGCGACACGAAGTCAGTCTCGCAGTTCACCTCGACCAAAACGCCAATGCGCGATCCGTGCATGTAGCCCGCCACCACGCCCTCGGCCGCAATGCGCGTGGCCTTTTTGGCCGCCTGGGCGACGCCCTTCTTGCGCAAGTACTCAACCGCCTTCTCCATGTCGCCGCCGCACTCCTGCAGGGCCTTCTTGCAATCCGACATGCCGGCCTGAGTGCGCTCGCGCAGGTCCTTGATCATCTGGGTAGGAATCTCACTCATCGCAATCGTCTCCTGCTGTCTTCAAGAAAACCGGGACCTACTTCTCGCCCTCATCCTCGGGAGACGCGGCCGCCTCGGGCTCGGGCATGTCGCCGCGCCGGCGTGACACGACTTCAACCCGGGGTCCTTCACCGCCGGAGGACACGCGGATGGTCTGCACCTCGCCCTCGCCCTCGCCCTGGGCGTGCGCGACCGTGGCCCGCTCACGCGCTAACTTCTGGCCGAGGATGCAGGCATCAGCCACCTTGGTAGCGAACAGGCGAATGGCCCGAATGGCGTCGTCGTTGCCAGGAATGGCGTACTCGATCAGGTCAGGGTCGCAGTTGGTGTCGACCATGGCCACGATGGGGATCTCCAGCTTGCGCGCCTCGCTCACCGCGATGTGCTCCTTGACTACGTCGACGATGAACACCGCACCGGGCAGCTCGCCCATGGCCTTGATGCCACCCAGCGCCTTTTCTAGCTTCTCCTGCTCGCGCGTGATGTTGATGACTTCTTTCTTGGTCAGGCGCTCGAAGGTCCCATCGGTTCCCATCTTTTCAATGGCCTGCAGGCGCTCGATGGATGCCTTGACGGTGTGGAAGTTGGTAAGCGTGCCGCCCAGCCAGCGGTTGGTTACGTAGAACTGGCCCGAGCGCTGCGCTTCGTCGCGAACCACGTCCTGCGCTTGCTTCTTGGTACCCACGAACAGCACCGGCTTGCCGTCCGCGACGGTCTTGACCAGAAAGTCGAAGGCGCGCCGGAAGGCTTTCACCGAGTACTGCAGGTCTATGATGTGGATACCGTTGCGGGCGCCGAAGATGAACGGCTTCATCTTGGGGTTCCAGCGCTTGGTCTGGTGGCCGAAGTGAACTCCCGCCTCCATCATCTCGCGCATGCTCAGCGGCGTGTCGATGGCCGCCATCGGGTTCTGCGTCTCGGGAGCTGATGGCGAGGACTCAGGCGCGGCCGCCTGGCTGGTGTCGATCGTGTCCATGTTTTCCTTTCGCGTTGTTATCCGCCGCTGACGTCATCGAAGGCCGAAGACCGCCTGGACGTTTCCGTCCGGGTCGGCACGCGCGGCCCACTCGGTCAGCGTGTGGTGTTGAAAGCGGCAACTTCTTACCACATTCCCAACACCTGTGCGGCAAATGATGCAATTTTCTTGGAGTCGCAGCTCGGCCCGCCGCTTGCTAGTCACACAATCGCGCCTTGCTGCGGGGTCCGCATCGTGCATGCCCCGTGACAAGCCCTGAGCCCCACGTAGGCTCAAGACAGCAAAGGAGAATCACTCGCATGCCACTCACCAAGTCCGGCCCCACGGTCGAGATCAAGCCTGCTACCGGCAAGTTGGGCATCATGCTGCCCGGCATGGGCGCGGTTGCCACGACCTTCATGGCGGGCGTCGAGGCCATTCGCCGCGGTGTCTCCAAACCCATCGGTTCGCTCACCCAGATGGGAACCGTGCGGCTGGGCAAGCGAACCGACAACCGATCGCCGCTCATCAAGGAACTGGTGCCGCTCGCGCGTCTTGAGGACGTTGTCTTTGCCGGTTGGGATCTCTTCCCGGACGATGCCTATCAAGCAGCCAGCAAGGCAGGCGTCCTCTCCAAGGAGCACCTGGCGGAGTTCAAAGATTTCCTTTCTGGCATTCGACCAATGACCGCCGTGTTCGAGCAGAAATTCGTCAAGCGGTTGACCGGCACGCACATCAAAAAGGGCAAGTCCAAGATGGACATGGCTGAGCAGGTGATGGGCGACATCAACGGCTTCCGCAAACGCGAGAAACTCGACCGCGCGGTGATGGTGTGGTGCGCCTCCACCGAGGCCTACCGAAAGCCGGCGCCGGTCCATGCCTCTCTGGCTACCTTCGAGAAGGGACTGGCGGCCAGCGATCCCGAGATCGCACCGTCGCAGATCTATGCCTATGCGGCCTTGAAGTGCGGCGTGCCCTATGCCAACGGCGCGCCCAACCTGACCGTGGACACGCCGGCCCTACTGGAGTTGGCCAGAAAGAACAGCATGCCCGTCAGTGGCAAGGACTTCAAGACCGGCCAGACCTTCATGAAGACCTCGTTGGCGCCTGCGTTCAAGGCGCGGCTGCTCGGGGTCAGCGGCTGGTACTCGACCAACATCCTGGGCAACCGCGATGGCGAGGTGTTGGATGACCCCGAGTCCTTCAAGAGCAAGGAGGTGTCCAAGCTGGGCGCGCTGGAGCACATCCTGCAGCCCCACCTCTACCCGGACCTGTACCGCAATATGTACCACTCGGTGCACATCAACTACTACCCTCCCCGGGGAGACAACAAGGAAGGCTGGGACAACATCGACATCTTCGGGTGGATGGGCTACCCGATGCAGATCAAGGTCAATTTCCTGTGCCGCGATTCCATCCTGGCTGCGCCGGTCGTGCTCGACCTGGCGTTGTTCATGGATCTGGCCCAGCGCGCGGGCATGCACGGCATCCAGGAATGGCTGTCGTTCTACTGGAAGAGCCCGATGACCGCCGAGGGGCTCTACCCCGAGCACGACACGTTCATCCAACTCATGAAGCTGAAGAACACCTTGCGCCACCTGCGCGGAGAGGAGCTGATCACCCATCTCGGACTCGAGTACTACGACTAGCCACTCCATCAGCACAGACCTTGACCGAGAAGAGCCCCCGGGGTTAGCTCAAGGCCCAAGGAGACCGAGCGCTTGATAGCCATCCCGACCGCACCCACGCTTGTCCTGGCCGGGTTGCTGGCCAGCTCCGCCCCGGCGCTCGCGCAGGGCAGTCTCTCTGCGGCACCCGCCCCGCCTGTGGCCGAAACGACTGTTCTTCCCGGCGCAAGTGCGCCGCCCTCGGTGTCACCCGGCCTCGACGTCACCCAGCCATCCCCGACCGAGGAGAAGGCTGGCAAGCCCATAGTGAAGCAATGGTGGTTCTGGACCGCCCTCGGGGCCGCAGTGGCCACCACCGTCGTGATCCTGGTCGTGGCCGATCGCGGACCCTTCGCACCGAACACCACCCTCGGCAATCACGAGTTCCAACCGTGAACCCGGCACAGCCTGCCCGTACGGCGATATTGCTTTCTGCTCTGGCGGTGGCTTGTTCGGAGGACAAGTCGTTCGTGGTGGTGCGCGTGCTGAGCAGCCTCCCGATTGCCAACGTGGCTCAGCTTGGGGTCAACGTGACCGACGGCCAGTACAGCGAGCAACTCCTCTATCCCGAAACCCCGCAGGCAGCGACGGCTCTCCTGCAGCTCGACCCCAAGACGCCGGTTACTTTCTCGGTGAGTTTTCGCCCCACGTTCAAGGCCGACGTGACCGTTGACGTCGAGGCCCTCGACGTCGCGCAGGCGCCTTTGGGCAGAGGAACCGGTGCCCCCCAACCGCTCAACCTGGGCGGGGTGACCTACACGACCGTAACTGTCACCCCCCCCACCTGCGACCCGATGGCACCCGCCACCACCTGCGGCGACGGATACACCTGCGCCCTGGTCTGCGACCAGAACTCCCAGCCGAATCGGCTCTGTTTTTCCGCCGGCAGGGCGAACCCCGGCGAGCCCTGCACGGACACCACGGACTGCGTGCCCGGCTCGGGGTGCTTCGAGTTCACCACCTGCTCCACCGTCGCGCAGCCGGTCAAGACCTGCCGGAAGTTCTGCACCAGCGATGCGGATTGTGGCGCTGGCTCTTCCTGCATTGCCGACGTTTCCTGCGGCAACGCGAGCACGTCCCTCCGCATCTGCTCGCGCCCCTGTGACTCCACCGGCGACGCAACCGGGGGCTGCGCCCCTGGCCTGCTCTGCTTCATCTATGCCGGCGGGATAACCGACTGCGCGTGCCCGCAATAGACAGCTTCTCCTGCTTGGAAACTGCGACTCGGGCTATGGGGACGGGGTTCCGCTTAGCTGCAGAATCACGCCGCCCTCGCTGCTCGCCGTGTCCGCGTCCACCACCAGATAGTACTTGCCCTGCGCAAGCCCGATGAGCTGATAGCTGCCGGTAGCCACGCTCGCCGTGGCCTTGCAGTCGATGAGGGTGTTGGCCTCGCAAGGCAGGCGGGGGTCGAGTACCTGATAGACTGCCAAAGCGTGGTCGCCAACCTGGGCCCATTCGATGGTGAGATCGGCCTTGGTGGTCAGAGCGAAGCCAACCACCCCGTCGCCACCGCCCTTGCCCGACACGCAAGGAGTCATGGTTTGTTTATCGGCAACACCAGATGTCTGAATCGCCGCTGACGTGGGCGAGCCGTCGAGTGGCAGCATACCCAGCGGCTTGTCCGGCTGGCACACCAGCTTCTGGCAGCTCGGATCACCCGCGCATTTGCGGTCGTAGCAGTCTATGGCTCCGTCGCCGTCGTCGTCGATTCCGTTGTTACAGATCTCCAGAGTGGTGTCGCCTATGCCCGTCAAGGAGAGGTTCATGGTGCCTTCGGTTCCGCTGGTGAAGGCCTGCACCACCAGATTGTAGACGCCTGGCTGCAAGTCGGGGATGTCGAAATCACAGCCAAAGGGTTGGATGGTAGGGTCCACGCAGTCGACGACATTGGCGGCACACGCGTCAAGCGGGTTGACCTGGGCGTCGATTTGCAGGACCTGACTGCCGGTCTGCGTGCAGGAGACCCCCAGGTACATGGCGTGCAGGAGGTTGAGCCGATAGACACGCCCATGCCCATCGCCCTTGCCACATTCGGTGGTGAAGGTTCGGGTGGCGCTTGTCAAGTCCACCTTCACCGTTACGTTCGTGCCGATATCGATGTTGCCCAGGTCGCCGTCCTGCACGCACTGCGTGGTCTGACAGTTGGCGGCGGTCGCACAAGCGGGGTCATCGCAGTCGGTGAGGCCGTTGCCGTCATCATCGATCCCGTTGTCGCAGATCTCGACACCGCGGTCGGCAAAGGCCGAAAGGGCTAGGTCGAGGACGCCCTCTTCTCCAGCGGCGATAGGCTTGAAGATAAGGAGGTAGTCGCCCGCAGCCAGGGGCCACCAACTCGCCTCGACGTTCCGCTGCCCACCCAGGTACGAGCAGCCGCCTTCATCCGCGTCGCAGGCGTCCCCTGCCGCTGGCATGTTGTAGATGCCGTACGCGTGATCCCCTGAAATCTGCGTTATGTCGAGAAGGAAACCAGCAGTCTCCTTGAAGGTAAACTTGACCACTATGTCCTTGCCGGTGGAAGTGCCGGTGCAGCTCGGGTGGTAGCGATCACTGCCGGTGGCGGTATTCACCACTGTGATCTTTGGTGGATCGCCTACCACGATGTCGCCGAGGTTGATGTCGGGAATGCAGGGCCGGCAGTTGGGGGCGTTGACACAGGCCAGATCCGCACAGTCGATGGCGCCGTTGCCATCATCGTCTATTCCGTTGTCGCAGATCTCGGGGGTGCTGGTCTTTCCGGTCGACAGCGTGACGGTGGTCGAGCCCGTGGTTCCCGCGAACGACTGCACGATTATCCAGTAGTTGCCCGCGGCAAGCCCGTTGAAGGTGTGAGTAGCCGTGGCATCCTCGCCCACGCGCAGACAGTAGACCAGGTTCTGGTCGCAGGCCTGGCCCACCCCGGCATGAAAAACCGCCACCACGTGAGCGGAGCCGCTGCCCTGCGAGAAATCGAGCTTGACGTCGGCAACCGCAGCCAGGCTGAAGCTTCCCACGCGCGCCACGCCTCCAGGTGGGGCGCAGGTGCTATAGCTCGCGGTCGCACCTACGGTGGACATGGTGCGCGTGACCGAGGCGCCCGAACTGGCAATGGCGCCAAAATCCACGTCGGCCTTGCAAGCCGCACTCAAACAGGCCGCGAAAGTCTTGCACTGGGGATCGGCGCAATCCACCAAGCCGTCCCCGTTGTCGTCGATGCCGTTGTCGCAGATCTCGTTGCCCGGGTGAACGATGCACGTGGAATCCGAGAAACAGTCCGGGTCCTTGCAGTCCACCAAGCCGTCGTCGTCATCGTCGATGCCGTTGTTGCAAATTTCGTGGCCCGGCACGAAGCAGGTCGGATCGCCGTAGCACTCGGGATCCTTGCAATCGATCAATCCGTTGCCATTGTCGTCGATGCCGTTGTTGCAAATCTCCGTCTTTCGGTCAATGCAGGCTGGCTGGCCATGGCAGGCAGGATCGAGGCAGTCGGTGAAGCCATTGCAGTCGTCGTCGACCCCGTTGTCACAGATCTCGCGCGTGCCACACACTCCCCCGCCGCCGGTTCCGCCGGTTACCCGCCCACCAATTCCGCCCACTCCCCCGCCCCCGGTTCCGCCGGTTACCCGCCCGCCAATTCCGCCC
>Ga0182011_10002317_pt1 | contig 16117 bp, 15 predicted proteins | sample 711E1DmetaG_FD_120481 | JGI IMG/M metagenome (GOLD analysis project Ga0182011, IMG submission 120481) | Permafrost microbial communities from Stordalen Mire, Sweden - 711E1D metaG | ecosystem: Environmental > Terrestrial > Soil > Wetlands > Permafrost | place: Sweden: Stordalen | collected... | reverse complement strand
CGGGATTCGAGGACGAGCACATACGTTCTGGGGGGCATGATATTCCCGATCAGCTCCACATAATTGTGCTGGAAGAGGTTGTTGACGTTCAATGAGACCGACAGGGGGATCCCGGTCAACGACAGATCGGCGCCGACCCGGATGTCCGTCACGTAAATCGGGACCCGCTGATCTCCGTCCGGGATGACGCCGGCATCCACAAGCTCATCGTCGATCCTCTCGATCCTGCTGACAAATCTGAAATCGGCCGACGCGCTCAGCCACCCGCACTTTCCGCGAACGTCGCCGTGAAGAACATGACGCGGGCGGTACTTCAGTATATCGTCGTGCGTCAGGTCCTCAGGATACACATAGGTGTATCCGAGATCGCACACGATGGCCCCGTTGAAGAACCTGGCCTGGCCCGACATTTCAAAGCCCTGGACGCGTGCTCTTGTCACATTCCTCCACTGGACCTGGAGGTCGGGGCCCGCGACAAAGAGCCCGGGTTCAATCAGGTCATCGATATCCGAGCGGAATGCCGCCAGGTCGATCGATCCGACGTCCCCCAGTGATTGCGACACCCCGGCTTCGTACGACCTGCTCCGCTCGGGTTTGAGGTCTTTGTTCGGAACAGCAAGCAGCCCTGTCGATCCCGCCTCCACGAACGCCTCGGGGAGGGAGGGGATTCTGAATCCTTCCCCGAACGACGCCCGGAGCGCCGTCCCTGCGACCGGCTGGTACAGAAGTGCAGCCTTCGGGTTAATCTGTCCCCCTTCCCCGGTGAGCCCCACGGACTGCAGATCAAACCGCGCTCCGAGTGTCAGCGTGATCTCTTTCAACAGGGGAGCCTCGTCCTGCGCGAAAAGCGCGAGCCCGCCGATCCGGTGATCGCCGAACATCCCCCCTCCGATCAGGTCGATGTTGCCGTCCACCCCGCAGGTCAGGGTCTGGGATCCGCCGGGGAGGATTGTTGCGAGAGCCTCGACGCGGACGCCGTCCGAGAGCGATTCGGTCCGTTCCGGATCGCCGCTCTGCTGGAAACCCCAGTCATTGTGATACCACATCGCTTTGACGGTGAAGAGGAAATGGTCGGACAAAGCGGTGTTGAAGAGCCCGCTCAGGAAGTAGCGGGTGGACTTGATGTTGTCGCTCTCGTGGCGCTGAGGGGGGATGAGCGCGGAATCGACGTTTCGCCAGTACAGGAATTGCCCCATGTACTGGTATGCCAGCCCGAATGTGAGCGTGATTGAACCTGTTGAGGAGAAGTCCTCGCGCGTCTTCATGAGGAAATTGTACCGGCGCCGGTAGTCGTTCAGACGGTAGCCGTCGTCGATCTGTCGGGAAAAGAAGAGTGACACGCCCAGATCCCCCACCCGGCGCATGTGACTGAAAGACTGGCCGTTGAAGAAGCGGGATTTGTCCGACCAGTCCCATTGCGCGTAGGCGGGTTTGTTGTACATCCCGCCGTATGTCCTCACGATTGTCTCCGGCGTCTCCGGTATCGGCTTCGTGATGATATTGACAACCCCCCCCAGTGCATTTGACCCGTACAGGGCCGAACTGGCTCCCTTGACCACTTCGATCCGGTCGACCTGCCCCATCGGGACCGATTCGAAGTTCAACTCCCCTGTATCCCCGGCGAGGAACGGGATCCCGTCCAGGAGCATCAGCACCCGGCTACCGGCGCCGAGACTGTACCCGCTCGACCCGCGGATGTTCACCTGTGTCCCCGTCATGTTCACCCCGGGGACGTAGCGGAGCGCGTCCTCAAGCGACGTGGAGTTGCGCTGAGAGATCTCCGCCGCATCCAGCACCGAGATGCTCACCGGGACATCCTGGAGTGACTGTTCCCGCTTCCCCGCAGTCACGACAACCTGTTCGGTCTGTATGGTGCTCCCGGTCATCGCAACATCGAGCACAGTCTCCTTCCCCTCCTCCACGATCACATCGCTTCGCATCTCGCGCAGGTACCCGACGAGCGAAAAGACCAGCGCCGCCTTCCCCGCGGGAATGCCCGCAATGCGGTACTCACCCCGCAGGCCGGTTGTCGTCCCGCGCACTGTCCCCTCGAGCCGGACGTTCACGCCCGCAAGGGCTCCCCCTTCTCCTCCGGCCTTCACCCGCCCCGCGACGGAGCCTCCTGCTCCGGAGGCGGATGACCGGAGCGACAGGAGGGACAGAAGGAGGATCACCCCGGTCCTTATCGCCATGGCTTCGGGGGAGGGTTGTGGAAGTCCACCTGCATATCGATCCCGGGGATGATGTGGTGAAGGATAACGCGTACCGGGGCGGGAATGAATGAGCCGGCGACCGCCGGGTACACACCGACCGGTCTCCAGTCGGCCAGCACGTTCGGCCCGAATTGCTGGGCGACAATAACGTATTCGTAGCTCCCGACCTGGAGGTTCGTCCCATTGGTGGTTGTGAATGTGTACGGAAGGCTGTCGACAAACGATGGAAATTTCACTCCTATGGCAGGATAGACCGCACCGTGCCCCGCCAGGAGAGTGGCAAGTATGCCCGCGCTGTCGCTCGGGTAAGCCTCGAAGACGACGATGCGCATGTCATGAACGCTGTCGGCCGAAGGCCAGTTCTTGAAGCGGATCACGCCGCTGAAACCCGAAGCATCCGCAAGGGGCCCCAGCTCGGAATCACACCCCGCACTGAAGAGCAGGAGCGAGCCACAGACGATTCCTCTCAACCTTCCCCGGACCATGCGTCCCCTCCCCGTATCACGTGGACACGATCTCGGTCGTTCCGGACCCCGACACGCGCGAACGGGTGAATGCGAGTTCGCACGAAAACAGCATCACCCGGAGGAATGACCGGCACCAGACGAACACCTGTTGCACGATGAACACGAGGACGACTTTCGGTCCGGAGTTCATCTCCAGGAGTCCCGTGAGGCCCAGGCAGAGTGCGAACAGGCACACGGTGAGCAAAGCGACAATGACCTGGAGGGCGATCGCTCCCCATGCGTTTTTCGCCAGGAACACGAACGACGTCCCGAATGCCCGTGCCATCGACCTGGAATCCGCGCGTACCGTCAGCACCCGTGCGTAGTCTGAAGCCATCACGGCGAGAAAGAGCACCAGCACCAGTGCAAGGGCCGCAGCGGCGATTCCTTCAATCACGGGAATCTCAGACGTGTGATTCCGGCTCAACCACCAGAGGACCGGCATCGCGCACGCGACGAGCGCAATCGCCGCGAGCCCCGTCACGATCCCCGTCAGAACGAGGAGCCTCAGGAACCTGAACGCGAACGTCCCGCACCCCCCCAGGAATGCACGGAGTGAGTAGGGCGCACCGCTCTCCAGCGTCGCCAGCACGCCCCCGGAGCTTACGGCATTGAGTGCAACGGAGAGGAGTGTCATGAAGAGGACGACCTGCCAGAGCGCGCTGATGGCCTCGACGCGCGTACGCAGAAAATCATACAACAGCGTCATATCAAAGTCCTTCAACAGGGGTCCCAGCGCGCCGGCATTGCCGGGATTCGCGACGAACGCCCTGAACGCCATGGCGATCACCGACGCAAAGAGGAGGTTCATCCCGTACAGCGTCGTAACGAGCGGAATGTTTCTGTACGTTTCGCGGAAAGCCCCGCGGAGGATACCGGGAGTGGTCATGATGAATCCTTTGCGTCAGGCGATCGTGGCGGCGAAGAGGAACATGTTCTGGATCCAGAAGAGAACCTTCACGGCATATTTCCAGACAGGACCGACGGGAGGCGGGACGGTCCTGACGTTGTTGATCAGGTTTACGTCCAGCGGGATCTTCCGGCCGGGATCGACGCCCGCCCGGACAACTTTCCCACCGTACCGGAATTCCGCGGTCCTCCCGCGGCCGTCCCATTCTTCCCTGACTTCGCGCCCGTCGTCGAACATGACGGCAACGACGACAGGGAGGCGGACGTCACCCCGCCGCCCCACAGTGACGACGGATTCGAACATCTCCGGAGAGCCCCCGGCCTTCCCCTCCCCCGCGTGCGACTGAGCGGTGTCAGCTTCCAGCATCCCCCCTGCCGGAGTCACCCGGTTGACGGCAATCGACGTCACCTCGAAATCGCAAATTCCGGCACCGTACAGAACCTGGTCAAAGTACCAGTTCATATCCGGTCCGAATCTGTTCCCGCAGATCACGGGGACCACGGCGTTCACGACCGCGACAAAATCCTTTCCGCACGGATGCCTGAACTTCCACAGGCGGAAGTATGTCTTCATGACTGTGTCCATGGCGGCCCGACCGATCAATCCTTCGAGTGTCGACAGGACCATTGCAGTTTTCCCGTATGTGAGCGGGCCGTAGGAGCCCGCCGGAAATTTCCATCCCGGTGTCGTGATCGGCGCGATCCCCGGATCATTCATGCCTGTATACTCGATCCGGGTGAGCTCCCGATCGCCGAAATGAAAGCCAAAAAAGTCCGCGAGGGAGGTCTTCGCGCCGTAGAGTGAATCCATTATCCTCGTCTCATAGTATTGCGTGAATCCCTCGTCCATCCACGCTTCTTCGAATTCGTTCGTTGCCACCATCCCCTGGAAATACTGATGTACAAATTCGTGTATCGTGACGAGCTCGGGGAACCTGATCCCCACAGGCATGAGGCTGAATGTCTCGACGGTAAAGAGCTGCGGGTACTCCATCCCCGCCGCCTCCTCCGCCCCCCACGCCGGGTCGACAATGGTAAGGTCGGCATAGGGATAGGGCCCGACCCAGGCGTCGAGGTATCCGAGCGCCTCTCTGGCTGAACCCAGAAACCTCCGGGCCTGGCCGGCATGCTGCGGCTGAAGCAGCGCGTGGATCGACACCTGCCGCCATGTGTCGGTCACCTCCACGTAGAGCGGTGAGGCCGTCCATGCAAAGTCGTGGACGTCGGCGGCGTGATAGGTGTAGGTGACCGTGGTGTCGGAATTTCTTCTTTCGCCTCTCCGCTCGCCCGTGGCACCGACGATGAACCCGCCAGGGACTGTCAGGTTTACGTCATAAACGCCGAAATCCGCGTAGAATTCAGTCGATGCATGAAACTGATGACAATTCCATTCCCCTTTTGTCGCGTAGCGGGTCCCCGCCGGTTCGTAGACGCCGACTTTCGGGAACCATTGCCCGACCATGAAAAAATCGCCGGAATATCCGGTCCGCGCAATGATACGCGGCAGCTGCGCGCGGAACTTCAACGTGAGAGCGACACTCCCCCCGGGCGGGACGGGCGCAGGTAACGGAACACGCATGACCGTCCGGTCCTTCGCGTTGCCGTCGTCAGGACAGATAAAGGTGCAACGCTCCTTCAGCTCAGTCCCGTTTTCCAGCCTGAGAGAGTGGAGATCGATCCATCCCCACCCCCCCTCACGCACGGCCACGCTCCTTCTCGTCCGCGACTCCCGCATGAATGTCGATTCGGTGTTCTTGAAGGCGTTCAGGTACATGTGGAATTGGAGCTCCTGCACCGGTTCGGAAGAGGTATTGCGCCACGTGAGCCGCTCCGACCCGGAGAGGGTCTTCTCCCGGGTCTCGAGCGTGACGTCGATTGCATACTGGACGACCCGGTCGCTCAATGCCGGGGGCTGTCCCGGACGGGCGGGCGAGAAGCTGAGGGGGACTGTCATGAGTGCTGCAAGCGGAACGACGGCGAACGTGCGCATGAGGTCTGTTCTCCGGGATTGCGGGATGAAGGTTCGGGCACCGTAAGAAACGGTACGGCGGCCGCAAAATCAAGATCGTGCGGAAATGCTTGTTCTTCCACCCGCAGGTTTCTGCCATCCAGGGACGGTCAGAAGGAACAGGGGCGGAGTCCCGGTGACTGCGAAAGAAGAAGTAATCTGAACCGGAGCGGATCGTTCAAAGGTGTCCCGGCTTCGGCCGGTGAGGAAGCCGTGCCGGGTCAACGACGGGGGCGAATGTCTCTCACAATCACGGGGGGAAGGACTCTCTCGATCCTGGCACGCCCGGGCTCCAGCCAGGGTGGGAGTTTGAGATGTGATCCGAGTTCGGCGGGAGTCTCGTCGACGGTGAACCCCGGGGGGTCAGTCGCAATTTCGAACAGCACCTCCCCCGGTTCCCGGAAATAGATGGATTGAAAATAGCTCCGGTCCACGACTTCCGTAACGGGGAGGCCCGCCTCCAGTATCTTCCCGCGCCACTCCCGCTGCTCTTCCCCGGTCGGCGTCCGCCACGCGATATGGTGGACCGATCCCGCGGACTGACTCCCCGGCGGCGTTCCGGGGGATGTCAGTATGTCGATAGCGGATTCCGCGGCGCCTTCCCCCACATTGTACCTCAACCGCTCCCCTTCCCTCCCCGCGGCACGCAGCCCGAGTGTCCCCGTAAGCAGTTCCGCGGTGGGGCCGCTATCCCGCAGAAGGAGCGTGACCCCGGCGATTCGCCTGATCGCACTCACACGCGGAATCGCGCTTCCTTCCCACAGGCGATCAGCGGTCTCCCCTCCCCCTGAAAACACCAGCTCGATATTCATCCCGTCCGGGTCCTCCAGCGAAACGAACTGCTCGCCGAACCGGGGGATAGGACCGTCAAACCGGACTCCATGCCGCGACAGGTGCTCCGCCCAGAAATCCAGTGACGGGGGAGGGACAAGAAATGCGACGGCCGAGACCTCCCCGGTCCCCCTTTTCCCGCGGGATGCTTCCGGGAAGGGAAAAAATGTCAGTATCGTTCCAGCGTGTCCGACCTCGTCTCCGAAATAGAGATGGTAAACGTCGGGAGCGTCAAAATTGACGGTCTTTTTCACGAGGCGCAGGCCGAGTACACCCGTATAGAAATCCACGTTCTTCTGCGGGTCGCTCGCGAGGGCTGTGACGTGATGTATACCGGTTACGGCAGCAGGCATTCCGCTCCAGTTCTATGGCGGTTGCTTCATTGTACAGAATGGCCCCAAATTTTGCAAGGCCGGCGAAGGCCCACCAGCAATTCAGGAAGAGTTAACCACATTTCCATCCCTTTGGCCGATTACTTACCGGGACGCATCCTGGTACACTTGCTGAGGTCCTGATGATGATGCCATCGACCGGCACACGATCCGGCAATCATACCACTCATTCAATAACGGGAGATTCGCATGAACACGACCACTGCCAAAGGCAACTGGAAGGAAATTTCCGGGAAGCTCAAGCAAAAATACGCCAACCTGACAGACGACGATTTGCTCTTCAAGGAGGGGAAGGAAGACGAAGTGATGGGGAAAATCCAGCAGAAAATCGGAACCACCAAAGAGGGATTGCGCGATCTGATCGCGAAATTGTAACAACCGCACTTTCTTGTAACGGCTGCCGTTCAGCGTTCCATCGCTGAACGGCATATTTTGAGGCACACGATAAGAGAAATCCAGAGGCGAACCCGGGGCCGGGTCTCGCGCTACGCCATCTGACTCTCAAAGTGCAGCGCTTGCGACCTCTTGCGCACCTTGATCAGGTGATTCATCAAGGCGTTGACCGTTTTCTGAAATTCCTCCTCTGTCGAAGTGTCGTCACAGGCTACGGCAAATGACACATCGACAAGTTTCCTTGCGATATTCCTCAGTCGTTCCTTCGCCTCGTTGTTCACTCCCGCCTCCTTTCGATAATGCGAGCAATCTGCGCGGATACGGTCTTGCCTGTGCCTCGCAAGATAGGAGTTCCGGTTCTCATTTCCAAGGATTTTGTACAAAGACCGTACGCACGATCTGACCGGCTACGGTGCATGAGCCTATCAAATCAACGCGCCGGCTTTTCATCAATCACCTGTAAGGAAGAGAGCTAACAATTTCATAACATCATCGTAACCTTGTGGTAACAGAGGATTCGTAGATTCACCATGGGAGTCCATGGCAGTATCCGGGAAACGGGGGCCATGAGTGAAATACATATGTCGCGGAAGGAGCTCATTCGTGGAATTCGCCGTCGAACGCCTGGACAACGGAATCAAGAAAATTACCCTCCGCGGGAAGATGGATATCGACGGGACCAATCAGATCGATCTCCGTCTGTCCTCGGAAACATCGATGGAGAGAGCGAACGTGGTGGTGGATCTCTCGGAAGTGGACTTCATGGCATCGGTGGGGATCGGGGTCCTTGTGCGGAGCTACAAAGCCCTGAAGCTCCGGGGGGGAAAAATGGTCTTCCTGAATCCTCAGAAAGTCGTCGAGATGGTACTTGAAAGAACTCTTGTGAATACGCTCATACCGGTCTGCTATGACCTGAAAACGGCGTGCGAGCAGGTCCTTCAATAAAACGGCGCCACGGTCGACGATGTACTGCAAGCAGTCTATAACGATCGCGCTATTCCAAGCTCCAGACCCCTCAGCTCCGCCAGGCCTCTCATTCTGCCGAAGAGCGAATACCCGGGATAGATGTTCTTTCTGTGTTCATCCGGGAGCATCAGATGGCCGTGATCCGGACGCATCGGGATGCGGACGTCTTTTCGTCCCTCAAATTCCCTCCTCTTCTGCTCCAGCAGGAGCGTCCGCATGACGGCATACATATCGACGTCACCCTCCAGGTGATCCTCTTCAACAAAATCGCCTTCCGTGTTTCGTGAGACGTTCCTCAGGTGAACGAAATTGATCCTGCCCGCAAAACGCTCCGCCATGGCAGGCACGTCATTCTGTGTCCCGGCGCCTAACGATCCTGTGCAGAGTGTTATCCCGTTTGCGGGTGAAGCCACGACCCGGACGAAATATCCATTATCGGCAACGACGACATCTCGTATGCCAAGATCTACCCGGTCCCCCTGACGACGATTCGCGCTCCCCAGCGTGAAATCGGTCAACGTGCCGCGAAACTTCTGATCCGCAACATCGAGTCTTCAAAGCTTCTCCCCGTCGAGCGGGTTGTCCTGGAAACGGAACTAATCGCCAGAGAATCCACACGCGCCATTTTGCGCTGAATTCACTCAACTCCCGGATCAGAACGCTTCTCTTATATCGAAGTGAATCCCGCTGGTTCCGCTCCCGAAGCCGGCATCCACCTTCCGCGTGAGCTTCTCTTTCTCGTCGAGCATGTAGCGGAGCCCCCAGAAAGGAGGACGGGGATGAGGAGAGCGATTCGTGGAACCACGGGCTGCCCGTTGGAAGAAGGCAATATCCATGCAATATCCATGCGGGAGTGCCCACTTGCATTTGGCCGATCAGCTTAGTAGGTTTCCGGGACCGGCCCCGACGCCACAACATCAAAGCCCACCGTGCAGAAGATACTCGTGGTAGACGACGAGCCTGCGGTGAGGGGCTTTGTCCAGGCCTCCCTCCGCGCGGCGAACTTCGAAGTCATTGAAGCGAAAAGCGGGACTGACGCGCTCGCGATGATCAGGTCATCCAAACCGGAAATCGTCCTGCTGGACATCCGGATGCCTGGGATGGACGGCCTGGAGGTTCTGAGGCATCTTCGAAAAATCCCCGCCTCGAAGTCGCTGCCGGTCATATTCCTGACGGGGACAACACTCGAAGTGGACGAACTCGTCCTGGCGCTGGAACTGGATCCCTCAGATTTTGTGACAAAAGAGGTCTCATCACGCGAGCTTGTGGCCCGGATCCGATGGGTCCTCAGAAGGCCGGGTAATCAGACATGACCCCTCTGTCTGCTGGCCGGTGAGTGATCGTTGCGGCGGGCTTACTGTATCTTTGAGATCGAAACCATACTGGCCGCTGTTCACCATGCCGAGCACAGTCGGCGTCCCGCCGATCGTCCCCCCCCAGGACCAGCCAGCGTCCCTGGACCTGTTCCTCCCCGTCGCACGGCCGGAGGATCGCCCCGCCGGGAACTTCGCACAACGCATTGGAGGAGCGAAACACCGACGGAACCGCGAGTTTGAGTCTCTTTCGGTCCTCGTTCCAGTGGACACGGAACCGGAACTCAAGGAATGGGAAATCCGTGCAGGCGAGCGTGCGGCATACAAGCCTGCTGCCGCATTCGAACGCTGCTTTCACGTCAGATCATGGATCTCCCCCCGAACGGGCGTACGCGATCTCATGTGACGGCCATAGCGTCGGAACGGAACACGCTGATAACGGTGGGATACTCCAATTCGACTACGAAGGATTCAGCGGGAGTGAGCAACTCTTCGAGCTTCTTTCCCGGTGACAGGAACCGGGCTTTGCCGACACCCTCACAGCTCACGACACCGGACCGTGATCTTGCCACAGGTCAGTCGGCTGACAACTCCTGATCAAAGATATCCGACTCATCCCCCGATTCAGGGACCAGACCCCCTTCATCCGCCTTCTTCTTTCCAAGGATGATGAGCGGAATCGCCGCAATCGCAACAAACGCGGCCATTTGCCAGAATTTCTTCATCAAGAGAATCCTGATCATCATGAACTGCGCCTTTCTGTTCACAATTGGACATAGCAACTTTCGCGAAATTAGCGGAAAACTTCATTCAAAAAAATCACCCAAAAGGATGAAAACGGAGTTAATCCCCCCGGACTGCCGGTGAGGAGGGGCGTTGTGCGATTTAGCCGGTTGCGTCGTTTCGTGCAAAGGATTAACCACCATTTCAATCTTTCGAACGATTTCTTTCCGGCAGGGTATCCGTTAGCTTTTAACAGAGTAGAGAGTTCTCCCGATCAGGTTTCGACAACTATAGTGGAGGCGCAAATGGCAACACGTACCGCGTTGGTTCTGATCATAATTGCGATGGTTTCCATCATTGTTCTACCCCTGGATTCGGGATTTGCCCAGGATACGAAGGGGCGATGGGTTCTCGGGTTCCACGGAGGGGCGAACCTTTGGAGCAATGACTATAACCAGCGGCTGGTTGGTGAGGGGGGGGAGATTATGGTGCGGTATGGCATCACGCGCGGATTCTCGGCGGGCCTGCTCACGGGGTACGAAGAAATGAAATCGAACCAGTCTCCCCCGTTGAACGGCGTGACCTATTTGAAGCTCCAGGCGATTCCGATCTCATTCGTCGGATGGTTTCATTTTGCTCCCAACAAGCCGTTCAACCCCTATCTCTATTTTGGTGCCGGGGCGATGCTCTACAAGCGCCAGGACGGAAACGGCGTCGGCCAGACGGGAGGGCAATTCAAGACCACAATCCACGTGCCGTTCGGAGTCGGCTTTGAAGCTTTTGCATCAAAGGATGTCTCCATTGCTGTTGACTTGGGCTACAGGGTTCTGGACGCCTATACCGATGGAAAGCAAGCCGGGAAACTCGAAGGCTATGCGACCGCAAAAGCAGGCGTGAACTTCTACTTCGGCACAAGCGACAGGGAGAAAGAAGAAATTGCGAGGGCAAAGGCCCAGCACCTGAGGGACCTGGCGGAAGCAGAGGCACAGAGGCAGAAAGCCCTGGCGGATGCAGAAGCGGCAAGAGTGAAGGCCCTCGCGGACGCAGAGGCACGACGGGTCAAGGATTCCACCGACGCAGCGGCGTTGCGTCTGGCGGAGATGAATGCTCACCGTCCCGTGGATACCGTCATCGTCCTCGAGAGGGGGAAAACCGTCATTCTCAGGGGGATCAACTTTGAGTTCAACAAGGCCACGTTGACGATGGATTCAGAGACGACGCTGAGACTTGCGTTTAACGCGCTGCTCGCGAGCCCGGACGTCAGCGTTCTGATCGTCGGGCATACGGACAATGTAGGCAGTGCTGCATATAACAAGAAGCTCTCATTGCGCCGGGCCCAGACGGTCAAGTCATGGATGCTGGACAAGGGAATAGCCGTGAAGCGCCTGTCGGTTGCCGGCAAGGGATTTGATGAACCTCTCAACGATAATTCAACAGAAGAGGGCCGGGCGAGCAACAGACGCATCGAATTCCGCGTGTTGAAGTAGACCCGATATCACAGGAAAGGAAGTAGCTGATTTCGTCTTTGGCAGGCCCGGGGTAGCGACGCAGAAGTTGGAACATGGAGGTGCGCTACCCCGGTCTGCTGTGTTCACCCCAAAGTCTCAATCGTCATCACGTTGCCCCATCCTGATCCCGCAATCCAAAACTCTCCGGCAACTGCCACACTGCAGTTGCCGGGCATGCGTCGTATTCGCTCCCTCCGGAGCAGGGCCACCACTTCCCGGGAGGAAGCATTGAAGGACATACAATCACGCAACCTGGGAATCTGCCGGCGCAGCTCCGCGGCTGCCGCCGCGTGGGTCAGAGACCAAAGAGGAGACTCGCTGTCATGACGGGGGAACTGCTGATGACGCCGTTACTGCCGGGCAAACTCTTGAAGTTATAGTCCAGGATAACGTATCTCATATCGCCGACGAGTTTTACAAATGAAAAGAGGTTCAGCTCCACGCCTGCGCCGAAGTGCCATCCGAATTGCTGTTTTGTCTCGCGTGTGACGGATGCCAGACCCCCGGGGGACGCCGGAGAAATATTGTAGCGGACGGAAGTATTGTACCATCCCGCCCCGATGGCTCCGTAGACGAAGTGGATCGGGTAGAGTAATCCGGTCAACGTGACAGGCCAGCTCGTGACGTCCACGGACCCATGGTCGTACGTTTCTTCCCGGTAGTTAATCGAGCCCTCGAGCCCTATAATCTCAGAAAGCCTGAATCGCAGCGCGGCTCCACCCACAATCCGGTACCCATCGGCGTCCCGTCCCTTATAGAGACCGAGAAGGGGCCCGAACCCGACGCCGGTCTGAGCGGCGCACGGGACCGCTTCAAATATGAAAAGAGCCAGCATCAGAACATACCGGGCTGCCATTTGCTCCTCATCCAACGTTTTTCGGAGAGATATTTCCTCCCGGTCGGGGCCGCGCGAACGAGCGGATTCCCAACTCTCTTATATAGCGTAATAGTTCACAAAAAGAAATCGACCACAGGGTTGAAAGGGTAGTTAATGCCTTCCGGGGGCCTGACGCACGATTGCTGCGTTTCGGGGCGGTTTTCGCCATGCATCATTCGGCTGGCCCGCAATATCGATCGAGCCGCGCAGCGGCGCCTATAGTTGTCTGGGCGATCTTCTCTTCCTCCAGTGTTCTTCAATACGCTCAAGAGATTTCCCCTTCGTCTCGGGGAGATAGAAATAGCCCCAGAGTAAGCCTGCGATGCCGACGAGAGCATACAGGCCGAATGCCCCGGCGGGATTTCCAAGATTCTCCCCCCTGATGACGATATCGGTACCTTGCAGGGTGAGCGCGCGGACAATTTTGAAAAACGTGAATGCGACCAGACCATTGAACAGCCAGCAGGCCAGGGAACCAATGCTTGTGCCGATCCCCCGGACTTTGAGTGGAAAAACCTCTGAAATGATCAGCCAGCCGAGGGGACCGAGACTCAGCGCAAAGAAAGCGCAGTAGATCCACACCAGTGCAATGGTAATCTGTTTCACCGCATCCCCCAGGTCGGCTTGAAGCGCAAAGCACGAGCTCATGGCGAGCAACGCGACCACCATGCCGCTCAATCCAACAAAATAGAGTTTGCGGCGGCCGATCCTATCCACCAGAAAGAGCGACAGAACCGTGAACACGACATTGACCACCCCCACGCTGATCGATGCCAGAATGGCGGCCCGTGCGCCGTCAAAACCGGACATGAGAAAAATTTTCGGACTGTAGTAGATGATCGTGTTGATGCCCGTGAATTGCTGTACAAACATGATCCCGATGGCGATGAATAAAGGCGTTCTCAACCAGGGTTGAAGGACATCGCTCCAACGCACCCTGTTGTCACTGTCCAGCGCGGTTTCCGCCTTCATTCTGGACAAAACATCCTCGATCAACGCTGGATCTTCCACCTTCATCAAGATACTCCGGCATTCCTCTTCACGGCCCTTGCTTATCAACCATCGTGGAGTCTCCGGGAGGAAGATCATCCCGACAAACATGATCAGCGCGGGAATCACACCCACATAGAACATAGGCCGCCAGCACTCCGCGTACCCGGGGGCCCCTTCAGGGAGAGCAAATGCGGAATCGCTGAAATACGAGACCATAATCCCGATGGTGATGAGCAACTGAAAGAGCGATACGAGGACCCCCCGTATGCGCGCGGGAGAAATCTCTGCGATATACAGAGGAACAGCAAAAGAGGAAACCCCGATTGCAATGCCGAGGAAGAACCTCGCCAGGAGAAGGATCCGTTCGTCCGGGGCCATGCCGGACCAAACCGCGCCGATAGAAAACACAATCGCGGCGGCAAGGATGACTTTCTTCCGTCCGATCAAATCTGCAACTCTGCCAACCGACAATGCGCCGATCACGGCCCCCAGCAATCCGGCCGTCGTGATCAATTCAACCCAGTCGTTCCCGAGTCGAAATCGTTGCTGAAAGTAGGGAATAGCGCCTGAAATCACGCCCGTATCGAAACCGAACAACAAGCCGCCTGTCGATGCGATTGTCGCGATGACGACGACAAGAAAACGGTATTGCCGGGTTACACCTGGCCGATTATTCATTGGAGTTGTCAGATTCGTCAGAGTGAGATGGTGTCGCGGATCCCTTTGTCGGGCGTCTGTTGTGAGGCTTCCCGCAAAGCCCGCAGATTGCCTGTGGGAGTGTCCACCGTGATCTCGCAGCCGCCCGAGAGAATGAACCGTCTTCCCGCTTCCCGCAGGACCAGATTCTTTGCGAGCGTGCGAAGTTCGCTTTCCGTCTTGAACTGTATGTCGACAGGGTTGATGTTCCCGCAACGAATAACCCGCTCGCCCAGAGCTCCATGGGCGGCATCCATGTCGACCTGCGAGTCGAGATCCAGAATATCAACTTCGAGATCCCGGAGTGATTGAAGGAGATGACTTATATCCCCGCAGATATGAAGTTTTACAAGTGCATTCTGCGCATGGATGAACTCAAAGAGATCCCGGTGTCTCTCCCTGACATAAGCATCGTACGTCCGGCGGCTGATCTGTGAGCACACGGCATCTCCTACCCCAATAATATCGCAGCCCGCTTCAATCTGCGCTTTTGCGAAATCTTTCGCAGTTGACAAGCATTTGTCCATGAGTGAACGGGACAAATCCGGGTCATCCATCAAATTGGTCAGCATGACGCTTATGCCGGCCAGGTCGCACGCCTCGGCAAGAGGACCTTCGATCCAGCCGTAGACGGGAACGGTCCCTTTCAACCGTTCCTGGTACAACGCCGCCCCTTGAATCCTGTCGCGCGTGCGCTCGGATTTGTGGACATCCGGCCTCCGGAGCGCTTTCACGTCATCCATCGTCCTGATAATGGTGTCAAGGCATCTGGGAACCCCTTCATCGATGTATTCGATTCTTGCGCCGAACGCAGACGTCTCCCGGTACGGATCGGATATCAAACCGACCATATCCATGTCAAAATAGTCCAGCGCCCTGAGATTGCTTTCGACAAGAACGCGGTAATCTGAAGCAAACTCTGCGTAGGTCCTGTTACTGAACCTGGCCGCAAAGTGCATCAGGATGGGCTGGAATACGACTGACGACGGGCTCTGTTGACCGTTACGTAATCGCTCGAATTTCTCTTTCTTTGTCATACGGACCGTGTGTGGCCTGTCAGTCGCTTGTTGTCACGCCTTCGAATCCGCATCGTAGACCAATCCCATTTGCGTTCTGATCCTATCGAGCAACCGGATGAGGCGAAGGCTGAAGTCGAGCGGCAGAATATCGCTCTCCTTCCTCCCTGATCGGAGGCATCTCCCCACTTCCTCGGCTTCGTAGTTGTACCCGTTGCCGACATAGTTGAATTCTATTGTTTCACGCCTGTCCTCCCCCGTCGTCAGTTCCAGCGGCACCGGACAATGCCACCATCGGTTCAATTTCAGCCTCCCCTGTGTCCCGCAGATATGAGTCTCGACGGTTGAATTGACGGTAAAACTCGAATAAAGAGTCGCTATCCGCCCGTCGTCATATTTGAAAATGAGCGCCAGGCTTTCATCCACCCCGGTAGGACCGATATGAGGGACACTGCTGATCCGGTCGGGCTCTCCCCAGAGTAAGAGGGTAAGAAACACGGGGTAGATGCCGATGTCAAGAAGTGAGCCTCCGCCGAGTTCTTTGTTGAACGCCCGGTGGGCCGGGTCAAATGCGGTGATGGCACCGAAGTCGGATTGGATGTGGCGGACTTCGCCCAGGACCCCCGAGGCAACCAGCTCAAGCACCCTGTGAATAGAAGGCAGGAAGCGTGTCCAGAATGCCTCCATAAGGAACACACCGTGTTCCCTGGCCGCGGAGATCATGCGCAGGACTTCCTTCTCGTTCATGGCAAACGGTTTTTCACACAACACTG
>Ga0182011_10002315_pt1 | contig 16125 bp, 9 predicted proteins | sample 711E1DmetaG_FD_120481 | JGI IMG/M metagenome (GOLD analysis project Ga0182011, IMG submission 120481) | Permafrost microbial communities from Stordalen Mire, Sweden - 711E1D metaG | ecosystem: Environmental > Terrestrial > Soil > Wetlands > Permafrost | place: Sweden: Stordalen | collected... | reverse complement strand
TATTCGAGAAAGTGGACGTCCTCTCGCTCGAACTGCTCACGATTGATGTGCAGACACCGGAGGTTTACACCAGCAAGGGTGTGCCGGTGAAGGTGGACGGCGTGGCGCAAATCAAGGTCAAGGGCGACGACATTTCCATTTCGACAGCCGCGGAACAATTTTTGAGCAAAGGCGTTGACGACATCAAAAACATTGCCACGCAGACGCTCGAAGGTCATTTGCGTGCGATTCTTGGCACGATGACGGTTGAGGAAATTTATCAGAACCGCGATGCCTTCGCCCAGAAGGTCCAGGAAGTGGCCGCCGGCGACATGGGCAACATGGGCCTCGGCATTGTCAGCTTTACCATTCGCGACATTCGCGACAGCCAGGGTTACCTCGACGCGCTCGGCAAACCGCGCATCGCCCAGGTCAAACGCGACGCCATCATCGCCCAAGCCGAGGCTGACCGCGATTCCCAGATCCGCTCCGCGCAGGCGAAACAGGCCGGGCAGGAAGCGCAGTTCGCCGCCGATACGAAAATCGCCGAGGCACAGCGCGATTATCAGTCCAATGTGGCGCAATATCAGGCCACGGTGAACCTGCAGAAGGCGCAGGCCGACCTCGCCTACGATTTGCAGAAATTCAAGACCGGCCAGCTCGTGAAGGCCGAGGAAGTTCAAGTTCAAATCATTGAGAAGCAAAAGCAAATCGAATTGCAGCAGCAGGAAATCCAACGCAAATCGCGCGAGCTCGAAGCCACCGTACAAAAACCTGCTGATGCCGAGCGTTACAAAGTCGAGACGCTGGCCAACGCGAAGAAATTCCAACTCGAAACCGAGGCGGCTGGCACGGCGTCCGCCACAAAAGCGACCGGTTTTGCTGGCGCCGATGTCGTCAAGGCCACCGGTATCGCCGAAGCCGATGCGAACAAAGCGCGCGGTTTGGCGCAAGCCACGGTCATTGAAGCACAAGGCAAAGCGACGGCCGAGGCGATGCGCGTGAAGGCCGAGAGCTTCAAGCAATACAATGAGGCGGCGGTCATCGAAATGATTGTGCGGGTGATGCCTGAAATCGCGGGCAAGATCAGCGAGCCTCTATCGAAGACCGAGAAGATGATCATCATCAACAGTGGTAACGGTCCCGGCGGCGGCGCGAGCAAGCTGACCGGCGACGTGACCACCATCATCAGCCAGTTGCCACCCGTGCTGGAAGCTCTGACCGGCGTGAAGTTCGAGAAATTGTTGGAACAGGTCCCCGCGCTTAAAAAGGCGATGAGTAAGGATAATCCCAGCGATAAAAAGTAAAGAAACGGAAACCGCCGCGCGTGTCGATTTAATTGAGGAATATGCGCCTTTTTGAAGCCGTCGTTGACGCGAACCACCGGGCGGTTGCCGGTGACACGAGCGCCGGTTTGCATCCGGCAGAGTTTGAGAATGAATTGCCGGTCATCGCGCTGACGTGCGTTGATCCGCGGTTGAATGCGTTTTTTCCGAATGCGCTTGCTCTGCCCGCCGAGGAGTTCATCTGGCTGCGCAACGCGGGAAATATCATCACCGGGCCGTTAAGCAGCACTATGCGGTCGCTGGCGCTGGCGTGTGCGGTCAAAGGCGGCAAGGAAATCGCCATCATCGGCCACACGGATTGCCAGATTTGTACGACGACCACGATGCAGTTACTCGACAAGTTGAAGGCGCTGGGCGTCGAGCGGAATCTGTTACCGGAAAACATCAACGAATTTTTCGGCATGTTTGCCAGCGAACGGCAGAACGTCATCAAGGCTTGCGACATCGTCCGGCACAGCCCGCTCATCGGCCCGAAAATCCCGGCGCATGGTCTGCTGATGGACATTGAGACCGGCAACTTGGAGTGGATCGTGAATGGTTATCAGGCACTGGAAATGGCGGCCAACCAATTAAGCGGGCCTGCAAAAGCCATCGGGCAGATGACAGATGCCTTGGGAGCGTTTGACAATTTCAACATCGGCGAAATGAAATTTCCCGAAGGCAAAATCGGCGAGTTGGCAACAAAAACTGAAGATTGGCTGTCCCAAAAGGCGAAGCAGATCGAAACCAAACTTAAACTGACGCCACCGGTTGCACCCATGCTGGAGAAGTCACCTAAAATTCCCATCCCACCACCAATCCGCCCACGACCAACTTTCCCGACGAAGCGGCGTTAATCAATTTTCGGGAAGACGAGCTTTGCGAGTCCCCGACTCACGGGACACTTCAAAAATAGGGGCTCGTATAACTCGCCCCTCCGGCCGAGGCGCCGCGGCGATAATCATTGATGCGCCAGCAGAAGAAGGCGGAACAATGTTTTGGTGTGGCCTTGTTGCGCAGCGGCCAGTAAGCATTGAAATCCTTTTCCAATTTGTGCAACTCACGAATGCCTGTTTGTGCCATGTGTTGGTAGGGACGCCGCGCTTCGGCGTCCGGTCGGCGCGGCGCACCGACCCTACCTTGTTTTGCAATCGCTTGTTGCCACAACATGAATCGACATGATTGCGCCGCCATGCGCGCGGCCAAATCCAATTCATACAATAAAATGTTTCGAGCTTTGTTTGAAGGTTTCGCACGGCGAAGCACGGCGCGTTGCTTTTCAATCTCCTTTAATGCAGCACGGATATTTTTGCTGGAAATATTCGTGTGATGTTTAAATCCGTTCCGGCAAAACAATTCATGCTGTTTCGCCGGCGGCGAGGCGATGACGGTTCCCAGCGGGGTTTCATTGGGGACGGTGAATTTCAACTTCCGATGTGCCTGGCCAAGCGCGAATGCCGCTTTGGCCGCGTTGCCAGTCGGATCGTTGAAAACATCGCGGTTCAAGACCGGGGTAAGCTTCGCTTCGTCGAAGGTTTTGGCGCACCAGCTCAATGACGCCCCTGCGAGGTAGGACAGGTAGCTGACGGCGAGTGGCTGCGGATGGCCGCCGTCACCCCAATCAGTGATGAGATAACCAATCGCGCCGTGTTTGCGACCGGCTTTGGCGGCAGCACGCAAATTCGCCAGCGCGTTGTCATGCCGGCCAATCAGCGTCTGCCACGTCGAAGTGCCGGGGCAGACGTAGAACGGGATTTTTGCCTTCGCAAACAACGCAGCCTCACGGTCAAACGGATGGTCCGCTTCATAACCCCAATTCAGCGCGATGATGTTCGGAGTCCCGCCTTTAGGCGACGTTTGTTGTGAATCGCCCGAACCGCCTAAAGGCGGAACTCCAAACGAAGCCAGTTCGGGAATAAGCTTCGGATATTTCAGGATGATATCGCCCCAAAACATCATACATTTGCCGCGTGTAGAAACTTCACGATGAATCTCTTTCAGAAAGTTGAGATAAACACGGCCTTTACCGAACCGCTCACAAAGCTTTTTGCTTTGGCCGCGACCCAAATCCCAGGTCTCATCGCAGCCGACATTGAATCGCTCGCTCGAGAAATTCGGCAGTAATTCGTCGTAGAGCCCGCGCAGGAAGGGCAGGGTGCCGGGATGATTCGGTGCGAGCGTTGAAGGACGACGTAGAAATTCGCCGTTAGCGTCTTCGTAAGGTTTGGAAACTTCAGCGAGTTTTTTTAGGCGCGGATGTTCGAGGAAATAACGCAAGTGGCCGAAGGAATTTTGGTTCGGCACGAGGTCAATGCCAAACTGCCGACAGCGGGCGTCGAGCTTGCGAATTTCCTTGCCGGTCAGGGCGCCCCAGCTTTGCCAGACGGATTTGTATTTGCGATAGGCAAACGTGTGCTCGGTGTAAAGTTGCAGTTCATTGATTTTGAAATCGGCGAGATGTTCGACAAGTTCGAGGAGTGTTTCGAGTTTTGGCACCCGGCCGCGTGAAATATCGAGCATTACACCACGCCTCGGGAAATCCGGCCAGTCGCGGATTTTTAGGCACGGTAGGCGGCGGCCATATTGCCGCAATAATTGTCGCAGCGTCGCGGTGGCGGCGTGCAGGCCGCCGATTTCACGGAATAGAACTTCGACTCCATTTCTAGAAATCGTCAACGCGTAACCTTCGGGGTGGGTGGGGACATCGCGCCGCGATGTCCGAATAATTTTTAAAACAGGCCGAACGCCCCGGCGGGGCGTCCCTACCTTTTTCGGCAGGGTGAATGTGCCGCCAAGAAGTTTCAGCGAGCGAGGGCAGGGGAGTAGGTGCAAATTTTTAGTTTTGAATTTTGAGTTTTCAGCCGAACTCATTTGCTCAAGATTCAACTAAAAATTAAGAATTCAAAACTTATTTCGCAATCATTCCCGTCTTTCGCGCGTAGTTGAACAGGCCGCCGGCATCCACCACCGGGCGCACGTCACCGAGTGGTTTGAATTTGATGATTTTGCCCGTTGCCTTGATCGTGACCGTGGCCGCGTTGAGGTCAACGGTCACGATGTCGCCGTTTTTCAAAGTGTCGCAGAGGCGCTCGATGAGTTCGCACGGATAAAGCTCGCCGGTGGCGACGGAGTTGCGGAAAAAGATGCGGGCGAAGCTTTCGGCAAGGACGATTTTGCATCCGGCCGAGCCGAGCGCGATGGGCGCGTGTTCACGCGAACTGCCACAGCCAAAGTTTTTCCCGCCGACAACAATCTGATATTCACTGTCGAGTTGGCCATTTTTAACAAAACGTGTTGGGTAAGGGGATTCGGGCAGGCCAGCGAGTGCGTAACTGCCGAGTTTTTCATATTCGTCGGGAATCGTCGGCACAAGCGTGAGATACTGCGCGGGAATGATTTGATCGGTGTCAATATTGTCGCGCACCACGTAAACCGGTCCGGTGAAAACAGATTGCATGGGGGAAAATGTGCGCGGTGGTGGAGCGATTTTCAATCAGAATTTGAGGATGCGACGAAGGAGGTGGTTACTTCGCGAGATCACGGGGCTTTACCTTGCTTATTGCATTGCGCAATTTCGCCATCAACGCAGTTGGCTCAAAGGGTTTTCCGATGAATTCCGGCTGATCCTGTTCGGTGAAGTGTTTGGCGATTTCCTGCTCATTGTAACCGCTGGCCAAAATAACCGGCACGTCACTACTGATGAGGCGTAGTTCGCGGTAGGTCTCCTCACCATTCATATGCGGCATAGTCAGATCCAGTATAACGCAGGCAATCTTCCCGCCATGCTTTCGGAACAGTTTTATCGCCTCACGACCATCAGCAGCGGTAAGTACGCTGAACCCGGAGCGCTCCAGAATGATCCTGGTCACGTTGCGGACTGCCGCCTCGTCGTCCACCACCATGATGGTGCCACTGCCGTGCCATGATTCGGGTGCCGCATCCGACTGCGGTTGTGAAGCGGTCTTTGTGGAAACTGGAAACAGTACCATGAAAGTCGTTCCCTTGCCAGGTTCGCTGACCACCTTAATGGCGCCTTTGTGTTGCTGCATGATGCCTAGAACCGCGGCCAGCCCCAAGCCTCGTCCGGTAAATTTGGTGGTGAAAAACGGATCAAAAATCTTCGCCTGGGTTTCTGCATCCATGCCGCATCCCGTGTCCATGACTTCAAGAAAGACGTAGGTGCCGGGCGGTGGAGGTTCGAGAAAATGGTTCTCCCGAAGGGAATTTTGGTCACACAGCACAGTGCCCGTGGAAATGGAGATAATCCCTTCCTTGTCGCCGATGGCTTCGGAGGCGTTAATGACAAGGTTCATGACCACCTGGCGTATTTGGGATGGGTCGGCCTCGATGGCCGGCAGGTTGTCCGCAAATTCGCAGTTTAACATGGCCTTCTTGGAGATGGAGACCTGCAATAGGTGGATCAACTCCTGCGTCAGGCGCGAAAGGTTAAGCTGCTCCATGATAAACCGGCCCCGACCTGAATAGGCGAGCATCTGGCGGCAAAGTTCCGCTGCGTTATGAGAAGCATTTTCAATTTCTTTCAAGCTTTCCTGCACAGGAGATTCCAGGGGCAAATCGGCCTGCGCCAGTCCCACATTGCCCATGATGCTTGTCAATAGATTGTTAAAATCGTGGGCGATGCCGCCGGCCAGCACACCGAGGCCTTCCAACCTCTGGGACTGTTGAATCTGCGCTTCCAGTTTGCGCCGTTCCTCCTCCGCCAGCCCGGCAATAATGACCTGGGAAGTGGCGTTCGCCAGGTCTTCGAAAAGGCGTTCCATATCAGGAGAGATTTTCTGTTTGCTGAAGAGCGCCAATACGCCGATCGGCTTCCCATCTCTGGAAACAAGCCGATAACCCGCAAACGAGACGAGGCCGAGAGATTTTGCCCATTCATGGTCGTGAACTCGTGAGTCGTTTGTGACATCATTGGTGACGAATCCGACATCCCCGCCGTCGGCGACTCGTCCAATTTTGTAACACCCCAAAGGAACCCTTCGATGGCTGCCGTCAATTTGGGTGTAGCGTCCTGAACTGGCAACCAGATGCAGACAGCGGGTTCGGTCCCGGCAGACGTTTGGGCCTTCGGTGGCGGCAGCATGGTAACAGCCCTCTTTACAGAGATCCGCCCTCCTGGTCAGCCAAATTCGGGCAAAGTCAGCGCCAAAAATCTCAACCACTCCGTCGGTAATGAGCTTGAATTTTTCCTTGATGCCACCCGTCCCCAGGAGTTGTTGCTTCAAGGAACTTACTTTCAAAACATACTTCTCCATCTGCTTTCGTTCCGTGATGTCGCGAATGACCGAAAGAATTACGGCACGGTTTTGCATCTGAAAAATCTGCGCGTTGATTTCCACCGGAATACGCCGTCCGTCTTTGGTGGCGTGTGTTTGTTGAAAGAGCGACTTTTTATTAAGCTTTAGTCTTTTCATGATCGCCCGCGGATCCACGGTGGATTCCGGCGCATCAATATCGCGGACCGTCAGGCGCAGTAATTCCTCGCGCGTATAACCCAATCGCTGGCAGACAGTGTCGTTTACGGTGAGAAACTGTCCCGGCATGTCATCGTCTGTGATCTCGTGCACAAACACCCCATCGGTAATGCCCTCAAAGAGCAGCCGGTAGCGTTCTTCACTTTCTCGCAAAGCCTCCTGTGCCCGACCGCGCGCGTCTTCATTACCTATGGCGGAAGCGATAATCCCGAGAACCCGTTGGTCATCGTTAGTAGGCTGGTAATCTGTCTGGTAAACTACGCAAAGTGATCCTATCGGCTTCCCTTCGCATTTGACCGCGCATCCCATGTAGGTTCGAAAGCCATACGCCTGCACATTAGGATCGGCCTTCCCGTAAGACGTGTGGGGCAGATCGGTGATAATGGTTGCGTTGTCACTGCCACCGCTTATGATATCGTGGCAAATATTTCCAGCGGGAGGAGGATCCGTTAGTTTAAAGTCTGGTGGCAGTTGCCATTGGCTCACGGAGCAAAGCGAACCACCTTGAAGGCGATTATACAGAGCGCAAGTAGCCCCAAGCAGTTCACCGCAAAGAGCGGTAAGGCGGCTGATGTTCGAATTGAGGTCGGCGCCGAGTTCGAGAAGACAATGGTTGATCCTTTCCAGCCGCTCCTCGGTCTTTCGCCTGGCCTCCTCGGCTTTTTTACGTTCAGTGATATCGCGGATGTTACATTGAATCACCTTTATCGAATCCACCAGATATACGTTACTGACAAATTCGATCTCCTTTGTGACCCCCTTCTTGGTCTCCAGCGGCAAATCTTCATAGCGGATGTAATTCTTTTTCTGCAGTTCGGCGAAAGCTTTCTCGTTGGCAACGATATCCTTGAATAAACTGATCTCCCAAAGCTTCTTGCCCAGAAGTTCCTGATGGGTGTAGCCGAGCATTTCCAACAAAAACGGGTTGACGTCCAGAATCGCGCCCGTCTCCGCATTCAAAATCAGAATGCCGTCCTTGGCGCTTTCAAAGAGTCGCCGATAGCGCGTCTCGGAGGCCAATAGATCGTGCGCCGCCAGCTTGCGCGCGGTTATATCAATGCAGACCCCCGACATTTGGTAGGCCTTGCCTTGCTCATCACGCCGGCACGCGCCCATGTCGTGCCACCAAATGTAACTGCCGTCCTTCCGTCTCACGCGATATTCCAGGTCATAAGGCGTATTTTCTTTAAGGTGTTTTGCCAGCACCCGGGATTCCAAATCACGATCATCCGGATGGATAATCTTCTCCCACATTTGCAACGTGCGTGGAAAAGCGCCGGGTTCATAACCGAGCATGGAATCCACCGTGCCGGACCACTCCATTTTGCCGGTTGTCATATCCCATTCCCACAATGCAATGTTGCCTGCAATGGAAGCCCGCTCCAGCCGTTCCTTCTCCACACGCAGAGATTCCTCGGCTTGCTTACGTTTGAAAGCGATGCCGATACTGTTGGCGAGACCCTCAAAAAAACGGATCGACTCGGGAGTAAACCGCCCTTCCCGACGGTCATTCAACTGTAGGAGGCCGAGAATCTCCCCGCCTGACTGCAAGGGGATCAGGGCGACAGATTGGTAGCCACTATGGATGCAACGGTTGCGGGGATTAATCCGGAGATCTGCTTTGGGGGCGAGCGCGAGCAGTTCCGACGACATGTTGGTCCAGAAGCTGCCGCCAGTGGTGAAACAAGACATGCTGGGGTCGATTCGACCGGAAACGACCAATCCACACGTGCATTCGAGGACGACGCGGCCAGTTGCATCGCGGGTAATCGCCCCATCTTCACCTCTCGCGCACAGGAAATTTTCCTCGTGCAGAAAGGTGTTCGAAAAACCGTTCTGCTCATAATACGGGTAGTCATCACCCTGGCGCATTCGCAGTCCCACTGCATCAAAACCGGTTGCTTTCTTAATCAATCGGAGCGACTCCTTGATCAAGAAGTGCAGGTCGCCACCCCGGTTCAACACCCGCAGGATTTCCGCCACCAAATGTTGATTCAACTCCGTTTGCCTATGCTCGGTGACATCCCGAAAACTCCATACCCGCCCCACAGGCCGGCCTTCGATACGTTGTGGAATGGAATATCGCTCAAATATCCGGCCGTCTTTGAATTCCAACACATCGAAGCTTTCAGACTCCGATTGAGAGTATAGTTGATGCACCTTGGTGAGAAACACTTCCGGATTCTTGAGTTGGTCCAGAACAAATGACAGTGCCTGCTGGTCACTTCGGGACGCGGTAATCGTTTCCGGTATGCGCCACAATTGCGTAAACCGTTCGTTGAACCCCACGATTTTTCCTTCCCCGTCCACCACAAGAATTCCATCGGCTGTGGATTCCAGTGTTGCCCGCAACAGGGAGACGGATTGTTCGCGCGCCTCCTCAATGCGCTTGCGCTCGGTAATTTCTGTAACTATTCCAAGGGTGGCGCTTTCCCCGTCGTACTGTACCAACTTGGTTGTAATGATGGTTTCAATGCGTCTTCCCTCCTTTGTCACAAGGCCACATTCATACGGTGGAACCTCTTCGCCCTTCTCGTGTTTGCCAAAGGCGTGTTGTACCGCCTCGACATAATCCGGGGCGATAAGAGAGAAAAAGTTGAAACCTGATGACGAGTATAATTCTTTCTTCGGATACCCCATCAATTCTTCACATTTGACATTGGCATAGACGATCCGTCCCTTCTGATTAATAAAAATCATGTTGGGTGATTGTTCCGCCAGTAATCTGAATTTCTCCTCGGATTCACGCAGGGCCTGCTCCGCTTTCCTGCGTTCGGTAACGTCGGCGAAAAAGCCGACCATCACACCTTCCCGCCCAGTGACATGGAGGCGCGCGGCGGTAATATCGGCGAACAACACCACACCGTCCTTGCAACGGCAAGGGGCCGCTTCGCTCATGATCTTTTCAGACCGCCCCATCGCGTCAAAGTCGGCTCCCACCCGCGCCTGCGCCTCCACCGGATGAATGTCCGCCACTCCCAGTTGAAGCAATTCCGCTTCTGTGTACCCCAGCATCCGGCAAATGGCAGGGTTGGCGTATGAAAAACGGCGCGTTTTAATGTCTGCCATCAAAATACCCTGCGGGCAGCGATTAAAAAGATCCCAATACAATTCGCGTGACTCGCGCAGCGCTTTCTCCGTCTGCTTTCGCTCGGCAATATCGTACACCGTGGAGCGGCTCATTAGAAAATCGCCCTTTTCGTCCAGGATGGCACTGGCGCTGATCAGCACCGGCATGACCGAGCCGTCTTTGCGAACCATCTCAAGCTCCAGATCCTTGACCCAGCCGCGTTTCCGCAATATCGGGAAAGTCGCCTGGAATGTCTTCCGGCTTTCCGGGGTTATGATTTCTGGAAACTTTTTGCCGAGGATTTCATCCCGTGTGTAACCGAGCCACGTCAGTTCGGTCTCATTGATACGGACGAAGACACCGTTCTTGTCCAGTGAATGATAGCCACACGGAGCCTTGTCATACAGATCCTTGATTTCCTCCGTCGACTTTCGCAGCACCCCCTCTGCTTGCTTACGTTGCGCCTTCGCTGTTTTGAGCCCAACAATGCGTTGGCGCAATGCAACCAATTGCTTCCGCGACTTCACATCCAGCAGTCGCCGGTCGTTTTTGACGCGCTTTTTCAAGCGATACCCTATCAGGTTACCATTGAACTTCAATCTGTGCAATACTGGAGAAGTGCTGATGTGGGCTGCCTTGATGCCAAATTTGCAGCAATTGTTGACAATCGGGCAGGCTTACGTCTTGCGACAGCGGGAGGGGTTCTTATAATCCACACGTGCTCGACATTAAATTGATTCGCGAAAAGCCGGATTTTGTGCGTCAGCGCCTCGCCACGCGCGGGGGAGGGGATGATGCCCGGATTGATGAATTGCTTAAACTCGACGAGCAACGGCGGAAAATCCTCACAGAGGTCGAAACACTCAAAGCCCGGCGGAATCGTGTTTCCAAGGAAATCGGCATGCTGATGGGCCAGAAAAAAAATGCCGAAGCTGAAGCCAAGAAAACGGAGACACGCGAACTGGGTGATCGTATCACTGCGCTCGATCAACAGGCGTTGGAAGTGGAAACGGCGCTGAACCAGTCGATGCTGCGCCTGCCGAATCTGCCGCATGAGTCGGTGAAGATCGGCCAGACGGCAGAGGACAATCCGGTGGTTCGTGTTCATGGTGAGAAGGCGACTTTCGCCTTCAAGCCAAAATCGCACATCGAACTTTGTGGGTCGCTCAAGCTGGTGGATTTCGCGCGCGCGACGAAACTTTCCGGCAGCGGTTTCCTGCTCTACACGAACTGGGGCGCGCGGCTGGAGCGGGCATTGATTCAAATGCTGCTCGATTTGCACACGGGCGAGCACGGTTACACGGAGGTGTCGCCGCCGTTCGTGGTCGGGCCGCAATGTCTTGAAGGCGTTGGCCAGTTTCCAAAATTCAAGGACCAGTATTACGGCGTGGCCGAAGGCGACGACAAAGAGAAACTCGGAAAACTTTATTTGATTCCGACCGCCGAAACGCCCGTGGCAAACATTCATCGCGAGGAAATTTTGGCTGAAAAACAATTGCCGGTTTGTTACTGCGCCTACACGCCGTGTTTTCGCGGCGAGGCCGGTGCGGCGGGTGTCGGCACGCGCGGCATGATTCGCGTGCATCAGTTTGACAAGGTCGAGCTGATTAAAATCACCCAACCGGAGCACAGCTACGACGAACTGGAAAAAATGGTCGCGAATGCCGAACGCGTGCTGCAACTGCTCGGCTTGCATTATCGCGTGCTGATGCTGTGCACGGGCGACACGGGATTCGCGAGCGCGAAGACTTACGACATCGAAGTTTGGGCGCCAGGGCAGGGGAGTTATCTGGAAGTGTCGAGTTGCTCGAATTGCGAGGATTTTCAGTCGCGCCGTATGAATCTGCGGTTCAAGGCCGAGAATGGTGAAAATAAATTCCCGCACATTCTCAACGGCAGCGGCACGGCGCTGGCGAGGTTGTTCGTTGCGCTGGTTGAAACACATCAGCAGGCCGACGGCAGCGTGACAATTCCCGCACCATTGCAGCCGTATTTGAAGACGGAGCGTATTATTCCAACGTAGGAGACGACGTGAGGAGTCTCATTTTTCCCGCATTAAATTTTTTGGACCAAAAATTAGAGTCTCGTTACCTCGACTCCTACAAGTTCACACAGAAATGAAAATTCTACTGGCCAGCAGCGAAGTTTATCCATTTTCCAAGACAGGCGGGCTGGCGGACATGGTGGGTGCGTTCGGCAAGGCACTGGCGCGCGCCGGCCACGAGGTGCGTATCGTCATGCCCCTGTATCTTGGCATTCAAGAGCAATTCCCCCAAATGCAGCGCGTGGACTGGCAGTTTGATTTGCCATTGGGTCAACAGCGCGTGCAGGCGGAATTGTGGTCGCTGGAAGTCGAGAGTGGACTGACAGTTTACTTCATTGATCGGCCGGAGTTGTATCATCGCGCCGCGTTGTATCAGGAGAACGGCACCAGCTATGCGGACAACGCCAAACGATTCATTTTTTTCTCGAAATGCGTTGTGCATCTCGCCCGCTATTTGCCGTGGCGACCGGACATTGTCCACATTCACGACTGGCAGACTGCTTTTGTTCCGGCGTTGATTCTGAACCAACAGCGTGCGGAAGGGTGGGGGAGTCCGCCGCCGACGTGCCTGACGATTCACAATCTGGCATATCAGGGAATTTTTCCGGCATCGGCGTTTGCTCTGACCAATTTGCCGCCGTCGTTTTTTACAATCGAAACCGCAGAGTTCTATCGCCAACTGAGCTGTTTAAAGGCTGGAATCGCCACAGCCGATGTCATTACGACGGTTAGTCCGCGTTACGCCCGTGAAATCACGACGGAGGAATTTGGTTGTGGTTTGGACGGTTTGTTGCGCAATCGGCAGAGTCGCCTCTTCGGAATTCTTAATGGCGTGGATTATGAGGACTGGAACCCGATGCGCGATCCGTTTTTAACGCACCCTTATTCCGCCAGGCAACTGACAAATAAAACCTCCAACAAGCTTGCCCTGCAAAAGGAAATGGGCCTTTCGGTGGCTGCAAATGTGCCATTGTTTGGCACGATTTCCCGCCTCACTGAACAGAAAGGTGTGGACATCCAACTTGGCGCGCTTGAGGAAATGTTGAGCACAGACATGCAATTTGTTTTGCTTGGGAGCGGCTCACTGGCATACGAGCGTGGCTATAAAAAGCTTGCCCGGCGGTTTCCATCCAAGGTTGTTGTGCGGGTCAGTTATGATGAAGGCCTGGCGCATCGCATTGAGGCCGCGTGTGACTTTTACATGATGCCGTCGAAATTTGAACCAAGCGGCTTGAATCAAATGTACAGCCTTCGTTATGGCGCGATTCCAATTGTGCGCACGACCGGCGGCCTTGACGACAGCGTGGTTGACTTTACGGAAGACGCGAAACATGCCGATGGAATTAAATTCCGGGAGTATTCAGCCCGTGCTCTCGCAAAGGCGATCCGCAAGGCATTGGCGCTTTACCAACAACCCGATTTGTTCCGGCGCTACCGGTTGAACGCCATGAAGGCCGATTTTTCGTGGGAACAGGCCGTAAACGAATATTTGAGCGTCTACCAGACGGCTATAAAACTCTAGGAAGGATTTGCCGTTTTCCCTGAAGAGGCAGTGACTTCCAGGTGAGGCTCGTCTCGTTGGATGAGATTGACGAACCGCTGGGCGCGTTGGGTCACACAAGGAGTCGGATGATTCACTTTTGCGGGCGCGTTCCAAAGGATATAAAACTCAAAGTCAGTTGCCGCCCGTTTATGGGTTTGTTCGAAGTTGTTCAAACGGGCACGCATGACGTTTTTGGCGGCAATAAGAGCCGTCTTTGGATCACGCGAGTTTCCACCCGGCCAAAGCTCGCCCCGAATTTGATAACGTGATATTTCCCCGCAGGAACCTATCACATTGTCGTTGTCACCGGTTTCAAGCATCGAGAGGGCCGTCCAGCGATTCATCGCAGAAGCGCTATAAACCGATCCCAACGCAGCCAGCGTACACATGGCTAATTTGAATTTAATCATAATGGGCAAACCTGAATACTAAACGCTAAGAGGCCTTGTTCGTCAACTAATGTTATGGTATAGATTGAATATAACAAACATTGTGTAACATAAATTCAACTATCCGTGAATTAGCGAATCCTACGCTTTAACGGGCAATTATGTCGTTTTCTCTGTGTTATTGAAGAATTTGGCGATTTTCCTCACATACCGGCGTGGCACGATCCTAATCAGAAAAATGAGGAAGTGGTTGCTCAAACCGGGGATGGCCAAGACCCTGCCCTTGCGGAAAGCCTGATGGCCGTATTGCGCGACCGTTTCCGAGGACATTTTGGGTATCTTTTTTAACCGCCGCTCCCTTAGAAAATTCGCGACATTGCCGAAATTGGTCGTAGTCGGACCCGGACACAATGCTGTGATGGTTACCTTTGTGCCGGCGAGTTCTTCGGCAAGTGCCTCCGTAAAAGAAAGCACATAGGCCTTTGTCGCGTGATAAATCGCCATGCCGGGGCCGGGCTCAAACCCTGCGACTGAACCGACGTTAAGTATTCCGCCGCGTTGACGCTGGATCATGCCGGGGAGAAATAATCCGGTAAGTTCCGTCAATGCGGTGATATTTACCTGGAGCATTTCGAGTTGCCGTTGAAGCGGCAGATCGGCAAAGGCGCCCAGCGCGCCAAATCCGGCGTTGTTGACCACCACGTCCACTGCAAGTCCCCTGCCCTGCAATTCCTTGAACACGCGCACCGGAGTTTCGGGACGGGAAAGATCGGCGGTCAGAACGAGTGTCTCGATTTTATGCGCCTGACGCAATTCGCCGGCCAGGGTTTCCAGCGCGTTGGTGTTGCGGGCGAGCAGGATCAAGCGGCAGCCATCCGCCGCAAAGCAGCGCGCCAGCTCCAGGCCGATTCCCGATGAAGCACCGGTAACTAAAACCGTTTCGCGAGTTGCGGCACTCATTGTCCGTTACGCCAGCTTATTGGTTTCCCCAGCCAAACCGTTTTGTGATGGGCCAATAAACAAAGAAGGATTTGCCGACGACTTTGTCTTTGGGAAAATCGCCCCAATAACGTGAGTCGGAGCTGTTGAAAGTATTGTCGCCCATGACAAATAAATGGTTTGTTTCCACCAAAAAATTATTCCCGGGAGCCAGTCCCCACAACATAGCATGACCGAAGTAATGGTTTTCCTGATATTTCAATTTCTTTTCACCCGGACGAACATTGGCAAACCCATACAAATTTTCGAAATGCAGAGTTGAAGCTGACAACGATTGCCCATCCACAATCAGGTGTCCCACAGGAACCACGCCGAATCCTTGGGTATTCTCGACCTCATAATCTTGTTTGAGAGATAATGTTTCGCCTCCAAGCCCCACCAGCCGTTTGATGTAAAACGTGCCCTGCTGATCCGGTGGCAAACGATCAATCCCGCTGGTTTCAAAGACAATAATCTCGCCGCGTTTCGGCCGGCGGAAGTTGTAAGTGAACCGGTCCACGAACAAATGGTCGCCGGCGCTGACGCGAAGGTTCACAACATCGTCGCCTTTGTGATATAAATGTCCCGCGGTCAAACCCGCCCGATAGGCCAGCGGATCTCCCTTAAACGGGGCTTCGCCAAAGTCAGGTGGAAACCAGATTGTGTGCGGGACGTCGTTTATCCAAAGTGTCTGTTTGATGTTGAAAATCAAAAACCGCTCCACCGGCTCCAGCCGGTCTATCACACCGTCCGTTTGGGCGACGACATGAACATACGAAACACCTTCAAACCATTCTTTGACCCGTTCCAAGCCGGTTGGCTTTTTAAAATGCGAATCGCTGAGCAAATTTTGAGACGTGACGCCGTATAACGTCGGTTGCATCGAGCCGGTGGGGATTTTGAACGGTTGGAAGGGGAAAAATGTGCGCAGGCTCATTGCCACGGCAATGGCCACGAGCAATACCTCGACGTTTTCGCGCCACATGGCGTGCGGATACGACTTGAGCCATTTGTTGGCGGCAAACTCAAGCTCCTCCATCTTGATCCGGATTATGCCCCTGTTCGCACCTTCACGGATTGCTGTTTCCATCTCGTTCATCGCGAGTATTACTGCGGCAATGGCCTGCGGTGAAAGCAAATCGCGCTGCGCGGCCATCCAGTGGCGGACGAATTTGCGCATCGCGCAGGCCTCACGAACGGTTGGAGAAATGAGCCAGCGTAAAATCATAAAGTGTGTCGAAGGCCGATGGTCGAGAGACGAGAGCAGGAAATCAAGTCCGAACGCGAGCTGCCATCAAGCCCTCG
>Ga0182011_10002314_pt1 | contig 16128 bp, 13 predicted proteins | sample 711E1DmetaG_FD_120481 | JGI IMG/M metagenome (GOLD analysis project Ga0182011, IMG submission 120481) | Permafrost microbial communities from Stordalen Mire, Sweden - 711E1D metaG | ecosystem: Environmental > Terrestrial > Soil > Wetlands > Permafrost | place: Sweden: Stordalen | collected... | reverse complement strand
TTGAACGTACCGCCCAACTCTGGGATTGGGAAGAAGATGTGGAGCTGATTGGCGTGGCGCGAGTTGTAACCCTTCCTGCAAACTGAAAGCTGTCACTTCGATTATGCCAGCGTAACGCGGGCTCGCTTCTCAAAGGCCTCGCGTTCCCATCGGCTGGACAAGGCATGTGATCAATGGGCAGCCCGCACTGGCCCTCCTGTTCGGCGGCGTCCACGCCACAGATATTTAAGGCAACGCTCGCCTTCCAGCCCGCCGCGGTGGAAGAACCGCAAGGCCGGAGTGCGGGCCTTGCGCTACATTTCTCCAATGGCACGGGACTTTCCCCCGCCGGATGATCCAGTTCGTCGAGGCATAGCCGTATCGAGAGATTGTCGTATGACTGCTACGACAAATGGGCTGGACGCACTTCCTGCGACTCATCCCCATTGATGATCCGATGAAGCGCCGCCACAAGCCAGACATGCGATCCATATACCGCCATGCCGTGCGGAGGGGATTGTGAACCGAAGGGCCGACCGCCGGCAGGTGCGAAACGCCCCGGAGCTACAAGTCAGGTCCGCGATACTCTTGCTAATCGCTCGGTGCATAACTTAATGCACCGGCTGTATAATCTTGTCGCACGCGGCAGTTGCCAAGCCCACGAAACCTGGACGACGCTGTGCGTTGCGTGATTGGAAGCAATTATTCAGGCGGGTATACGCCCAATCGCTTCATTCAGGCCGTTGCGGAGAAGGCACTGCGCCGACTAGTTCATCCAGCTCTGCGTCCCATGCGTGCTCAGTATGGAAGGTATGCGCGGTAGAGCGCTTTGAACGTGCTCGATCATTTCCGCGAAGGAGAGTGCTTGATGATGCTGCCAAAGAATCTCACATTCGTCGCGATGCTTCTGGCGATCAGCTTGGGGGCAGGCCCGGGGCTGCAAGCGGCAACCAAGGAAGGCGTGAAAAGCGGAGGCAGCGCGGTGGTTACGTGGGCGGCTCCGGCGGGAGAGAAGCTTTTCGAGGACTACACGTTGCGCGTCAACGGCCAGGCCGTGGCGGTGTACTCGTGTCGCGTCTCGGCCATGCCGTTCAACCAGGTGTGGCCGGGCTACCAGCGGCCCCTGGATCAGACAGAGTTGGCAGGCTTCGCGTACTGGGGCATGTCCGGCCCAGTCACGGTGGAAGTGGTCTCGAAGCGAACTTTCAAGTCGGTGGCCGTGCGGCCCAGTTCGCGGGGCATCCAGCCGACCATCAAGGGGCAAAGGATCACGTTCCGGCTGTTGCGACCGGGGCAAGTGACGGTGGAATTGGACGGTCCGCATCATGCGCTGCATCTGTTCGCCGATGCCCCGGAGACTGACGTTCCCAACCCTGGCGACCCGAACCTTCTGTATTTCGGCGCGGGCGTTCACAGGCCGGGGAAGATCCAACTGAAGAGTGGCCAGACGGTCTACGTGGCGGGTGGGGCGGTGGTTTACACGGCGATCGAGGGACGTGGGGTGTCCGGCATTCGGATTCTGGGGCGTGGCATCATCGACAGCAGCGAATTCGCGCGCGGCCAGGGTGGCGGTTCCATTCACCTGGAGGACTCCTCGGAGGTGAAGATCGATGGCGTGATCATTCGCGACTCGGACGTGTATGGCCTTAGCGCGTTCGGCTGCCGGAAGTTGGCGATCTCCAATGTCAAGCTGGTGGGGTTCTGGCGTTACAATACTGATGGCATTGACATGTGCAACACCCAAGACGTCACGGTGCGCGATTCCTTCATCCGCTCCTTTGACGACGGCATGGTGCTCAAAGGCGTTAAGGGCCGATCCGGAGGTGCAAGGCCCCTGCCCGGGCAATCTTACGACGGGCTGCCGGTGCGGAACGTTCGGATGAGCGGGCTGGTGGTCTGGTGCGACTGGGGACGGGCGTTGGAGATTGGCGCTGAGACCAGCGCCCCGGAGATGACGGACGTGGTCTTCCGCGACATCGATGTGATCCGGAACACTCACATCGCCATGGATATTCAGCATAGCGACCGGGCGTCAATACACGACATCCGCTATGAAGATGTCCGCGTGGAGGTTGACGACTTCAACCCCTTGCCCGTGATTCAAAATCAACCAGGCGAGAAATACAACCCCCGCTCCGAGGTCCCCGCCGCGGCCTGCGGTGGATGCGCAACTCTCCCCAATCAGGCCGGCTACATCCCCAATTTGTTTGTGATCGTCATTCACCCCACCGCGATCACCCGAGACCGGGAAGCCGGTACGGTCCGCGACGTGATCTTCAAAAACATCTCTGTGACCGGGAAGACGATGCCGCCCTCGGCTTTCACCGGCTTGGACGCCAAGCACGACGTCCGGGGAGTGACGATCGAAAACCTGCGTTTCAACGGCCACCCTGTCACCAGTGTCGCCGATACACACCTCCAGATCGGCAAATACGTGCAGGAGGTGCGTTTCCTCGAGGGCGAGAGCGGGCGGTAGCGCCGGATTATTGAGTTTTCGTGGGAACGATCCTGAGTGCACATGGGCTTAGGGTCCACCCGCAGAGATGAAAATTCATCGCTGTCGTCACCCCCGCGCAAGCGGGGGTCCAGGTCAGTCCACGACGAGCTGGATTCCTCCCGCCATTGCGGGACGGGAGTGACTGGCGGGGGTAACTTTCGACGGAACCAATTGGGAGGACTGAAATGAAGCATGCAATTCACGTGCATAGGACTATCGGGGTGGCGCTCCTGTTCACCGCCCTGCTGCTGTTTGCCACGGTTGCGAGCTGGGCGCAGGAGTTGCGTGCGGGATACGCGAAGGTTGACATCACACCTGCCGGCCCGGTGGACCTCGACGGGTATAACTTGCGCGACGCACCTTCGGACGGAATCCACGGGAGCGACCGATTGTACGCACGCGCCTTGGTTTTCGAAGCTTCCGGCCTCCGCGTGGCCTTTGTTGAGGCTGACGTGATCGAAATCCAGGGGCACAACATTTTTCGCCGAAAAATCTCCGAGGCGACGGGCATCCCGGAGGCAAACATTCTGCTGGGCGATGCTCACAACCATTCCGCTCCGTCGCCCCATGCCGAGGCGAAGATCGATTGGGACCGCCAATTCTCGGATGGGCTCGTGAAAGCTGCCCGAGAAGCCGTGGCCAACCTGCAACCCGTCCGCATTGCCGCGGGCACGGGGCACTCGCGTATTGCCATGAACCGGCGCCAGTTGCGGCCAGCCAATTCAGACTCACTCTTGACCTTCGATGAGAACGCCTCCAGTCAATCCTTTGGCAAGCACAAGACCGATAAGCCGGTTTTGATCCACGACTTCGGCGGCGTGATGCGGCTGGGCGCGAACCCTCTGGGTCCCATCGACGACGCGGTACAAATCGTGCGCGTGGACAGGGCGGCGGGCGGCCCTCTTGCCGTGATGATTCATTACGCCTGCCATGGGACATCACTGGGAGGACGCAACAGCAAGGTCTCCGCCGAGTGGATGGGACGCATGCAACGGTACGTGGAAAAGCAGTATCCGGGTCTGGGCGCGATCTATTTGCAGGGGGCAGCGGGCGATATCAACCCGCGCGTCGTGGGTGGCCTGGATGGGAACGTGAATAATATCGAAACCACTTGGGCGCTCGGCGAAGAGATCGGGCGCGAGGTCGTCCGGGTGTACCGCCAGTTGTCACCTGAGCCTTGGGCCAAACCGCGCGTTCAGATCGAATCGGCCGAAATCCTTCTCCCGCGCCAATATCGCGAGCTGTTTGATGATTTCGCTGCGACCGCGGTGAAGGTTCCGACCACCATCGTCCGCATCGGTGACCTCATGTGGACGACCTTTCCGGGGGAGATGTTCAGCAATATTGGGAAGCAGGTCAAAGCCGCTTCGCCCGCAACCTATGCGCACTTAATGGGCTACACGAATGGCTACGTCGGCTACTTTCCAGAGCAAAAGGCTTACGGCGAAGGTGGGTACGAAGTGGCCGTTACCGACTTTGATCCCGCCTCCGAGCGCATCTATCTGCGGGCCGTCGCCGCACTGATGGAACGTTTTCGATGAGTGTAGTCGCGCCCTTTAGGGCGGCAATGCAGGCGGTTGCGGTAACCACTCAAATTGCCTCCGGCAAGCCCTTTGGAGTCACAAATGGCGACTACCTCACGGATTCTAGTCTTGCTATTTCTCACTTCCGCCCTCATGGGGCAGATGCCGCAGAACCCATCGCCGATGGTGGAACACACGCGAGAGCATCCGCGGCTGACTAAGGAGACACCCCCCGGCCGGCGAGTGGATCTTGGGCTAGGCACGTTGTTCGTCCCCGAGAGGGTCAAGAACACTCAGGGCGTGAGGCTACTGTTGTTTTTCCATGGCGGTGACTGGCTGCCTGGGATTGCAGCCGCGCATCAGCGGAATTTGGCTGTGATTAGCGTCCAGGCTGGGCAGGGTTCGGGTACTTACGCAAAACTATTTGCGGACCCCATGCGATTTCCGAAGTTAATCTCAGAAGCCGAGGACAAAAGTGGCTTGAAATTTGGTGAGACGGACCTGGGTGGTTGGAGCGCAGGCTGCGGCGCGTTGCGGGAGATTCTGAAAGATCCTGCCTCCTACAAACGCGTCAGCCGTGTGCTCTGCATTGATGGGATCCACACCGGTTACGTAAATGACAAGCCGGGTCCACAGGAATCCCAGATCGATACAGATAATCTTCAGATTTGGTTACAGATCGGACGCGACGCCATCGCCGGGAATAAGCGTCTGATCATCACCCACTCGGAAATCTTCCCCGGGACGTTCGCGAGCACCACGGAAACGGCGGATTACCTCCTGCGGGAGTGGGGGCTGAAATCCCATCCGGTTGTCAAGTGGGGGCCGATGAAAACACAGACTCTGAGTGAGGTGAAAAGGGGCCGGCTGCTGGTCATCGGCTTCGCGGGTAACTCGGCGCCCGACCATGTGGATGAACTTCACTCCTTGCCGGAATACCTGAGATAGCTGACTGGCAAATAAAACAAACCCTGTAGTATTCAGTAAATAAGCAACACTCCTGCCTGGACGGTATTAACCCGCTGAAATTTCGGCGGAGCGAAACCATTCTTATACGTCAGCGTGATGCCAAGATGGCCAGTCTGATCCGGCTTAAACGTGGCGGTTAGCACCCCGTAGCCCTTCCAGCCTGTCAGGTGTTCCAGTATTAAGTAGTTATTTTGCAGTTGCACCACGGTGTTTTCCGTGGTCGCCAGGTAACGTTCCGTGCCGGTGCAATCCAAAGAGACTGGCCCTAGCTGAAGCAGACCGTGGATTTGCGGGACCAAGCGGGCTATTGAGTAGGTGGGAAGAGTCTGGGTTGCGGTTCCGGTGGTCGCCTTAACCGTTGTATCTACCAATGCGCCACCCGTCTCTGTGCCCAGATGGAAATCCAGCGCGTATCCTAGAAAGGGCAGGGGTTCTTGATCCGGCGTAAGGCTAGGGTTGTTCTTGAGGTCTTTGACAAACCGTTGAAGGCTCCGGGTACTCTGCGGGCTGTAGAGGTGGGCGAAGTTAAATCGAAAATCCGTGGTTGCCAGAACATTATCTCGGTCAAACTCCCTATCGGTTTCGTACGTAACGCCAGGAGTGAAGAGAATCTCTTGGAGAACTGAAGATGGTCTCATAAAAACGCGGGCCGCGGAGACTCCCATATCGATCGTATCTGTGTAGGTGATTCCGGAAATTGTGTTGTGGCCGATGTCCGCGGTAACCAAAGGGGAAAATTGAAAGCCTTTTTCCAGCGGCCCAACCCGCGGCGCAACCTTGACATCAGCGGCCCACGCCGGCTTTGACCCCACACCGCCGGCATAGTTCAAATTCAGGTACCATTGCGCAGCATCCTTCGTAGATGGCGCTTTCTGGCTCTTGAACTTCGATTTGGGATCCGTTTTGAGCGGGTGGTCGAAAACATCCTTCAGCCCCTCGAGGCCCGTCGGGAGCTCGAGGGTGGGAAAGTCCCCATGCAAGGGGTTCGCCAAGACGACCGTAACCTGGCCCACATGCGCCAATCCGTTGACACCCGTAAGTTGGTCCGCGGTGGCGGGCGTCAAGGCGTTGCTGGAAGCGATCTCACGGGCCACAAGATTCACCACATCAAGAGTTACATCGTTTAGATAATGACACCCAGCCGTTAGTTCTTTTGGGCGATCTGAAGTGGCCGGGAGGACTTCCTTAGCTTGGCTTTCAGCGCCCCTTCTTCGTGAAGCATCCTCGTACAGAAGCTTGCAACCTTCCGTCCTCTCCCCCGGAGTCTTTGATAGGAACGCCAAATTGGAAATCACTTCGTATTGTCGGCTCTGACTGTCGACGATAGAAGGGGCCACAGTGGCTGTCTCACTTGTGCTGAAGGAAAAGCTGGCTTGGTTTTTGCCCGTCGCTGGATCGAGGAAAGACACTCTTTTAAGACTGACGCTATAGTTTGCATTCGGCTTCAACTTAGCTTCCCCTGGTATCGGCACCAAAATCCACCAGTGCTCTACAGTAGCAGTCGAGCCGGTGTTCGCACGCTGGCCGCCAGCTTCCACAACAGTACCGTTGGTTACCCCAAGCGATGACGCTGATATGTCTTCGATGCACTGAATTCCCAAGAGTTGCGGTGTAATGACCCGGTAACCCTCGGTTGAACAGGTGACTTCGGGCTGATCCGCAGACTGAGCCACGATCCGACGGCCCATGCAGAAGAGCAAGAGGATGCCTTGCAACACGAGTATTCCGAGCTTCGGAATCTTTCGGAAGACCATTCGGCTCACCACCTTTGCAGAGTTCATGCCGCGTGCGCGGCTCCCAGTCATTTCGCATGCTCGCTTCAAACCGCTACGGCATTTGAGCAACCGCGTCCTTCAAGTCACGTACTTTCTTGATACTTCCTGGATCCACGTCTGTCGTCTCCAGGATCACATGTTTTGAGGGCGGATTCTTAAACTCCTCTTTCAGGCGATTTATGAGGTCCTGCACGGCATCCTTTTGGAACGGAGCGGCGTTGCCAGAGTTGGCCCAGATGACCTTAAGATAGTCTGTGTCCTTGGGTAGCGCCGGAAGGCCCGCCCATTTTTGAACAACCACTGCTACTCGCTCATCGCTACTCATCACAGCCTCCACTCGCTTTAAAGCAAGACATCGATTTTCAGTACTCTTTAGAAGCGGCCGCGAAAATCAATCTGAATCGCTCTTCCTTAGCGGTGACCTCGACTACTTTCCTTTTTGAATCCGTTTCGATAGTGACGGTTACTCTGGCCGGCACGGTTCGCGGCCGGCGCAGACGCTTGCGGATGTACGGTTCCTTTCTCTATTTCTGCCCCCGCGCAGGCCAAACGCCCGGGCCGGAACATTAGTCTGTCGCGCAAGTAACCGTCGCCTTGCCCTCGTGAATTAGGCGCAGGGCTTCTCAATTCGTTGCTCAAATCAGTTGTAATGGCGAATAATTCGTACCTGAACCCCCTTATTAGATACCCACATCGTTGCGCTTGTCAAAACTTGCTTTTAGTTAATATCTTACTTTCGGACGTACGTCGCTAGTAGACAAACCGGAAACAGTGTGTCTGGCTGTGGGTGAATTTCAACGACCGGAACTGCGGCGGACACAGCCCGTCAGAATTCGATGTTATGATTACCCGATACCACCTCTTAAAACCGGCAGCCTTGGCTGGGGCGTTGTCGCGTACAGAAAGGGGGAATGGCGATGATCATCGGCGCGCATTCGATCATTTACAGCAAGAGTCCGGAGCTCGACCGCGATTTCCTGCGTGACGTGCTCAAGCTGCCCAATATCGATCTCGGCGGCGGATGGCTGATCTTCGCATTGCCGCCGGCGGAAGTTGCGCTGCATCCGTCCAGCAAGAATGACGTGCACGAGTTCTACTTGATGTGTGACGACGTGGAAGCACTCATCGGGGAGATGAAGAAACGCAGCATTCCTTGCGGCCCGGTGCAGGACCAGATCTGGGGGTTGCTCACGCACGTTACGCTGCCGGGCGGCGGGAAGCTCGGCATCTATCAGCCGCGACACGCGCGACCGAAGGCGATGGGCGCGAGGCGCAGGCCGAAGAAGCTTGTAAAACGGGCGACTAAGAAGCTTCGACTTGACACTACCCCGCGAGGGATTAACAATGACAACGCATTTGAGGAGTGAACTCATGGATACCAAAGCAAAAGAATACCTCGATCGACTGCGTGACGTTCTCACGTTTATCGAAACCAAGCAGGCCGAGTCCATCTCGACCGCCGCCAAGAAGCTCGCCGATGTGGTTGGGCGGGGTGGGATCATCTACATGTTCGGCTCGGGTCATTCCCACTGCGCGGCGGAGGACGTGGTCTCTCGCGCGGGCGGACTGGCGGCTATGGATCTGATTAATGAGCCGACGTTGGCGGGCGAATTCGGCATGTTCAAAGCGGGTTACATGGAGCGACTGGCTGGGGTGGGGGAAACCACCATGCGCTTCAGCGGCATCAGCGAGCAAGATGCGCTGGTAGTGGTCTCCAATTCCGGATTGAACAATGTCCCGGTCGAGGTGGCGCTGTACGGCCGTGAGCTGGGCATTCCGGTCGTCGCCATCACCTCGGTATCGTATTCGAGCAGTCATCGGACACGGCATTCGGGCGGGAAGAAGCTCATGGAGGTGGCCGACATCGTTATCGACACGGGTGTGCCGTTCCCCGATGCAACGATCAAGATGGAAGGGGTTGAACAACCTATGGGGGGGCTTTCGACTGCCGTCTCGATCGTCGTGGGTCACGTATTGTGCCTTTCTATTGCCTCCTTGCTCCTCCAGCAAGGTGTGCAGCCCGACGTGTTTTTCAGCGGGAACCTGGATAGTGCGGAAGAACACAATCTGGAACTCTGGAAGAAGTACCGCGGACGGGTTCGCGTTCTCTGAAAGCACAGGGTGGCAATGAGAAAAACGCCCTATCGGCTGGCGGTGGACGTCGGCGCCTCATCCATGAAGGTGGCGCTCTGGGACGGCCACCGACTGTGGCGGGTGGACCGGACAGATTTCGGCAGCACCACCGCCGACGGAGATTGGATCGCGCGGCGCCTAGGCGCGAAGCTCCGGTCCTGGGGAGATCCGCCCATTGGTTCGGCCGTCGTGGGCGTGCCGGCGCTTGTCGACCCGGAGCACCGAACAGTTCTCACGTCAGTCAACCTCGGTTGGCGCAACTATCCGCTCGCCTCGGTGCTGAGCAAAGCGCTCCGTATCCCCGTGCGCCTGGAAACCGACATCTTCCTAGCCGCACGAGCGGAAGCCGAGGTCGGCGCGGGCCGGAATTCCGCCGACTTCGTTTACATCAATCTCGGCACCGGCATCAGCAACGTGCGGATGCTGCGCAAGGAACCGCAGCCCGGCGCGCACGGATTGGCAGCAAACCTGGGTCATGCACCGCTGTTCAGTGGCCGCGACCGCCGCGCGCACCAGTCTTGCGGGTGCGGCCGTCCCTACTGCGTGGAATCAGTCATCGGCGGACGCGTGGTGGCGGCGGCCTTACGCGCCTTCCGCGGGCGCGAGCGCCAGCGTTTCTGGCGCGAGTACGGCGCGAACCTGGGGATTGCCCTCTCTTGCGTGGCGAGCCTGCTGGACCCGGAGCGATTCGTCCTGAACGGAGGGGTGTGCGCCGCGCGCCCCCTCTTTGAACCCAGCATGAGCGCCGCCTTCCAGCGGCACACCATACATCCGGGCGCATTGCCGAAGATCTACTTTTCGCGCCTGGGCGATAGGGCGGGCCTGATTGGCGCAGGGTTGGCCGCCCAACAAATGGGAGATGAATAAAAATTGTCTGTACACATATCCGCACTCTTCCTCATTGTTTTGGCCGGACTGATGATGGGCGGTTTTGTCCTCCCTATGAAGGCAATGCCGCAGTGGGATTTCGAGAACACTTGGTTGTTATTTTGTTCTCTGGGCCTGGTCGTTCTTCCCTCGCTAGTGGCTGTTCTCACAGTGCCTCACCTCGGTCAGGTCTTACTGACCTCACCGACGCGCAGCCTGGTCCTGGTGGTGTTGTGTGGCCTGGGTTATGGCTGCGGCTCGGTTCTCTTTGGATTGGGGGTGAGAGAACTCGGGATGGGGTTGGCCTATAGCATTGTCGCCGGAATCTCGAGCTCGTTCGGTTCAATCATTCCCTGGTTGAGCACCCATGGTCAGCCTGTGAGTTATAGCCTTCTGCTTTGGTTTGGCGTCCTTGTCATGCTGAGCGGAGTTGTTGTCTGTTGCAGGGCGGGCCGGGAACGGGCCAAGAGTCTCGACACCACCACCAGGGAAGTCGGGAATCAGCGCAAACTCTATATCGGCCTTGCGATTTCTGTTTCCAGCGGAATACTCGTCTGCTTGCAGAATCTCGGCCTTGCATACGGTTCGGAAATCTCCCGTCGAGCCGAGGCCCTCGGCGCCAGCGTAAAGGACGCTCCGAATCTACTGTGGTTCATTATCATGAACTGTGGGTTTGTGGCTACGGTGCTTTATTATGGGCGCCTCATACGGAGAAAGCATAGCTGGGTAAAATATCGAACCAAGACTTTCCAGTATTTTTGCTTGGTCTTGGTGATGGCCCTGCTGTGGGAAGGATGTTTGGTGGCGTATGGGGCGGGCGCAAACGAGCTAGGCCACCTCGGACCCTCTGTCGGCTGGCCGATCCTGATGTCCATTAGTATTGCGACCTCCAACATCCTGGGCGCCGCCACCGGAGAATGGCGGGGGTGCGGACGAAAGGCTGCCGGCACGATGATCTTGGGCATTGGGGTACTCCTCTTAGCAGTGCTCATCCTTGGCTGGGCCAGCACCAAGGTATAACGATCGGTCCTCGCAACAACAGCAAATAGGAAAACCATGGAGAGACAAACATGGTGACACAGAGTCTTCGTGAACACGCCGATAGGATCGCGCTTGCGGTCAAGCGGCTCACTGCGGCGTATAAGCGGCAGCCGGGCGAGGAGGTCCCGGTGGTCGAGTCAATTGTCTCGGCGTCCCCCCACACTTACACTGAAAGGGTCCACGATCTCGACAAGATGCTTGAGCACGCTGTGGACTTCGCCGCCAAGATGGCGGCTCTCGATAACGATTGGCCTCCCTTCATCGACACCATGTGCACCGTAGTGATGGTGCCGGAAGCCTTCGGTTGTGAAGTGGTCTACCCGGAAACGGAGGACATGCCTTGGGCAAAGCACGCCGTATATGATATCTCCAAGGTGTGGGATCTGAAGCCGAAGAAGCCGAGTGATGTGTTCAGCATTCGCAGAAACGCCGAATGGATCGATTATGCCCAGCGCCGCATGGGCACTGACTTGCCGATCTGGACGCTCGACATACAAAGCCCGTTCAGCGTCGCGGCGCAGATCGTGGAACCAACCGAGCTTATGACGGCCTGCATCACGGACCCGAAAGCCGTGCATCACGTTTGCCGCATGGTGACCGACTACTGGATCGAAATGATGCAGGAGCATCTTCGCCAGATGGAACATCCGGGTTTTCCCGGCCGCATCTTCCCCTGCATTTCGCAGAACATCGGGATCGTCATTGCCGACGATACGCCGCTCATCATGCTCAGCCCTGAGATGTACCGCGAGTTCGCTCTACCCTACAACTGTGAGATCGGTGAGGCGTTCGGCGGGGTCCACCTCCACTCGTGTGGCGACTTCAGCCATAACATCGACAGCCTGCTGCACATAACCAATCTCCGATCCATCAATTTTCATCCCGGCCCCGGCGAGTTCCCTCTGCCCAAAACGTCTACGGAGGATGCGGCGTTCAACCGGGTCAGGACACGGCTGACCTACTATGTGGACTGCTATGGAGGCGTAGCGCGGGGAGACCTCTACAAGAATCGTCACCGGGATTTTTACGCGGAGTACGTGTTGCCCCGGCTGGCCCAAGGCGACATGACCGGCTGCATTCTCCAAAGCTGCTGCAGTGCCCGGCTGGAGCTTGCTGACCTGGATGAGGCGATCCGCTGGACTCGGAGCCAGTTAGTGAAGGGTTAGTCGTCCTTCGTTGCCACCACCGTGACTGCCAGCCCTTTTGCCTGGTAATCAGCAGGAGGCTCTCACCATGAAGCGTCCATCCCTTGCATTACTGAAGGTGTGTGCCGGCCTTGTTCTTGCCGGCGGGTTGGCGTATGAGGCGGGCCAACGGAGCGCCAGCGCGTTTTCCTTCCCCAACTCCCGCGACCCTGTGCTCTAGCCTTTCTCAGCCGACTCACCGTGGAACATGCCGCTTGCCACCACCGCCACGTATTCCGGCCCCAACGACCCCTGCACAGTTGATCTGACGGCCCCCTCCGTCTTTACCGGCATCAGCGCTCTTTACTGGAGCCAGCCGATTTACGTGGCCAAGCCTGAAGATCCTTGGACGGAAATGGTCCTCGATCCCACAAACGGCATCCCTCCCTTCGGTCTTGATCCTTCCATTCACCACAACAACCCCGTGGCGGGAATGCGAGTCCCGATTGAAGCCACGCCAGCCTTGCCCACTTACCAAGCGGAACCGCTGACGGATGCCCATCTCAACATCATCGACGAAACCCACCGCTACATCGTGGAGATGTGGCGCGCCAAGAGAATTGCACCTCATAGGATCGCCGCCTTCACGATGGTCAAGAATGATCTACGCGGGCCTGGCGTCGGCACGGGCGGCTCGCGCGCCTTCGGAGGAAGCGCCATCGGGGGGTTGATTCGAAAAGGCGAACTTGCCACCGGGATTCATCATGCCCTCTCGTTCTGCATTCCCCGCTCGAAGCAGAAGTGTTGCGCACCCGTTTGGCCTGCCACCACCGTGGACGGAAAAGCTCAGGGCACTTACCTGGGACACATTCCTCTCGGGCAACTGGTAGCCCTTCCGCCCGTGGTGGATCTGAAATCGCTCGACCTCAGCCCTCAGGGCTACGCCATTGCCAGGGCCCTTCAGGACTACGGCGCCTACGATGTTGACTCGGGAGGCGCTTTCGCCATTTACGTGGAACCCACAGCCGCGACCGACCTGGGAAAGGCCGAGGAGGATTTGCGTAGAATCCGGCCGTTGCTCCGCTGCGTGACCAACAACCGCCCCGATTTTGCGGGCGGCGGTGGCCCCAATGCTTTGAGGCGGGCGCCCAAGGCTCCCCCTTTCACCGAATAGCGGTAGCGCCTCAGAGTCTCGTTTCTCAGAGACTCTGAGGCATCAGGGCCTAAAGGCCCATTCAACTTCCCGGCCTGAGGCGGCGGGGCTAAACAGGCTACGGAAGAACGCTTTGAAACTGTCATTCTGAGCGAAGCTTTGGAGTGCAGTCCGCCGCGGCGGACTGCCGCTTTGGCTTGAGCCAGCTTGCTGGCGGGCAATGATGCTCTCGGTTCCAAAGCGGGCTGTCGTGGCGCTCAGCGCCTGCCCTGACGAGTTTTTCCGCAGCCTGTAAAGCCCGCCCTTCCCCGGCTGCGGGACCGAACCCTGGATGCTGCGCTCACCTAGGGACACTATGTCTCTTGACAACAAGAAGAGAGTAGGCTATATTACTAGCTTGCGTCAGGCAGGCGCTTATGGCCTCAAGGCAACACCCTCAGCAGGATTCAGGAGCCAGGATTCAGGAACAACTCTGGGAACGTGCTAGCCGGCAGGCAAAGCACCGGGAGGTCTCTGCTTTTGCTCAGACAAAAGGTCGCGTCTTGTGCCAAAGAGAGAAAAAGGATTTTTCAAAAGTGGGAGAACGACGCGGGAATGTCTATGAAAACAAAGGACCGGCTCTCCGCAGCCCGTGATGAAGCGGGAATGTTCAAGAAAACAAAAGTAGTTACGCCTTGAAAGCGGGAATGTTGTTGAAACTAAATGTAGTTGGTAGGCGGGGGAATTCTGAATTCTGAATTGCCTTCTGCCTTCCCCACAACGCGCTCTGTCTTTGAAGAGCCGCTCGAACAATCGCGGCATGCCCGAGAAGATCTCAGGCTGCGACGCTTGCTAAGAGCTGCAAACCCGAAGAACAGTATCAGGGTTCTGGGAAAAACCACAAGCGCACCCCCTGAATCCCGAATCCTGACTCCTGAATCCTGCTCTTGCCGCGCTCTTTCTGCGTCCTCTATAATGAGAGCTCGGGCTCACGTGGTTCCACCCTTGAAGCGATCAGCGCAGGGTTGCCGGCGAACTCTGCGGTTTTTTTATTAGGGGAGGGGTTTTCCGCGCTGCCGGCCCGGCGGGTTCGCCCACGCCGCAAGAGACATGTGATGCTGCGTCCTTTCCGCCCACTCCGGCCTTATCTGGCTCGCTACAAAGCTCGTTTTGTGGCGGGCTTTCTCTGTTTGCTGGTTTCCCAATTGGCGGGTGTTACGGTTCCGCTCATCATCAGATCAGGCATTGATAACTTGATGCCTGGGGGCACGGCCCGAAAACTGCTGGGCGTGGGGGAGCTGCTCCTGGCGGTGGGCGTGTGTAAAGGCGTGCTGCAATTCTGGATGCGCTGGATTCTCATCGGGATATCCAGGGATGTCGAATACGACTTGCGCAATGATCTTTTCGCGCACCTGATGCGCCTCTCCCCGCGTTATTATACGGAGAACCGCACCGGCGACCTGATGTCGAAGCTCACCAACGACCTGAATGCGGTGCGCAACATGGTGGGGCCGGGCATCATGTATTCGGCGAACACGGTAGTGTTGGGCGTGGCCACCGTTGCTCTGATGGTCCATCTTGACTGGCGTCTCACCCTCTATTCCCTGATTCCGATGCCGCTGGTTTCCTTTGGGGTCAAGTTCTGTGGCCAGCAGATTCACGAACGCTTCGAGAAGATCCAGGCGCTCTATTCGGACCTCACGGAGCGGGTGCGCGAGAACCTTGCGGGGGTGCGCGTGGTCCGTGCCTTCTGCCAGGAAGAAGCGGAAATGGCGAATTTCGACGCGCTGAACCTGGACTTCGTGGCAAAAAATAAGGGGTTGATCTGGATTACCAGTTTCCTCTGGCCCGGCCTGGGGCTACTCTTTGCCGTTGCTTTCCTGCTGGTGATGGTGGTGGGCGGCCATCACGTGCTCGAGGGCAGGATCACGGTGGGGACTTTTGCGGCTTTCAATATCTTCCTCACTTACCTGTTCTGGCCCATGGTGGCGCTGGGTTGGGTAACGAACCTGGTGCAGCGCGGCTTGGCCTCACTGGGGCGCCTGATGACTATCTTCGAGTCCAAGCCGGATATTAACGATGCCGCAGTCCCCGCGCGCCCGCTCACCTCGCTGCGGGGCGAAATCGAATTTCGAAACCTCACCTTCAGTTATAACGGCGCGCCGGTATTAAAGAACCTGAACCTGCGCATACGCGCCGGGAAGACCGTGGCCATTGTGGGGGCGACGGGTTCAGGCAAGTCCACGCTGGTGGGGTTGATTCCGCGGCTTTACGACGTCCCGGAGGGTTCGCTGCTCATTGATGGAGTCCCGATCCGGCAGATTCCACTCAACACCCTGCGCGAGCACATTGGATTTGTGCCGCAGGAGACTTTCCTGTTCAGCGAGACCGTCGGGGAGAACATCAAGTTCGGGGCGCCGGAGGCGTTGGACGCAGAGGTGGAGCACGCGGCTGAGATCTCGAACATCCTGCCGGAAATTAAGGGTTTCCCCAAGGGCTTTGCTACCATGGTGGGCGAGCGGGGGCTTACACTTTCCGGGGGGCAGAAACAACGCACGGCGATTTCGCGGGCGGTCATCCGCGAGCCGCGCATCCTCATCCTCGATGACGCGCTCTCCAGTGTCGATACTTACACCGAGGAGAAAATCCTGCGGCAGCTCACCGGCATAATGGCTGGGCGAACCACCATCCTTATCTCACACCGGGTTTCGACCATCCAGAACGCGGATGAGATCGTGGTGCTGCACGAGAGTGAGTTGGTGGAGCGCGGCACTCACGCTGAGCTGCTAGCCCTCGACGGCCACTACACGGCCCTTTATAACAAGCAGTTGATTGAGGAGGAATTGGAGAGGGAAACGTGATCACAAGGAGTCAGGAGTCAGAAGTCAGGAGTCAGAATGACCAGCGAAGAACTCCTGCAAAGACTTTCCGCGACCTGGTAGTCTGGCGGAAGGCTCACAAATTTGTCTTAATGAAGTTCGCAAAATATAGTGACACCTCAGGGGTAGCGCCGGCATCTTGCCGGCATCGCAGAATGCCGCCTGGACGGCGGCGCTACGACGAAGGTTTGTCACCGTATTTTGCGAAC
>Ga0182011_10002307_pt1 | contig 16162 bp, 15 predicted proteins | sample 711E1DmetaG_FD_120481 | JGI IMG/M metagenome (GOLD analysis project Ga0182011, IMG submission 120481) | Permafrost microbial communities from Stordalen Mire, Sweden - 711E1D metaG | ecosystem: Environmental > Terrestrial > Soil > Wetlands > Permafrost | place: Sweden: Stordalen | collected... | reverse complement strand
GTCGGCGGCAACACCGCGGTCGGCGGAACTACCACGGTCGGCGGAACTACCACGGTCGGCGGCAACACCACGGTCGGTGGCAACACGGCAGCAGGGGGAACCACGACCGCTGGTGGAACCACCGCATCAGGGGGCAGTGGCGGTACGGGCGGCACGCGCGCGCCCGATGGCGGCGTGGATGTGGCCCTGCAGACATACATGCTCTCCATCTCCGTGACCGGAAGCGGCTCGGTGGCATCCACCAACGTGAGCGGGATCTCCTGCGGCTCGGCTTGCTCCGAGGTCTTCGACTCCGGGACGCAAGTCACGCTTGAGGCGACCGCGAACTCGGGATCCACATTCAGCAGCTGGACAGGCGGCGGCTGCGGCACTGCCGCCACGTGCACCGTCACAGTCTCCGCAGCGATGTCGGTGACCGCGACCTTCGCCCTCAACCAGTACGCGCTGACCGTGAGCACGAACGGGGGCAATGGAAGTGGGTCGGTGACATCCACCAACGTGAGCGGGATCTCCTGCGGCACGGCTTGCTCCAAGGTCTTCAACTCCGAGACGCAAGTCACGATTCAGGCGACCGCGAGCGCGGGATCGACGTTCAGCGGTTGGACAGGAGGCGGCTGCAGCGGCAATGCGACCACGTGCACTTTCATGGTCTCCGCAGCGACGACGGTGACCGCAAGCTTCGCTCTCAACCAGTACACGCTGACCGTCAATCCCGCCGGGACCGGCGTCGGGGTGGTGTCCTCCTTCCCGGCGGGGATCTCGTGCGGCGGGATCTGCTCCCATAGCCTCAACTACGGACCTGTCACCCTTTCGGCGAGCCCAAGCCAGGGTTCGGACTTTGATGGCTGGTCAGGCGGCGTATGCACCGGCAACAGCTCCTGCGCGTTCACGCTTTCCGCAGATACTACGGTGACTGCGACGTTCACCTCCGCCTGCAACTACTACGTGAGCAACACAGGCAGCGACGGTAACCCAGGGACCTTCGCCCAGCCCTTCAAGACCATCACTCATGCCATGGCCGTGGCTTCGTCCGGCAAGACCGTCCGTGTAATGCCGGGCACCTACAACACGACCACGGGCGAGGTCTTCCCGATCGCCATCAAGTCAGGGGTGCAACTCTTTGGTGATGTGCCGAACAAGGGCGATGGCCTGACCCCAACCCTGGTCAGCGGCGTCGGTCCCGTGGACTCCTCGGATTCCGCGACCTTCACTTCAACTGGCACCGGCGGGCTCAGCGGCTTCAAACTATCCGGCCCAAGAATCGCAGCGCCCATAGCCTACCTGGTCTGGGCGAGCGATTCCGACATCTCGCTCGACAGCAACACCTTCAGCGACGCCTGGGTCGGGATTTTCACTGATGGCGCCACCTGCCCCACCATCCAGCGCAACGTCTTCAATACCAATCAGAGCTACTACGGTATTACATCCTACTGTGGGGGCTACGCAAAAATCCTTAACAATGTCTTCAATACGCCCGCGATCGCGCTGCGGTGCGACGGAAATCCGCTGATAGACGGCAACACGATCCAAGGGAGCGGCCAGGGAGGCATCGAGGCATTGGCCTCGCCGACGATTTCCAACAACACCTTCATCAATTCAAGGGGCTACTACGACGTCGGCTACGGGGCGATCAATGTTCTCGGTCCCGGCGTTCCGTCCGCCACGGCCATAATTCGTAGCAACCACTTTGAGTCAATTGGCACCGCCAAGGCTATCAACATCAGCGAGAAGGCTTGGCCTGACATCGGCGGCGCCACCTCCTTTGGTGACCCTGGACTCAACTACTTCGCCAACTCATACATCGAGATCGATTCCGGGTGGATCAATGAGGGCAGGTCCATCTACGCGTTCGGAAACTACTGGAACTCGGGTCCCACGTGCGGCGTCAACATCAGAAGCGACACAGGCGAGATCCTTTGGGACGGCGGCAACCACTGCCCGTAGCAAGGCAACCGGACTGCTCGTGCGGCGGGCTCGCCGCTGAACGGGTGCGCCCAGCATGAACGTCGTCTTAGGGGTGCAAGTCCCCCCGAAAGGACCAAACGAGGCGAACTGCAACTGCGAAAGGGCAACCAATCGTGGGACGGAAGCAGGGAGCGAAACCGCGGGCCGATGACTCGGCATTCTTCGAGATCTTAGAAGTCGAGTCTCCGAAGATGACCTACGGATAACCGGCCGGCGAAGCTGCCTGGTGGGCGGTGTGGAACTTGGCGAGGGATCTGGCCAATAGGATTTCGGCCGGGCTAGACTCGGCGGCATGAGCAAATCGAAGACCTCAGTTGAACCCGTGCGCTGTGGTTGGGCCAGCGCCGAACCGATCTACGTACGCTACCACGACGAAGAATGGGGCGTACCCGCCTACGACGATCGCGTGCTTTTCGAATTCTTGGTGCTCGAAGGCGCGCAGGCAGGTCTGTCGTGGCTCACGATTTTGAAGAAGCGGGAGGCGTACCGCAAAGCCTTCGACGATTTCGATGTATGCAAGGTCGCTCGCTACGGTGCCGCCAAGGTCGCCGCACTCATGGCGGACGCGGGCATCGTTCGCAATCGCCTGAAGATCGAGTCCGCCGTCAAGAACGCGCGCGCCTTCCTAGAGGTGCAAGACGAATTCGGCAGCTTCTCTGACTACCAGTGGCGCTTCGTAGACGGCAAGCCACTGCAAACGTCGGTCAAGACTCTGCATGACATCCCGGCGCGCACGGAGATCTCCGATGCTTTCAGCAAGGATCTCAAGAAGCGTGGTTTCAATTTTGTAGGCTCGACCATCGTTTACGCCCACATGCAGGCCGTGGGCATGGTCAACGACCACGTCGAAGTATGTTTTCGACGCGCTTCCGTCGCGAAGCTTGCAAAGCGCCGCTGAACGCCTTCGTCAACGTGTTTCTCGTCACCCGGATCGGGTCCGAGCCCCGTCGAGCTATGTCGAACGTCCCGGTGGTGTGAGCCTTCGCATGGCACCAGGCGCCTTCTGCTTGCGGCCCGAGCAAGACAACGTCGTTGGTCGCCATCAGCCGCCGTCAAGCGAGGCAGTCTTGAGTCTTGCGAGACAGTCCATCCCATCACACCCGCGTCGGCGTCCCGCCTTCGTGATTCGGGTGACTCGTGGTTCAGGGATGCGTTTGGGAAACGCCGAGAAACTCGGCACCCTTCGCCACGATCTCCACTATCTGATCGTCGGTCACCTCTGGCAGTTCTTCGGTGTCGTGATCGGACATTTCCTGGGACCATGCACCCGAGCTGCCAGGCTGATCCTGGCGCGCCTCCAAAGGCAAGTCCTGCCCCATGCTCGGTTGACTGTGGGCAGACTTGCGATGCCGCCTATTTCGCCTCTTGCTCATCACCGTTCTTCCTTCCTGTGCGTCCGCGCTCCCTTGGCCGCCAACGAGGCCCTCAATCTTCATGCCACGGGAGTTAGATTCCGTGCCCCTTGACCTGGTGTCCGGAATGTCTGTGATTGTCCTTCCTTGGACGGCGACAAAATCCGTTGTGGGCGACCCAATGGCGCAGACTCTGCGCACAACTTGTCGATCAATGGGCTTCCGGGAGAGGTTGTGCGAAGCGCTGACCTGGCTGTGACGGGCGACATCTACCGCCTGGTGGAGGCTGCGGCGGGCTCTGGGCCTGCCACCCAAGCCCGACGACTTCCGCTGCTTACGACACGCCCACACCAGTCTCTAGATCACCTTTGCAAACAACCCGCTGAGCCCGGCCAAGAATGCGGCTTGAACGTGCGCCGCCGGGACGGTGATGTTCCCGTGGGTCAGGTCCCTGGTAGCCGTCGCCTCGCCGACGACGACGCATTGGAATCCAAGGTCCGATGCAGCCCGGACGGTCGTGTCGATGCACATGTGGGTCATCATCCCGCAGAAGAACAAACGCGAGATCTGTCGGCTCCGCAGCTCATCGAGAAGGCGCGTCTCCCGAAAAGCGTTGGGATGGTGCTTCTGCACCACGATCTCATCCGGCAGCGGCGCCAGCAAAGGGTAAATCTCGATACCCGGCGTGTCCGGCAAGAAGAACGTGGCGTTCGGGCGCAGCGAGATGTGCTGGATGTGGATGATGGGCTCACGCTTTTCGCGGGCTTTGTTGAGCACCTGCTTGGCTACCCTCGCCGCCGCTTCAGCCCCGACCACAGGGTTCCTGCCGCCAGGAAAGTAGTCGTTCTGGATGTCGACGAGAATCAGCGCGGAGTTGTCGTGCGTGTCGGCCATGGCGAAATCATAGAGCGGTCCGCCTCGGAACAGAACATAGGGAAAACAGTGCGACCAGGAACCGGCTGAATATATCTCAGGCACCCCGGCTGGGCGTGGTTGCCGCAGCGCCGGTAGTCGGTCAGCCGTGGTTGGCGTCGAGGACGCACTCAGCCATCGTAGAGATGCGCGCAGTCTTCCACAGCGTCTCCACCCAGGGTGACGATACCCTCAAGGTCGTGCAAACGCTGCCAAACAGCGGTCCTCTGGCTTTCGTGCGCGGACCTTGGCCCCCGACGACTCACCTCCACGAGGAAGCGAGTGCGATCCTCAGGGCTCAGAGCAGCCAGTTCTTTGGCCAGTTCTTCTATGCGTGCGCGTGTTGTGGCCATCTACAAACAAGCGTAGACCCCTTTTCTGCAAGGAGCAACCGTCGCCGACCCGTGGGTAGGCACAGCCCACATTTCTGAATGTGTCGCCGGCACCGCCGTAGCGGCTGCGGCGGGCTCCTGGCCTGCCACCCGCCCGCAGATCGCCGTCGCGAATGGCAGCGCGACCGGCCGAGTTCAGATCGCGCATGCCCCAGTCAAGTGCCTGTTGTCACGCCAGCCACAGAGCTGGCAATGGCACGAGCCATAGTTTGTCGCCAACGGGAACCCACTGGTCGCCGGTGTAAAGCACTATCCCGGCGCGGAATCTTTTGCCCAGTTGATCGCGCAATTCGCGGAGCGCGGCGAAGTCAGACGTGCCAACGGTGGCGCTGGCCTTGACCTCCACCCCGGCCACCGTGCCGTCGGCCTTTTCCAACAGAACATCCACTTCCGAACCGGCGGCCGTGCGGAAATGGCAGAGCGCGGTGTGGGGATCGGCCCAGGAAAGCTGCTTGCGGAGCTCGCCGACCACGAAGGTCTCCAGCATCCGCCCCAGCAGGGAACGGTCTTCGCTGAGCCGCCGGTGGTCGGTGCCGACCAAGTGGCAGGCCAGACCGGTGTCCACCAGATGCAGCTTGGAGGCTTTGACCAGGCGTTTGCCCAGGTTGGCAGACCAGGCCGGCAGGCGATGAACGAGGAATGCGGTCTCCAGCAAGGCCAGGTAGCGGGTCAAAGTGGTGTGCGGCAGGCCGGCGTCCCGGCCCACATCGGCAAGGTTCAACAAACCGGAGGTACGAGCAGCCAGCAGCTTGAGCAGGTTGGGCAAGGCGTGCAAGCCATCCACCCGAGCCAGATCGCGCACGTCCCGTTGCAGGATCGTGGAAATGTAGGAAGCAAACCACGCCGAGCGACGATCCTCGGCTTTGCGTTGCACGGCTTCCGGGTAGCCGCCGCGAACCAATCGGGCGGGAAGATCGTCTCTTGCGGAGGCTGCTTTTGCTTTGGCGATGCTGCCTGCAAAGAGCCGCTTTATAAACCCTTCGCGCTGGCCAGCCAGTTCGCCGGCCGAGAAGGGAAAGAGCGGAATGATCTCCATGCGTCCGGCGAGCGATTCGGACAGGCGCGGCAGAGTCATGACGTTGGCGGAACCGGTGAGCAGAAAGCGGCCGGGCTGGCGATCCTGGTCCACCGACCGCTTGATGGCCGGGAACAGGTCCGGGGCCTTCTGGATTTCATCAATCACAACGGGGCCGGTGAGATTGCGGATGAACCCGGACGGGTCGCCGGCGGCCAGCGCGAGCGTGGCGGCATCATCCAGGGTGAAATACTGGCGGCCGGGCGCGGTCGCCAGCTCTTGGGCCAACGTGGTTTTGCCCGTCTGCCGCGCGCCATTGAGCAACACGACGGGGGTGTCGGCCAAGGCCATCCGGACCGCAGCATGAATGTGGCGTTGGATCATGGTGGTATATTCACCGGTTGGTGGTGATTTTGCAAGACATCACAAAAGGCTGATCGCCCAAAGCCTGGGTCAGCGAAGGCATACTGGCCGAACTTCTGTAGGAATGTCTTCACGGTGCTCCTCCGCTTGCGGTTGATTGGACAACCCGAGCGGAACGAGCGCCGTTTTGCGTCCCGGTCTACCCATCAGCCCACGCAGAGCACGTCCGAGCGCCTACACTCGACGGCCGGGAGCCTCCTGCCACCTTTGGTTGCGGCCGAAGGCTGCGCTGTCACCTAGAACCTGTGCCCGGCCCCATACCCGGTGGAGATCTCCCCGGAACGCCCGGGTTTCGCGCGCCGGAAGTAGCGTCCCAGCCAGAGCAGGAACAGGAGATGCGCGATGCCGAAGGCGATGCTGGTCCAGATGCCGGTAATGGCCACCTGCTGCGTGAGATCGATCTTCTCTTTCGGCCACCCTGCCATGGTCATGGCGTCGAGAGGGCTGGTCCGCCTGACGGTCAGAATCATCGATAGGGTCTGGGCACTCACCGCTACGACCGCGACCCACCATCCCGAGGGTTTCATCTTGAACAGTGCGAACGCCACATAGACGTCTGCGGCCAGCCAGAGGAGCAGGAGCGCACTGGCGGGCAGACCAGTGAAGTAGCGCCCGAAGAAAGCCGCCACGTGGGGCGTGTGGTTCCAGGCGAGCCCGCAGGCGGCACCCCAAGCAGCGAGCAGCACAGCGGCCAGCACGGGCAGAGGCTGGCGGTCAGTCCAGCGCTCGACTGGATCGCGATGTTTGCAGGTCTGCTCGACATCGTTGCTGCGATAGAAGAGCAGGAACAACCCCGTGATGCCGGGCATGAGGAGGGCGGGACCCAGCATGAAGCGACCCATGCCGCCGGGCTTGGTGGCGATCCACATCGAGCCCACGATGATTGTCCCCGCCACGAGACCGAGCCACGAAAGGATCAGGTTGAGTGCCCAGGCCCAGCGCCGGGCTCGCATCGCGCCAAGACCCAAGGTTATGAGCACGCCCGCTGCAACGGCCCAGCTCGCGCAATTGAGGACGACAGAGCGCAGTGACATCTCGCTGCCCGGCGGTCTTGGAAATTTGGGGGACAGCAAGAAGAACCACGCCGCCGGAACTTCGAGGGCCGCCAGAACGCCGCCGATGATCTCGAATACGCCGAAGATGAGCAGGCCAGTCGAGCGATCCTCGAACCCGAGCGGCGGCGTCGTCGAGGACGCAAGAATTTGGCCGGGCGTCCCAGGGGATTCGTTGTTCAGCGGTTCCATGGCGTCCCGGTCCAAGACGCAGTTTAATCCATCGCGTGCCGAACGCAGACGACTTCAGGAGACGGAGAGATCTTCGTGCCCTTTCGAGCGCCGGAAGCTAGATTCCTAGTCTTCCGCGCGTCCATTCCGCACACTCGCCCTTGAGGTCGCAGAATTTGTTTACGTACGATGCGAGCACACCTTTCTCCTCCGACTCGCCCATGAGGGCAATCAACACGGCACATTCGGAAATGATTCGCCGGGCGTCAACGGCGGTCTTTGCGGAGTAGAAGTAGGGGCGATACCAGCGGTTGAAAACGGAAGGCGGTTTGTTTGTTTCCCACTCGGTGAAGCCGTGCGCAATCGCCAGTTTGGAGCGCCGGTTCAAGAGGTTCTCCGAGTCCATGCGGACCCATTCCTCGATGCACAAGCGAAAGTTGTCCACGAGTTTTGAGTCGTGGAGTTGGGTAACTGCAAACTTGACCACCGGCTTGCCGAGGGGAATGGCGTCGGGTTCCGGTTCCTTTCCGGTCACATCTTGGTCCATTACCAGCCGAAATGTTTCTGGCGAAGCCTTGTCATAGGCTGCCACATTAAGGAGCACGCGCGAAATGCTCCAAGTCGAGTAAAGGCGGATCTCAGTGGAAGCCTTGTCGACGCAGCAGACAAAAAGTGGGCTTCCCAGATTCTCCAGCCATTCTCGGACGTGCGGGCCACTGTAGGTGACCTCCTTCGCGTCGTTGCTCTTGACCTGCACAAGATATCCACCGCCCACGTGCAATCGCTGTCCATTTCGACGGGACGTCGCACATACGAGATCAATTCCGTGGTCGTCCGGGACCTCTACTGCACTGACTGGACCGAACGCGGAGAGTGCGAAGCGGGCAAGGGTTTCCGAGCGAAAGCCTTCCCGCGTGTTGGCGGGCATTGCCCCGCCTGATTCCTTGGGCATCCCGAAAAGCTAGCTGTATTCATGTTTCGGTTCCAGTCGGCCGGAGACACGGCCTTCCCGGGAAGGCACGGTGCTCCATGGCCATAGGCAAATCCACAGGGCGGGGGTGAGCGTCCGGCCCCCCACCCGACCCGCGCCTGTACGACGTGGGAGGCGTCCGCGAAGCCTGCCAGGGCGGGTCTTGCCGCGGTTTCCGGGCCCTGATGAAAGGCTTTCGACCACGCGAGAGTCTATCCCGTCACACCCGCGTCGGCATCCCAACGCGGGTCACGCCCCATTCACAGCAAGCGATCGAGATGACGGAAAAATGGCCGTCGTTCGTCCTCCTGGCGACGTTGCAACAGGGGCGACGTGTCCTCGATGCTGTCGATGCGTATCTCCCAGACCGCGGCCAGGTCAGCGAGCGGATCGCGGGCGCGCAGGTCGCGATAGTGCGCCGCAAACACATCGCCCGTGATGTGCGCCTGCACGGGTACGCCCCGACCGTGCAACCTGGTATCGCCCGCGCGAACCGAGAAGGCCACTGGGCGGTTGAACCACAGGCTGCGGGTCAAATTCAGCGTGGTGATCGACGACTCCAGTGGTTCGCGGTAAAGCAATGTGCCACGGTCGGTGGCGAAAAGTTCGGCGCCCAACACAATAGTGGGAATGCCAGTTTCCCCCACTGTGCTCAGCGCATTGTTTACACTGGGGTCTTGCAGCAAGCGGGACAGTTCTTGGATCAGGACTTGTTTCGACATCTCAAATTTCCCTGACGTGGCCAAAATCGGGCAGGACGCGCGACAGATCGGTGTCGGCGTGGTTGCCGCAGCGTCGGTAGTCGTCGAAATCGATGTTCAGTCGGTGTTTCAGGCGGAGCGCGTGCAGGCCGCGCACCAGACGAACGTAGTAGCGCAGCGAGGGCGCCTGCTGGTCGCGAAACTCCGAACCGGGCCGCGGCGTCCACACGCAGGAAATCACCGACACTCCACGTTCCGCCAGCCAATCGGCCTCGGCCAGAGTGTGCGTCACGGCGTCGTCCTCGTCATGGAAGCCATAGGGTTTCGCCGTCTCCACGCCGGCCACGATGCCGCTGGCGACGCGGCCCCGGCCAAACACCTCGACACCGTCGATCAATCGCTGTTTCCAGCCGGCGTAGCCGACCCATTCCTCTTTGCCCGGACAGATCCAGGCGAACAGCCGAGGATCGAGGACCTCCAAGTCGGCGGTCCAGCTGGTCAGCCCGGTTCGCTCTTTCAAGCGCCGCAACTGCGTGACGTCGAAGGCGCTGGAGATCAGTTGGCTGGGGAATTGGCGCCCGCCAAACACCCCGGTGATGGCAGAGAGGATCTCCTCGTAGAAATCCACCTCGGCATCGAAAGGCTTCTCGCCGCGCGTGTCGCTGCCGGATGTCAGACAGATGGTAGTGAAGCGGCCGGTCTCTTTGAGCGCCTCGCGAATGACCTCCGCCACGTCCTTGGCCTGCAACCGGGGCGGCACCTTGAGCTCGCGAACCGACTGACGGTGATGGTTGACGATATCGCAGTACTTGCAGCCGTGGTCGTTGCTCCAGAAGTGGCAATAACTGGAGGGAAAGACGTTCAGTCGTTGCGGGCGAGCCGTCACGACATGTTCCATGGGAATGCCCGAACTGGTCAGCTTTCCGTAATAGGCGGGCCGCGGCCAGAACTGCACGGTCTCGATCACACGACCCTGATCGACAAGAACCAAACGGCCATCCACCACGTCTACGGTGTAGGGATTGCCGTCCAGCGGGGTCGAGTCGGCCAGGATCGAGGTGCCGTCACGCAACAGCAAGGCCTCGGGCTTGGGCGTGACCTGCCCGTCTCGCGAACCGAACAACGCGTGGCTGCGGGCCTGGTGCTTGGCAGGGTCAAAGGCGGCGAGCGCGCGGTCGGTGTAGAAAACACCGCGCCGCTGGACATCGATCTTGATGACGATCAATCGAGGCACGTCAGGATAGGTGGCCGCCACCTCGTCCAAGTCCGAAGGCCGGAAATGAACAGACGGGGCGTCGACGATTGCTTGGGGCGCACTAGGCATGAAGTTCTCCAGGAATATCTCGGTTGACGGAGCAGCGGACAGCGCCTTTTCGGATGGCACCCAGGCAAGCGAAACACTCGCGGCACCGCCGGATCTCGTCATCCCGCTGGGCGAGGATCTTGCTGGGGCTTTCGGGGTCGGCGATCACTTGTCGTGCAATGGCCACCAGATCCGCCTGGCCCTGGTCGAGAACCAACTGGGCCCGTCCTGGCTCACCCAGTTTGCCCACGGCGATCACTGGAATTCGCAGTCCACCCTTGATAAGGCCGGCCGCCACGGCGAATTCTCCGGCAGGAGCATCCTTCGGCAATACGGACATGGTGTTGAGAAACGAAATCCCTTGCCAATCGCCAACCGAGGTCTGTCCGATGCCTGATGCGTCCAGAACGTCCACGCCCGCCTGCGCGAGGGCCTGAGCCGCAGCGCCCGCGTCTTCGGTGCTCAAACCGCCCTCGAAGCGCTCCAACGCGTGCAAGCGGAAGAATATCGGGTAGTCGGCTTCAACCGCGCGTCGAACGGCGCGCACGATCTCGACGGCGAAGCGCGCGCGATTTTCGCGGCTGCCGCCCCATCGATCCGTGCGACGGTTCGTGTAGGGCGAAAGGAATTGCGAGATCAGGTAGTAGTGCGCTCCGTGAATCTCGACGCCGTCGAAACCGGCGGCCTTGGTACGGCGGGCGGCGGCGGCGAAGGCGGCGATGATTTCCTCGATCTCATCCTCCCGCAATGGGCGCGGTTTGCGGCCCGCTGCGATGGGTGCATTTGAGGCGCCGACGCGCTCTTCCAGCGGGTCCGTTCGCCAGGCGCGGGCACCGCCATGCACGATCTGCAGAACCGCCGGCACTCCTGCCGCCTTGATGACATCGGCAATGCGCGCCAGCCCGGCGATATGCGAGTCGCTCCAGATGGCGAGTTGGTTCGGAAGGATGTGGGCACCTTGGGCGACGGCAGCTGCCTCGACGATCACCAGTCCGGCGCCGCCGCGAGCAAGTCGTCCGTACCATGCAAGCTGGGCCTGTCCCGGCACGCCGTCCTTCGCCAGCCCCGAGACGATGGGAGGCACCACGAGGCGGTTTTTCAAGTGAAGTTTCTTCACCACCAGGGCATCGGTCAAAAGGGGCATGGTTTCTCGCTGTCTCCGTTTGCAACCCATGTGCCATCAATGTTGTCCTGCATTCGAGAACAATCATCGACATTCTGACCGTGACCAAGAGTTGGCTGCTGCGCTCGCAACACAGCAACGGCAGATATGCTGTCGTGCAAGCAACAGATCCAGGCCATGGCGCCCCGCCGCCTGTCGTGGCCAGTCCCTATAGAGGGGGTAGTCGCAGCCGCCGGACGCGCGCCATGACGGAACGGAAGCGAACGGGCGTCAGGTCTTCTCTGCGACAGCGAAAATCGTGTGCCGTTCCAAGGGAATTCCGTTTTGCGTCCGCAGCCCGTCGAGCTGTGCCACGATTTCCGCCCGGATGGCACCGGCACGCTTAGGGGGCAACTCCCGAAGAAAGTTACCGAACGAGCTGGACGCGCTGAATGCGAGCACCTCCTTTGCGGAGGACTGTCATGTGACCTCCAATCGGTTTGTTCCCCACCGCGTGGTTCTGTTCGAACCGACGCGATGTCTCGCTCTCTCTCTGGAAATCGTGTCGTGCAATCGTCGCGCCACGCTCTTTCCCATGACGGAGCGCCACGGCGACGATGATTGGCTGCTCTCAGAGCAGCAACCCTTCATCTAGGGTGACTCTGGAGCAGCAATCGATATCTGCGCGAATAGCGTGGTGCCGGCTTTTCTGCACCGGTTGGAGACACCTTCAGCTTGGCACCGTTCGTGCCTTCACGGCGTCTGGCGTGCTGCTGACCATTCGACATCAAGCAACAGGAGATCTTCGTTCACATGGGACATCCAACAATCTATCCAACCGGCGTCACCATTTTCGACCCGGATCGTGCGTATGCCGGTTACACCCTGTTTCAGGCACCCCAGCTCGGCGCCTTGCTCATTGATTTGAACGGCGCGGAAGTCCAGCTCTGGCGTGGGCTTCAAGGCTTCCCCAACAAATTGCTCCCAGGCGGACAGATCCTCGGCAGCACAGGCGAGCGCAGTGCGCGCTTTGGCTCACAGGACCAGCTCGATCTGGCTCAGGTGGACTGGGACGGGCGCATCACCTGGCGCTTCGATAGGTTCGAGGAGCTACACGACCCGGGACAGCCACCCCGCTGGGCAGCCCGGCAACATCACGACTTCCAGCGCGAGGGCAACCCGGTCGGCTACTTCGCACCCGGCCTCGAACCGCAGGTCGCGGGCGGCAAGACCCTGCTCCTGGTTCACGAGAACGTGGTCAATCCCACCATCTCGGCCCACCCTCTCCTGGACGACACCATCATCGAGGTCGACTGGGCGGGCCAGGTCGTTTGGCGCTGGAGGCCCCATGAGCACTTCGAGGAATTAGGATTCGACACGGCGGCGCGCGAAGTTCTTCGCCGCAACCCGAACTTGCTGCCCCTGGGTGGCCAACCGCTCAGCGACGGAAATTGTCCTGGGGACGGTCATGGTGACTGGCTCCACATCAATTCCGTGTCGTACCTCGGGCCGAATCGCTTGTACGATGCGGGCGACCAGCGGTTTCATCCGGACAACATCATCTGGGATGCGCGCGAGGCCAACATCATCGCCATCGTCGACAAGGCGACGGGCAAGATCGTCTGGCGCCTCGGTCCCCGCTTTGACGGCAGCGACGCCGAGAGGCGGCTGGGGTGGATCATCGGACAACATCACGCCCATCTGATTCCGCGCGGGTTGCCCGGTGAAGGCAACCTGCTGGTCTTCGACAATGGCGGCTGGGCTGGCTACGGAGCTGCCAATCCTGGCGCCCCAGACGGCCTGAAGACGGCTTTGCGCGACTATTCGCGCGTGCTCGAAATCGACCCCGTGACTCTTGCTGTCGTTTGGCAGTACACCCCGCACGAGGCCGGATTCGTCATTCCACTCGATGCCTCACGTTTCTACAGTCCCTTCATCAGCAGTGCTCAACGCCTGCCCAATGGCAACACGCTTATCACCGAGGGCTCCGATGGCCGCATCTTCGAAGTCACGCGAGGGCACGAGATCGTTTGGGAATACCTGAACCCCTATTGGCGGCCGCAGCCGATCGCACTGAATCTGGTCTATCGAGCCTATCGCTATCCGTATGCTTGGGTGCCGCAGCTTGCCCAGCCCAAGGCGCGCCCCGTTCCACGATTGGCGGTCGCCGACTTCCGGGTCGAGGGAGCGGCGCCACGGGGCGCCCTGCGCGAGACGGTCGTCGCAGGCACCGCTTCCGCAGGCGAGGACAGCTCCTTCTGTGTCACCCCCGAAAGCCAGAGTCGCCCGTTCCTGAGTGCGGGGCGCTGAAGCTGGATCTACCCAGCATCAGACTCGACGGCACTTTCGATGTCCATGTCCGGAAACACGCGCTGGGCTGACATGACCAGCATTGTCCATCGACAGCTGCCCTCGCCGAGTAGTGCGGAAAGTCAAATTCGCGCTTGCGCGTAAGTGTCGGCACCGGAAAAGGTGCGCCATGCGCCGAACGGGCGCAGTATCGCGGTAGAATTCAGCGTGTCGGTTCCGCTGGAGGGCGGAGCCGAAAACGCGGTAAGAAGCATCAGAGATCGACACCATGGCCAAGGCAGATCAACTCAAGGCGCTGATTCGAAGCCACGCCGAGGGTGACGACGCGCGCTTCTATGCTATCGCCATGCAGGTGGCGGCCCAGGAAGCGCGCAGCGGTCGCGGCCGGTTGGCCCAGGATCTCCGCGAACTCGTGGACCACTCAAAGGCGCGATCCCGACTGGATGATGCTGGCCGTCTGCCTGGTCCGGTTCCCTTGGCCCAGCCAAGGGGCGAGTTGGCCGGGCTGCTGGTCGCGGCGTACCCGAAGACTCGGCTCGCCGACATGGTCCTCTCCGAACGTGCCTCGGCGCAACTTCAAAGCGTCATTCGGGAGCAGCGTCAGCGAGAGTTGCTTGCGAAAAGCGGCTTCGCACCGCTACGCAAGGTGCTGCTCATAGGTCCGCCCGGCACAGGGAAGACCATGACCGCATCAGCCTTGGCGGGTGAGCTGGCAGCGCCACTTCTCACCATCCAGCTCCACAGTCTGATCACCAAGTTCATGGGCGAAACCGCCGCCAAGCTTCGCCTGGTGTTCGATGCCATTCGAGAAACGCGGGGGGTCTACCTCTTCGACGAGTTCGATGCCCTCGGCAGTGACCGAGGGGCCAAGAACGACGTGGGCGAGATCCGACGCGTGTTGAACTCCTTCCTCCAGTTCCTCGAACAGGACGACTCGGACAGCTTGATCCTCGCGGCCACAAACCACCCTGGCATTCTGGACAGGGCCTTGTTCCGCAGATTCGACGCTGTCGTCGAGTACACGCTGCCATCGGGGCCGCTGGTTGAGGCCGTGATTCGTAACCGACTCGGACAGCTTGACCTGAGCGGAATCGCGTGGTCGGAGGTGACCAAGGCCGCCAGGGGGCACAGTCACGCCGAAATCATCCGCGCCTGCGAACAGGCAGCCAAGGACGCTATCCTCGATGAGAGGGCGACCCTCGGCACTCGGGATCTCGTCAAGAATCTTGCCGACCGACACACGCCGCGCGAATAATCACCAGGATGGTTCGCGATCGGCCGCACATCCTCGTCAGGACGTCGCCAAGGCCCGAGCCCTACCGACCGCATCCGCCGAACGTCAAGTTTCGTCTCCCTCAGGCACCGGCGGATGCGAGGACCTACTCCAACCGTCTCAAGTGCGCGTTGTCTGAAGCGGACAAGCAGGCCAAAGCCAGACGGCGTGATGCCGCCGGCATCAAAGTCTCAGGAGCCTCCCCAGGGCTGTATATCGTGTTCCAGGGGCACAAGGGGTTCCAGCTGAAACTGTCGAGCCTCGAAGCCCAGCGCTCTGGGATTGAGTTGGTTTCGGTCGGTGTCGGTGACAAGGTGGAGAAGGCTCTGGTCTTCGTCCCTGATGGAAAGGTGAAATACTTCATCAACAGGTTCGAGCAGTACGCCGCTGGACTGACCAAGCAGGGTGAGAGAAAGAACAAGCCGCTCGTCGAGAGCATTGATCAGATTCGACTCGCCACCCTGCGAGCGCTTTGGACCGATCCTGCGAACGAATTTCCTTCTGACGATAGGCACTGTTGGTGGGAGATCTGGCTCCGTCAATCCGACGGACATGAAGAGGAGCGCTTGCGCGACTACTGCGGGCAATCGGGCATCGAGGTCGGGCAGGAAAGACTCACGTTTCCTGGCCGCATCGTGGTCCTGGTCAAAGCAAGAGCCGACCAACTGACCGCCTCGCTGGACGTGCTCAACGACCTTGCCGAGGTTCGCGCCGCGAAGCAGGTCGTGCCCGAGCTTCATCAGATGACGCCCTCCGAGCAATCGGACATCGCCAAGGAGCTACTCAAAGGGATGCGGGCCGCGCCTCCGAATGCACCGGCGGTTTGCATTCTCGATACCGGCGTCAACCATAACCACCCGCTGCTTGCCTCTTCCCTTTCGGCCCACGACCTCCACACCTACGATCCGGCGTGGGGGAAGGATGACGATTGCGGCCACGGCACCGAAATGGCGGGGCTGGCCCTCTTCGGCGATCTGTCCCCTGTCGCGAGAAGTCGTATTTTGCCGGTGCTCATGCACCGACTGGAATCGGTGAAGATCCTCCCTCCGGGCGGGGGCCAGAATCCTCCGCGTCTCGATGGTGCCATCACTGCCGAGGCAGCCAGCCGTGTGGAGATCCAGACCCCAAAACGTCGACGAGGCTTCTCTCTGGCGGTCACTCGAAATGCAGATGGTTTGCGGGGGCAGCCGACATCGTGGTCTGCTGCTATCGATGCGCTGT
>Ga0182011_10002303_pt1 | contig 16191 bp, 13 predicted proteins | sample 711E1DmetaG_FD_120481 | JGI IMG/M metagenome (GOLD analysis project Ga0182011, IMG submission 120481) | Permafrost microbial communities from Stordalen Mire, Sweden - 711E1D metaG | ecosystem: Environmental > Terrestrial > Soil > Wetlands > Permafrost | place: Sweden: Stordalen | collected... | reverse complement strand
TCCAGCCTGCCCCTCCCCGATTCTCACGGTTATAAGAATATCGCCCTCACGTCCGTCCGTTACTTTCAGGGCATTGGTTAATTTAACAATATTGCCGTCTGTAGTACCCGCAGGGATTGACACTTCCAATTTTTTACCCTGCCGCGTCAGGACCCTCTTTGTCCCCGACTTCGCTTCCGCCGGGCTCAATTTCATCTCGTAGCGTACATTGTCGGCAGTACCCATTTCCCGCTTTTCCCCGCTATACTATTTCTTTTTACTTGACCCGGGCACCAGCAGATCGAAGCCCGTCTCCTTGTCAGGCAACCTGGCAACGTCGGCCCCCAGTATTTCGTACAGCACCATCTCGCCGACTTTCCAGACTTTGACGCCATTGCGAAGGCACCCGGTAGTAGTCTTGCCTGCCCTGCCAAGCGCTGCATGGATATGAAAAGAAGGCTTTCTGTTCTTATCCGGCGCCAGCACGCCGATGCCAACTACCTCGTGTACCCCATCTATAGGGAGCATCATGGGGTCGGGTGGCATCTCGTTGTTCTTGCGGGGGCCGACGATAATATCACCGCTCTTTATCCCGCCTATCAGTATAGCCTGCCCAACAGCGATACCGTGTTTCTCCGCAAATTCTTCGATGCAGAACGGCAGTATATCATCGTCACCCAGCCTGATTATGAAAATGCGGCCTACCTTACCCTCACTGTATATCATGGTTAATTTATGATAGTCCTCTGGAATTTCTTATCTACTAGGAGACTATGTATTTTATCAGCATATTTATTTATGAGATTTTGAGTAACACGGTTTATATTTTCTGATTTCTCACCAATATAGGGCTCTTTCCCAGTTTCAATTTGTTGTCTCGCAATTACATTGCATACCGCTTCCACAACCAGTTCAGCCAACATTACTTGGCAATAACCTTCTTCTTGTCCCTCTCCACTTAACCCAAAATACATCGCAATAGAAGGAGCGCGAGTAGCTATGAAAATATTCCCGGATTCTGTGTCGAAATGAACACGGCGACGTGGCTCGCTATCTTTATTAAATACAATATTTTTAAAAAGTCCACTTTTTTTGCTTGACTTAGTATCGATAGGTTGTTTTCGTTTGGAAATCACCTTAATCCACGCTTCCGCTTTTTTCTCATTAACTTCAGCTGTTATAAATCCGTCAGCACCAACTTGTTTACCTATTATTTTAACGTGTTGAACTCCTAAACTAGTTTCACTATCAATATCTGCTTGAGTAAATACAACCTCTTTTGTAATTGGAATAATCTCCTGAGTATCACTTGTAATAGTTACACGCGTATCAATTGGAATTTCATATGGAACGATAGCTTTTAAAGTCAGAGTGCCTTCTTTATCAATTACAACATGTACAAAATCAGGATCAAATTCAAATCCGGAACTAGGCATCCTAATATTTTTACCTAAATCCTTCCCCTCTCCAGATCCGGGAACTTGATCTAATTCCATTTTTGCGATGTTATTTAGTTCAGGAAGAGCGGCACTATATCGTTTCCGTGTTTTTTCACTCTCTATTCGTTTCTCATCATCCTTGGCTTTTTTTTCTTCGATTTTTACATATTCAGCAATTTCTTTCATCAGGACATCATCTATTGCCTTGCAAAAAGGATGTGTCCAATCTAGGCCACCACGATCACTCCGTATTATTGGTATTTTTTCTGTTCGCAATAAGTAATCTATATAGTCGCAGGTAGCATGACCATATAATTTACGTGCATAATCATTATCTTCATATTTACGTGTCAATGTGACATCTACAATGGATCCTTTAGAACAAACCAAAATACCATTTTCACGAAAGTATCCTTCTTCATTTCCACTGAGTTGCTCATTTGCCTTATACATCTCTAAATTTATAATAGCTCCTTGAAAATATGGAACGGGTATTGATGTATGCTTGTAAAGCAAGCCTTTAGGCAATTTATAATTTAGATGCTCACTTCGTTTAATTTCACCTTCATTATTCTTTTCTACAAGCATTAACTGCCTTTTTGGGTTTGTGATAATATCACGTAAGCTATAAAAGAACAACAATCTGTCTTTCAATGTTTCATATTGTGGTATCCTAATTTTATCATTGATGATTTCAATCTCAACGAATGTTCCATTCCCTCTAATTCCGAAACTCGAACGCAGTTGTTCAGTGGCTTTTGATGGTTTATGACGTGTATATAGTTTTCCCAATGAACATTCATAGTATATATTGTCCCTAATGGAATGCACTGATCCGCTGCCCATGCTAATTACAGCTTCCTTTAAACCACGTCCCCAATAACCTCTACCACTTAATTCTTCCGTAAAACCACTTGTATCACTGCCGTAAGTACCGACCCTGGCATCCATGGTTTCCTTGTCAAAACCTTCAGCAAAATCAACTACACGAATAACGCTTCCATGTCTTCTTCTTATTAATTCAATTGTAATTCGCCCATCAGCTTTCCTCCCCTCATTCTCAATACGTTTATAGGAATCATCACTATTAGTAATCAATTCTACTAATGCTAAAATAATGTCTTTTTTAATTGTTGCTTGCGCTTGTATTTCAGCAACACGCCCATCTATTTCTAATTTCCTTTGAACCTCCACAGTCATTACTTTTTAGCCCTCCGTTTCATCATTCCACCAATAAATTCGCTTTTATTCTCTGTATTTGGAAATAGTAAGTAGGCGAATTTGTTTTCACATAGTTTAATAAAATTAAGCATATCCGCTCTGTTATAATCTTTCAGAGCATCTTTTAGTTGCCTAATATTATTTCGACGCATCTCAGGTAAGGCATCTAAAGTACAATATATTATGTCGCAAAATTCGAATTCGTTGATATTAATATCATTCCCATATTTCAGATAGTTTTTAAATAATGGGTTACCTTCAAGTTGTTTTACAATTCGCCCGTGTTTAGTCCTTCTATCACCCCGTATAGCACTAACATTCTTTTCCGTTATAGATTCAGCACTAAGTTTGTCACGTACCTTCTGGACCAGATCAAAACCTCGATCAGTCAACTGAAAACCTTGGGCTTTATTGCCAGTTATTAGAGCTTTGTCGGTACGGCACCTAAGCCAACTTTTTTCTACTTGAGCTGAATCTGGATAAATGTTCACGTAGCCAGGCAATCCAAACCTATCTGGAAAAAGTCTATAACACTCTACAACAAGATTCTCAAAGGTGGCCCCCATTTTTTTTTCCATAACGGAAAACAGAGCAAGAACTAAAAGATCATCATAGGGTAAATGGCGGTAGATTTCCGAATTGTATTTGTATTGCATAACTATAATTTAAACTCGTCTCTTTTCTTATGCGATAGGTATTTTGCTTTGGTTTTACGCACTGAACGTTCAATTTCCAAGAATATCTTCTCTATATCAGATTCATCATAATCGTAGACATATCTATTGGCACAATTACCTAATATCTGAAGTCGTTTCAATACAGCCTGCGTACGCAGTGTCGCCAATCTTCTGAACCTTTCTTTAGGCGTTTCTCTGCTTTCTAATTTTTTTCTCATATTCTATTAATATCTACATTATGATAATAATGTACCATTTATTTTTCTATATAATATCATATTTTAAATTATCATTCAATATTTATACTCCACGGTGGATCATTGTTCTCTTTTGCACATGCATCGATGATAATCAGCTGATTGAAAAAAACCGCTGTTCGTGTTAACGACGAACATAGCGAGTTTTCAGGTGCACGTTTCAATTGTCACTTTCATGTATTGGTACTTAATTTCCCGCAGTAGTAGTATTTTTCGGTTTCGGCGAGGTGGCATTTATAGCCATCTCAATCGCACTAAACCAGTCTATATAGTCAGGCGCCAGTTCTTTTATTTTCTTCATCCGTGATTTGCTCAATTTTATTTCCAGTTCATCTGCCACGGTCTGAATGTCTTCATCTGTTAGGCCATACCAGTATCTCATTTTTCCCCTCTCCTTAATCTTCCACGAAGCATAAGCCCCGTACATTCGCATCAAGGGGACCAATTATACAGAACCCTCGGTCTTTTTCAAGGTCCTTGCTGTCTGCGGCTCGTTATTTTAAAATACCCTCATGCTCGTAGATACAGCTACGTAAGTAGCGGTAGTTTATTACGGCAAACGGAGGAGGTAGAAATGAAAATCCGCGAGATCGAGCTTTATCATGTCCACATTCCATTGAAATATACCTTCTGGCCTACATGGATACCAGGCTACCCGCAGACACATAACCGGTTTACATTGATCAAAATAGGAACGGACGAGGGTATAGAGGGCTGGTCGGCAGGCATAGCCATGGGGGAAGAGCGGCAAGGACTGGGCGACCTTCTAGGGGGCTACCTGATTGGCGCCGACCCGACGGACATCGACCGCGTCCAGAGTCTTTTGAAACAGGCCAGCTTCCTGGGCTGGAGAAACTTCTGGATCGAGCCTGCCTGCTGGGACATCATCGGCAAGGCCAAGGGCAAACCGGTCTACGAACTGCTTGGCGGCGAAGCCAGGCCAATCGAGGTTTACTGCTCATTCGGCGAACTGCATGAGTCCAGCAAACGCGTGGAAGAGTTACTGGCGATGAAAGAGAGGGGTTTCAAGACCTTCAAACTGAGAGCGAAGGGCCAAGATCTAAAAGATGATATTAAGTTGATCGAAGACGTGAGGAAGGGGGTAGGGGATGGTCCGGTCATAGGTGTGGACGCCAACCAGGGCTGGTTGGTTTCCATCGTGGACAGACCCCCGGCCTGGGACCTGCAGCGAGCCATAGACTTCGCCAGGGCCTGCGCTGATAACAAGATCGAGTGGCTGGAAGAACCTTTGGATTCCAGAGATTATGACGGCAACGCCGCCCTGAAGAAAGTGTCCCCGGTCAAGATATCCGGCGCTGAACTCAACTACGGCTGGGACGAAATCAAGATCATGTTTGAAAAGGACTGCTTCCATGTTTACCAGCCTGATGCCACCTTTGCCGGCGGCATCGCACAGGTCAGGCAGGTGATCGAAGCCTGCCATCAACATAACCGTGAATACTCACCCCATACCTGGACCAATGGCATCGGTTTTTATATTAACTGGAACCTGGTGCTCTCCGACAAGGGGAACAATCACCCGGTCGAGTACCCGCTGGAGGAACCTTCGTGGATACCCGAATTCAGGGAAGGTATCATTGAACCCATCATCCCCGATAAAAACGCCATGCTGCAACCGTTCAAACGGCCGGGCCTGGGATTCGAGATAAACAAGAAGCTGCTTAAAAAGTACGGCAAACGCTTCTACCATATGACGGATAAAGGGCTGGCATTCAAAGTCATTCGTGAGAAGGGACTCAAGACGGCTCTGGAGCTTAAGAAAAGGAAAGAAGGCTGAACTTAGAGCGGAATGTAGAAAAGGGCGGGTTTTCAAACCCGCCCCTACTGTTTATCCCTGACCAGACTTTAAATCTTGCCCAGTTTGCCAATGGCTTCTTTTATCTCTTCCACTGAGGCTTCTTCCTCGATGGTCGAGATATCGCCCAAATCCTTACCCATGAGCAGCGCCTTGATGACACGACGCATGATTTTACCGCTACGGGTCTTGGGCAACTGACGAATGAAATTAACGTCCTTCATGACAACGATGGGACCCATCTCTTTCCTGATGTGATTGATGAGCTCTTTTTTCAGATCATCGCTGGCCTGGAAGCCGGACCTTAGCACCACGAAGGCGCTGGCAACCTCACCGCGTAGTTCATCGGGGACACCTGTGACAGCCGCCTCGACGACGGCGGGGTGAGATACCAGGGCGTTTTCAATCTCGATTGTACCTATTCTGTGTGCAGCAATCTTGATGACCTCGTCTGCACGCCCGGCAAACCAGATGTAGCCGTCGGCGTCCCGTTCGGCGGCATCACCGGCATAGTACATGCCACTGGTGCCCGGCTTGGCCTCCCAGTAGTCAGTCTTATATCTTTCCGGGTCGCCCCAGAGTGTCGGCGTGAGGCCCGGGAAGGGCTTCTTGATGACCAGGATGCCCTTCTCCCCAACACCCAACGAGCGGCCGTCCTTCTCGTCGACGATATCGGCTATAACACCGGGGGTAGGGAATCCCGAGGAGCCGGGCTTGATGGGCGCCATGCCCAGACCGTAGGGATTGCCGATGATGGCCCCTGATGTCTCCGTCTGCCACATGTGGTCAATTACCGGTATCTTCCCCTGGAATACTTCCTGCTGGAACCATTTCCAGGCGGCGGGGTTTAGCACCTCACCTGCGCAGACTACCCTTTTCACCGTGCTCAAATCATGTTTTCTGGCCGGTTCAACACCGTGGCGAGCCAACCCGCGAATGCCTGTGGGTGAAGTGAAAATACCTGTCACACGGTTGCGCTCGATCAGGTCGAACCACATATCATCCCGGGGATAGTCCGGAGTGCCTTCATACAAAATCGATGTTGCTCCGTGAAGCAGCGGGCCGTATACGTTGTAGCTGTGCCCCACGATCCAGCCGATGTCGGAGGTCGATAGCCAGATATCATCTGCATTGAGGTTATAGATCCACTTGCCCATGGAGTATACATAGACCTGGTAGCCGCCATGGTTTTGAACGGTGACTTTCGGCCTGGCCGTAGTGCCTGACGTGGGCAGCAGGAACAGAGGCTCGTTGGACTCCATCTCCACATAGTCCCCACTCTGTCCGGCCCCCTTCGCCAGAAAATCTTTCCACAGTATGTCCCTACCTGATTTAATGGGAAAATCCTTGTCTTCAGGGCCATCAAGGACAACCGTGTGGTTATATTTGTGTCCGGCTGGCAGCCTTTCCAGGGATTCGTCCACCATTTCCTTCAGAAGAACCGGTTTGCCGCGGCGGTACGACCTGGCTTTGCAAATCACGTAACCGGCGCCGCTGAGCTCCACCCTGTCAGCGATGGCCCTGGGCGAGAAACCGGCAAAGATGACCACGTGTACTGCACCGATGCGGGCACAGGCCAGCATCATGGCGGTAGCTTCTATGCTCATGGGCATATAGACGGCAACCCGGTCGCCCTTCTTTACGCCGATCCCACGCAGCGCGGCCGCGTACCCTTTGACAATATTAAGCAGCTGGATATAGGTCACGGTCCTGATCTCCCCAGTATCCCCTGCCTCAAAAATAAAGGCGGCTTTGGCTCCTTTACCCATCCTCACCTTGTAATCGAGGGCGCTGTAGCAGATGTTGGTCTTGCCGCCGACATACCACTTGAAGCTGGGATAATTCTGTTCCAACACCTTGTCCCACTTCTTAAACCAGTGAAGATCGTGTTTTGCGCTCAGCGCCGCCTCTTCCCAGAAGTCCTCCAGGTTTTCCTCGGCCTTCTTATAAAAGGCCATGACATGGGGCGGCAACATACTGGCTGGTGAACGCGTTTCGGACGTTTGATCGGACTGCTTCTCTGCCATTAACTCATACCTCACTCCCAATTTATTCAATTAAGAGAAACCACGCGAAGGAGAAATTCATGGTATTTTATAGGTTGGCAGGCAGTAAATCAAGGCCGTCTTCCGGTGAGCGCCAATGATTAATGTGAGATGGTGTACAATTAACCCATGCCTATTAAAGTCCTGCCTCCCGAGGTCGCTTCCAAAATTGCGGCCGGTGAAGTAATAGAGCGCCCTTCTTCAGTCGCCAAAGAACTCATCGAAAATTCACTGGACGCCGGCGCCAGGGATATCAACGTCGAAGTGCACAACGGCGGGGTCAGTTATCTTCGTGTAACCGATAATGGCTGCGGACTGTCCTCGGTGGATGTTGAAATGGCGATCCGCAGGCATGCCACCAGCAAGCTGGCCAAACTTGATGACCTGGAGCATATCAGCACACTGGGCTTCCGCGGCGAGGCGCTTCCGAGCATAGCATCCGTAGCAGAAGTCGAGATACTTACCAGGGACCAGGGCAGCAATGCGGCCACCTACCTGCACCTGGAAGAGGGCAAAATCACCAGCAGGGAGAAAAAAAGCCGCCCGGTCGGCACAACCATAACGGTCCGGCACCTGTTCCGCAACTTCCCCGCCAGGCTCAAGTTTCTGAAGTCGTCGGCCACTGAAGCCAGCCATATTGCAACGCTTGTCAGCCAGTATGCGCTGGCCTTTCCCGAAGTCAAGTTCGAATTCATCGTTGATGGGCGTACCAACCTGCGAACCCCCGGCGACGGGGATATTCGTTCACCCGTTTCCGCTGTCTATGGTCTGGATATCGCCAAGAAAATGCAGGACGTCGAAGGCACGGACGAGATGCTTTACGCCGCAGGGTTGGCCAGCCCGCCGTCCGTACAGCGCTCCACGAAAAGCTATTTGAGCTTCTTCGTGAACAGGCGCTATGTGCGCAACAGCATTCTCGCCAAGGCGGTGGAGACCGCCTATGAAGGACTGCTGATGACAGGCCGCCACCCCATTGTCATCCTGAATGTTAAGCTGCCTCCGGAAGAAGTCGACGTCAACGTGCACCCGACCAAACTGGAGGTTAAATTTCGCAATAACCAGGCTGTCTTCAAAGCAGTGGTAAAGGCCATCCGCCAGACATTAGAGAAGTCACCGCTGCCCGGCGTGAGTGTTGGCCCCGAAGATGCCCTGGGCGGGCAGTTGTGGGAGCGGTTCCCCAGCGCCTCAGGGACGTTGCCTTCATTGCGTACGGTGGGGCAGTTGTCGTCCAGCTATGTGCTGGCAGAGGGAGAGGAAGGGTTATTTTTAATCGACCAGCATGCGGCGCATGAGCGCATATTATTTGAACGGATACTATCACAAAGGGCGGAAAAGAAACCCGAAATACAGGGCATGCTTGAACCGCTGACGATAGAGCTGACACCCGGGCAGGAGCAGGTGATGAAGTACTGCGACGGCCTGTTAAACGAATTCGGTTTCACCATAGAAGCGTTCGGCGAGAGGACCTACCTGGTAAGGACAGTGCCTTTCGTATTAGACGGCGCCAACCTGGTGGAGGCCATTAAAGAACTGCTCGATGAAATAGGCAGCGAGCAGGATGCCGGGAAACGGGATATCAAGGCCGCTCAATCCCTGGCCTGCCACAGCGCCATCAGGGCCGGTCAAACCCTTGAACCCGATGAAATGAGAAACCTGATCAAGCAGCTCGAAAGCACTTCTCAACCACGCACCTGCCCCCACGGCAGGCCAACAATGATCCACCTCAGTTCCCAGCAGTTGAAGAAGGAATTCGGCAGGACGGGGTGACAACATGTCATCACGAGGAAGCCCCGATAGAATCGGGGCGACGTGGTGATCTACTGGTTAGTTTCAGACCGTGCAGGAGATTGCCACAGCCGACTACGTCGGCTTCGCAATGACATATTGGGTGGGTGAGCAGGAAATCGAAACGGGGCTGAAGCCCCATGCAATGACAGTTTTGCCGATTACACCTTCGTATAAAAACCATGCGGGTCGAAAAGCCTGATCAGCATCTTTTCCTCATATGAGGGCAGGTCGATCTTCTTCAGGTGAGTAGCGACCTCGAGTTCCCATCCCACCAGCCGCTTTATCCCCTTAATGGCTTCCTCCTCCCTGATCGCCGTTCCGTAAGGTATATATGAGGTCAGCACTAACGTATCCTTGCCCTCAGGCTTCTCAAAGATGCCGACATCGGTGATCAGGGCCGTTACCCGGTCGCCAGGGTAGGTAATATAGGGCACCTGGTTTACCAGCCGCTCCTTGCCGGAAGTGGAGAAGACTATGGTCTCCCGGCAGGTACTGGCCACGTCATTGGAGCCTCCCGATCCGACCATGTAAAAAACGTGTGGTATCTTGGTTGAGTTCCCGTTGCCGTGCTTATCCACCTGTGTAGCTCCCAGCACACCCAGGCAGGAGTTGGTCGAGCCCCCGGCCAGCACTCCCAGCGCTGTCTCGATATTGGTCAGCATCTTGCTGCTGGGCAGGTTGTGCATGCTGAAGATGGTGGGGTCGGACGGACGTGGCAGGTAGCCGTACATGCCGTTTTCAGCTACCAGGTCGATGTCGTATTTCAATTCTTTCAGCCGGTAGACAGCCAGCCAGGCAGCCAGGTTGGAAAGTCCCACGCCTGCCAGTACGGTCTTGTAGCCCTTCTTCTGGCAGAGGTCAGCGATGTACCGGCTTCCGGCAATAACCAATCTTTCAAGCTGGTTGGACTCTTTCTGGAACTCCACCTGCGGCACTGCGCCCAACGTTTCCACAACCCACGAGTGAGGCTTGGCCTTGTCCTTCAAATAACGCAACCTGTCTTTGCCGATTTTATCCAAATACTGGGTATGGTCTTTGCAATTCAATATCCATTCACGGATGAAGCTCATGAAGCGGGTCTCATCCATTGAAGAGTCCCTTATAAGCGTAGCAAACTCGTAGTCATCAAAGTAGCCTTCGTACTGCGGCAGCCCGTGATTGGGCAGCCCGTCAGGGTGGGCGCCGTACGGAACCTCGCACACAGCTTTGACCATATAAGATGGGATGCGCACCAGGTGAGAATGGCTGCGGATATAGTCGGTCGGGACGACGTGCTCAACGCTAACAACCACGCCTTCTTTGGCCGCCCAGGCGCCGAATGCGTCAACCGTTAGGGGGTAGGGCATAATAGTATTGCCGGAACGGTCGGCGGCCAACCCATGGACCAGTGTTATATCCGGCCGCAGGGCTTTCATAAGGCCCGACTTCTCGCCGGTGCCAAAGGGTGAGTCGATGACGGTAAAGCTGTCTTTATTCTCTTCCGCCATACTGCTGCCCACCAGCGACCTGGTAGGGATGAACTCCCAACCCATGGCCCCGGCCAGCAGGCGCTGCGAGATAGTCAGCAAAGACCAGTTCTCGAATTCGACAGCAGCCGAAATATAGGCTTTCTGGACCAGGGGGTTGGGGCTGGGGGTGGGGTATGAGTTGCCGGTAAAGCTGGTGATGGCCTTCTTCATCAGCCCGCCGCGTATCAAAGCCAGCATCAAGGCTGAGATATAAGGGCTAATGATGGTGAAATCAGCTTTCTTTCCCCAGAACTCGCGCACCAGCTGGTAAAAAAGCGCTCCGCTTCTTCCCGCAAAATGGATGGACATGCCCTCACGCACATTTTTCCTGACGGCCTCCTCGAGCGAGCAAGTCTTATCTTCTCCTTCGATTGGAGGCACGTGAAACTTCGAGTCAATGAAAGCTTTTAGCTCATCGTCCATGCAGCATGCCCTGGATATTTATTATACCTTGTAGCAGACCTCAGGCAGTTTTTTATCCGGGTTTTTTTCCCTGACATAGCGTAAAAGCTGGTTGGCCAGCGAAATGGTCATAGTAGCAAGCTCGTCGCCATGGATTAATTTAATTCTTTCGCCGCTGTAAAGAGCCTGTAACCTGGCGGGAAACTCCGTATCAGCGCGGTTGAAAACAAAGTGAATAATGACGCCGGGGAACAGTTCTTTGGCAACAGCCCAATCTTCCCCTATCCCCACTTTCTCAACAAATCCACCGAAATATTCAGCCAGGGCCGCCGTATCGGTCACGTATTCCAGCGCAGCCGCACGCATTTTTAACCCGCCTTTCACCTGGCCCTGATGCGGGCTTATCTTGCCTTCTATATCTGCGAGACTGAGTAATTTAATAGTGTGGTTCTCCTGTTCAGCCTTCTTTCAACATACCCATGGAACGGTCTATCTCACGGGCACGATTGTAGTCCGCGTTGAAATGCCTGGCAACCCATAGCATGCCAATAGTGGCCAGTATCCCGATCGCCGAGATAACTACAAAGGCAACCTGAATACCCGCGGCATCGGAAACCGCCCCCATGATAATGGGCCCCCACATACCGCCCAGTAAGTAACCCGTGAGCATATAAAGGCCCCAGGCTGTGGCGCGGCGGTAAACCGGCACGATCTCCTGCACGACATTTAGCTGGGCGGAAACGCCGAAGGGGATGAAGAAGCATCCGGCAATAAAAAGAGGCAGCGAAGCCAGGTAGGCTCCCGCCGCCATAAGCAGCCCGGTCAGCCACAAGCCGGCGACCATGACCAGCACCTTATTGCGCGGATTGCGGTGCGACACCTTGTCGGCCACCCATCCACCCAAAGGCATGGAGATAACGGCCAGCAATGCGATACCGGATGATAGGGTGGAGGCGACAGCGTTATCTATTCCCATACTTCGGTTGAGCAGCACCGGAACCCAGGGTATAGCACCCTGCTGCAAACAAATCGCCAGGGCGATGGCTATATAGAGGATTGGCAGTGTTTTGATTTGGACCATTTCTCTCAAGGTAGCTGCAAGGGCATTGGAGCGGCCGCCGCCGGCTTTTTCCAGGGCTGCTTTATCGACTTTATAATCCGGCATAAACCATGCCAAAATACCGAAGAGGATGCCCGGCGAGGCTATAGCCCATAAAGCCGCCTGCCAGCCCCAACTCTTGGTTACCCAGCCACCTACCAGGAAGCCGAGGGCTGATCCCAGCGGGATGGCCGCGGCCCAGATGCCCGTGACAAAAGCCCGGCGGGTCTTGCGCACCATGCCCACGATGAGCGCCATGCCTCCGGAAACAAAGCCAGCTTCACCAATACCCACTACCGCCCGGGTAGCCAGAAGCTGGCCGAAATTAACGCAAAAGCCTGAGAATATGCTGGCTGCACTCCAAACGATTGAAATCAATGAGACCATCTTCGAACGCCGCCAGCGGTCAATGACGAAAGAGAGCGGCAGGGCAAAGACAGCCACGCCGATGAGCACCGCAGACATCAGCCAGCCCACATCCGTGTCACTGAGCCCGAGGCTGGATTTCAACGCCGGAGTCATCGGCCCTATCACCGACCTCATCGCATAGTCCAGCATGTAGAGCACGAAGAGGACTGTTATGCTGTATCCTATCTTCCAGCGCGGCACCTTGATGAGGATGTCCTGTTCTTCCTGCTTATCCTGCATGCCGACCTCCTTACCCTGCAATTTTAAAATCGGCGCCCGGTTGGTATCAACCCAAGGCGCTTCCGGTCACTATATCCTTTTGACCTATATCTGTCAATGGATTTTAAGTCTGAAAAGCATTTCCTGCACGGAGCGCCGGAACTTGGAATCGAGAGGCAACTTCGTCAGGGGTTCGCCCTTAATGTCCAGTTCTGTGACCTCAAAGTCCTCCGGGATTGTGGCGACCAGGATCAAACCGGACTTCCTGATTTCATCTTCAATGGCCGGTGGGATGCCGTTTTTCAGCCGGTTCAATACAAGGAAGACACCTGCTTTGACACTGGTGCGCATCTCCCCGATAAGCTGCTGAAGTCGTTTGGCCGTATTCAGCCCCCGCATAGTCGGGTCGGTTATTGCCAGCAGGAAATCTATATCTTGCGTGGTCTGTCGGCTGATATGTTCAAGCCCGGCCTCGCAGTCCATTACCACGTAGTCATAATTCTTGGCCAGCTTATCGATCGAAAAGCGGATCATATGGTTGGCGGCGCAGTAGCAGCCCGGCCCCTCAGGCCGGCCCATAGCCAGCAGGTCAAACCTCTCGGTCTCAACCAGCGACTCGTGGATGCGGGCATCCAGGATCTCCTGTTTGGAAGAGGCTATGGCTATACGCCCGCCCTTGATATCGTCAGTCATCTTCTCGCGGGTTTTACCAACCGTGCTCTTGAGGCTGACGCCCAGGGCGTCATTAAGATTGGTGCTGGGATCAGCGTCCACCGCCAGCACAATACCTTTACTCGATAAGAAATCCACCAGCACGGCCGATATTGCGGTCTTGCCCACACCACCCTTACCGGTTACTGCTATGGTTATTGTCATCGCTTATTTTGACTCCTTTGATGCCGTTTCCGGCCGGGTGCGGCGGTCCCCGGGCACCAGGCTGACGGGAGATAATCTAACAACTGCATTATACTCTGCCGGACAGACCAGCTCACAACTGCTGCACTTGGTGCACTTGGACTGGTCTACAACTTTCAGTCCTTTTTCATCGCTGAATATAGCCTCCGCCGGGCAGGCCAATACACAGTGGTCGCAGCCTTTCTCACATTTGTCCGGTAGTATGTAATAAGCCGTCAGGTCCTTGCAAACGCGGGCGGGACAGCGTTTCTCCACCACATGGGCTTCATATTCATCGCGGAAGTAGCGCAATGTTGTTAGCACCGGGTTGGGCGCCATCCTGCCCAGCCCGCAGAGGGAGGCTGATTTAATATCTTCCCCCAGATCTTTCAAATTATCCAGCCCATCCAGAGAGCCGTTTCCCTTCGTTATGTCCTCAAGGATGCCGAGCATCTGGAAGGTCCCGATACGGCACTGGGTACACTTGCCGCAGGACTCCCTCTGGCTGAAATCGATGAAGAATTTTGCCGTGTCCACCATGCAGTTGTCCTCGTCCATCACGATCACGCCGCCCGACCCCATAATGGCCCCGGCTTCCTTCAGTGAATCGAAGTCGATGGGCGTATCCAGCAAGCTTTCCGGCAGGCATCCGCCCGACGGGCCGCCAATCTGCACACCCTTGAACTGTTTGCTATTCCTGACGCCGCCGCCGATATCATTGATCAGGGTGTTGAGTGTCGTCCCCGTCGGCACTTCGGCAAGGCCTGTATTGGCCAGCTTGCCCGCCAGGGCAAACAGGACGGTACCCGGGTTTGACTTTACTCCGATATCAGCGAACCACAGGCCGCCGTTCTGCATTATCAGCGGGATGTATGCCAGGGTCTTGGCATTGTCCACCAGCGTGGGTTTGCCCCACAATCCGGATTCAGTGGGATAAGGCGGACGTTTCTCCGGCCAGGACCTCCTGCCCTCCATAGCGGCTATCATGGCCGTCTCTTCACCGGAGACAAAGGCGCCTGCCCCTTTGACAATCTCGATATCAAAATCAAAACCGCTATCTAGAATGTTGCTGCCCAGCAGTCCTTTTTGCCGGGATTGCTCCAGCGCAGTTTTCAATCTCTCTATGGCAAGTGGATACTCTTCCCTGACATAGACAAACCCCCGGTGTGCGCCAACGGAGAAACCGGCGATAGACATGCCCTCAATGACCGCATGCGGATCGCTCTCGAGTAAGACCCTGTCCATAAAAGCGCCGGGGTCGCCTTCGTCTGCATTGCAGATCACGTATTTGGTTTTGTTTCTGGCCCGGGCACAAAGCTTCCATTTGGTGGCTGTGGGAAATCCTGCTCCACCGCGGCCGCGCAGACCCGACTTCTCCACCTCTTTTATTATGGCGGCCGGTTTCACGTGCAGGGATTTGTCCAGCCCTTTATAGCCGCCGCAGGCGATGTAATGATCGATATCCAGCGGCGAATTATAGCCGCAGTTGCGCAGTAAGAGACGTGTCTCATGGTTAAAACGCTCCAACTCAGGGATATATACGGCTTCACTGCCGCCGCCTGCTACGGTGCCAAGGGCAAGATCAAGGCAGGGGTCATCCCCTTTGATATAGCCTTCAATGAGTTGCGGCACTAACTGGGGTGTGACGTGGTGGTAGCACACAGCAAAGTCGCCGGGCTTCAATATTATTACCAGTGGCTCGTACGAGCACATGCCTATGCAGCCTACCTCAGAGATGCGCACAGTATTTGTAAGACCCTCTATTCCGTGCCTGAAAGCGTCCAAAACGGCCATGGAACCCGCTGCGCGACCACAGGTAGCCGTCCCGATCAATACATGGGTAATCTGGCTGTCGTAAAGCGGCTCCCAGTTTGACCTGGCCTGTGCGTACAGTTCGTCAAAGGTCATGGCTGGCTACCGGTCCCCGCTTCTTTCTCCGGAGCCGCAGGTCTAATGGTGACCAGCACCTCTTCGATCTTGGTAGGCGTCATCCTGGGATAAGCCTGTTCACCGATCGTCACAACTGGCGCAAGGGCACAGCAGCCAATGCAGGCCACTCTCTCCAGGCTGAACTCGTGGTCGGTTGTTATCCCCCCAATCTCGATATCCAACTCGCGGGCCGTAGCTTCCAGCACGAGTTGCCCTCCTGCAAGATGGCAGGCGGTTCCCATACAAACTTTAACCGGCCTTTTGCCGGGAGCAGTGAAGCGGAACTGATTATAGAATGTTGCCACACCCCAGACTGAGCTGGCGGGCATATCTAAAAACTTCGCCACTTCCAATAGGGCCGCCTTCGACAGGTAGCCGTGCCCGTTCTGGATATCCTGAAGGATATCTATCAGGTGAGCCCGGTTGCGGCGCTCCGGGGTAAGTATGCCGGTAAGATCATGCTCTTCGTTCAATACCATGCCTCGAACAAGAAATTCATATGACAATTAT
>Ga0182011_10002302_pt1 | contig 16195 bp, 13 predicted proteins | sample 711E1DmetaG_FD_120481 | JGI IMG/M metagenome (GOLD analysis project Ga0182011, IMG submission 120481) | Permafrost microbial communities from Stordalen Mire, Sweden - 711E1D metaG | ecosystem: Environmental > Terrestrial > Soil > Wetlands > Permafrost | place: Sweden: Stordalen | collected... | reverse complement strand
GGTTTCCCGTACCATTTCGTTGCTGATGCCGCGCGTCTTACCTGTGAAAAGAGGCTCATCTCGCAAAGCCCAACGCAAGCCCTCGGTGGAGACTCCGGTTACTTCTCCGTTCCATGGAATCAAGGATACGATGTCACCGGGTTTTCCATGAACCCCGCACCGGCCGCGCGTGATGAAAGCTTCCTCCACTCCATCATCGAAGCGAATATCCAGCGCGGCAAATTCCGGTTTGGTTATTAGAGAAAGATTGCCAATTGTCTGATCCAGACGACCACCCTGCGCCCCAACCACTATTATTTCTCGATACCCGGCCCCGTATGCGTATTGGAAAGCCAATTCCAGATCAGTCTCATCTTTATCGCGGCAATACTGCTGGATTTTCACCCCTTTTTCATCCAGCCACCGCCGGTTATCTTGCGTGAGCGAGTCCAGATCACCAATAACCAGCGAAGGGAACAACCCAAGTGCCAGGATATGCTCCGTACCGCCATCGGCGGCTATCAGAACATCCCCAGCCTGTATGAGACGACGAGCCGATTCAAGCTCTGGCAGGATACCGTTGGCAAAGATAATCAAGCGTGGCATAAAAACAAAAAATCCTCCGCCGGGGAGGATACTTGACCACAAAAACCATCCCTCCGCCGGTATGATCCGGATCAGGTTCTGCGGGTCGAGGCTCCTGGCCTCCTCTCAGCCCGGTACACGGGCTCCCCGTTCAATTTTCCAAAACAGTATACGGCGGCTAAAGCCGCCTGTCAAGACAAAAAAATTACTCGGTTTTTTCACGCCGGAAGTCCACGAAGCGATAACCAACGCCGCGCTCGGTCAGGATGTATTTGGGGTTGGCTGGATCCTTCTCCAGTTTCTGGCGGAGATAGTTGATATAAAGCCGGACATAATGCGGCTCGTCCCGGTACTCATAGCCCCAGACCTTGGCAAGCAACTGGTCGTGCGAGGTCACCCACCCGGCATTCTGCACCAGGTGGTATAGCAGGCGGTATTCAGTGGGTCGAAGTTTAACGATCTTGCCTTCCAGCCAGATCTCGCGCCGGTCGAAATCAATCTTCAGTCGTTCGTCGATTTCGATCAAGCCATGCATCCCCCCGCTTGGACCTTCGGTGCGGCGCAGGACCGCTTTGACACGGCTGACCAGCTCACGCGGGCTAAATGGCTTGGTGATGTAGTCGTCAGCCCCTTTTTCCAGGCCATGCACACGGTCGTCCTCCTCGCCTTTGGCCGTAAGCATGATCACAGGCACACTGCTGATTTCGCGGATCATCTCCAGCACTTCAAATCCATCCAAATCCGGCATCATCACATCCAGCAAGATCAGATCAGGTGTGGAATCGCGCAGACGTTGAAGAGCTTGTTTACCATTAAATGCTTCCGCCACGACAAAGCCATCATGTTCCAAATTCAGACGGATGAAGCGAATCATTCGTTCTTCATCGTCAACAATTAATATTTTCCGCCGTTTCAAAGAGTCTTCTGCCATGTTCACTCTCTCACGAAGCCAATGATGCGTTCTTCACCTTCGCTGGGCATGACCTCAATAAAAGAAATTTGATTGAGCGGCCAGATAACCTTTACAACATCATTAGACAGGTAGGCAACATCTTTCCCATCACGACGCCGGGGGCTATTAACTACAATAATCGTATCGCTTGCACCGGGAAGATTATCCAGTTCCCCAACAATTGGGTCTTCATTAGAAATATGAATAACAACGGTATTTGCCATATTTACGACCTTGGCTATTCGATCAAGACCTGAATCTTGAGTTTTCCCAGATAAATAAGGTCACCATGGGAAATTGGCGTCTCAACGTAAGGCGATAAGCGGACACCATTCAGGTAGGTGCCATTCGATGATCCTAAATCCAGAACTACACTCCGGTTATCTACCAGCTTGATGGCAGCATGCAGACGCGAAACCCCATTGGCATAGGCATTGTATGAGGAAAGGTCAACATCTGGAACAATAGGCTGCCCTTCGGCGGACCGCCCCAATGTAAACTCGGTCCTTTCTGCCAGCGGCAGGATTTGACCACTTTCAATAATATGAAGGGAAATCCACGATTGCAGTGGCATGGCTGGGGTGGGCTGGAGTTGATCGGTATTTCGTTCAATTTCCTGAAGTGCCTCAGCCGTTTTGATCTTGCGGGTTATTAGATGTTCATCAAACAATTGTGCCCCACATTTACTGCAATAAATGGAACCATTGATTTCTTGATGTTGGCAATTTGGGCAAATAATCATTCTTTTTCCCTTGATATTCTCCCTGACTTCAACAGGGCTCTCGTCCCATATTTTATCTCTTTCCCGCGTTGTTGAGAGAATGACTTTTCTTGTTGAAGGTTTTCTGCTTCCATCAGTGCGGTCTTCGCCAGTCCACGCTCACCATGCGCGAGTAAATGTGTCGCCAAGCGGGTCAGATGTTCAGCTGCCTTTTCATAATCTCCGGCGGTAGCTTCCAAACGGGCCTGTTCTTGAAGACGGTAATAATTTAGTCGTGAAAGAGCATCCACAATCTCAACTGGTGGAGGGTCCAGGTTAGTTCCGTCAAACACCGGACGAACGAGGCGGATGCGGATCGTTTCCCTGGGGGTTAATTGGTTCGATAAGGGCACGAATACCTCTCCATCAAAAACAGTTAGCTCGGATTGCTTTACTGCTTCCGGCTGGATAAGGAATTCCATGAGTATTTTGAGGCTGCTATCCCAAATAATTGGTCCCATCATCATGGGGCTTTCAAAAGAAAGCAATCCAGCTTCCGGCTGCAAGCGGAAGGCGTAGCGTAACTCGACTCCCTCCTGCTTATTAAACTCCAGGCGGGCCTCTTCGGCATACACCAACCCAAGCTGATTGAATTTATCCAATAAGGCATGTTGAATATCTTGTGGGCGAGGCACATACATGCTACTGCCACCAGTTAGAGATGCCAGCTTGTCCAGAAAATTATCGTTCCATTCAGAACCAATTCCCAAACCACTGATCCCAATACCCCGGGCAGCCGCATTTTTAGCCAGGCTAATACAATTACTTTCGTCACCATACGTTCGCCCATCCGTCAGCAAAATAATGTGATTCACCTGGGAACGACTTATATTTTGAATGATTTCATTGTATCCCTGTTCAAGGCCCGAGAAAATCTCCGTCCCGCCAGAGGGTTGTATCATCTGGATGCGGGCTTCCTGTTTGCTCAAATCCGAGATATGCATAGCCGGAATAAGGGTTTCCGCGCGATCGCTAAAGGCGACCACGGAAAACACATCCTCAGGTTTTAATTTATGCATTATCTGAATAGCCGTGGCCTTGACAATATCTATATTATTGCCTTTCATGGAGGTTGACTTATCAAGGACCATGCATAGGTTGAGCGGGGGTTCGGCACGTTTTTCCGTGTCAGATGGCACGGAAAACTCGATTATGACATAGATTATTTGTGGCTCATTCAAACGCAACAAGCCCTGACGGCTGAAAAATATCTTCTGCTCCAATAAAATCTTCGGGGCTTCTTCAGGGGGTAAAGATTCATCATAACTGGAGCGCTTTTTTTGGTTGGAAAGAGTTTCATATGCTGCTTGTACACCCAGAAACAACTCCGTTTCTCCCGGAGCAATATTCTTATCCGGATGGAGACGGCGCGCCGCATCAAAATACGCCTGTCGGATTTCTTCAGGTGAAGCATTGCGCCGTAACCCAAGAAGAGTGTAATAATCCTGCTTATTCATTATCTTTGATTATGTTTTAAGTTGAACCACAATGACACTAATATTATCCGGCCCACCAGCTTCGTTGGCTGAATCAACCAGGCTTTGACATGTGCTTTGAAGATCTTTTTTAGCATTGACAAGTGTGAAAATAGTACTGTCAGAAAGGACGCTCCATAAACCATCACTACAAAGGAGCAAAGAACCAGACAGGGGAAACGGAGCAGTGAAAATATCTGGCTCCAGAACCTCGCCTTGACCTAGTGCTCGATATAAAACGTTCCGTTGTGGATGGACAGCGGCCTCTTCAGGGGAAATCTGACCGAGTTCCTCCAATCGCTTTACCAGCGAATGATCGCGCGTCAGAACCTCGCCCCCCCCATATTGATGGATTGCATAAGCACGGCTGTCACCAACATGACCGATTGTCATTTGTTGACCAAGGATAAGCGCAGCTGTCAGGGTGGTGCCACTTCCAGGAGCCGCCTGTGTAACAGCCCTCTGCGCATCATTGATGGCAGACCGCATCAATTCCTGCAGGGATTCATCCATTCCGGAGGAAGGGTTAACCAGATAAGGGAGAAAATTCTTCAGCAAAGAACCTGCCAATGTCCGCGCTGCCGCGGAGCTGGCAACTTCTCCATATTGATGTCCGCCCATTCCATCGGCAACAATATATAAGCCAAGCGGGTAACTGCTTTTTTCACCACCGATTGCAATGGAAAGGGCGAAAACGCTGTCTTCATTATGATCGCGCTGTTTGCCAATGGATTGCCCGCAACCATATATTAACTGTTGTGGTTCCAATTTTTGTACATTTGCCAGTAATCCTTCAATTTGACTCTCTGGTAGAGGTACGGTGTTAATATCAGATTCTGCCGATGCCGGTTTGGTTGTCTTAATATGCAACCAGGAAAGGATATCCTTTTTCACAATAGTCTCCTTGAAGGATTAATGCGTTAAGCTAGCAAAGCATAAACAAAATGATCGACTGAACCAGTATAGACGATATCGTCATAAACCAGAGGAGTTCCAGTAATGGGCCCTTGAGTGGCAAATTTCCACCTTAATCGTCCAGTCCGATACTCAATGCAATATAAATTTCCATCCACTGACCCGCAATAAAGTGCATCTTTATATATTGCAGGCGAACCGCTAACCTGGTTATCGGTCTTATAACGCCAGGTTTCCTTGGCAGTGTGAATATCGATGGAGTAAATATTCCCATCCGCAGAGCCTACAAAGATCAACCCATCCATCAAACATGGCGAGGAGATCGAGCCTTTGCCCATACGGAAACGCCAAATGACCCAACCAGCATGCGCATCCAGCGCGTAAAAAGTCCCATCAAGGGAAGCAAAATAAACAACTCCATCTGCGACCCATGGCGAAGAAGTGACAGCCATTTTAGCTTTATAATGCCATTTGAGTTGCCCGCGGAAATCCACACAGTAGAAATCCCCATCTTCGCTGCCAGCGTAGACCATATCTTGAGTCACAAAAGGGGTCGAGCGTATGGGTGCCGCCGCATCGAATTGCCAGGCTGCCCGTCCACTCAGCAGATTCACTGCATGGAGGCGCTGGTCGTCTGAACCAAAGAAGACGTGCCCCTCCGCTATCCGCGGCGACGAGTGGACCCTCCCTTCCGTATAGTATGTCCAAACAATTTTTCCGGTCCGGCCGCTGATAACGTGTAGGCGTTTATCTTCTGAGCCAATAAAGATATTATCCTCAAACACTGCCGGTCGTGTAACAACCCCTCCATCGGTGGCAAATTTCCATTTCAATGTCCCATCGGCAGCATTTAAGGAATAAAGGTTGTGATCGTAAGACCCAACATAAATACTTCCGGAATAGTACAATGGTGTGCCGCGTACCTCGTCTTCACATTGAAACGACCAGAGCGGTTTAATGCCACTTTGGGTTTGAATGGAGGTTGTGCTACTAACCACCCGGTTCAAGATACCGGTCTTGTGTCCTGCCGCCACCAGTGCTTCTTTCATCGCTTCAGCATTGGGGAACCGTTCTTCAGGATTATATTGAAGGGCCGTACCAATAATCGCTTCCAATTCGACGGAAACAGCCGGATTTATCTTTCGGATCGGTCGTTCTCCGAAAGAGAAGGGCGGCTCCAACCGTGGATCGCGACGGGTCAGGGCGTGGTGCAATGTCGCCCCCAAGGCATAAATGTCAGCCAACGGACCAGCTTCACCTCGATATTGTTCCGGCGGAGAATATCCTTCAGTTCCGATCATCGTCCCTTTTTGCCCAACCTGGAATGGCTTGGCAATCCCGAAATCCACCAGCACAATATGATCCTGTAAATTGATCATCACATTCGAAGGCTTCATATCCCTAAAAATAATCGGGTCGGGTTTATGACTATGCAGGAATTGAAGAACATCACATAACTCAATTGCCCAGCCCAGCACGCGTTCCTCGGTTAAGAAGCCGGGAGTTTCATTAATAGTGGCCTCGAGGTCTTTTCCATTTATGAATTCCAGCGTCAGGTAGGAACGATTTCCCGAACTGAAATAATCATAAATGCGTGGAATGGATGGCTGGTTGATGGCAGCTAGAATATTGGCTTCCCGTTCAAAATTCTGGACGATGGTCTTCCTCACCAACGAATCGGGAGCCCGGTTGATCATTTCCTTAACCGCGACCAATTTAACCACATTGGGGAAGTGCTGATCGCGGGCAAGGTACACCGATCCCATCCCACCTACTCCAATTACATCCTGGATAACATAACGATTAACCAGTATCGTTCCAGAATTTAATTGTACGTTGTCTTCTTCCGACCCACTTCCGATCGGGGCAGTAATCTTATGTGTTTCCAGATTTGCCTCCTGAATATTTTCGAACTATACGAATTATAGCCACCCCGGGCAGTAATTGCAACCTATCTGGATCGGAGAGGTTTCCAGGTACCTGGGAAAATAAGGAAGAGTAAAGCTTGCACTTTCCGATTACGATTCGCAACCTGAACTATAACCCCATTTTATCTGATCACCCCCAAGATCCCTTAAAGACAATCAAACTGACCTTGCATGTATAATTATTTTGGGGCACAATACATTCAGGAGAAATTCCTTGAAAATATTGGCTATCTAGGTTAAGATGGTCGACCATCTATACTCAATGCAAATCACAGAACGTTTCCGAACATTACGCTGGTTCTTGGCGTGGCAATTAACCTGGCGAGTTTTTGGAATCCCCGGTTGCTTCGGTGAACGTTCCGCTACTCTGCGTGCTCGGTAATCACGATCCGGGCGATGGCAGGAAATAATTAGTAACACTGACTGAGAGCTGCGAAGAACCTGTCAGGCAATAAAATTGTAAAATCTTTTGCTTATTCATCAGGGACATCATGGACGTCTGGCGTTTACTTATTACTCCTCCGGCTACAGGTGCATGGAACATGGCTGTTGACGAATCCATCCTGGAAACAATGGGAAGCGGCAAGGCATCGCCGACCCTGAGGTTGTATGCCTGGAATCCCGAATGTCTTTCATTGGGCTATGCGCAACCTTTCACGGACGTAGATATCCCCCGCCTGCAAGCGCATGGTTGGGAAATGGTACGCCGTCCCACCGGAGGCCGGGCAGTCCTTCATACGGATGAGTTGACCTATGCGGTGATCGCGCCGCTTAATGAGCCTCGCCTGGCTGGCTCTGTGCTTGAATCGTACCGGCGGTTGGCTCAGGCATTGGTGCAGGCCCTAAACCTGCTCAGCCTGCCGGTCCAGGTAAGTGAAAATTCGGTTAGAACGCGTAAAACCATTCCCAACCCGATCTGCTTTGAAGTCCCTTCAACATATGAGATCACCGTTGGTGGAAAGAAACTGGTCGGTTCAGCACAGGCTCGCCGAAAAGAAGGTGTACTCCAACATGGTTCCCTGCCATTATCCGGAGACCTGACACGCATTACCCAGGTTTTGGCTTTTCCTGACGAGCTCTCCCGCAACCACGCGGCTGAACGCCTGCTGGTACGGGCGACGACGGTCGAAACCGCGCTTGGGCGCAAAGTAACCTGGGATGAAGCCGCCCAGGCATATATTTCAGCGTTTAAGTCTGTACTTGCGCTTGAATTAGAGCCGGGTAGTCTGAGTCCCATCGAAACAAAACGCTCCGAAGAATTGGTGCGGGGCAAATATGGAAAAAATGAAAAGAACAGAATTAATCCGAAATAGGAACCGGCAAATCGTCGCGCTCAACCTTAATGAATTGGACTTTTTAAGCTGCCTGTACTTGTGTTATTCAATAATCCGAGATAATATAAAATAGTCAATGGGGAGAATAATCCCCGCCAATTTTTTCATTTCTAGAGAGGAGATAAAGTCATGAAGAAGATGTTCTTGTTTGTCTCGATTCTGCTTGCAGCAGCCATGCTGCTGAGCGCATGCGGCGCCGCTGCAACTGCTGTACCAACAGCTGCGATGCCTCCTGCCACTGTGGCAACAGCAGCCCCGCTCGCTTTACCTACGCCTGTTCCACCCACCGCAGTTCCGCCCACAGCCACCCAGGCACCCACGGTCGTACCGACGCCCATCCCGCCGGTCTGCAATCCACTGCCGGATGCCATGCCCGCGCCAGCTTCCGGCCAACTCGGTGCTTCGGATACCCCCATCACGATGGCGTTCGTACCTTCCGGTGAATCCGGCGTCATTGCCACCGCCAGCCAGGCCATTGCCGATTGCTTGAACAAGATGACCGGGTTATCGTATACCATCCAGACCGGCACCAGCTATGCCGCTGCCATCGAATCGATGGGGGCAGGCAAGTCACAGGTTGGTTTCCTCAATACCTTCTCCATCCTGGCTGCCCAGGCAAAATACGGGATCATCCCGGCACTGATCAATCTGCGCAAGTATTCCACGAATAGTCTCGATCCTGACCAGGCATTGAGTGGTCAGTTGGAACCCTTCTACCGCGGCCAATTCATTTCCAATGTGGCTTCGGGAATCAAGACCTTTGCAGACTTGAAGGGCAAGACGTTCTGCTTTGTTGATCCGCTGTCCACCTCGGGTTATATCGTCCCGCGCATTATTCTCCTGGCCAACGGCATTAATCCGGATACCGACTTCAAGGCCACGCAGAACGCCGGGTCGCACCCGAATGTCGCCATCGCCGTTTACAAGGGCGACTGCGATGCAGGTGTGACCTATATCAATGTTCTAACCGATGCAGCCACCAACTTGCAAGGCACCTATCCTGACATCCTGACAAAGGTTACCGTCTTTGCGGATACGGACCGCATCCCCAATGATGGCGTTCAGTATATCAAGACCTTCCCCGCCAACCTGCAGGCCATCACCACCGAAGGTCTTCTGGCCATGGCGCAGGATCCGGGTGGCAAGGCAGTGCTCGCCAAGCTTTATGCAGTCAACGCCTTCCAAAAAATCGACCCATCCTTCACCATGTATGCTGACTTCCTGGCAGTTCTCAAGAAGGCCGGAGTCGACCCCACTTCTCTGATCAAATAGAGTTTCTACCGTAGCCTGGCAGGGAGAATAGACCTGCCAGGCTTTTCCTTTTTTTATAACAACCAGGATATTCCAATTTTGCCATGTTAAAAGTCGAAAACCTCACAAAAGTTTATCCCAATGGCACACAGGCGTTGAGGAACGTCAGCTTCGAAGTCAAGGATGGGGAATTCCTGGCGGTCATCGGATTGAGCGGATCGGGGAAATCCACCTTGTTGCGCTGCATCAACCGTCTGATTGAGCCGACCTCCGGAAAGATCATCTGGAACGACCAAGATGTAACCGCCGCATCCAGCACCGAGATTCGCAGGATTCGCCGGCAGATTGGCATGGTCTTCCAGCAATTCAACCTGGTAAAACGATCCTCGGTGCTGGCCAATGTAATGTCGGGACGTCTGGGTTATGTCAATACACTTTCCAGTTCCCTACAGCTATTTTCCGCAGCAGACAATCAACGTGCCCTCGCCAGTCTCGATCAGGTTGGTTTGGTCGATAAGGCACATGTACGTGCCGATTCACTTTCAGGAGGCCAGCAACAACGTGTGGGAATTGCCAGAGCACTGATGCAGGAGCCCAAACTGATTCTTGCCGATGAGCCGGTGGCTTCGTTGGATCCGGTCCTAGCGCATTCCATCCTTAAATACCTTGAACAACTCAACAAGGAACGCGGGATTACCGTGCTTTGCAGCCTGCATTTCCTTGACCTGGTACATCGCTATGCCACCAGTGCCATTGCCCTCAAAGATGGTGAACTGGTCTTCCAGGGATTGCCAAAACAAATCGATGATGCGCAATTTAAAGCCATCTATGGGCAGGAAGCCGAACGTATCTCCATCGTTTAAATAAAAACCAGAGCTGGATTTCTGAATCCGTTTCTTTTGGGCGACTCCCCCATTATTGATATGAATTCATCCATGACTAAACCAGAACAGTCGTCAAAAGTCGTGAACTCCACAGGAATTGTAATTTCTTCCCTGATAATGCCAGGGCTTGGGCAGTTCCTGATAAAAAAGAGGGAACGCGGCTTTATTATTCTCTTAATGACCTTAATCCAGGTCTACCTGGTTGATTGGTCGCTGGTTCACCAGAATATCGGAAAGATCAGCCTGGGTGGTCTGGTTACCAGTTGGCTATGGCTGCCGTTGATCCTGTTTTGGGGCTGGAATGTGCTGGATGTGCGCGCATTGGTGGTTAAAAAACCTTCCAGGCCATTATTTGGATTCTTATTTGCCGCAATAGTCCTTTATGTAATCGCCTGGAACGTCACTGACGTCAGGTTGGATCGTCTGGTGCAGCGTTTTAATGATGCCCGTATTGTTGCGACCAACTTACTCAATCCCGACATGATCACCATGTCCGTACGCGGCAATGACAAGATCTGCGCCTGGAGTTGCATGTATACGTACATAGGCGACAAGCTGGCTGGCCGCCCGGTTGCCGGCCCAATCCGGGCTAGCGATAATCTGCAGCAGATCTTTGGAGCAATAAAACTCGTTCCGGCTCCCAAATGGCAGGTCAGCCTGGGCCTAGCGGCTGCAGGTAACAATGTTGAGACATTTGTAGCCGGTTCCATGCTCCAGACCATTGCAATGGGATTGATGGCCACAATTTTCTCAACCATCCTGGCCATCCCGATCAGCTTTCTAGCCGCTCACAATATTATGGAACGTCTCCCGGGAGGAATGGTTGTCTATTATGTGATGCGCACCATTTTGAATGTGGTGCGCGCCGTCGATACCATTGTGTGGGGCTTGATCGTCATCGTCTGGGTGGGCCTGGGGAGTTTCGCGGGAGTCATCGCGCTGACCATCCATTCGGTTGCGGCGCTGGGAAAATTATTCTCCGAAGAAATCGAGCATATCGACCCCGGTCCGGTCGAGGCTGTCACCGCCACCGGCGCTAACTGGATCCAGATCATTCGTCATGCGGTCATCCCCCAAATCATCCCTTCATTCCTGGCTTATTCCCTGCTGCGATGGGATATCAACATGCGCTCCGCCACGGTTATCGGTTTTGTGGCAGGGGGTGGCATCGGTTTTTTTGTGGTTGAAACAGTCCGGATGGGCGGTTACCAGCAATATGCCACAGCGCTCTGGGCAGTGGTAGTTGTCATCATCATCGTGGATTACATCAGCGAGAAATGGCGTGAAGGCATCCTGAAAGACCAGCCTCAAAAAGAAAAGCAGGAACACCGCACCGCACATGTTTTGAAGATTGCTTTCTATGTGATCGTGGGATTCCTGGTTTTCGTCTATTGCTGGAATCTAAGCGGAATCAATCTGCGGGATCTATTCAGCCCAGGTTCAAACTTTGGTCAATTGATCAAGGATTTTGTGACGATTGATCTCGCTTCGACTGTTTTAGCACCCGTAATTCAGCAGATGATTGTCACAATATTCCAGGCTTTCCTGGCGACCACCTTGGGCGCTTTAATTGCTTTGCCCTTCAGTTTCCTGGCTGCCAAAAACCTGACGGGCAGAAGCCGGTTGTCCATCTGGCTGTATTACTTGACCAGGGCAATCTTCAATCTCCTGCGCTCGATTGAAGCCTTGCTGTATGTGGTGATTTTTATTTTTTGGGTCGGCATCGGTCCTTTCGCCGGAATGCTTGCATTGGCGGTGACATCCTTCGGATTGATCGGTAAATTATTCTCGGAAGCGATCGAAAACATTGACCCTGGCCCGATCGAGGCTGTCACCGCCACCGGCGCCGACCGTTTTCAGGCCATCGTGTATGCCGTCCTGCCGCAGATTGCCCCACCCTTCATCTCTTACTTGATCTATCAATGGGATATCAATATCCGCATGGCAACGATCATTGGATTTGCAGGCGGCGGCGGCATAGGGTTAACCCTGACCACATACTTCGGCTCTTTACAATATCATAAAGCGGGGACGGTAGTGGCGTGTATCGTGATCGTGGTAGCGGTTATGGACTTCGCCAGTGCAAGGATCAGGCAAGCATTGATCTGAACTACGAAAAATACTCTCAATTCATTTGTTTTGTCTGCCTTAACATGTCTCACAAGAAAACAGGTTTCTTTTTAGCATGGTAAAATCCCGTGCATGTTCAAAGGGAGCTTAAGATTTCTTTCCATGGTCCTGCTGGTTATTGTCCTGCTTGGTTTGCTGGTATTAATTGTTCCGCGTTTAATCACGGCCGCCTACTCAAAGGGCAAGGTTTATTCCGCTGCAAATGTCCCAGTCCGGCGGGTCGCCATCGTCTTTGGCGCGGGGTTGTGGCGAAATGGTTCCCCCACCCCGGTTCCGGCAGACCGAGTCACTGCCGCGGCAAACCTGTACTTTGCCGGTAAAGTCGAAAAGTTACTGATGAGCGGGGACAACCGTTATGTGGAGTATAACGAGCCGGAAGCCATGCGGAAGCTGGCTATTGCACTTGGCGTGCCCAATGACGCAATTGTGCTGGATTATGCCGGCAGGCGGACATACGATACCTGCTACCGGGCCAAAGCCATTTTCATGGTCGATCAGGCCATCCTGGTGACACAGGCTTTCCACATGCCGCGTGCCATTTATCTTTGCAATCGTCTTGGAGTAGACTCAATTGGCGTCGAATCCGACCTGCGCATCTATCCAAATTCAACCTTGTTGTACTGGAATATTCGCGAACTGTTCGCCACGACTGCGGCAATGTGGGATGTGAATATTGCCCATCCGCTTCCCGTACTGGGCAAACAGGAAGCAATTTTTCCATGATGTATAATAACAAAAGGTGAATATGACTCGCGACGAAGCCCTTGCCCTTGTCCATGAATACGTAAAAAACGAGAATTTGGTCAAACACATGCTTTCTGTCGAAGCGGCCATGCTTTTTTACGCCGGGAAGTTCGGTGAAGATACCGAGAAGTGGAGCATCACCGGTTTGCTACACGACTTCGACTGGGAAATACACCCAACGCTCGCAGAGCATCCAAGCGCAGGTGCCCCGCTCCTGCGCGCCCGCGCAGTTCCGGAAGATGTCATCCGCGCAGTGCTCTCCCATGCAGACCATACCGGCATCCCGCGCCTGACACTCATGGAAAAGGCCCTGTATGCCTGCGACGAAGTCACCGGCCTCATAACTGCAGTCGCCCTCGTCCGCCCATCCCGTTCCCTGTTGGACCTAGAGGTAAGTTCCGTAAAAAAGAAATGGAAAGACAAGACCTTCGCAGCTGGAGCCAACCGCGCCGAGATTGAAAAATCTGCCGCCGAGTTCGGTATTGAACTCTGGGAGCATGTTGGCAATGTCATTCTGGCCATGCGAAAAATCGCTCCGGAATTGGGTTTGGTTGGAAATATTAATCCGTAAGGTTTCACGGTTGGAGGAATAATGACTCTCCAGGGTAAAGGCTTCTTTACATTCAACCTTCCCGATTGCGAAGATGGGGATCCTGGTTCCATCCTGGCCGCGTCACAAGCCGCCGGCTTGAGCCATATAATAGTCAGGATCGCCGATGGCACGCAAGCAGCCGGGATCGATGCCTCCGGAGGCGATTTCACCGCACTTGTGGTAAAGGAGTTGCAGCAGGCCGGGACGGCCGTGTGGGGCTGGCAATATGTCTACGGCGATAACCCATCGAACGAAGCAACCCTTGCGATAACGCGCACGCAAGAACTCGGCCTGGAGGGGCTTGTAGTGAGTGCTGGAGAAGAATATGAGCAACCTGGCAGGTCCAGCGCCGCTCATATTTACATGACAACCGTACGGGCTGGGCTGCCGGTTCCGATTGCCTTAAGTTCCTTCCGATTTCCCAATTACCATCCCAATTTTCCCTGGTCTTCCTTCCTTTTATCCTGCGACCTGCATATGCCACAGGTATTTTGGGAACTTTCCCATAATGCCGGGGAACAGTTAATTGAAAGCAAGCGTCAATGTGACGACTTGCCGAATGCCAAGCCTTTTATTCCGACCGGTGCAGCCTACCTCGCATCTGGCTGGAGCCCGTCGGTCCAGGATCTTACCGATTTCATGAACAGCGCTGAAGCCCTTGGGCTGCCGGCGGTCAATTTCTTCGACTGGGGGACCTGCCGCGCCAGCTTGCCGCTTGCATGGAAAGCGATTGCCGGTTTTATCTGGCCTGTTCCAACCCTGGGAAACCATCCAGTCCAGTCCAAGTACTCTGCTACAAGTACAACTCTCAATCCTCCGATCGATTCATTCTTGTCGCGGTTTATGTCCGCTTTCAATACCCGCGACGCAGCCCAGGTAAGCGCACTTTATGACCCGTCCGCCGTCCAGGTTTGGGCTGACAAGATCATGCGCGGTGTCGTTTCCATCGAGACTGGGTTTGCCTCTTTTTTCAACAGCCTGCCCAGCGGGAGTGTTATTAACTGCCCGACTGCACAAGTGAATGACGATTTGTATAAATTTGCATGGAAAGTCGGGACAATTACCGGTGAAACAATCATGACTATGCAAAACGGGAAAATCATCCTGGATTACACATTTATTTATTAGCCGGTTGGTTGCAGTGGATTTTGTCCAGCCCATAATTTACCAGTGCTGTCTTTCTTTTCTCCATTGGTCGCGCATGCGCTTTCGAGTTGACATATCCCGAATAAAACGAATTCATTGATTTGTAAATTTCTTCCGCAAGCGCTAATCGTGCCATGCTTATGTGAGACTGTATCCAGATATGAAATCATTTATTTTGGATTAGAAAAAGGTGGAACAACTTGCGGACACTTCTGATGAAGAGCCAGGGAGTCAGCATAACGATTGTAAGGTTATCGTCTTTGGTTGGGACATGGCATCTCTTTGGTAATATTTTTGACCAACCTGGTTTTTTGTTTACAAGCAGTTTTCCTGGCTTCCTGAACTAGTTTGTCTGATGAGTTTGAATGAGAAGAATCCCACAAAAGGAAAACCGATCGTTACGACAGGCTGAGTCTTCCAGACCTTCCGAAACGAAGCCTCTATTCATCAAGGAGATTTTATGTCACCACGCGCCGCCAAGCCAAAGCCCATTGTGAAGCCTATCCTGAAACATCCCTGGCCAATCGTCACAGGTACCCTGATTGGCTTGCTGGTGGTGCTGACCTTATTGTTCCTTTTCTTCGGGATTTCTCCAGAAATAGACAACTACATGGTTGGCAACATCGGAATCTCCATGGAAACCAACTCAGCCGGGCAGGTTGTACTCTACCCAATGCCTGGCTATGATGCTGAAAAAGCCGGGGTGCAGAACTTCGACATCCTGCTGGATATCAACGGTCAGCCAATCAGCCAGATTACGGATATTAAGAAGCAATTGAACGGCCGGGTAGGTGAGTCATTGACAATCACCGTCCATAAATCAGATGGCAGCGAAAAAACCTACCAGCTCGTCCGTTCTTCAGCCGCCCAGACCGTGCTTGATCAGGCGGGGCTGTCCATCGGCTTCCTGACCGGATTTCTGCTCAGCCTGTCCCTGCTGGTTGGGTTGGGATTCACAGCCCTAGGGACAATTCTGCTGCTGCGCCGTCCAACTCATGAATTGTTCATCCTGACCGCTTGCGTGCTCGTACTTCTCCCTTATAGCCTAAACAGTTTAAGCGCGGATAGCGTAATGGTTCAAGGCGCAATCCGCCTCAACCTTGGATTGTTATACAATCTACTGCGCGTTGCCGGCCTAAGCCTGGCAAGCCTGCTGGTGTACATTTTTCCGGACGTACAGTTCGTCCCGAAATGGATCCGCTGGGGCATGATCGGCGTGGGCATCTGGGCCATCCTTTATGCGATCGCCTTGATAAACCCGACCTTCCTGCCTGGATCATATAATGACTTGGTCTGGATAATCATCATTGCGATCGGACTGGGTTTGCAGAGTTACCGGTACCAGCACAGTTCCTCCGGAAAGGAACGCCAGCAAATCCGCCTGATGGGGTTTGTCCTTTTGATGGGAATTGCTGTCTACGTCATGCTCTGGCTGGTCGAATTTTTCCTGCCGGCCAATTTCATGGTTGGCGCCGGCGGGGTTTGGTTTACCCTTATCTCTGACCTGCTGGAAGATGCTG
>Ga0182011_10002301_pt1 | contig 16199 bp, 13 predicted proteins | sample 711E1DmetaG_FD_120481 | JGI IMG/M metagenome (GOLD analysis project Ga0182011, IMG submission 120481) | Permafrost microbial communities from Stordalen Mire, Sweden - 711E1D metaG | ecosystem: Environmental > Terrestrial > Soil > Wetlands > Permafrost | place: Sweden: Stordalen | collected... | reverse complement strand
TGGTACTTCGCATTCTTTCCCACAGTCTGAACATGTTACTTTTGTCATCTCACGTGGGCCTGAGTCTCTTGGGCCGCCGAAATTTCTCGAGCCGCCAAAATTGTTTGATCCAAACATAGTATTACCTAATACAGTTTTTTGTATAACTGTGTTACAATACAGGCTGCCGGAGTTTAAGAAACAATATGTTGGGGCACCCTGAAAATGGGGTAAAAGGTGAAGATATCCTGCTTTTTCAGGATACAGCGCGATCGGCAATGATACCGGTTACCATTACGTTGCAGGAATCATCAGGTATCTCTGTCCCGTCGTAATATATACCGGGTTTTTATGCGGAGGATCGGATCTCGTTATAGAGGATGACAAGGGAGAGGCTGATCAGGTTCATGGTCGTTGCTGCGTACCACAGATAACTCTCGAACAGCGTGAGGGTGGAAATCCACCCTGACCAGAGCATGGTGCAGATAATAATAAACGTGAGCAGGGTGTCGACCGCGAGAAATACCATGGGGATATGGAAAAGGCGACCGGCCTGGGCTATCAGGCAATATTCGAAAGGTGCCGGGCGGTTCAGGAGGTCGAACACTTCGCGTCCGATATTCATGATCAGGTCCGCCAGCGCCCAGATAACCACAACCCCCCCACAGACCGAAACCAGTGCTGATGCGTGTGAACCAATGCGGATGAGCGTGATGCCGAACAGCAGTTTAAAGATGCAGAACGGGATGCCAATGGTGAGACTCAAAAAAAGCGGGCGGGTAGAAAAACGCTGGATAGTATCGGATCTCTCTTTGCGTGAACCGGTGCCGGTTTCCGGATTGTTGAGGGACATGGTATCGTTGGAACTGATAATTATTCCGATTATTATGCCCTTGTCTTTAATTAAGTGATATGAGATGTTATTTCTCTGATCAAACAGTTCCCTGAGACCCGTGTCCCGTGTTTTGCCTTCCGCAGGGAAAATCAGTGTCTTCTCATCAGGAGAAGACCCAGACCCGCGGCCAGAATACTGGCCCCGGCAGCGGGAGACGCTTTCTGTGTGGGCACAGGCGTCGGCGAGGTAGTCTGTACAGGTTCCTGCATGGTTGTTACCGGAAGGGTGGTTACCGGCAGAGTACTCTCGGTTGTCGTTGGAATGACGGTTGTAAGGACCGGTAGCGGGGTTGTGTCAATCTCTATTACCGCCGGGGCTCTCCTTGAATAAACCTGGATCTCCACCAGCAGGTTATCGCTGTCGATCGACTGGGGGCTTTCAACCTTCACCGAGTACGACCTGAGCCCGGTATTGACGGAAGTAAGGAATTCAACGGTTGCCTGCCCGCTGTCGTCAGTAGTTACCAGTGCGTAATACTGGGTATTCGGCATATCCGGGGTTGAGGGGGGTATGTCATCCCGGATCGTCTGCCCGTTGCCATTATTGTACTGGTAAGACCCGATGGGCCAGGGTCCGTCAGCAGGGTCTTCCATGACATTTTCCTGGGAGCCGGCGATAACCGGTGGCTGGTCGCGGGGTTCACCGGTCATGCTCGAGGTGTGCGGAATCCATACGTAATAGGAGGAATTCGGTAACCCGGTGATCGTTACGGTAAACCGGCTCCCCCGCGTAAGTGAATCGCTGACCGATTGTTCTGCAGTTTTTACTGCCGATACCGGTACAACAACAAGCAGGAAACAGGCAATAATTACAATCATCATGAACTTCAGCGGTATCTTTCTCATGAAGGTCACCCATCATAAACTATTCGTTCTGATTTGACATTTCACGTATTCAGATAAAAGGATGCAGTATCCGGCCTGATTCAATGAAAACAAAAAAAAGTCCGGATCAGGGTATATAAGGAGCTAGGAGAACAACCCTGATTGTCTCTCCGGGACTCCCGGTATAATCCGGCACTCCTATGAAAACCCATTTATCATCCAACATACTCATTTCACCTGTGTGGTATACATGACAGGAGAAGGTGTGGAATTCAAAGTGGTGAAAATTCACAAACCCGAAGACGTGAATGTTATTCTCGGGCAGTCCCATTTCATCAAGACCGTTGAGGATATCGCAGAAGCGGTCGTGGGATCGGTACCCGGGGCAAAGTTCGGCCTTGCATTTTCAGAAGCATCGGGGGAATGCCTGATACGGATCGATGGCAACGATGAGGGCCTGATGGCACTTGCGCGGGACAATGCAAAGGTCATCGGTGCAGGGCATTCGTTTATCCTGTTTTTACGGGACTGCTATCCCATCAATGTCCTGAATGCCATCAAGAATCTCCCCGAAGTGTGTACTGTCTATTGTGCTACGGCAAATGCTGCGGAAGTAGTCATCGCCGAATCGCTCCTGGGCAGGGGAATCATGGGTGTGATAGACGGGCAGAAGCCCATGGGCATTGAGGGTCCCGAAGGGGTCAGGTGGCGGACAACCCTCCTCAGGACGTTCGGGTATAAACGGGGATGACAGTCACACCCGGATGGATCATCTCGATTGGTAAAAAATTTATTCTCTCATTTTCCGGAACAGGGACAGTAGACCTATCGAAATTACCGCAAAGCCTGCCTCAAACCCGGGTGATTTTGTTGTTTTCGAGAGCCCGGTAATATATTCAGATGTTGTACCGGCATTGATGGTAATGGTTGTTTTAAGGTCCTGGTACCCGTCCATTATCAGCGTTATTGAATGCGGTCCTTCTGTCAGTATGGGAATTGTTGTCGGGGTCACCCCCATCATCGCTCCATCCACGTACACAAGTGCTCCCGCAGGTGTTGTAGTGATGGAAAGTGAACCATAACCACTGGCTTGCGCAGATGAACCAGGTATCGGTGATCCGGTACCCGTGATCGATGTCTGACCTGGAGAATAAGTGGTTTTTGCGGCAGATGTTTCCTTAAAGAGCGCTGCATCCACGGTCTGATTGTCAGCGGTGACTGTCACGCTCTTTGAGAAATCCGGGTATCCGTTCAGTTTTATCAGGATGATATGATTGCCGTTGGGGATTGGATTGAATACAGCCGGTGACAGCCCTTTGTATACATTGTCAATATAGATATCAGCACCGGATGGGGATGATGTGACCGTGATGCTGCCGTAAGCCGGTGTTGGTGGGGGTGTCGGTTCGCCGATAAGATGATCCACGTTCACAATTGAGGAGGGAATTGCATATCCCCTCGCGTCCAGTTCCTGAATTTTCATGATTGTCGTATTCGTTCCCAGGACCGAACCCGCGGGAATGGTCCCCTGAAGATTTACCGTCACCATCACATCGTCCTCACTCGGGTATTCCAGTTCATAACCGTTTATGGTGAGGATCTTCCCGCGTGAAACCGGCCGAGTATTTGTAACGCCGTTTACCATGACCGCATAATTCCAGGAGGCATCATCAAGTTCCGTAATGAACTGCAGGTCATCGTAAGCGGAAAATGGCGTCCCGGATGCTGCGTATACCGTATAAGACGCATTGACGGAATTTCCGGGATACAGGTTACCTGAAGGATTTACAGACCCCGATCCCACGGTAAATGCCGGGACACTCTGGACCAGGAAAACCAGGGTGCAGCAGAATATTGCCAGTTTTAATGATTTCCGAATAAGGATCATCAAATCCAATGTCACTCCGCGCTGTTATAATAAGTTCGTGGTATTCTTGAGGGTAAATGCAGCCGGAAGCGTGATGCAGGACGAAGATAAATCCGGGTAAAAGTGGAAAAAAAGGACGCGGATCCCATTACGAGATCGATTTGTAGGGGCTCAGGGCGTCGACTATCTTATAGGTTTTGCCGTCAGCCATCGTGACGGATACCATTACGCGGTCGGTGGATTTTGTGCCTTCGAGGGTTACCGTATCGTCCACATGAGTTCCTAACGTTGCTGTTTTTACCTGTCCGTCAGCGCGGTTCAGTGTTACATCGATCTTTCTTACATTCATTAGTCCGGCACCCCCCTGGAAGGTCGCAATGACATTACCAAGATAGTCTTTCTCTACGTTCACATTGACTTTCGTTGTGTCCGTCATAGCGTCCGTGGGAGAAGGGACAAGATCTGTCCCGGCAGTAACCGCTGCAGAAGGTCCTGCAGCTGCAAGCGTCGTCGGGACTGGAGTAACGGCAGAATTTTGTGTTCCCGTACAGCCGGCAATGGCAAGAAGTACACAAAGCAGTCCGGTCATCAAAATGATGGTTTTAATTTGCATATCTGATAATCAAAAAGAAAGCATATTATTGTTATGATGGAGTTGCATGCAGGAAAATGATGGATTTCCTGATATATCCGGATTTCCACCTCCTGATATTCTGCCTGTGATACCTGCAATACCCGATAAAAAGACATTCTGGAAAGTAAAAAAAATGCCTATCGTGGATCGGTCGTTATTAGGGACCGCATATCGGCACATCATCTTTTCGTTTTATACCCGGCACGTTCGAAGTCGACAAAACCGTTATAGGGGTCTGTTTTCAGAAGGTGGACATTCACGTTCTGGCCAACCCACAGGCCCCGTTCTCCCCGGACAACCCGCCCCTCGGCGGGGGGACGCATGAGCCTGACATAGGTGCCCTTTTCGGAGGAACCGGTTACCAGTGCTTCGAACACATCGCCAATCCTGTCCTGCAGTAACACAGCCGCAGCTGCTTTCCGCATGAACCTCTCCACTTTCTTGGACCCTTTTTCCCGGTCGGAAAGCCAGAGTGCATGGTCTTCAAGATCGTTAAGGGTATAGGGGCTTGGCGTTTTGTCAAGAATGGATTTTAAAAGACGCTGGTTGATGACATCGACATACCGGCGGTTTGGGGCTGTGCCGTGCGTATAATCGGTTACCGCCATCGAGAAATGGCCGGTAGGTGGTGTACCGGGTTCAAGGGTCATGTACTCCCCGGGCCCGAGGAGCTTGATAATGGTGAGCGACAGATCAGGGAACCTTTGAGGATCCGCTGCCTTCTGGTCCTTCAGGAAGGACGCGAGCGCCTTTACATCCGGTGAGGGTGGCAGGTTCTCGCCATAGGATGCAGCAGTCAGTACTATCTCATCCCAGTATTTCGGTACCCGTACGACCCGCTGGATCATGGGTATGCCCGCTTTCCCGAGACAGGAGACCATGGTCCTGTTGGCTGCCACCATGAACTCCTCTATCACCTTTCTTGCCATATTCGGTTTCAGGACAACGAGGTCCCGGACCGTATCGCCGTCTACCACCGGTTGTGCCTCAATCGTTTCGAGATCGAGTGCACCCTGTTCCATCCGTTTTTTCCTGAGATTGCGTGCTGCTTCAGCCTGCAACTGGACCTGGTCTTTGAGGCCGGGGATATCCCGGACAAGCGGGGGTATGGGCCCGGTTCCCTCGAGCCATTCCCCGAGGTCCTCGTACACAAGTTTTGCTTTATTACGCACGAGAGCGCGGTACACCTCTCCCGGGAGGACCGTGCCATCAGGGAGAATTGAATATCCGGCAATAACCGCGAGGCGGTCCTGGTCCGGCAGGAGGGAGGAGATATTTTTCGAAAGCTTGTCCGGTAACATGGGGAAGGTCACAATGCCGGTATAGATTGAGGTTCCGTTATGTTCGGCATGCTTGTCTGTCTGGCAGTGTTTTGGTACGTAAATGTCGACGTCAGCTACCGCAACCATCACCCGGATTTCCCCGTCCGCCCCGCGCTCGCAGTATTCCAGCTGGTCGAGATCCATTGAATCAATGTTATCGATGGAAGACCAGAGAAGCGTGCGCAGGTCTTTTGTCGTTCCCGTATCATGCGATGTTATATTACCGGTCAGTGCATTGACTTCCTGCATAACGGGTTCCGGGAACCGGGGCTCAAAGCCATACTTCTCCATAGCCATTCCTGCGATGGCTTTCAGGTCGACATAGCGGGGCTTTTTCATAGTAACTCAAGAGAGATTCATTTGGAGGGATAAAAACTCTGGCAAGGAACGACCTGCTCACAAACGGTATCCGGACACGAATATGCAGTCCAAAATAAACGCAAGAAAAAAAATTACTTCTTTGGTTCCTGTTTCTCGAACCTGACCTGTTTTAATGGTGAATGCCGCTGGCCCGCCGGGTCAAACCCGAAACTGTACAGGACGGGCAGGATTTCAGATGCCAGCACATCCCCCTCTACCCGTGAGAGCACGTAGCTGACAACTGCCCCTCCCATATAACTGGTGGTGCCCGTTCCCAGGAGCCATTTCCGGGTAACCGACTCCCCGCCGCTGGAAAGGACTCCCAGGAACAACAGGTGGGTGATCCCGAGTTCATGGACTTTTTCCCGGAAGACCGCCTGAGCCAGTTTTGAAGCCGGCTGCGTCGCATCAGCCGTTGTAATATTCTTTACAAAGGTCCCCAGTTGCGTATGGACAGCATCCGAAGCAAGGACTTCCATATTTGCCTGGTCAAGCCATATGGTCTCCCGTTTGATCTCCTCTTTGAGGTTTGCGATCTCCTGTTCTCCTTCAGCAGTGGGCATACCCTCTCCGAGTTTTTTCAGGGATGACTTCAGTTCAGCCAGCAGTCCTGTTTTTTTGCTGATGAAGTATTGCAGCCTGTTTTGCGATTGCGCAAGTCTGCTTGAGCAGTCAAGGACGCCGGCATACATATTCATCAGCTTGGACTGGGGACCTGTTGTGTCCAGAGAATAGAAATTATAGACGTACACATAACGTTTCTCTGATCGCAGCGATCCCGCGACGGCAGCGATGAGACCATCGGTTTTTAAGGAAATGTTCCTGCCTCTGCAGGAATAATCGGACCTGAAGTACCCTGCAATGTCTGCAGTTGTCCCGACAATACCGGTAACCGCTGGCAGGGCCGATAGGGCAGTAGTAGCAGCAGGGAGGAAAAACGGTGATGCCGCAAGGGGGGCAAGTCGTCTCGACCCAGGTTTTACCGCGGGTGTTTTCTCATCATCTCCATGCTCTTCTTTTTGCATGGCAAGATCAGCGAGTTCTTTGTTGGTAGAAACCTGTTTTCTGCATCGTACCTCGAACACGGATAACTGCGATGTAACCTCAATGAAGGGAATATCACCGGCAGCATAATCCATCCTGTCCACGATCATGATCCTGACATCGTTTCCCAGTCCTACAACCGTGCTGATGCCACGGGTGATATCTCCGGATACACGTTTTAATGCATGGTACCCGACAAGTTCGGTTACATACCCGGCATTTGCACCGGCACCGGTCTTGTCATCAGGGGTTTTTTCTGCCGGCTGGGAAAGGACTTTTGCAAACAATTCAGCCTGAAGTTTGGCCTGCTCAAGAGTACTAGTTGCCTGCATCCGCTCCCGTTCAAGAGTGGTTTTGAGCACGTCGCGTTCAGCCTCTGCCCGTTGTTTATCAATTGCGGATTGCAGGGCTGCACGCTCTTTTTCGAGCTCCATTTTTTTCCTCTCCAGATCGAAGGCCTCCTGCTGCCCCCTGATATCCGTCCCGGTTTCCGTGCCGGCTGCATTTTCTGCCTTTGTTGATGTATTCGTTCTTGGAATGATTGTCCCTCCGCCAAATCTGCGTATGTCGAGATTGTGCATAGCGATTCAAATATTTTCTCTGTTGTCCCACGTTGCCCCCTTGTTTATCCCTCGTGAACTGGCGCTTGCGACGATTACCCGGTTTACCGCGCGGGCTATCCCCGGCAGCCGATGGTTTTATACCCCGGAAGCTGATTACTGGGTATGTCGCCCAGACAAGCATCTCCCAAAAAGAGCGGCGGGAAAAAAACCGCGGTGAAAGCCGGGCCCAGCAAGGACCGTGAACGTCATCTGGAAGATGCCCGCCACCACCCGGGGGAAAATCCCCTGCCTCACACGAAGCATAAGACCATCCCGAAACCTGTCCTTCCCCCACGACATACTCCTCACACCCATCTCCATGGCGATGAGTTGCCGGCCCACACAAATCCTCCAGGGCCGATTAAACCCTCAAAAAAAGTGACAAAGACCGGTGCCCGGAAATAATTTGTATAACTGCAGGAGTCTGCCCGTGAGCAAAGGAAATAAGTAATTTATTTTGGTGCCGACAGCTCATCATTTGGTGTTTCGGGAACTACCATAAACTCATATGCGGTTTATATGCGTTTTTTATATGTTGTTTTTTGTTCTCTGGTGACTGTTCCAAATATTGTATGTTCATAAGCCGGCATCAGGCTAATGGTGTATTTCTCGCTGTACCTGGCGTCAACCTGTAATTCTGCGGAACGCATCTCCTTTTTCATACAATGCCCGGGCAGATGCTTCACTGTCCGTGAATTTTCTGGATACCTGGTTAGTACATTCTCAGAACCTGACATAATATGCAGAAAATAAAACAGGCAAAAAATAACGGCATTCAGGATTTTTTTTATTTTTTTGGTTTATCCGGCTATTCCGGCAAATTAATAATATTTTTATACCCCTCTCCTTCCACTGGAGAACAGGAATGAAAAACTCCGATTGGAACATCAGGTGATTTAACGATTTCAAGTCACCCTTACCCTCTCTTTTGAATAAGTGATGGAGTGGAAATGGTGGCGTTTCCTCATTAAATCGTTTCGACCTATTTACCGGGGAATGAGGACTGGGTAAATGTATCGTGACAGATTGTCCGAAAATGTAACTATCCCGATTCTTTCAGATACCTGTGTATTTACATGTGCTGAATTTTTCATGATAGATGCATTTTCAACTGAAACTGTGTAAGACCAGCCAGCAAGGAAAAACAAGGGAAAACCTTTTTTTCCGGCATTGACGAAACTTAATGGCATGCCATCTGTTCTTTATGTCGATGATGAGCCCGAACTGCTCACTCTTTGCAGGCTTTTCCTCGAAAAAGACGGTAAAAATACCGTTGAAACCGCAGAATCGGCAGCGGAAGGCTTAAAAAAACTACGGGCTGGTCATTTCGATGTCATTATATCCGACTATCTCATGCCGGAATCCGACGGTGTCGAATTTTTAAAGCAGGTCCGGGAGGAATTCGGGGATATCCCCTTCATCCTTTTCACCGGTAAAGGTGGCGAAGAAGTCGTCATCGAGGCAATTAACCTCGGGGTTACCTTTTATCTCCAGAAGGGCAGCGATCCTGCATCGCATTTCAGTGAACTCAACCGGAAGATCGAAACAGCGATCCGGCGGAGCAGGGCTGAGGAGACCTGCAGGGAAAAAACCGGTGAACTTGACCAGTTCTTTACACTGGCACTCGATCTCCTCTGTATCGCAGATACTGACGGCTATTTCAGGCGACTGAATCCTGCATGGGAGATGATCCTGGGATGGCGAATCGATGAACTGGAAGGAAAAAAATTTCTCGATCTTGTCCACCCGGATGATCTGACAACTACCCTCAATGCCATGGAGGACCTGCGGACGGGAAAAAAGATTGTGAATTTTATCAATCGCTTCCGTTGCAAAGACGGGGTTTACCGCTGGATTGAATGGCGGTCCTTTCCCTATGGGGAAAAACTCATGTATGCTGCAGCCCGGGATATCACGGAACGCAAGCAGGTGGAACAGGCATTACAGCTCGCAAACAAAAAACTGAACCTCATGGCTGAGATCACCCGCCATGATATCCGGAACAAGCTGACTGTCCTCGGGGGATATCTCTCGCTGCTCAAGGAGTATCCGCCAAGGTCGCAGGCAACGATGTATGTTGACAAGCTGATGGAAACCACGACCATTATCGCACAGCATATAGAGTTTACACGGTTGTATCAGAATCTGGGCGTCGTTCCTCCTTCATGGCAGAATGTCCAGACGGTCTTCCTGAGGGCCTGCACCCATGTTGAATTACACCAGATTCAGATACGGTCGGATCTGGAAAACGTCGAGATCTTCGCAGATCCCCTGCTGGAACGGGTATTCTATAATCAGATTGACAACACCTTGCGGTATGGCGGCCCGAAAAAAACCTACATAAGTCTTGCAGCTCATGAAACAAAGGATGGACTTATTATCACCATCGAAGACGATGGAGTTGGTATCCCCCCTCAGGACAAGGAAAAAATATTCCGGCGCGGATTTGGAAAAAATACCGGTTTGGGTCTTTTCCTCGCCCGGGAGATCCTCTCTATCACCGGAATCAGTCTTTCTGAAACCGGAGAATACCTGCAGGGCGCACGGTTTGACCTCTTTGTACCAAAAGGTACATACCGGTTTTCATTGCCTTAAATCCACCATGGAAAATACCGGTAGGGATCCAGATCTCTGTTCAGGATTCAGTATCCGGCTTTTATCTGATTCCTTTTATCTTTTACAATTCGGAGGAATTCACGCTGGTTCAGCAGGTTTTCCTAAAACAAAGTTTTGTATGTCGCTAAAGTATCTGTTCTGCCTCTCCCAAGACTGGAGGATCTCCCCAGAGAGATGTGTTAATAATCTATAATGGTTAAGATCGGTTGAATAATGGTGAAAATAAATTCACGGGTTCTGTGCATTCTTGGTATCACGGTTCTTGTCCTTATCTTGGCATTGAATATCATCGCACAGATATTCATTATTTCATCCTCAGAGCAGATAGAGGAGCAGCAGTCGGATGCAAATATCCGGATAGTATTGGATCAGATCCAGTACGACGGGGACCAGCTCGGAACCGAGGCCCGCGACTGGGCCGTCTGGGATGATACCTACCAGTTCATGACAAATCAGAACAGCGATTATTATAACGCAGTCATCTCACCGGGGACAACCTATGAGAGTCTTCAGATCAATGGACTCCTCTTGTATGATATCAGTGGCAATCTCGTGGCATCACAAGGGTATGATCCCGATCAGAAAATCCGAACAAACCTTTCAGTGAGTACTATAACCTATTTCTCAAAAAAACTCAACCTTCTCTCAAGCTCACGGGGTGGGAAGAAGAAAACCGGTATAGTGAGTCTCCCCGACGGGCTGTTTTTAGTCGGGATGCATACAATTCTCCCTACGAGCGGCAGTGGTCCCGGTGATGGGACACTTATCATGCTTCAGGCTCTTGATGCAAAAAAGATTGCATCTTTCCAGAGCCGGATGCACCTGCCGGTTGCCTTTTATGATCTGAATAATCCGGTTATCCGTAATGATCCTATTGTATCCCAGTTATCCGGTTCAGGAGCTCCGTTGACAAGAAGCCGGGACCAAAACGGCCAAGTCCTTGCAGGATATGCAATCATTCAGGATATCGATAACCAGCCTGTTACGCTGCTTGAGGTGGATACACCCAGGATTGTCTCTCAACAGGTAATGGCTTCGGTTTCGTCACTGATCGCTGCATTCCTGATAATCGGCATAATTTATGTTGTGGTTACCCTGCTCCTGCTGCAGGAGTACGTTATATCCCCCCTTGTCGCCATTAATACATCCCTGAAAAAAATCATTCAACGGGAAGACCTGTCAGAACGCTTACCGGAAAACGGTGATGACGAGATTGTTTCTTTAAAACAGACACTCAACCATATGCTTCAGGAATTGCAGGATCAGAAGATCGCTCTGGCGGAGGCTGACCGTAAAGCAAATCTGTATCTTGATACCTCTCTGGATGCGCTGACAAATGAGATCCTGAATGTTACGCTTTCTCTGAAGACCTATGCAGAATTTATCTGGGAGAGTGAGGGAAAGGATAGCAAGGAATATGCAGAACGGGTTACCGAGGCGCTCAACCATAACCTCCTGGTGATCCGGAACATTGAAACGATCTCAAGGATCTATAAAAATCCCCCGGCGCAGGAACCTGTAGTTCTCGACGATCTTCTTAAAAAGGAGATCAGGGATAACCCGGAAGAAAAAATACGGTGGACCGACGATTGCACTATTGCGGTTCTTGGTGACGACATGCTCGGCACGGCGCTGCATACTATCATTGCAAACCGTATACCGCCCGGAGATCACGGTGTTGAGATCACCGTGAGCGCCCGCGATAATAATGACGGGACTGTTGAAGTGTCCGTGATAGATACCGGAACAGGGATCCCGGATGAGATAAAGGATCAGGTATTCGACCGGTTCTTTAAAAGTCCGGATAAACGGGGCAGTTACGGGAGGGGCCTGCATATCGTGAAACTGCTTATTGAAGCCTATGGCGGAAGGATCTGGGCCGAAGACCGGGTGCCGGGCCATCCGGAGCGGGGTGCCGTTATCCGCTTTACCTTAAAAAAAGCCTGATCGTTAGCGTTTCCTGCGGATCTGGTGTTCTTCCAGCCGGCCGTTGCAGAAAACCATGATCCGGATCTCTTCGCCCCGGGCAAATGCCCGAATCCGGTCGTCATAGATCTTCTGCACATGCCTGAGCTGATTCCGGAAAAAATAATTACGGATATATGCAAGAAATGCAGTCTCCTGCCTGATGCAGGCAATTTCATATTCCCGGGTTTCTACAGCTGCCTTCAGGCAGAGATCCTCGGGGATTTCCGTATTGTATTCACCATGTTGATCCAGGCCGGCAATCTGGCGCCAGTCTATATTCCCCTGCTCGTCGGGTTCGCGGTGAAGCATGTAGGGGTAGACGCGACAGATGGAAAAACGCCGGTCATATATCCTGCACCGGTTGTTCTCCAGAAAGTAGCAGGACCCGCAGTCATCATCATTTGCCCGGAGTGCATACCCGGATACATAGAATGTTCCTTTCTGGTCGCAAAATTCCGGGTACGGAGCCGGTTCAACCGATTCAGGATCGATTTCCCTGGCCCTGGCTGTATCCGTGTCGAGGAGGAACACATGTCCGTTGAAGGCCCGGGTGCAGCACCTGCTGCAGAGATCACACCGGAACCCGACCTCCCTGATGATTGCAGCAAGACGTTCCTGCGGGTATGCAAGGAGTTCGGACAATTCGCGCTCTGCTGCAGCAATTCTTGAAGGGATCGGCATCAGGGAAACAGAAACCACCTTGTATTCTGCCGGTATATCGGGCAGTATTCCTATTGTGCGTTATCTGAGACTATAAATTCCCGTTACGGGGCTCAAACAAATTAAAGGATCGCCACCAATTCCTGATAATGGCCTTAGAAGATCTTATCATTCCTGTCATTCTCGCACTCGTTCTCGGGTTTATCCTGGGCTTTTATTATGTCAGGGCCAGGATCACTGCCCTTGAGGAAAAATTGCGGGCTGAGTTCCAGACATGGAAACTGGAAGCCGCCGGTGAAATACGTAAAGATTCCGTAAACCGTTCACGTTCTACCCTCAAAGGAAAAATTGCCGAGCAGATGGCCCCAGTTCTTCCCGATTTTGGCTTTAATCCTGCAGATGCACGGTTTATCGGTTCGCCGGTGGATTATATTATTTTTGATGGCCTGACCCGGGTTGCCGATGATAAGGAGGACGAGATTCAGATTGTTTTTATGGATGTCAAGAAGGGGAGCGGGGCACTGACACGCACCCAGCGGTTGATCAAACAGGCGGTTGAAAAGAGAGCCGTGGCCTGGAAGACCATGCGAATCCCCGACGATTGATGGGGATTGTGCAGAGGTTCCGTTACCAAAGGCCTTCCCCGTATGTCGCTCAGTTCGATGACAAGTGCGAGCCCTGAAATTTATATTAGAAAAAATACGCGATTCGATTTTCCTGTGAAAATCGCAGATCGATTTTACCGGAAAAATCGGGATCTGATCTGAAAATGAAAATCGATCCCCGATTTTTCCGGATCGATTTTCAATCGCGATTGTGATAACAGTTGAAAATTTAAAATTGTAATCCGATTTGAAAATGAAAATCTGGTCTCTTGTCATGAAGACGAATTTTTCCAAGGTAAAAAAAGTTTAATTATAGGTGCGGAACGGCACATAATCATCGAAAATTTTAACTTTATCTCCTTGGGGCGTTGTTGCCCAGACCTCGACCCTGTTTACGTTGCCCATCTGGGATGTAATCGGCAATGATACTTCCTTCCCTTTGAAAAGGGGTTTTAAAATTACGTCATGTTCTACAACACCATCCGATCGGGTAACGGTTACATCGATCTGCTGGATAAAGTTCAGCCCTTTACCCCCCTGGCAACTCACGGTAATAAGCGGATTGATGGACTCACCATTTCCCGCTACCTGCACATCGAGGCTCCAGATCTCCGGGAGCGTCTGGGTGGGCCCGGGGGTCAGGGACAAAGGTGTCGTAGGAACCGGCGTGGGCGCTTCGGTTGCCACGGTTTCAACCGCTGTGGGTGTCGGGGTTGCCGGCGGTTTTGTCTGCATACACCCTGCTGTGACGAGCAGGAACAGTAAAATCAGAAAAACGGAAAAAACGGGTCGTACGTTCATACCCAGAAGGTACCCGCGGAAAATATAAGAGGGTTATGGGGGGTATTCTGCGGTATACTTTATCGGTGGGGTTAAGCCCGCCGACCCTGCCCCTGCGCGGGTTCGATCTTGGTCGGCTGGTTCCTGATTGTTCGCTCTTTCATGATTGTATAGACCTCCGCAGCATGCTCCTTGGGGATCTCGACAAATGAGTAGGAATCAAGGATACGGATCGCACCGATCGCTTTCCCGGGGATACCTGTCTCGCCGGCAATCGCGCCTACGATGTCCTTGGGCTGAACCTTGTGCTCCCTGCCGACGCCAAGGAAGAATCTGACCATGCCCACTTCGGCACCGGTATCCTCAAAAGCGATCTCTTCTTTCTTCTCCATGGGTTCTGCACTGCCCTGCTCCATCTGGAGTTTTAAGAGCGCAGCCGCGATCTCGACCGATGTGAGGTCTCCCTCGGTCTCGTCCTCGATGATCCGGGTATATGCTTCAAGACCGCCCTCACTGATGGTCGTTCGGACTTTCTCAAGCATCGCGTGGGTCCGGGTCTTGGCCACATCGCTCTGGGAAGGGACTGGGATCTTGGCGATCTTAACCTTGGCATAGTGCTCGATCTCGCGGAGTTTTGTGAAGTCCCGTGGTGCGACAAAGGTTATCGCTTTGCCGCTCTTGCCAGCCCGGCCCGTCCGGCCGATCCGGTGTACATAATATTCAACATCCTGCGGGACATCGAAGTTGATCACCAGATCGACATCGTCAACGTCAATCCCGCGGGCTGCGACATCGGTTGCAATCAGGATATCGATCTGTCCTTTGCGGAACCCGCCCATCACCCGGTCGCGCTGCGACTGTTTCATGTCGCCATGCAGTTCCTCGGCACGGTACCCCCGGGCCTTGACCTTTCCGGCCAGTTCTTCTGCACGGCGCTTGGTGTTGCAGAAGATGATCGCAAGCTGGGGATCAGAGAGATCGATCACCCGGCATAGCACGTCGAGTTTCTCGCGGTCCTTGACTTCGATATAGGACTGTTCGGTCTGGGGAACGGTCAGCTCGGCATACTGGACCTTTACAAACTCCGGTTTGTTCATGAACCGTTTCGAGATGTCGATGATCGGCTGCGGCATCGTGGCCGAGAAGAGCAGGGTCTGCCGGTTCTGCGGGACTTTCTTTAAGATCCACTCGATGTCGTCACGGAATCCCATGTCGAGCATCTGGTCGGCTTCATCAAGTACAACGGTTGCAACATCGTTAAGCGCAAGCGTGCGGCGCTCGAGATGGTCCATGACACGTCCCGGGGTACCGATCACGATATGGACGCCGTGGTGGAGTGCACGCAGCTGGCGGTCAATCGGCTGGCCGCCATACACCGGCAGTACCACGATACGGGGAATGTGGGCGAGGAGGTTCGAGAACTCTTCTGCAATCTGGATAGCGAGTTCGCGGGTTGGGCAGAGCACGATTGCCTGTACAACACGTTTTGACGGGTCGATCTTTTCAATGATGGGTATCCCGAACGCGGCAGTCTTGCCGGTACCGGTCTGTGCCTGGGCAGTAACATCGCGCCCGGCCTGGATGAGAGGAATGGCGAGTGCCTGGATTGGTGAGGGCTCTTCAAAGCCCATATCTTCAATGGCTTTCCCGACTTCCTTTGACAGGTTAAAGTCGGAAAACTGTATACGGGAATTCATATCGCACCACCATTTAGTGTGCAAGCTCATAAGATGGCGCACTGAGACCGGCCGGTGAATGCCGGTACCTGGCACCCCGTTTTTTATACCGGAATACCGACATCAACTGTACAGGTATACCATGAAAGTCGTAGCATTCAACGGCAGTGCACGGAAGGATGGCAATACCGCCATCCTTGTCAATACGGTGTTTAAGGAACTGAAAAAAGCGGGTATCAAGACCGAGCTCGTCCAGCTTGCCGGAAAGAAGATCCGGGGCTGTACCGCCTGCGGCAAATGTTTTACGAATCAGGACAAGCGGTGCGCGGTAAAAGGCGATATCCTCAATGACTGTATCGAGAAGATG
>Ga0182011_10002299_pt1 | contig 16205 bp, 9 predicted proteins | sample 711E1DmetaG_FD_120481 | JGI IMG/M metagenome (GOLD analysis project Ga0182011, IMG submission 120481) | Permafrost microbial communities from Stordalen Mire, Sweden - 711E1D metaG | ecosystem: Environmental > Terrestrial > Soil > Wetlands > Permafrost | place: Sweden: Stordalen | collected... | reverse complement strand
GTGGCGGCGCCGGCATCGACACCGGCCTTGAACGGAGGCAGATAGACGTTGCGCAGGGTCGGCAGTCCGATCTCGGTGGTGTTGTAATCGCGACCGCCCTCGGCGGCTCCGTATCCCACGTAGTGCTTCAGGCAGGCGGCAACCCGGCCGGTCTGCCCCAAGTCGGATCCTTGAAAACCACGCACCGCGGCGGCCGCCATGAGGCCGCCCAGCCACGGATCTTCCCCGACGCCTTCCGCAATCCGTCCCCAGCGCGGATCGCGGGCAATGTCCACCATCGGGGCAAAGACCCAGTCAATGCCGGCGGCGGCTGACTCGGCCGCGGCGACGGTCTCGACCCGCTCGACGAGTTGCGGATCCCAGGTGCAGGACAACCCGAGGGGAATTGGAAATGTCGTGCGGAAGCCGTGGATCGTGTCGAAACCGAAGATCAGCGGGACGCCGAGGCGCGAATCCTCGACGGCGATGCGTTGAAGCCGATTGCGCGGACCGGCGTCCGGCGCCGCGCCGAGATAAGATCCGATTCCGCCCGCGGCGATCAAGGCTGCGTCCACCCGGCCGGTTTCCTCGGTCATGTGTTGTTGCAGCAACTGGCCAATGCGTTCCGGCCGGCTCATGCGCTGAAGCAGATCGTCCACCCGCGCTTCCACCGGTTGCGCGGGATCTTCGTAAATATCTTTGACGCCGTTTTTGTTCAGATCGATCCAGCCGGAATGGTAGAGCTCCGGCCGCTGCAATTTGAACTCGGCGCGGTCTCCCGCGACGACCGGGGATTGGAGGTCGCTGGCGGCGTGCAGGGCCCAGGCTGAGCAGACGCTGATACCCGTCAGAACCAGGAGCGATTTTGCAAAAGTGGGCAGGCGGGTTGATTGCATGGTGACCGATGAAACAACGCCGCGGCGCCGCGGGCAAGTCTGTGCAGGGGGCAGGTGCGCGGCGGAGCATCTTCCGATTGACGGTAAAATAGGCTAGGAAGCTGCGCTATCGGTGATGAACGAGAGGTCGCGTTTCGTAGCGCAGGCTTCCAGCCTGCAACCGATGCAGCCAGGGATGGCTGCGCTACGTTCGGAACCACCGTCAATCGGGAGATGCGCCCATGGGCGCGGCGGGAAGAACGGTCGCCGCCAAGACTTTGGTAGACGCGGTTTTTGTAGGGCGGGATCGCCTGATCCCGCCGTTTTACAGAACGCGGCGGGGTGCGGCGACCCCGCCCTACAACTGCAACTCCATGTGATTTCCGGGCTACGGCGTGTAATCCAGATATGGGGCGAGCCATTTTTCGGCTTCGGCCACCGCGATCGCCTGGCGGCGGGCGTAGTCCGCCACCTGGTCCTTCCCGAGTTTGCCGACGGCGAAGTATTTCGCCTCGGGATGGTTGAAGTAAAGCCCGCTCACGCTGCTGGCCGGGTGCATGGCGAAGTTCTCCGTCAGCGTGATTCCGGTGGCGGCCTCGGCGCCGAGGAGATCGAAGAGCCGGCGTTTCTCCGTGTGATCCGGGCAGGCCGGATAACCGGGAGCGGGACGGATGCCGCGGTATTTTTCGCGGATCGTCTCCTCCATCGTCAGATTCTCGGCGCGGCCATAACCGCAGAAATCGCGGGCGCGCTTGTGCATCAGCTCGGCGAGCGCCTCGGCGAGCCGATCGCCGAGCGCCTGGGCCATGATCGCGGAATAATCGTCGTGCCCGACGCGGAAATCCGCGGCGAATGAGTCGACGCCGTGACCCGCGGTGACGGCGAAACCCCCGACGTAATCGATCCGACCCCCGGACCTCGGCGCGATGAAGTCGGCGAGCGCCTGGTTGAACTGGCCGGCGGGTTTCTCAAGTTGCTGGCGCAGGCAGCGAAACGTCGTGAGCACGCGGCTCCGCGACTCATCGGCGTAGATCTCGATGTCGTCGCCCACGGCATTGGCCGGCCAGAAACCGATGACTGCCTTGGCGCGGTAGCGTTTCTCGATGACGATCCGGTCGAGGAGCTTTCGGGCGTCGTGATAGAGTTTCGTGGCTTCGGGGCCGACCGAGGGATCCGAGAGGAGATCGGGAAAGCGGCCGCGCAGCTCCCAGGCGCTGAAAAACGGTCCCCAATCGATATAAGGCACGATTTCTTCGAGCGGTACCGGATCGAAAACGCGCGGGCCGAAAAACTCGGGCCGGGGAATGTCGGTCGTGTTCCAATCGGACGGGGTGTGCCGGCGGCGGGCTTCGTCGAGCGCAAGCAGCGGCCGGCCCGACCGGCGGGCCGCGAATTCATCGCGCTGGCGGTTCTGCTTGGCCGCGACGTCGGCGAGAAACGCCGGCTTGCTCTCGGGTTTGAGCAGGGAACTGGCCACATTGACGACGCGGGAGGCATCAAGGACATGCACGACCCCGGAAACGTACTCGGGTGCGATCTTCACCGCCGTGTGGGCAGCGCTGGTGGTGGCTCCGCCGATCAACAATGGAACCGTGAAACCGGAGCGCGCCATTTCGCGGGCGACATGCACCATTTCGTCGAGCGAAGGCGTGATCAGGCCCGAAAGTCCGATCAGGTCCGCCTGTTGTTCGCGAGCGGCGGCGAGAATCTTCTCGCACGGCACCATGACTCCCAGGTCTGTCACCTCGTAGTTATTGCAGGCCAGCACCACGCCGACGATGTTCTTGCCGATGTCGTGGACGTCGCCCTTGACGGTGGCCAGCAGAATGCGGCCTTTGCCGGCATTCCGAGTGGCATTGCTAGTGGTGTCGCCTTCGGAACGGGCGGCAGCCCGCTCCGCGTCCATGAACGGCGTAAGAAAGGCGACCGATTTCTTCATCACGCGGGCGGATTTTACGACCTGCGGAAGGAACATCTTGCCGGCGCCGAACAGGTCGCCGACGATGCGCATTCCGTCCATCAGCGGCCCCTCGATGACGTCGAGCGGACGCGGGTATTTCCGCCGGCACTCCTCGGTATCGGCGTCAACGTAGGTATCGATGCCCCGGACCAAGGCATGGGCCAGCCGTGCCTCGACGGGTTTTGCGCGCCAGGCGAGATCCTCCTTGAGCTCGGTTTTTGAGGCCCCTCCCTGCGTCGCCTTGAGTTGTTCGGCGAAGGCGACGAGGCGCTCGGTCGCGTCGGGGCGGCGGTTGAGGAGCACGTCCTCGATGCGCTCCAGCAGATCGGCCGGGATCTCCTGATAGACGCCGAGCATGCCGGCGTTGACGATCGCCATGTCGAGGCCGGCGTTGATCGCATGGTACAGAAACGCGGCATGCATCGCTTCGCGCACCGGGTTGTTGCCGCGGAACGAGAACGAGACGTTGGATACGCCGCCGCTCACCTTGGCGCCGGGGAGGGTTTGTTTGAGGAGGCGAACGGCCTCAAAGAAATCGACGGCGTAATTATTGTGTTCCTCCATGCCGGTGGCGACGGTGAGGATATTCGGGTCGAAGATGATGTCGGCGGGAGGGAAACCGAGCCGGTCGACCAGCAGGCGGTAGGCCCGCGTGCAGATGCGGACCCGGGCGTCGCGGTCGGCGGCCTGGCCCTGCTCGTCGAACGCCATGACGACCGCAGCGGCGCCGTAACGCCGGACGAGCTGCGCGCGCCGGAGAAACTCCGGCTCGCCGTCCTTCAACGAGAGGGAGTTGACGATGCCCCGGCCCTGCAGGCATTTCAGGCCGGCCTCGAGCACGCTCCATTTGGAGCTGTCGATCATGAGGGGGACCCGGGCGATTTCGGGCTCGGCGGCGACGAGGTTGAGGAACTTCGTCATCGTGGCTTCGCCGTCGAGCAACGCCTCGTCGACGTTGATATCGAGGACATTCGCCCCGCTCTCGACCTGTTGGCGCGCAATCGCCAGCGCGGCGTCCCAGTCGCCGGCCTTGACGGCCTTGGCGAATTTCGGGGATCCGGTGATGTTGGTTCGTTCACCGATGACCAAAAAGCCGGAGGCGTTGCGTGGCATCATGGAAGGCGGGAAGACTGAAAAGGAAGGCGGCGATGGATCGGGCGCTCAGCCGTATCTATGCAAATTGTAGGAGCGAGCTCGCTCGCGAATCCGATGCAAGAATCGCCTGCAAGCAGGCTTCCTACACCGATTAACAGACGGCATGGCTGTCGATGCGCGAGGGCGGGGTTCATCGAATGGAGACGGCTTCGGCGATCAGGCAACGGTGAGCGGTTCCAGGCCGCTGAGACGGAGCGCCGCGCCAGCGGGAGGCGGGAGCGGGCGTGGGGCGAGGCCTTTGACGGCGGCGGCGATGGCCTTGATGTGGGCGGGCGTGGAACCGCAGCAGCCGCCGAGGAGGTTGACCCACCCGTTGGCGGCGAATTCGGCAAGCGTCGCGGCCATCTCGGCCGGGGTCTCGTCGTACGCGCCAAAGGCGTTGGGCAGGCCGGCATTGGGATAACAGGTGACGTAACAGCTGGCGATGCGCGCCAGCTCCTCGATGTAGGGCCGCATCTGTTTCGCTCCCAGGGCGCAGTTGATCCCGACGCTGAACGGACGGGCATGCACGATGGAGTTGTAAAACGCCTCGAGGGTCTGGCCGGAAAGGGTGCGGCCGGAAGCGTCGGCGATCGTGACGGAAATCATCACCGGCAGGCGCGCCGGCAGTTCGTCGAAGAGGTTCTCGATGGCAAACAGAGCCGCTTTGGCGTTGAGGGTGTCGAAAATGGTCTCAACCAGGAGAATCTCGGCGCCGCCCTCGACCAGCGCCCGGGCCGCCTCGTAATAGGCCGCCACCAGCTGGTCGAAGGTGACGGCACGGAAATCGGGGCGGTTGACGTCAGGGGAGAGCGACAACGTACGATTGGTCGGTCCCAGCGCACCCGCGACGAAGATGCGGCGGCCGAATTGCGTTTCGCCCCAGCGCGCGGCCCGGGTGCAAATCTGCGCTGCGGAGCGGTTGATGGCGGCCGCATGCGATTCGATTTGGAAGTCGGACTGCGAGATGCGCGTGCCGTTGAACGTGTTGGTCGAAACCAGGTCGGCGCCCGCCTCAATGTAGGTGCGATGGAATTCCTCGATGAGGCCGGGCTGGGTCAGGCACAGGATGTCGTTGTCGCCCGTGAGGTCGTGCGAGTGGCCGCAGAAACACTGGCCGCGGAAATCGGCTTCCGAGAGCTGCCGCGCCTGGACCATCGTGCCTTTGGGGCCCTCGATGATCGCGATGCGCTGCTCGAACAGACGGCTCAGTTCGGCGTAAGCAGGCGATAGAGGTTGGGTGGCAACAGGCATGCGGCAAATAGATGTATCTTCATATCAAGATATGATGATATGATATTTGCAAGTGAGGAAATGCGACGGGACGAAGAAATGGATGATCGAGGATTTGGCAAAAAATGCACACGAAAGGTGCTTGCCGCGAACAAATAGCGTGGTTCTATCGCCCTCGATTTGTTCTTTCTAATGGTTCCAGGGATGCAGGGAAGGCCGTTAGAACCGGCCACAGTAGCGCTGCGGTATCGCATCACAGACCCCGAGGGCGGAGGGAGGCCGGCAATCCGATTGTCAGGAGATTGCCCGGCGGAACCCTCCGGCAGAAAAGCCAATTGAGGCGCGAGCCTTGGTGAAGGCGAGGGGCGAGGATCTTCTGGATTTCAGCGACCAACGTTGAAGTCCGGGAGGCCAAATGCGGAGTCCGAACATCTGCTTTCTGGAAGCTCACTACGCTGACGCGGATGCGCGCGCTGGCGAGAAACCTTCATCGCATCAATGAAGGGTGGGAGTGGAAGTGACGGGAGCGGCGGGCCGAAAAAAAGCTACGGTCAGCCGGTGCTCCACGTTTCTGCTCTTGCCATGCAACCTCAGGAGCAGAAATGAAAACCCGTCTGCCGGCCCTCGCGAGAGGCCGGTTAGCTATTCCGCTGGCAGCCACTCTGGTGATGCTGCCGGCGCTCGCCGTCCGTGGGGCGGCCCAATCATCGCAGGAGCCCGTGGCGCTCGGCGATTTCATCGTCACGGCGACACGCACACCCGTGCGTCCAAGTGCGCTGGGGAGCAGTGTCGACCTCATCTCAGGCGATGACCTGGCCCGGCAGCAGGTCTCGTCACTCCAAGAAGCCCTGGGCGGCGCGGCGGGCATGCCGCTGTTCGCGAGCGGCGCGACCGGCGCTGCGGCCTCGCTCTTTATGCGCGGTGCGAATTCCGACCAGACATTGTTTTTGGTGGACGGCATGCGGATGAACGATCCCAACACCGACTACTCGGTATTCTTGGGTGGTGCAGCGGCGTCGCCTTCGGACACCATCGAGATCGCGCGCGGCCCGCAAAGCACGCTTTACGGCGGCGAAGCCATCGGAGGGGTGGTGGCGATGCGAACGCTTAAGGGTGAAGGGGCCCCGTCGGCGCAACTGGGGGTCGAAGGCGGTTCGTTTGGAACGGTCCAAAGTTCGGTGAACACTCAGGGCACGGGGAACGGGTGGGCCTACAACGCGTTCATCGAGAGCGGCCGGACCGAAAACCAGCGCCCGAACAACGATTTCTCCGGGACGACCTATGCCGTGCGCCTCGACCGGCAATTAAGTCCGCAAATCACGGTCGGCGCGACGGCGCGCGGGTTTTTTGGCACGTATGGTTCGCCGGGAGACCGGTTCACCAACGACCCGGACAACCGCGAGCGTGAACAAAACCAGCTCGCCACGTTGTTTACGGAATACACCGTCTCGCCACTATGGTCGGGCCACATCACCCTGGGCGGACAGGATCGGAGATTTGTGTCGGTCAACCCCACGCCGGGCGAGCCGACTGAGACGACGGTGGTCCTCAATCGCCGCGGGGAATTCGATTGGCAGAACACGATCGTGCTGAGTGACAGCAATCGGCTGACCGCCGGGCTGACCGCTGAGCGCGACCAAACCCGCAACAATGGTTTTGGCGATATTCACCACCAAGAAAACTCCCTCGCGTTTTTTGCGGAGGACGAGTGGACGCCGGCAACCGACGTTTTCCTCACGGCTGGTCTGCGGAGCGAAGACCATGACACTTTCGGGCGGACGACCACGGGACGGCTGACAGCGGCATGGCTGCCGGTGTCCGACCGGATCAAGTTCCGGGCGAGTTATGGCACCGGATTCCGTTCCCCGAGCTTTCTCGATCTTTACGGCCAGAGCTCATATTACGTCGGGAACCCCGATCTTCAACCGGAGCGCGCCCGCGGATGGGATGCAGGAGTCGATTATTACCTGGCGCAACATCACGGCACATTGAGCGCCACCTGGTTCGACACGCGAACTCATGATCTCATCGTTTATGATTTCTCGGTTTTTCCAGGCACCACGGTCAATGTGGACCAGGCGCGTTCCCGGGGGCTAGAGCTGTCCGCCAAAGCGCAATGGGTCGGCGCCTGGGAATCGCGGGTGACGTATACGTACCTTGAGGCGGACAACTTGACGGAGCACACGCGTCTGCTCCGCCGGCCGCGGCATTCCGTGTCGGCCGACGTCTGGCGGAATCTCGGCCGCGGTTTTAGTGTGGGCGCTGGCGTTCAATTCGTCGCCCAGCGCCAGGACGTCGACGCGCTGACATTTGCGACGGTGGATGCCCCCGATTACACGGTGGTAAGGGCTTATGCGGCCTGGGCTGTCAACGACCGTGTGACGGTAAAAGTGCACGTCGAAAACCTCTTGGACGAGCATTACGAGGAGGTGAACGGCTACCCCGCGCTCGGCGCGAGGGTATTTGCCGGGATCGTCGTGAGATTCTGATGTCGCCAGCTCCGCTCAGAATTGACGCCCTGACGGCCCGCCGCTTTGTCCGGCGTGCTCTTTTGCTCGATGCGCCGGCGCCGGACATCGCGACGGCGCTCGGGCACCTTGGGTATACTACGACCGCAATCTCACGCGCAAGCTCTGGGGTTTCGACTACATCTGGGAAGTGTACACGCCGCCGGCCAGACGTAAACGCGGCTACTATGCCTTGCCAGTGCTGGCCGGCGCGGAAATCGTCGGTCACGTCGATCCCCAAGGCCGACCGCCAGAGCCGCCGTCTCATCGTGGTTTCTCGCGGCGTGCGACACGGTTACCGAGTCGCTCCAGCAGTGAAGGCGCTGGCCAACTTCCTCAGCCTGCGCTCGCCAAGAGGATCGGGCTGAACCAGTCCAGTTACGAGAAGGGAAGGCTGCCGCCCCGCCCGGAGACCTTCACCACGGCCTCCAGGTGGAATAGTCTGCGACGATGGTTTCCACCCAACGCAGTGGGCGGTGGGTATGAAACCAGGAACTGAATCGCTGGCAAAAGCTTGGTATTTTCATCGAGCTTGGTGGCAGGACGGTCAGTTGGTGAGTCACCCAATCAGGCGTAAAGTTCCCTGGGTGGAGCAGGACGCGGACGGGGCCGTTCAGACACAACTCGCGGCGGGCTGGCCGGGGAACGTGCGTGGACTGAGGAAGAAATCGGTGTCCGTCTTGGCGCATCCGAATTCAGGACAAGACTCGGCGAGGATTTCGCGCAGGTATTCGCGAGCGCGAGCGATGCGGCTCTTGACCGTGCCGATATTGATACCCAGCGCTTGGGCGATCTCTTCATAGGAAAGGTCGAGGACATTGCGCATGGTGAGGATCTCCCGATGCCGGTGATCCAGACGTTCCATACAGGTGGCGACGAGCGAGGTGAATTCGGCGGCGGCCGTTTCCTGTGCCGGATCGTTGTCTCCGGCAGCGATCAGGTCGGCAAATGTCGCGGCGGAATCTTCCGTGAGAGGGCGATCGAGGGAAACCCAGTTGTGGCGCCGGCGCCGGAAGAAATACCAATACCGGTTGCGGGCGAGGTTGACGGCGATCCGATAGAGCCAGGTGGCGAGGGAGGAATCGCCGCGAAAATGGACCAGGCCCCGGTAGGCGCGGATAAAGGTGTCTTGGGTGACCTCTTCAGCGTCAGCGGAATTGCGGAGGAGATTGAAAGTCAGGCCATATAGCTTGCCGCTATACCGTGTGACGATCTCGTTAAATGCGGACTCATTCCCGGCGAGAAACTTTCGCACGAGATCCGCGTCGATGGCTGCTTCACTCGCCGGGACATCCGGGCTGGTGTGATTTTCGGGGATCAAGCGGAGGAGGACTGGAGAATTGCCTGAAGTCATTAAGGAATTGTTTTCCAATTTGCCTGCACTCTCACCTAGAACGATGCCAAACGTCGCAGACTGATATTTAAGATATTGCGGAGTAGGCTGTTAAAAAATTTAGAGCATTTTTGCTGACCGGGCTGGCATTGCAAAATGTGGAGGGACCGGTCGCGCCGATCTGCAAAACGCACGATACCGCTCGCGCGGTGCGCCCCGATGTTCCCATTGTTGCCCCGCGCCCGCCACATCCACGGGTGAGTCCTGCCCATCTCGAAAAGCTTGGCGGCAAATCATGAGAATATGGCGGCCAGAGCAGCGGCTTGCTGCGTTTTTCCTTGCGCGTGCTTTTCTCGGTGGGGAGCATCGACGCGCCTTTAATCGACTTAACGGACCATCTTGTGCTTAAAGCCTTTGTGCCTTCCGACACCTCTCGCTACACGATCCCGGAAACCGAGTTACTAGATCGGATGGCGGGCTCTGTCGGTGGATTGTCGTCCGACCGGGCGGGGAAGATTCTCGCGGACGTCGGGCCGAACGCGGTGGCGTCGGGCGGCCGCCAGTCCGTGTTGATGGATCTGTTACACCGCTGCCGCAATCCGCTGGTCATCCAGCTGCTGATCATCGCCGGGGTTTGCTACATCATGCACGACCTCCGCTCGACGATCGTCGTCGGGGGAATGGTGTTCCTGAGCGTCTTCCTCTCCTACTTCCAGGAGGCGCGGTCGTCGCGCGCGGTGGAGAAGCTCCAGAAACTGGTCAAGACCACCGTCACCGTTCTGCGCGACGGCAAGGAGGTCGAAATCCCACTCGAGGAAATTGTGCCCGGCGACGTCGTGGTCCTCGCGGCCGGCAGTCTGATCCCGGCTGATCTGCGCGTCCTCTCGGCCAAGGACTTCTTCGTCACGCAATCCGCGCTCACCGGGGAATCCATGCCGGTCGAGAAGAACGCCGATACCGCGCAGCCCGCCGGCCGCACGCTCTTCGAGTTTACGAACGCCTGCTTCATGGGCAGCAACGTCCTCAGCGGCTCTGCCCGCGCCGTCGTCCTCGCCACCGGCAGCGGCACCTATTTTGGCTCGCTCGCAGAGAGACTAGGCGCGCGCCGCGAGCTGACGAGCTTCGACAAAGGGGTCAAGAGCTTCACGTGGCTGATGATCCGTTTCATGATCGTGATGGCCTCGGCGGTGCTCCTGATCGTCGGTCTGCGCGACCACAACTGGCTCGAGGCACTGGTGTTTGCCCTCTCGGTGGCCGTCGGGCTGACCCCGGAAATGCTGCCGATGATCATGACGGTATGCCTGTCGAAAGGCGCGCTCATGATGTCGCGGAAAAAAGTCATCGTGAAGCACCTCCACGCCATCCAGAACTTCGGCGCGATGGACGTGCTCTGTACCGACAAGACGGGCACGCTGACCCAGGATCATGTCGTGCTCGAGCGCTACGTCGACGTCACCAGCCGCACCAGCGAGGACGTCTTGCGCTACGCCTACATGAACAGCTTTTACCAGACCGGCCTGCGCAACCTCCTCGACCGCGCCATCCTCGCCCACTCGGACCTCGACGTCGAGCGCAACTGCCGGAAGGTCGATGAGATCCCCTTCGACTTCAAACGCCGGCGCATGTCGGTGGTGATCGACTACGAGGACCGCCACGTGCTCATCTGCAAGGGTGCGGTCGAGGAGGTCACGTCTGCCTGCGACAACTACCAGGTCGACGAGGACATCAATCCGCTGATCCGGCTCATCCGCGACGACCTGATGGACGAGTACCGCAGCCTCTCCGCCGAGGGCTACCGCGTGCTCGCGATCGCCTATCGAGAGTTCGACCGCACCAAGCAGGTGTTCTCGGTCGCCGACGAATCCGAGCTCACTCTCCTCGGCTACATCGCTTTCTTCGATCCCGCCAAGGACACGTCCGCCCGGGCCATCGATGCCCTGGGGCGTTCAGGCGTCGAGGTGAAGATCCTCACTGGCGACAACGAGCTCGTCACCCGCAAGGTTTGCCATGACGTGGCGATGAAAATCACGCGCATCGTTACCGGCCCGCAACTCGCCGCGCTCGATGACGCGGCCTTTGCCAAGGAGGTCGAGGAGGCCAATGTCCTCGCCCGCCTCACGCCCGACCAGAAGGAGAAAGTTATCAAGACGCTGCGCGCCAAGGGTCACGTCGTCGGGTTTATGGGCGACGGAATAAACGACGTTCTCGCGATGAAGGCCGCCGACGTCGGCATCTCCGTCGACACCGCCGTCGATGTCGCCAAGGAATCCGCCGACATCATCCTCCTCGAAAAAAGCCTCCTCGTGCTGGAGGACGGCATCATCGAAGGGCGCAAGGTCTTCGCGAACATCATCAAGTATATCAAGATGGGCGCCAGTTCCAACTTCGGGAACATGTTCAGCATGGTCGGGAGCAACTTCCTCCTGCCGGCCGGATTTCTGCCGATGGAACCGATCCAACTGCTGGTGAACAACCTGCTCTACGATTTTTCTCAGGTCGGCATCCCGCTCGACAACGTCGACGCGGACTTTCTCGAAAACCCCCATCGCTGGAACATTAGGAGCATTCAGAAGTTCATGATGTTTATCGGGCCCATCAGCTCGATCTTTGATTACGCGACGTTTTTTCTGATGCTCTATTTCTTTGGCTGCTCCGCTGTCGGCAGGCTGGCCATCGGCGATGCGCACCGGGTTTCCCTCGAGCAACTCTTCCACACCGGATGGTTCGTCGAGTCGCTGCTCACCCAGACGCTCATCGTCCATATCATCCGCACCCGGCGCATCCCGTTCTTCCAGAGCCGGGCGAGCAAGACGATGACGTTTACGACGCTGCTCGTGATGGCCGCCGGCATCTGGCTGCCCTTCTCGCCGCTGGCCAAGTGGCTCGGCCTGGTGCCGCTGCCGCTGTCGTTCTTTGCATGGATGGCGGTCTTCCTCCTCGCCTACAGTTTTCTGACTCACCTCGTGAAGGCGTGGTTTTACCGCCGGTTCGGTTCAGAATAACGATTGATTTATGCGCAGCATTCTGACGGCACTCCAGGACGGACGCCTCTTTGAACTGCCCGAGGCCGGCAAGGCCAGGGCTTTGGAATTCCTCGCCCGGATTCTCGATGCCAACCCGAACATCGAGGTTGGGACCGACACGATCGAGGAGATTCAGCAACGCGAGGAGGAGTGCAACACCGGGATCGGCATGGGGGTGGGGGTTCCGCATGTCCGCGCCCGACGGGAGGAGGGAGAACTTTTTAGCGCCATTGGTTGGTCCTCGCAAGGAGTGGAATACGGCGCCTCTGACGGGAAGCCGGTTCACCTCGTGGTGATGTATTACATTCCCGGGGCCCAAAAGAACGTCTACCTGAAGGAAGTCTCCAGTCTGGTGAAGGCGATTAGGAAGAGCGGCGGCATGGATCCGATCGCCCACGCCCCGGACCTGAATGCCGTGCGCAACCTGCTGCTGGACTGGGTTAGCGCCGGCTTGGGGGATGCCGGTCCGGAAGCGGTTGCGCGCATGATCAAACTGGAAGTCAAGCAGGCCCAGGCGGTGCCGGTGCCGACTGGGACAGTTTTGGTCGAGCCGCCAGCCGCGGCCGGCCGGACCGGCGGCCGGGTGCTGACGTTTGCGGTTTTGGTCATGCCTCCTGAGACGGTCATGGTCCTCGCCCAGGATCCCGGATGGGTGGCGCTGCTGGAAAAGGAACCGGGACTGGCCCAGCGCCTCGCGGGCGGGGTGCCTTTCGCGGTGTCGGGCCATCAGCTGATCGTGACAAATACGACGACGTATTCCGGTGGCCGGGTGTTTCACCAGTGCGTCGCCGTGGCCAACGGGTCGTGATACGTGGGTGAGTCTGGCAGCGCGTCGGACTCGGTCCTCGCGCTGCTGGAAGCTGTCCGGATACTGCCGGGGTCTGGAGGGCGGCGCGCTGTCGCCGCTAACCCGTAACGATGCCAAAATGTAGGAGCCTGCTTGCAGGCGATTCTACCCTCGGAGGAATCGCCTGCAAGCAGGCTCCTACATCGATCACCTGATGGCGTGATGTTTACGAGTGATGGTGGGGTTTTTTGAATAGATACGGCTCAGGGCAACGGGTTTTCCGGACGGCTTCTAGGGAAAACAAAAAAGCTACGCGTTGCGTCGCGTAGCTTCGAGCTGGACTGAATCGAGGGGAAGCGATCAGTTCTTTGGCGCTTGGGCCTCGATGTCGTCGAGCCGCTTCTGGAGGGCGTTCATCTGTTTGACCAACCGGTCCTCCAATTGCTTCCGCTCTGAGCTGTTGACGATACTCAGACTGGCGGCATCGCGCACCACGTTTGCCGGCAGAGTCAGCAGACGGGTGACCAGCGACTGATCCTTAAAGCTGCTGAGATAGAGGGCGGTGATCTCTTGCGAGAGTTTCATGCTGTCGCGGGCCACCGCCTCCGTGGCGATCAGGTTGTTGTTCAGCTGTTGTTTGGCGGCGAGCTCCGAGGTCATCACGTTGCTGATCTGATCCGAAATCTTCTGACTGTAAGCATTGATCTGTTCGCGGGTCAGATTTTGATCCTTCGCCATGTCGGCCAAAATGGGTTGGATTTTCTCGGCCAAACGCCCGGAGACCTTGTCGACCTGTTCATTTTGCTGCTTCTCGGCTTCCTCCGGGGTCTTGGGCAGCGGATTATAGGGTTGGATCTTCTGCGCAATGGCTTCAGCGAGCTGATTCACCTTGTCCGCGTTCATCTTGGCCACCTCCTGCTCCGTCATGAAAACATCTGCCGCGCGCTTCTGGATCGCGTCCTTGAGCAGGTTATTGACGGCACTGATCTGTTTCCGGGTTTCTTCGGCCGAGGCATTGAGATCGGCGCTGGTCTTATCTCGCACCGCGTTGATCTCCTGCTGCTGGCGGACCTCCATATCTTTGACTGTCTTCAGCAATCCAAAGGAGGCGACAGCAACGACAACGGCGATAAGAATGACTGTGAGGAACTGATCTTTCAATTTTTGCAACATGGAAGATATTGGGGTTAAGACTTTACGAAGCATAGGAGACAACCAGCGCAAAAGCAATGCTGCTTTCGGGTGGTTGGCAGGATGAAACCTCGATGACGAATCTGCGCAACATGCGGAACATTAGCCTCAACGGCACCAGCGGAGATCCATGGAACAGGAGGTTTGCGTTCATCCCACGTAATGACCCCACCGCCGGGTTAAAGTTCGAGCTGTAGCCATAGAATGGCGTAGGGCGTTCTTGTTTTGAGCGATCGGCGGGCTGGGGCAAGATTTGCGCAATGCCCATCCCGCTGGGAGAGAAGGCCTACAATCGATGATTCAGGCAAAAACCATTCGGGTCTAGATGATAAGGGAGATTAATTATGTTTAGTTGATATAATAAAACATCTAATAACCATGGGAATATATCGAGTTGATTGAAGGGTTTTGTACACTGTGGCGTCATACACCTGTGCTTAAGGTACACTCTCTCCTGCTTAGCGGGAGATTTGGGGTAACTAAAGAAAGCAATGGCGGGCTGCTTAGGGGTAGGCGGCCCGCCTACTTTTTTTGCCAGATCGCGACAAACGTCGGCAGATTTCCACAATGGGCCCGCGTTATGCAGAGATTACCGGCTGGCAGGGAATAGGTTGAGACTGGCGCGCGTTTCGTCGTGCTGCATGATCCGCAGTCGGTCTTCAAGTTCGAGGACAACAATCTGGCGATCCCAGTCGAAGTGCTTGAAGAACTCGACACGATCAAGGGCGAGCGGTCGAAATTGGCGGAACTCGCGGCGGACCTGCTTTGACGACTTGTCAGCTCCTGGGCACTCCAAACCGTCGGAATCCAATGGCGGTCGTCGTTGGTCGTGATCCCGGAGAGAACTGCGAGCATGTCTCTTTTGACATGGGGTCCGGCTATCCGTCGCAGCAAAGGCATCCTGCCCATGGATTTATGAAATGTCGTCGGGCATGGCGGAGAAGCCCATGCCACTTGAGCCAACGTCAACCTGAAGAAACGCCCTAGAGAACCTCTGTTTTCGCTTTTGCCTCGCCCACCGCGCCTGACGTCGCTTTTACTGCCTCGCTTTGGCCGTGGCCTTGCTCCGGCCTTTTCCCGATTTCCCTTCCCCTTTTAACTATGAATTACGGCTATTTCGACGATGCAGCCAAAGAGTACGTGATCACCCGCCCGGATACTCCGCGTCCGTGGAGCAATTATCTCGGGTCGATCGAATACGGTGCGCTCGTCACCAATAATGCCGGAGGGTATGGGTTTTACCGGAGCGCCCTCAACAACCGCTTCCTCCGCATCCGTTCGAATTCGGTGCCGATGGACCAGCCGGGGCGGTATTTTTATCTTCGGGACCAGACCAGCGGCGACTATTGGAGTTCCTCCTGGCAGCCGGTCGGCAAGCCCCTAAACCGTTTCAAGAGCACGTGCCGCCATGGTACGGCCTACACCGTCATCCGTTCCCGCTATTCCGGTATTGAAACGGAATCGACCTACTTTGTGCCGTTGGGGCAGTTGTTTGAGTACTGGCGGCTGAAGGTCACCAACAAGACGAAGCGCGAACGAAAGCTCTCCGTTTTCACCTACTGCGAGTTTGCCAGTTGTTGGAACATGCCCAACGACCTTTCGAACCTGCAGTACTCCCAGTTCATCATCAAAGCGGACATGGTCGGCGGGATTCTGGGCATGTCCTCGCACCCGTACTACAAGTTCGACCCGACGCACCTCGATCAATGCGGCCGGACCTGGATGGCGCTGACCGGCGCCCCGGTCGTGGGCTACGAGACGGTGCGGGAGCGTTTCTTTGGCGATATCTACCGGACGTATGCCAATCCCCGGACCGTGGCTGAGGGGAAATGCACAAATTTCCTGGCGGAGGGCGAAAATGGTTGCGGCACTTTCCAGGCCGACCTCGTGCTGGCGCCGGGCGAAAGCCGCGAACTCATCGTCTTGCTGGGCATCGGCACGCCGCAATCTCATGGGCAGTCCGCGGTCGCGCAGTTCGGAAATCCGGAACGATGCGAGGCCGAATTTCAGGCGCTCAAGCAGCACTGGCACGGCCTGCTCGAAGCGGTGAAGGTCAAAACCCCCGATCCGGACTTCGACCACATGGCCAACGTGTGGGGCGCCTACAATTCGCTCATCACCTATGCCTGGTCGCGGCATGCCTCGATGATCTACAACGGCGAACGCGACGGCCTCGGGTTCCG
>Ga0182011_10002298_pt1 | contig 16214 bp, 13 predicted proteins | sample 711E1DmetaG_FD_120481 | JGI IMG/M metagenome (GOLD analysis project Ga0182011, IMG submission 120481) | Permafrost microbial communities from Stordalen Mire, Sweden - 711E1D metaG | ecosystem: Environmental > Terrestrial > Soil > Wetlands > Permafrost | place: Sweden: Stordalen | collected... | reverse complement strand
GGAGGGGTGCCCCGGGTGTGCCGGGGGCCCTGCACACACTGCACCGCGCCATATGGTGGGACCCGAACTTCCAGTGTTCGCCCCGGCGCCCGATCAGCGAGCTCCTCCAATGCGTACCGGACCGCCATGGCGACCGTTGCCTTCGGCGCCCCGGACGGGTCACCTCGCCATAAGGCGAGGGCATGGCGACCCTCGGCAGGCGGGATCCTGCGGCGCGGTGCCATGGCGTCCATGGTGGCATCTTGGTCCTCGCCTGCTCGATCTAGGGTTGCACCTATGAAGGCGACCACGATCTACGCTGCCCGCGACGTCCGGCTCGAGAACCAGCCGGACCCGACAATTCAGAAACCGACCGACGCCCTCGTGAAGGTCGTTGCCGCGTGTGTCTGCGGCTCGGACCTGTGGTACTACCGCGGCGATAACCCGCTCGCCGAGCCGTTCCGCACTGGCCATGAGTTCGTCGGCCTCGTGCAGGAGATCGGCTCGGCGGTCCGGTCGCTGCACAAGGGTGACTTCGTCATCGCACCGTTCATGTACTCCGACAACACCTGCCCAAACTGTCGGGTCGGGATCCAGTCGGCCTGCTCGGCGGGCGGCTTCTGGGGCGGGCCCGACCGCGACGGCCTGCTGGCCGACGGCGGACAGGGCGAGTACGTCCGGGTCCCCCTGGCCGACGGCACCCTGGTGGCGACCCGCGAAACCCCTGACGACGCGATGATTCCGTCGCTTCTGGCTCTCTCGGACGTGATGGGCACCGGCTGGCACGCAGCGATGGCCGCCGGCGTGCAGGAAGGCGACACCGTCGTGGTGGTGGGTGACGGCGCGGTGGGCCTGTCAGGGATCCTTGCCGCCTCAAGGATGGGTGCCGAGCGGATTGTCGCCATGTCCCGACACGAGCAACGCCAACGGATCGCCCGATCGTTTGGTGCCACCGATGTCATCGCAGAGCGCGGTGAGGCCGGCGAGGCCGCCATTGTCGAACTCACCGGAGGTGTCGGCGCCGACGCGGTTCTGGAGTGCGTGGGTACCAGTCAGTCGATGACCACAGCAATCGAGATTGCCCGCCCGGGCGCCACCGTCGGCTATGTCGGGGTGCCGCACGGGGTCGAGCTACCCGTACGTTCGATGTTCTCGCGCAATGTCGGGGTCGCCGGAGGCGTGGCGCCGGTGCGCCAGTACCTCCCGGCCCTGCGCGACGACGTGCTGTCCGGGGCGATCAACCCGGGCCTGGTCTTCGACCTCGACCTGCCGCTGGACAAGGTAGCCGAAGGTTACGCAGCCATGGATGAGCGTCGGGCCGTCAAGGCGATGTTGAGGCCCTGACCACGATCGGATGCCTGGCGGTGGTGGTCAGTTACTATCTGATCTGCGGCAGTTCGAGCGTCGGGCCGTCAGCGCCCGAGCTCGTGCACACACAGCTGGTTGCGCCCGGGATTGGTCGCTCACCGGCGAAGTGAGGCAGAGTTCCACCTAGGCTGGTGCACGTGTCACAGGAACAGGTCGGACGCATCGAGCTCGTGGCCGACGATGACGGCCGCGGCGGCGTCACGGTGATGATGGACGGCAGCCCTCAGTCGCACGTCAACCTCGCCGATCCCGGGAGCCTCGGCTTCGAGTACGTCGCCCACTTCGCCGCGGTCATCGACACGCTGCCGGCTGGGCCTATCAGGGTCACCCACATCGGCGGCGCCGGTCTGACCCTGGCCCGGTACGTCAACGCCGAGCGCCCCGGGTCGCCGCAGATCGTTCTGGAGCCGAACGTCGCCCTGACCGAGCTCGTGCGCCGCAAGCTGCCGTTGCCACGCCAGCACCGGATCCGCGTGCGCCCCGTGGACGGGCTTACCGGGGTCGCACAGATGGCCGACGCGTGCGCCGATGTGGTGGTGCTCGACGCGTTCGCCGATGGGCGCGTCCCTGCCGAGCTCACCACTGTGGGGTTCTTTGCCGAAACCGCCAGGGTGCTACGGGCCAATGGCACGATACTGGTCAACACCGCCGACGAGCCCAACATGGCCTACCTGCGGCGCGTCTATGCCGGCCTGGCCACCGTGTTCGGACACGTTGCCCTGATCGGCACCCACGAGATTCTCAAAGGCAAGCGTTTCGGCAACACCGTCATGGCTGCCTCGCAAAGCCCGCTGGACATAGCCGCCCTACGCCGGCAGGTCGCCAAGATGCCGTTTCCCACCGGACTGCGCGACGGGATCCAGCTAGCCAGAGCGTTCGCCGGATCGACAGCCTTCACGATCTCGGACAGCGCCAAGTCGCCCCCACCCCCGCCCATGAAGGGATGGCGCGTGCGCTGACAGGGGCCGGTCAACAGGACGGGTCAGCGAGCGCCGTGTTCCTGGCGGCGCTGAACGACCGGGTTTACCGCAGGAGTGAAATGATCAGAGCTGAGCGAGCTCGGGCTAGGCCTGCCCGCTCGACTCGCAAGCATGGCGCGACTGCGATGTGGCACGAGGGGCGAACTCGTCCTGACTGGATGATGTACGGCGCGTCCAGTGCGACCAGTCTCGGTCATGAACTGATCAGCGGTGTCGTTGCGTGTTCGACGTTAGGTAGACGATGGCGGATCTGTTGAAGGTGCTGCCGCTAGCAGTCGTGATGGTCGCCGGGCCTCAGATGATCACGGCCATTTTGCTCACGACGAGCACGAAGCCACGGCAGAACTCATTCGCATTCGTGGCAGGAGCAGTCCTAGCCACGATGGTCGCGACGTCGATCTTCTACTACGTGGCCAAGGCATTGAAGCTGAAGGCCTCCACCAAAGGCTCCTCTTCGGTGACCGCGGACTGGATGCTTGTGGTGATCCTGATCATTGCGGCGATCTGGGTCTTTCGAGGCAGAGAGAAGTCGGAGCCGCCCAAATGGATGAGCACGTTGCAGACCGAGGATCCCAGGGGCTCCTTCACTCTGGGTCTCATATTGTTCCTGGTCATGCCTACCGACGTGATGATGACATTCACGGTCGGCACCTACCTCGCTTCGCACGGCTCACCTCTGTGGCACACCGTCGGCTTCCTGCTCCTGACCGCGCTTCTGATCGCCGCGCCGTTGTTGGTTCTTCTGCTCATGGGTAGGCACGCGGACATACTGATGCCCCGTATGCGCAACTGGATGAACGCAAACTCCTGGATGGTCAGCGAGGCCGTGATCGCATTCTTCCTGGTGATGGAGATCAAGACGCTCGTCAGTGCCTAGGCCACTTGCTGGGTCGACACACACAAAGCGCACGTTCAGCCCGCCGTACTCAGCGCGAGGCGAAGATGGCCGGCAACGTCGAGGTGTGGGCGCTGGCAAGCTCAACGAGCGGCAGGGTGAACTGGCCCTGCACGTCCAGCCCACCTCCCTGATCCTCTACTACGCCGATGCGAGCATGAGCGAACCCGCCACTGATGCACAGGTCAGTGAACCGGACCTGCTCGCTGCCAGGAACGGCAACGACCGCCCGAGCGCCCGACTCGCTGAACAGCAAGGTGAAGGCATCCACGCCGTCGCGTCCGGCGACCTCGTCAAGCCAGATCCGGGCGCCAACCCCGTTGCGCAGGCACGCCTCGCCCAGAGCGACCGCAAGCCCACCCTCAGACAGGTCATGGGCGGCAGCAACGATCCCTTGACGCGAGGCGTCGACCAGGATCTCAGCGAGCTTGCGTTCGGCGTCAAAATCGACGTGAGGCGGCATCCCACCAAGGTGCTCGTGCGCGACCTGGGTCCATGCCGAGCCACCGAACTCGTCGGTCGTGGTGCCCAACAGGTAGATGACCTGACCCGGGGTCTTCCAACCTGAGGGCGTCCGGCAGGCCACGTCGTCCATGACGCCCAGAACCGCGACCAAGGGCGTTGGATGGATCGCGACGTCGCCGGTCTGGTTGTACAAAGAGACGTTGCCGCCAGTGACCGGGATGCCGAGAGCCTTGCAGCCCTCAGAGATGCCCCGCACGGCCTCGACGAACTGCCACATGACACCCGGGTCCTCGGGGGAGCCGAAGTTCAGGCAGTCGGAGACCGCCAGCGGGACGGCGCCGGCAGTTGCGACGTTGCGGTACGCCTCCGCAAGAGCCAACTGAGCACCGGCAAAGGGATCGAGCTTGGCGTAACGGCTGTTGCAGTCGGTCGAGATTGCCACACCACGACCGGTTTGCTCGTCGACGCGTACCACCCCGGAGTCGTCGGGCATCGCAAGCGCCGTGTTGCCCATGACGTAGCGGTCGTACTGGTCGGTGATCCATGACTTGTCGCACAGGTTCGGGGACGCCATCAACGCCAACAGCGCTGCCGCAAGTCCCGCGCCGTCTGCGGGGCGGGCCAGGTCGTCCGGTACGGACGCCTGCAGGCCATCCAGGTATGCCGGTCGCTGCATCGGACGGTTGTAGACGGGGCCGTCATGTGCCACGGACCGGGGCGGCACGTCGATGATCAGCTCCTTCTGCCAGAAGACCTCGAGGTGCTTGCCTTCGGTGACTTCGCCGACCACCGTTGCCTCAACGTCCCAGCGCCTGGTGATCGCCATGAACTCCTCCAGCTTGGCCGGTTCGACAACTGCCATCATCCGCTCCTGGGACTCTGACATCAGGATCTCCTCGACGCGCAGCGTGGCGTCGCGCAACGGGACCCGATCGAGCCAGACGCGCATACCGCCGTCACCGTTGGACGCGAGCTCGCTTGTCGCACAGGACAGTCCTGCGCCGCCGAGATCCTGGATACCGTCGACTACGTGTGCGGCGTACAGATCAAGGCAGCACTCAATCAACACCTTCTCGGCGAACGGGTCGCCAACCTGGACTGCCGGGCGCTTTGCCGGACCGTCGGCGTCGAACGTCTCTGACGCCAGGACAGAGACACCCCCGATACCGTCGCCGCCGGTCTTGGCCCCGAACAGGACGACCTTGTTGCCGACGCCCGAAGCCTTGGCCAGGTGGATGTCCTCGATCCGCATCTTGCCGACCGACAATGCGTTCACCAGCGGGTTGCCCTGGTAGCAGGGGTCGAATACGACCTCGCCACCGATATTGGGCAGGCCGAGGCAGTTCCCGTAACCCCCGACACCGGCGACTATCCCCGGGAGCACCCGCAACGTGTCCGGGTGATCTGGGGCACCGAAACGCAACGAGTCCATGACCGCTATCGGGCGCGCACCCATCGACATGATGTCGCGGACAATGCCGCCGACCCCGGTCGCAGCCCCCTGGTAGGGCTCGACGTAGGACGGGTGGTTGTGGCTCTCGACCTTGAAGGTCACCGCCCAGCCGTCCCCGATGTCGACGACCCCGGCGTTCTCACCGATGCCGACCAGGAGCTTTTCGTTCATCTGGTCGGTCGTGTTCTGGCTGAACTGGGCGAGGTGGACCTTCGAGGACTTGTACGAGCAGTGCTCGGACCACATGACCGAGTACATCGCCAGCTCGGCAATCGTCGGACGCCGGCCAAGGATCTCGCGGATCCGCGCGTACTCGTCAGCCTTCAGCCCAAGCTCGGCCCAGGGTTGTGCAGTGTCCGGAGTGATCGACGCATCCGCGACGGTGTCGATGTTGGTCTGAATCTGGGCCGCTGCGTCGATGCTGGCCTTGGCCGCGGAGGTCATCGGACTCCTAGGGTGGAAACCCGGTCGTTGCGGACCGAGAGGAAACCCATCCGCCTGTCGGTGGAAGGTTGTACGTTCAATCCTGTTGGGCGATAACCAAGTCCGGCCCTGTTTGGCGGTACCAGCAGTGAACCGCGCCAGCACGTGGCGACCTGGGAGTCTTGGCCCTGTCTGTGAAGCGCGAACCTCGACACGTTGCCTCCGGGTGGGCTGTTGGAATCCTGGTCATTCATGGCAGGGAGGATGTCAAGCGTTCACCACTGATTTCAGGACGGATGTGAAGAACTTCAGGCCGTCCAGCGAGGGACCGTAGCCCTGTTCGATGGCGTGCTCGGGGTGGGGCATCAGGCCGACGACATTTCCGCGCTCGTTAGTGACACCGGCAATGTCGCGGTAGGAGCCGTTGGGATTGCGGCTGGCGAAGCGGTCGTACTTCGCGGCCGGGGCGCCCGCAGCGTGCACGACATAGCGGAAGGCGACACGACCCTCGCCCTCGAGCTCGTCAAGGGTATGCCGATCGGCGACATACTGCCCGTCCTGGTTCTTCAGTACGATAATGATCTCGTCATCCTGGGCGAAGTCCGACGTCCAGGCGGTCGTGGCGTTCTCGACGCGCAGCCGCTGGTCGCGGCAGATGAAGGTCCGATGGTCGTTCTGGATCATCGCGCCGGGAAGCAGGTGCGACTCGCACAGAATCTGGAACCCATTACAGATGCCCAGCACCGGCAACCCCCCAAGGGCTGCCGGGATCAAGGCGGACATGACCGGTGCGAAGCGGGCGATGGCACCCGCTCGAAGGTAATCGCCATAGGAGAAGCCACCGGGCAGCACCACCGCGTCGACGCCGCGCAACGAGTCGTCACCGTGCCACAGCGAAACGGGCTCGCCGCCGGCGACACGGACGGCCCGGCGGGCGTCGTGGTCATCGAGCGAGCCCGGGAAGGTCACGACGCCGATCCTCATGCGTGCGACTCGCTGGCCTGGGACAGCGCCGTGCGCGAGGTCGCTTCCGGAGACTGTGCCCGAACGCTGACAACGTCCTCGATCACCGGGTTGGAAAGCATCCTCTCGGCAGCCTCACGCGCGGCTGCCAACACCTGGTCGGTAACCTCACCATCGACGGTCAGGACGAACCGTTTGCCCTGACGGACGTCGGTGAACTGGTTGAATCCCAACCTCGGCAAGGCGCCGGCGACAGCCTGGCCTTGGGGGTCAAGAATCTCGGACTTGAGCATGACGTCGACGACGACGATTCCCATGCGAGGTGCTCCTCAAAAGCTTGGGGCTTGTTCAGATCAGTGCTTGATGAGCCTGAGTTTAGGCGAAGGTTCGACCGGTCAACGACTCGTACGCCTCGATGTACTTCGAGCGGGTCGCCTGCACGATGTCGTCCGGCAGCGCTGGAGGCGCCTCGCCCGAGGACCGGTCCCAGCCGCTTGCTGGCGAGGTGAGCCAGTCACGGACGAACTGTTTGTCATAGGAGTCCTGTGCCCGGCCGGGCGCCCACGTGGATGCCGGCCAGAATCGGGACGAGTCCGGAGTGAGCACCTCGTCGGCGAGCATGATCGTAGGGTTGCCCTCGCCGTCGGGCCGGGAGGCGTCAAGGCCGAACTCCACCTTGGTATCGGCCAGCAGGATTCCGCGACCGGCGGCAATCTCGTTGCCGCGCTCCAGGATCGCGATGGTCAGCTTACGCACGCTGGCCGCGATGGAGGAGCCGACCTTAGCTTCAACCTCGGCGTAGGTCATCGGTTGGTCATGCTGGCCGATCGGCGCCTTGCTGGTCGGGGTGAAGATCGGGGCGGGCAGCAGCGACCCGTCTTCCAGACCGGCGGGCAGCCGAACGCCACAGACCGAGGACGTCTGGCGGTACTCGGCAAGCCCGCTGCCAGTCAGGTAGGCGCGTCCGATGCACTCGACCGGCACCATGTCGAGCCGCTTCACCAGGACCGCGCGCCCGGCCACGGACTCGGGGACCTGCGTGGAAATCACGTGATTGGGGATGATGTCGACCAGCTGCTCGAACCACCAGAGCGAGAGCTGGGTCAACACCTTGCCCTTGTCAGGGATCTCGCTGTCCAGGATGAAGTCATAGGCCGAGATCCGGTCGGTGGCCACGAGCAACAGCGCGTCCTGGCTGGCCTCACCGCTGGCCTGGTCGATCGGCGCAAAGAGCTCACGGACCTTGCCCGAGTAAACATGGGCGTATCCGGGCAGTTCAACCAGGCGGCGTGGCTCCACCGGCCGACTCACTTCGGCACCGAGATCTCGCCGCGCTGGGCTGCCAGGGCGATGTCGGTGCGGTAGGTCGAACCCTTGAGCCTAATCCGGTCAACGGCGCCGTATGCCCGCTCGCGTGCCTGGGCAAGGTCTGCGCCGGTTGCGACGACGCAAAGAACTCGTCCACCGGCGGACACAAGAGCCCCGTCCTTGTCGACGGCCGTACCCGCATGAAGGACGTAGGAATGCTCGCCGATCTCGCTCACTCCTTCAATGACATGGCCGGTTCGCGGCGATCCAGGATAGCCCTTGGAGGCCACAACGACGCTCACAGCGTGCTCCGGACGCCAGCGAAGATCAGGGACCTCGTCAAGCGTGCCGACGGCGCTCGCGTAGAGCAGGCCACCAAGGGGTGTGGCCAGGCGTGCCAGAACGACCTGTGTCTCCGGGTCACCGAAGCGGGCATTGAACTCGATGACCCTCAGTCCGCGCGAGGTCAGCGCCAGCCCGACATAGAGCACGCCTGCAAAGGGGATCCCCCGGCGACGCATCTCGTCCACGGTCGGCTGCGCGACGCGATCAACGACGTCTTGGACCAAAGAGGACGGCGCCCACCCCAACGGTGAATACGCGCCCATGCCGCCGGTGTTGGGGCCTTCATCGTTGTCCGCGAGGCGCTTGAAGTCCTGAGCCGGGGCCATAGGCACCACTGTGGTTCCGTCGGTGATGCAAAACAGCGAGATCTCGGGGCCGTCCAGGAACTCCTCGACAACAATGCGTGCGTCCTGCTTCTCCAGACACTGAACCGCGTGGGCCAATGCCTGAGAACGGTTGTTCGTCACTACGACGCCCTTGCCCGCAGCCAGGCCGTCGTCCTTTACCACATACGGCGCTCCGAAGACGTCCAAAGCCCTGGCGACCTCGTCAACGGTCGTGCACACATGAGCCAGGGCGGTGGGCACCCCGGCCTCGGCCATGACCTCCTTGGCGAACGCTTTGCTTCCCTCCAGACGGGCCGCCTCGGCGCTCGGCCCGAAGCAGGCGATGCCTGCCTGCCGAACGGCGTCGGCCACTCCGGCAACCAAGGGCGCCTCCGGGCCGACAACAACCAGGTCCACACCCAGCTCTGCCGCAAGAGCGGCGACGCCTTCACCGTCCAGCAGGCCTTTCGGCAACGCGCGGCACAACGCAATGGCGTCGATGCCCGGGTTGCCGGGTGCAGCGATGACGGCGTCGACCGAGGGGTCGAACGTCAGAGCCCTGACGATGGCGTGCTCACGAGCACCGGTGCCAATGACGAGAACCTTCACGAAGGTGAAGCCTAGGCGACCGGCCTGGGGGATCGGCACCGCGTCCGGGCAAGCGCCCAGCCGTGCGACCAGAACAAGCCTTTCACCGGCGGACACCAGTGCGTACCGGCCGGGTGTCCCTGCCGCACCGGAATCAAGGGTTAGACTCATGTGTTCGCATGGAGGTCGGGCGGTTCCCGCCTTCTCCTTCGAGGTCAGGGCCCGTTCGACGGCTCATATCCCACAACCACGACCCAAGGGGAGCAGTGAGCGAATCAGAGCAGCGGACCCACCCTTCGTCGCGCCCGCGCGCGTCGGCGACCCAGGACTCCATTGCATCCGAAATCGCCATCGAGCAGAAGCTTGTCGACAAGGTCTACTCCGAGCTGGCCAAAGCCACCGAACGCGCCTCCCTTGTAGAGGCCGAGGGCCTCGCTCGCGGCAGGACCGATCGCACCGGCGACATTCGCGACGAGGAGATCACCGGCCTCTTCGAGCGCGACGCGCTGGTGTTCAACGCGAACAAGCGACGCACGATTCTGGAGACACAGTACGAAGGTCTGGTGTTCGGACGACTAGACCTCGGGTCCGAGGCCGCCAAGAGCGCAGAGCGACAGACACGATATGTCGGTCGCCTGGGCGTGCGTGACGACGACTACGAACCTCTGGTGATCGATTGGCGCGCGCCGGCAGCCGCACCTTTCTACCGCTCGACGCCGCTCGAGCCAATGGGCGTCCTGCGGCGCAGGGTGTTGCGCTGCAAAGGTTCGGACGTAGTCGGTATTGAGGACGACCTGATGGTCCCTGAGGCACCCGAGGACCTTGTGGTCGTCGGTGACGGTGCACTCATGGCAGCCCTGACCCGCTCCCGTGGCAGCCGGATGCGCGACATCGTGGCCACCATCCAGCGCCATCAGGATGAGGCGATCAGGGCACCGGCGCGCGGAGTCACCGAAATCACCGGAGGCCCCGGCACCGGCAAGACCGTCGTGGCACTTCATCGGGCGGCCTACCTGCTGTATTCAGATCGCCGACGTTACGAGTCCGGCGGGATTCTGGTGGTAGGACCCTCCGCGGCTTACACGGCATACATCGAGCGGGTCCTGCCCTCACTCGGCGAGGACACGGTTACCCTGCGCTCGCTGGGCGACATCGCCGACGGGGTCACCACCGAGCGGCTCGATACCCCAGCGGCTGCGGCCATCAAGGGCTCGCTGAAGATCCGCCGGGTCCTGGCCCGGGCGGCCCGCGACACCATCCCGGAAGCCCCGACCCAGCTGCGCGCCTTCGTCGACGGCATTGCTATCCGGCTCGAATCGGACGAGCTCGACAGTGTGCGCCTGCAGGTGCTGAGATCCCACCAGCGCAACCATGCCCGCAGAGCGGCAACCCAGGCTCTGGCAGAAGCAGCCTGGGCCGCCAACCCCGGGCAGGAGCGCTGGGTGTTCGTGGAGAAGTTCCTCGACCACATGAATGTCGAGACATTCATGCGCGAGTGGTGGCGACCGCTGGACGCCCGCGAGGTGCTTCTGTGGCTGGCCGACCCGAATCGGACCCGGCGTTATGCGAAGGGGATCCTGAACGACGCCGACTCCAAGCTGCTCAGTGCCTCGATCCAGGTGGCAATCGACAACGGGACCTGGTCGGTGGCCGACGTCGCGCTGATCGATGACATCGCCTCCATTCTCGGCACGGTGCGCCAGCCCGATCGGGAGGAGCACGCGTCCTACCAGGTCGAGGAGCTCGACGACCTCAACGGGCACGGCGTCTCTGAGGTCAGGACCCATGGGCACGGTGCCGCCCCTTGGCCCACCACCCGGACCGGGTACGAAGTCACCCCACACACGAGTATGGAACGGCTGATGAACGGCCGTCTGGAGGATCCCCAAGAATACGCACACGTGCTAATCGACGAGGCGCAGGACATCTCGCCGATGCAGTGGCGGATGCTAGGTCGTCGCGGCCGTTGGTCGTCCTGGACGGTGGTCGGCGCCGCGGCCCAGGCCTCCTGGCCCGATGCAGGCGAAGCACGTCTGGCTCGCGAACAGGCGTTCGGCAGCAAGGTGCGCTCGCTGTTCCACATGAACACCAACTACCGCAACGCCAGGGAGATCTTCGCCTACGCCGCCGAAGTAATCCGGGCCCAGGTACCCGACGCCGACATTCCCGAGGCCGTCCGGGAGACCGGCGTGGCCCCGGTGATCACCTCCGTCACAGCTGAGGAGATCCCTGCCGCTGCCGCTGCCGCTGTAGAGGTGCTGCTCGACGAGGTCGAGGGGTCCATCGCCGTCATCTCCCCCGCACGGTGGCGCACCTCGCTCGACCCGCTCCGGTCGCTGACTGGCCACTCGTCGGGTCGAGTCGACGTCGTGAGCCCGATGTCGACCAAGGGTCTGGAGTATGACGCCACCGTCATCGTTGACCCGGCCGAGATCACCGCGGAGTCCCCCGGAGGCGTCCGGGTGCTCTACGTCGCGCTCACACGTGCCGCCCACCGGATGACCGTTCTGGAGCTACCCGTTGACCAGCCCGGCGGCACCCCAACGGGGCCTTCCATCGCCCGCGGCTGACCAAGATCGCCTGATCAGTCCAAGAACGAATGGCGCTCGATGATCGCATCGCGGCCTGGACCGACGCCTATCGCGGACACCCGGGCACCGACAAGCTCCTCGACCCGCAAGACATAGGAGCGGGCGTTGACCGGCAGATCCTCGAACGAGCGGCAGGCCGAGATGTCCTCCGACCAGCCAGGGAGGTTCTCGTAGATGGGCTGGGCGTGGTGGAAGTCGCTCTGGCTCATCGGCATCTCGTCCTGGCGCACACCGCCCACGTCATAGGCGACACAAACCGGAACCTGCTCCAGCCCGGTCAGAACGTCAAGCTTGGTGATCACGAAGTCGGTTACGCCGTTGATACGCGTGGCGTACCGCCCGACCACCGTGTCCATCCAGCCGCAGCGACGGGGACGGCCGGTTGTGGTCCCGTACTCGGCGCCGACCTTGCGCAGAAACTCGCCCGAGTCGTCCAACAGTTCGGTCGGGAAAGGACCTTCGCCCACCCGCGTGGTGTAGGCCTTCAGGATGGCGATGACCCTGTCGATACGGGTTGGCGGCACCCCAGAACCGGTGCACGCGCCGGCCGCGGCCGCGCTGGAAGATGTAACAAACGGGTAAGTGCCGTGGTCAACGTCCAGCAGAGTGGCCTGACCGGCCTCGAACAGGACCGTCTTGCCCTGATCCAGCGCGGTGTTGAGCAGCAGCCCGGTGTCAACGACCATCGGAGCCAACCGACCCGCGTACTTCCTGAACTCATCGAGCACCTCGTCGACCTCAACGGGACGACGGTTGTAGATCTTGACGAGCATCTGGTTCTTGACCTCCAGAGCCGCCTCGACCTTCTGCCGCAGGATCGATTCGTCGAACACGTCCTGCACCCGGATGCCGACGCGCGACATCTTGTCGGCATACGTGGGGCCGATGCCACGACCCGTGGTACCGATCTTGCGAGATCCCAGGAAACGCTCGGTGACCTTGTCGAGCACGCGGTTGTACGGCGTGATCAGATGCGCGTTGGCGCTGACGACCAGCTTTGACGTGTCGATACCCCGAACGTTGAGTGCATCGATCTCTTCGAAAAGCACGGCCAGGTCAATGACGACGCCATTGCCGATTACGGGGGTGCAGCCCTGGGTGAGGATGCCACTGGGTAGCAGGTGAAGAGCGTACTTCTCACCGTCGATAACGACGGTGTGACCGGCGTTGTTGCCGCCGTTGAACTTCACGACATAGTCGAGTCTGCTGCTTAGCAGATCCGTCGCTTTGCCCTTGCCTTCGTCGCCCCACTGGGCACCGACCAACACGATCGCCGGCATCCCGGCCTCCTCGTTTGTCACCTTGACTGGCACGCCCGTGAGCTGTCTCATCTGCGGGAATGGCGCGGACCCTGTGCGCGTGCGCTCGGGCCAGTGCCTGCAAATATTAGCGGCACAAGGACCCGGACACCGAACCGTGTCATTAACCGGACCTGGCCCGGATCGACGCGCCTTATGCAATCGCCTTACAGGCCAAGGTCCTTGGCGATAATGACCTTCATGATCTCGCTGGACCCGCCGTAGATCCGCGATACCCGAGCATCGGCATACATCCGGGAGATCGGGTACTCCAGCATGTACCCATATCCACCGTGCAGTTGCAGACAGGAATCCATCACTTCTGCCTGCACCTCGGTGGTGAACAGCTTGACCCTGGCGGCGTCGGCCACGGTGAGGGTCCCGGCGTCCAGTTCCTCGATGGCCCGGTCAACCATGTGGCGGCCCGCCTCGACCTTGGCCGAGAGCCCGGCGAGGACGAACTTGGTGTTCTGGAACGAGGCAATGGGGGTGCCGAAGGCCTTGCGTTGCCGGGTGTAGTCCACGGTCAGCTCGATCGCCCGCTCGCTGGAGGCCTGGGCCGAGATCGCGATCGACATCCGCTCGGCCGGGAGGTTGGCGGTCAGGTAGGCGAACGCGTTGCCCTCCAGCCCCAGGCGATTGGCGACCGGCACCGCGACGTCGTCGAAAAAGAGCTCTCCGGTGTCCTGGGACTTCAGGCCGAGCTTGTCCAGGTTGCGGCCACGGGCGAAGCCTGTCATGTGCTCCTCGACAACCAGCAGGGTCAGACCCGCCCTGCGGTCATCCTCCGAGCGCGAGGTCCGCGCCACCACGATGACGAGGTCGGCCTGAACACCACCGGTGATAAACGTCTTGGTGCCGTTCAGGACGTATGTGCCACCCTCAAGAACAGCGGTGGCCGAGATTCCTGCAAGGTCAGAGCCGGTGCCGGGCTCGGTCATCGCGATCGCTGTCATCGACTTACCAGAGACGAAGGCCGGAAACCACCGGGCTTGCTGCTCCGGCGTTGCGAGATCCAGGAAGTACGGGAGCACCACGTTGAGGTGCAGCTGGAGAGCACCGGAGACCGCCCCGGTGTGAATGATCTCCTCGGCGAGGATCACGTTGTAGATGAAGGACTTCTCGCCCGCACCGCCATACTCCTGCGGAATCCGGATGCCGGTCACCCCGAGGCGGCCGAACTCGGCATACAGGCTCTTGGGGACGCTTTTGGCAGCCTCCCAGTCAGCCACGTGCGGAACGACTCGCTCCATCAGAAAGGCCCGCACCGAGCTCCGGAAAGCTTGCTGCTCATCGGTGCTGGTGCGAGCCCTCATGACGTGCCCCCGTCGTAGCTGCTAAGTCGCTAGAAACCCAGCGTATCGGCAGCCTGGGGGGAAGAGTCACGCAAGAACTGCGCACATCGCTGCTGCTCGTCGGTCTCGCCGATTTCGCCCGCGGCACGGCTCAACGCGGCTAGGGATCGAAGGAACCCCCGGTTCGGCTCATGCGACCAGGGAACCGGGCCCTGGCCCTTCCAGCCGCCGCGGCGAAGTGCATCCAGGGAGCGGTGATAGCCGGTGCGCGCGAACGCATAGCCCTCGATCGTGTGACCGTGCGCGAGCGCATCCTCGGCCAGAGTGGCCCAGGCCAGCGGTGAGGACGGGTTTGCTGCCGCGACGGCCCGCAGGTCCTTGCCTTCGGCGAGCAAGGCGGCTGCGGGGTCGACCGGCAGCCGGGTCTCGGGAACCCCCAGGAGGTTGCTCATCAAACGTGGGTTCCGGCGCTGCGCAGGTTCTGGCAGGCCTGCACGACTCGCGCCGCCATGTTGGCTTCTGCTTCTTTGCCCCAGGCGCGCGGGTCGTACTGCTTCTTGTTGCCGACCTCGCCGTCGATCTTCAGGACGCCGTCGTAGTTCTTCATCATGTAGCCGGCGACGGGACGGGTGAAGGCGTACTGGGTGTCGGTGTCGACGTTCATCTTGACCACGCCATAGTCGACCGCGTCCGAGATCTCCTGGGGAAGCGAGCCCGAACCACCGTGGAACACGAGGTCGAAGGGCTTGGCGTCCGCGGCCAGAGCCTTTGACTTGACGATGGCATCCTGGGCGTGCTTGAGGATGTCGGGACGCAGCTTGACGTTGCCCGGCTTGTACACGCCATGGACGTTGCCGAAGGTCAGGGCGGTCATGTAACGGCCGAACTCGCCCAGACCCAGCGCCGCCACGGTCGCGAGCGCGTCCTCGGGGGTGGAGTAGAGCTTCTCGTCGATCGCACCCGTGACGCCGTCCTCCTCGCCACCGACGACACCGATCTCAACCTCGAGGATGATGTGCGCTGCCTGGCACAGGTCGAGCAGCTCGCGGGCGATCGTGAGGTTCTCAGCTACTGGCACCGCGGAGCCGTCCCACATGTGCGACTGGAACCACGGCTGGCCGCCGGCCTTGACCCGCTCGGTCGAGGCGGCGATCAGCGGGCGGACGAAACCGTCGAGCTTGCCCTTGGGGCAGTGGTCGGTGTGCAGCGCGATGTTGACATCAAAGTTCTTGGCGACCTCGTTGGCGTACGAGGCAAGGGCGATGGAGCCGGAGACCATGTTCTTGATCGTGGATCCAGACAGGTAGTCGGCCCCACCAGTCGAGACCTGCACGATGCCGTCGCTACCGGCCTCGGCGAACCCGCGGATCGCGGCGTTCAGCGTTTGAGAGGACGTGACATTGATGGCCGGGTAGGCGAACGAGCCGGCCTTCGCGCGGTCCAGCATGTCGGCGTAGACCTCGGGGGTGGCGATGGGCATGAGTGGCTCCTCAAACTTGAGTTCATCGGTCGGCCGATCGATGAGCGGCGCTTTTTCCTAACTCTGATCCTTGCACGCAAGCGGGCCGGGTTCGACCCCAGTCCCGGGCGGTGGGGGCTGGCCCGGGAGGTCAGATCGCTCAGGAACCAGTGGGCTGATCGAACACGTGACGTCGCACCCAGGCATGCATCGCGATCGCGGCGGCCGCGCCTGCGTTCACGGACCTGGTCGAACCGAACTGAGCGATGTCTAGGATGACTTCCGATGCCTCCTGCGCCAGGGGTGAGAGCCCCGGACCCTCCTGGCCGAAGAGCAGGATGCAGCGCCTGGGCAGGTCAAAGGTCTCGATCGGCTGCGAGCCGGGCAGGTTGTCGATGCCGATGATCGGGATGGGGCCAGCTCCTGCTCCTGGCGGAATGTGGGCGCCACCGCCCGCTGGTGCGGTCGCGGCCCAGTC
>Ga0182011_10002297_pt1 | contig 16229 bp, 8 predicted proteins | sample 711E1DmetaG_FD_120481 | JGI IMG/M metagenome (GOLD analysis project Ga0182011, IMG submission 120481) | Permafrost microbial communities from Stordalen Mire, Sweden - 711E1D metaG | ecosystem: Environmental > Terrestrial > Soil > Wetlands > Permafrost | place: Sweden: Stordalen | collected... | reverse complement strand
TCATGAGACGAATCCGATACAAAGATTTGTTGGCTCGCAACTCTCACCTTTCGTATGAGGATTTGGTGGCTTTGGTGAGCGATGAAGCGTCTCTGGACGCCGGCGAGAAGATTCGGAAACATCTCGACTCATGCTGGCACTGCCAGGCACGGTACCAGGAGCTGAAGCAGTCCATTGTCGAGATTGTTCAGAACCTGAATGCCTACGTTGGGGATTTAAGTTCGCGCGCAAGAATTGCCAAATGCCGGCTTGATCAAGATTTGCAGCGACTGGCAGTCGAGAAAGAGCGTCCAGCCCCATTTACACAAGTGTTGGGAATGCTGGAATCCAAACTGCCTTCGCGATTCCTCTTCCGACAGCTTGCCTTTGCTGCTGTTTGTGTGGTGGCCTTGCTGGCTATCTTTCCCCTTACCTCCACGGCGCCTATCTCCGCAGCGGAGCTTTTGCAGCGCTCCAAGCAGGCCGAACAGCAAATGATGCAAACGGTTGCGGACCCCGCGATTCATGGAATGTTCCGGGTTACCAAGAAGAGTTCCGGACGCGAACAGTCCATGACATGGGAAATATGGGAAGACACGGTTCACAACCGGGTGAGAAATCGCGTCGAAGGTGAGCAGGGAACCAGCCCTGCCGGGGGACCTACCAGCCGGGTGGCAACGACTTATTCCTCCAGAACGGACTCTTCACCACTGCTCGCCGATTTGCAACATGTATGCCAGGTGAATGGCATAGACATTGCCCATCCGCTCTCCCCAGACGGGTTTGATAATTGGCGCCACTCTCTCCGCGGCGAGCGCGACGAAGTGTTTGCCACCAGTTTGCCAGCGGGAGATCGGGGGATGGATCTAAGAACCACTCCCACCCAGGCCCCCACGGAAGGCCGCATCTTGAGCGCCGAACTCATCGTGCGCTCCGGGGATTGGCATCCGGTTGAGCAGCGCTTTACAGTTCAGGGAGCAACGGCCACGCAAGAGTATGATGTGGTGGAAACGGCGTATCAGGTTGTAGCTCTTGAATCCGCGCCTGCCTCGATCTTTGCAGAAGCGATGCCCCCAGTTCTGCCGGCTCCACTCCGGCGGCGGATGCCCGTCACCCCGGCGGTTGTCCTTCCCACTCCACAGCAACTGGATGAAGCCGAGATTTCCTCCAAATTCGCCCTGTACCGCGTCGATGAGTTTCTGCGCGGACAAATTAGAATTGCCCAGGATCCGGCGGGCACCGTGCAGATCGAAGGCATGGTGGAGACTGAGCAGAGAAAATCAGAGCTTACCAGCCTGCTCGAATCAATACCGTATACGGCTGTTAAGTTGAGGACGTCGGAAGAAGCCTTGAACGATCTGCAAGCCTTGCCCGAGGCGGACAGCACTGCTTCGGTAGCTGCGGACCAACCCTTTATCCAGCCTGACGGTGAGGAAGTGAAACGAAACCAGGCTTGGGTGCAATCGCAGTGGAATCAGTACGGGAAGCAATTTCAAGACAACGGATCGAATACTCTCGACCAGAAGATGGTGGAGATATCGAATGAAGCCATTGCCCATACGCGCGCCGCTTCCTTCCAAGCTTGGGCGTTACGCCGTCTTGCCCAGGATTATCCGCGGGAACGGGTGAGGGGCATGAGCGCCTGGTCCCAATTGCTGCTGGAGATGATGGTGCAGGACCACGCGCGCCTTTTGGGCGTGGAGATTGGCCAATTGAATTCCATGGTTAATCCCGTCTTGACGTCTTTCGCAGCTACCGGCGGAACGCAGAAGAATTCCAGCTCTCCTGGCCCGCCGTTGCCCGCACTTGTGGATGATCCGGCCTGGCAGCGGCAAGTGGAGCTGCTCTTCCAGAATGTGGATGATATCAACGAGCAGGTACTAGGAGTGTTTGGTAATGTGGACTTGTTGCGGGGGAGCGCTGAGGAAGCGGTGAATGATTTGCTGCGGCAGCTTCCCAAGTTCAATGGCGATGTCCAGGATTTTGAGCAGCAAGTCAGTGGTGAGTTTATGGGTGTTGGTGAATCGCCGGCGCTGAAGAGTTCCCTGGAAACAATACCGAAGTAAATCCCGGGATCAACGTCTCAAGTTCACCATTTTGTGGTCAACAGCTTTGCAGATGAAATAGGAGACATGCAATTTGCGAAGGGGGAATTAAGCACCCGTAGAGGTGCCAATTCTCTCTTCGCCTTTTTTGCTGAATGGAAAGGAGTTGTGGCCTGGCCATCCAGGCCATTGCCCCAGTTGGACGTTCGCTCCCAGCAATGGCCACGACCCATTTCCCTTTTTCACCCATCTTCTGACTTGTCCCGGAGAGCCGTAATCACTTCCGACGCCAGCGATTCAAGCGGGCGGGTTATGTTTTTGACGTTGCGGGCTTTACTCTGCTTGGTTATCCTATTGCTGTGATCAAAATGGCCCCAAACCCACGCGTTCTGCTTCTTGTCCTTATCGTTATCTTTGCGGCGCAACTTTCTGCCCGGACTCCGGTGGATGAACAGGCCGGACAGCACCTCCAGGCAGCGCAGGAGGCGGAGCGGGCAAAGGATCTTCCCACCGCCGTAAGCGAGTACCGGGCGGCCCTCAAGCTCAAACCGGAGATTGCCGAGGCTTGGGTCAACTTGGGCCTCGACCTGTACGTCATGAAAAGGGACGATGAAGCGATTGTCGCATTTCAGCAGGCGCTGAAACGGAAACCTGAATTGTTGGGCGCAAACCTGTTTTTGGGGATGGCCTATCTTCGCGACAGTCAATCCCAGAAAGCCATCGCCCCCCTGAAGAAGGTCGTTTCCCTGTACCCCAAGGAGCTGAAGGCCTACATCAATCTCAGCTATGCCTACCAGGAAACGGGTCATCTGGAGGAATCGACAAGGATCTTGGAAAAGGCCAACGAACTCTTTCCCAATAATACCGAAGTGCTTTATAACCTGGGCAAAGGGTACACAAAATTGATGGAAAAGTCATTCGAAAAGATGGCCGCTGTGGATAGTGATTCCTACCGCTTTCACCAGATCATGGGGGACTCCTATCAACTTCGAAGGGATCTTCCCAATGCCCAGGCCGAGTACCTAAAAGCGTTGCAGAAAAGTCCGGACCCCTACCTTCCAGGTCTGCACTATTCGCTGGGTTCTTCCTACTGGTTGGAGGCCAAGTGGGACCCTGCCATCGAACAGTTCAAGAAGGAGATCGAAATCTCTCCTGCAGATTACCTGTCGACTTGGAAGCTCGGGGATACCTACCTTTTTAAAAGAGATTATGATCAGGCGCGCCTCTACCTGGAAAGAGCAATACAGGAGAGGCCCGACTTGGGACAGGCCTATCGCGACATGGGGAAACTGTGCCTTCTCTCCGGCCATCCGGATCAAGCCATTGTTTATCTTAAGAAGGTTGAGCAACTGGCCCCGGAGGAACCCACGACCCACTATCTTATGGCTCAGGCCTACCGCAAGATTGGAAACCCCACCCAAGTGAAAGCCGAGTTGGAAATCTTTCAAAAACTCAAACAGCAGGAAACTGCCCGAGCCTCAAAGCAACCTGACATATCTGGTCTGGGTGGTGTGGATTCCTCCAACGAGAGGCCGCAGGAAGATCTGTCCCCGGACGACCTGAAGTAAGCTTCCATCATCCCTCCCGGGGTGACGCAGACGGGTTCAACATGCGCTTGCCTGAATGGAAGGGGCGGATAGTAGGTCCGATTTATGTTGAGATGTCTGGCGACGCGACGTCACGGTTTCACTTTTCATGCAAGCCGCAAAACAGCGCCCCATCCGCGCCCCAAGACTTTTGTCAGCTTTGGTGAAGAATTCGAATTTACCCACAGACCAATGGTGTATGTCGTGCGCACGCAGCCGCTTCGGCGGGACTACTGAACACTCCTTCCAGCAGCCCCCCAACAAACTTCCGACAGTGGTGAATAATCCGAATCGAATACTTAGATCGAAGGCAATCATATCGAAAGGAAATTGGATGACTCAATTTGATGGAATCGGCGGCATAACAACTTTTCAGCTCGCTTATAGAACCAGGATGGCATGTCTTTTTTGGGGAGTTTTCCTTGCCGTTGCCGGGAAAGGGTTCGCAGAGAGTTCCCGACTGCCCGACGCGGTGGTTCCAGAACACTATCAGCTTCAGTTTGCGCCCGACCTTGCGAAAGAATCGTTCTCAGCAGAAGAGACCATCGATGTCCAAGTCGTGCATCCGGCTTCCACGATCATGCTGAACGCGGCGGAGATCAACTTCGAGGAGACGACAATCACCTGCGCGGGGGTCACCCAACGAGCGCAGGTCACCCTGAACTCGAAGAACGAGACGGCGACGCTCGCCGTGGAAAATGCTCTTGCCGCCGGCCCCGCCCAGATTCACATAGTTTTTGTGGGGATTCTGAATGACAAGCTGCGAGGCTTCTACCGGGCGACAGCAAACGGTAGGAAATATGCTGTGACACAGTTTGAAGCTCGTGACGCTCGACGCGCCTTCCCCTGTTTTGATGAACCCTCCATGAAGGCGACTTTCAGTGTCAGCCTGATTGTGGATGAAGGTGACACGGCGATTTCCAATGGCACGATTCTTCGCGACACTGCGGGTCCGGGGGAGGGAAAGCATACCCTGGTGTTTTCGACCACGGCACGCATGTCAAGCTACCTCGTCGCCATGGCCGTGGGAGATTTTCAGTGCGTCGAGGGTGAGGCGGATGGAATCCCCATTCGTGTCTGCGCCACGCCCGATAAGAAGGAACAGTGCCGTTTCGCGCTGGAAGCGGCGGAGCACCTCTTGCAATATTTCGACAAGTATTTTGAAATCAAATATCCTTTCGGAAAGCTCGACATTGTGGCGGCGCCTGATTTTGCCGCCGGAGCGATGGAAAATACCGGCGCGATCTTTTACCGCGAGCGCCTGCTTTTGATCGACGACAAGACGGCATCCCTGAACGCGCACCAGTCCGTGGCCGGCGTTCTGGCGCATGAAATGGCGCACGAATGGTTCGGAGACCTGGTGACCATGAATTGGTGGAACGATTTATGGTTGAACGAGGGGTTTGCCACCTGGATGGGCGGAAAGCCCATTCGTGCTTGGAAACCTGATTGGGCCAGCGTCGACGTGGGTGGAGCCATGGACATCGATTCCATCAAGTCTCCCCGTCCCGTCCGTTCTTCAGAAGGTGACCCGCCCACCGATATCGTCTACGGAAAGGCTTCCAATGTCCTGCGCATGATGGAGGCCTATGAGGGTGAAGATGTGTTTCGCGCTGGCGTCAATGCCTACTTGAAAGCGCACGCTTTAGGTAGCGTAACGGCGGAGGATTTCTGGAATGCCCAGGCCAAAGCTTCCGGCAAGCCCATCGATAAGATAATGCCGACCTTTATTGACCAGCCCGGCGTGCCGCTGATCCGGGTCGAGGCGAAAAAAGAGGGACCGGTGACGTCCGTCATTCTTTCCCAAAGCCGGTTCTTCCGCGACCGCCCGGCCTTTGCCCAGGGTTCGCCCGAGCTCTGGCAGGTGCCGGTTTGCCTGAGGTCGGCCGCGACCCCTCTGCCTAATGTGGGCGGCACACAATGCGTCCTGCTCACGGAGCGGACCAAAACCTTCAAGCTCAAGAATCTGGCCTTGCCGGTCATCGCCAACGCCGCCCAAAAGGGTTACTACCGCGTGATGTATGACCCTGCGGTGTTGAGTGAATTCAGCCGCACCGCCGAATCCAAACTTACTCCTGCCGAGCGCATTGGTCTGGTGAACGATGAGTGGGCCATGGTCAGCGCGGGCTTGACCCCCGTTGGCAGTTACCTTTCCCTCGTCGAGGGCTTGAAAAGAGACCGCCGTCGTCCGGTTGTGGATGCCTACGCGGGGAGGCTCGAAACTATCGATGAGGACGTGGTGGGTAACTCGGAAAGGGAGGGCTACCGGGCGTGGGTCAGAAGTCTGCTCCGCCCTCCGGCCAAGGAATTGGGCTGGCAACCGATTCCCGGAGAAGGTGTGGAACAGCCGGGCGTGCGGGCCACCGTGCTCGGCACGCTGGGCCGAGTGGGCCGCGCCCCTGAAGTGCTGGAAACAGCCAGGACGCTCGCGCACCGGTATCTTGCCGATCCCCTCGCCATTGATCCATCCCTGGCCGATGCCGTCGTCAGCCTCGCGGCGCTGGAAGGTGACGCGGCTCTCTATAATGATTTCCTCGCCGCCACGAAAACCGCCAAGTCGCCGGAAGAGTATTATCGTTTTCTTTTTGCCCTGGCACATTTTAGCGACCCGGCGCTTCTTACCCGGACGCTGGAATACTCCCTCACCCCCAATATTCGCGGACAGGATTTTGGCGGATTGCTAGGGGCAGTGATGACCAATCCGGCGGGTACGGAACTGGCATGGGATTTTGCCCGCCAGCACTGGGCGGAAATCAATAGCAAGCCGCCCGGGAACACCGGAGGTAAAATCCTCACTTCCACCAGCGCGTTCTGCGACGCAAAGCACGAGGAAGAGGTGAAGGATTTCTTCACCCAAAAGAAGTCGGACGAGGGTGCTATTAAGCGAGCGGTTGAAGACATCAATAGTTGCGCGGATGTGAAGTTACTTCAGGAACCCAATGTCGCCTCGTGGTTTCAGCACCACGGCCGTACGACGGGCCGATAAACCGCCGGGACGCACCGCAGCGGATAGGGCCATTCATATTCAAGGGAGGGAGCATGCCGCGATTACTTCGGTGGTTCCTGTTCATCGCTGGGCTCACTGTTAGTCTCTTACCCTGCACGGCGCAGCAGAATTATTTGCCCGCCCATCTGGATTTGACGGGCGATATAGCGTCTCCGCTGCTGGAGTCCTCACTGCATCGGTCGCTGCCTGAACAGTACATCTGGCTGCCCGTGGTTAAGAATGGAAGCCGCGACGATACGTTCTATTTCCACGATACATTCGACCTGAAGAGTGTTCCCAGTATGGCCACCCTCTACGTTGCCGGACCGGACCACCTTCGTGTCTACGTGAACGGGCGCTTGCTGGCCAATGCCGAGCGCGACCTGAGATCGCGATTGCGGCCGATGGTGCTGACCCTGTTCGTGGGTGCTTATTTACGCGCCGGCGAAAATGTGGTGGCGATCGAGGCGTCACATGGCGACCGCCTAGCGATGAAGATCGTTCCCCGCGCACCTGGGTTGGACGCGCCGGCCCTGATGATGAGCGACGACGGTTGGAAGTGTAATGATCGCGCCGAGAGCGGTTGGGAACAGCCGGGCTACCGTGCCGATTCATGGCCCGCCGTGCGCTCTCTCGGTGGAGTTGAGAGCAATATTGATTTCCTGCGTTGGAATAGCGACGCTGGCATGTATCAATGGGCGGGTTACGACGGCATCTCTCCATTTCTGGCGCACCTCACCGTGCCGGTGGAAAGTGTCGCCTACTCATTTGAAGGTCTGGGCCAACTCTTCAATTTGCCGGCCATCGCACATTTGGACTCCAAGGCGTCTGCGGCGGCCACTGAGCAAAAATCGGCGGGGGAGTTCACCGTCATCCTTCCCCCTGCCTCCGCCAGCCGGGAGGAATTCCCCTTCATACTGGTCGATCTTGGACGCGAGTCGGACGGCCGGATTGAGATTGTCTCCGACTCCGACGCTCCCGCCAAAGTTGAGCTTCAGTACGGTGAATCGCGCGAGGAGGCTGTCAATGAACCCTATCTTGGCGTCACGCCGCTCACTATTCCGCCGCACTCGACCGCTCACGGCCCCAAGAGCGCCTTCCGCTACGCCCTGATCCGCTTCCTCGCTGGGAATTCGCCGCAGCGCTTCAAGGCCATCCAATTCGACAGCATTTATTATCCTGTGAGATACCAAGGTTCATTCGATTCTTCGGATGCATTGCTTAATCGTATCTGGCGCGTGGGTGCATACACCAGCCATCTCTCCATGCAGGACGAAATCTGGGACGCGCCCAAGCGCGATCGTGCTCCCTACGGAGGCGACTTGAATGTGAGTGGGCGCGTAATTGATACCGTCTTCGCGGACCGCTTGCTGATGCAGCGGACGATGGACGATCTGATGCCTGACGCTCAACATCATGTGACCGGTGACGTGAACGGCATCCCCGGCTATTCGGCATTCTGGGTGATGGACTTGGCGGATTACTACCGGCACACCGGCGACCGCAACTACCTCCAGTCGAAGCGGCGGCCACTCACGGAAATGCTTGATTACATGCAGACCGAGTTTGACGATCGCAATTTGTACACCGTCACGAACCCCAAGAACGTCTTTCTCTTTGTTGATTGGTCGCCGGATTTGAACGGTGACACGCCGGAGTTGCGCCGGGTATCGACCCTCGAGTTTGCAAAGGGGTTTGCCGAGGGTGCGTGGCTGCTGGGTGAGGCGGGAGACGCCGTCGGCGCAGCGAAATACCGCGCGGAAGCAGATCGAGTCAAACAAGCGGCGCAGAAGTATCTTGTCGATCCCGCCTCCGGCGTCTTCGGCCCTCGCTGGCAAACTAACGCCATGGCAATATTCTCCGGCGTTGCGGGCGAAGAGCAGACCGCCGCCATTTGGGAGAAGGTGCTGTCACGGTCGCGTCAATTCATGATTTCTCCGTACTACAATTATTACGTCATCAGCGCAATGGCGGCGAGCGGACATCGCAAAGAAGCGCTTGACTGGATTCGCGAATACTGGGGCGGCATGGTGAACGAGGGGGCTACGAGCTTCTGGGAGGGCTACGATCCGGATTGGCCCAAAGAAAGCTCTCACGAGATGCTCCAGTCGGACAACACGCAAGGCTATGTCGTTTCCCTTTGCCACGGTTGGTCCAGTGGCCCCACCGCCTGGCTGGTCGAACAAGTTCTGGGAATCGAGCCGCAGGGCGCGGGCTTTAGCAAGGTCAGCATCCGCCCCGACTTGATTGGATTGGAGTGGGCGCGCGGCGCGGAACCGACACCGCAAGGGCCGATCACGGTTGATCTGAGTCGTGCCGGTGCCGGCATGGAGGTGCAATTGACCTTGCCTCCCGGCGTCGATGCGGAAGTTTCCATGTCAGCTTTGCCGGGGGCAACAGCGGTTCAAGTCAACGGCCAGCTATTGGCGGGGCGTCCGGCGGAGAATGGCGCTCGCCTGGTGGTTGATCTCAATAAGCCTGGCGCATATAAATTGGAAACATTACCGGGATCACATTAATGCCGATGCGATGCAGCCTGGCCTGCCGGGAGGAGAACTCAGTATGCCGCATTTTTTCGGAGGGATCATGCGTAGTTACATTCGGAAATGGCTCTTAAGCGGAATGTTGATTGCCGGGATGATGAACGCAGTCCCTGGTAATCTCCGTGCGCAAAGCCCTCTGCGGCTCAACGTTATTTTGATATCCCTGGACCAGCTTCGAGCCGATCAAGTTCATTGCCTGGGGAATCCGCGACTCACCAGCCCCAACCTCGATCGCCTGGCGGAGCAGGGTGTGCGATTCTCCCACTTTTATACCGTCGCGCCCTGGACCGCGCCTTCGTACTCTTCTCTGATGACCTCGCTTTATCCCTCCCTGCATGGGGTCACCTTGATGTGGCGGCCGGGAGATCCACTGGTGAACGCCGACACACCCATGCTGGCAGAGATTTTCAAAGCCCACGGTTATCACACGGCGGCATTCGTCAACAACGGTGTGGCGGGCAAAGCTCTCACGGGCCGCGGCTTTGATGAATACGATCAGGGCCAACCAAACGGGCAAGTGAAGGACATAACGCAGCGGGGCGGGGAAGCGTTCAATCTCGCTCCTGAAACCACCCAGCGCCTCATGCCCTGGCTGGATCAACATCGTTCCGAGCCGTTCTTTTTATTCGTGCTTTACCTGGAACCACACTCTCCCTACAATCCTCCTCCCGAAGATGACATCTTTAAAACGAATGCATATCCGGACGAGACGAACACCGGGTACGACCTGCAACGTGGACACCTTTTTCGCCTCGCGATGCTGGGCGATCAGCAGGCGGTACAGCGGCTTTACGATCTGTATGACGGCAAGATCCACTTCGTCGACCGTTACGTGGGCGAGTTGATGGATCACCTGAAACAAATCGGTCTGAGCGACAACACCCTGGTGGTGCTGACTTCCGATCATGGCGAAATGCTCTATTCGCATCCGGACGATTTTCTGACTTTCGACCACCGATCATTGTATGACCCCGTCATGCATGTTCCGCTCATCATGGCAGGGCCGGGATTGCCGAAGGGAAAGCTCGTCGATGCGCTTGCCTCCAATGTGGACACGGCTCCGACCATCCTGAATTTAGCGGGTATTGCGCCTCCGCCCGATGCCGAGGGGCATAGCCTGGTTCCCCTTATCAAGGGAAATGTGAAGGCCGTGAACAAATACATCTACGGTGAAGAGGACGTCATGGCTCCGCTGCGCTCAGTGCGGACGGATCAGTATAAGTTGATCGAAGACCTATGGACGGGGAAGATTCAACTGTTTGATATGTCGAACGATCCGGGCGAGATGCATGACCTCTATGGCCACGTATCTGCTGTGCAAGCCGATCTGCTACATCACCTGCATGAGTGGATAGTGAAGAATAACTCCTCGATCTCGGGGCGCACGGCTCAATGAAGAAGAAACTCGCAGGATCCCTGGGTGAAGGAATTGATCACGGATGATCAGACCATCGGCGGCCATATGCTGGTCGCGGGCGGCGGGTGGCACTCCGATGAGTTGCCGGCCGGGGCCGGCTATGCTGGTGGATGCCTGTGGACAGAGGGCGGTGACGGGACGAGAACGGCCACCTGGCGGGTGGACAATCCCTTAATTGGCGAATACAAAGTCTATGTGTACTATGGCCATCCTGCTGTCGGCACACTGGCGACTAACGCCCGGTTTACCATCGGTACAGACGGCGAGGCAGGGACGGCCACAGTGGATTTTACGCACGGAGCAGGGGACTGGTGCCTTCTTGGCACTTACAAGAATCCCCGTTTTGTGCAATTGAGCAACGCGGCCAACGGCGCGGTGCTTGCGGACGCAGTGAAGTTTGTGCGGGTCGGCGAATAATAATAGGGGGCTTTATCACTCATCATTCCCGTTTATCTATAAGTCTTTTGGGTATTATCTGCCTTACATTACTGATGCCGCGCGGTTCAAGGGCCTCGGAGCCATGGGATGATCCAACGCCGTTGGATCCGACCGCTGGTATTACTTCACATTTGCTGGAACGACAACTCCACCAGCCCCTGCCCGAGCAATTCATCTGGTTCACCAAAGACATCAGTGAGCGGCACGACGGGCCTCTCTTTTTTCGCTCTTGTTTTGCTATTGCCAAGAAACCTCAAAGGGCCACACTTTACGTGGCGGGGCCGGAAACAGCGGCGATTTATCTGAATGGCAAATTGGTTGGCAATTTTAGGCAGAACCCTTCCACCCGTACCCGCCCTCCAGTTTTTGTTCTGGAAGTGACCACGGCGATCAATGCCGGGAGCAATGTACTCGCTCTGAAGACCTCAGGCGGCGACCGGCTGGTGGTGAAGATAGTCCCCCGCGGCCCCAATGAGGTGGCTCCTGCCCTGCTGATCAGTGGACGCGGTTGGAAAGTCAGCACCGCTTCGCAGGATGGATGGCAACGGGCGGATTTTGATGACGAGAATTGGAAGCCGGCGGCAGGATTGGGTGGAATTGAAGATAACGTCGACTTCTGGCAATGGAACTCAGACCCCGGAATGTTTCAATGGGCGGGATACGATGGAATCTCGCCGTTCCTTGCGCACGTCACGTTGCCCGCAGTAAAGGTCATCGATGCCTTCGAGGGCCTGGGTCGGTTGGACCACGTGGAGGCGCTCACCTCTCCCGTGGATTCCACGTCCCTCCCCGCAAGCAGATTCGCCGTGACCCTTCCTGCACCATCCTCACTGCCGCAGGTATATCCTTCGCTGCTGCTGGACTTCGGACGTGAAATCAACGGAAGGCTGGAGGTCACTTCCGATTCCGATGCGCCGATGCAGATTCAAATTGGCTATGGCGAATCGAAAGAGGAATCCCAGCGCGAACCCTTTCTGGGATTTGATGACCTTTTCATTCCCCCTCATGCCACCGTACATGGTCCCAAGAGCTCCTTCCGTTACACCACCGTGCGCTTTATCAAGGGTCCACAACCGTTGCGCTTTAAGGCCATTCGCCTCGACGCGATTTACTATCCGGTGAAATACCTGGGCGCGTTTGAGTCTTCTGACTCGCTGCTGAATCGCGTCTGGGACATCGGTGCTTACACGGCGCATTTGTGTATGCAAGATTATGTTTGGGACGCTCCCAAGCGCGACCGCAGCCCCTGGATGGGCGATATGGACGTGAGTGGTCGGGTGATCGATACAGTCTTTGCGGATCGCTTCCTGATGCAGTACACCATGGACCACCTGATTGCAGCGGCGGGGAGTCCGGTGCACGATGACGTCAATACGTTTCCCGGTTATTCGGCCTTTTGGGTGATGGGCGAGGCGGACTACTACCGTCACGTCGGTGATGCCGCCTATCTGCACTCCATCCATGACCGGCTGGTGCAACTGCTGTCGTTCATGGAAACCGAGTTGGACGATAGAAGCCTTTTTGCCAACCCGCGCAAAGCCTGGGGTTTTGTGGATTGGTCGCCGGACTTCAATGAGGACACGCCGGAATCGCGCCGGGCCATCCATCTGGAATTCACCAAAGCTTTTTCCGAAGGCGCGTGGCTGCTGCGCGAGGCGGGCGACTCGGCCTCGGCGGATCGTTTCCAGAGGCGAGCGGACGTGATGACGGCGGCAGCCCATCAGTACCTGCTGGATTCGGCGCCGGGAACTTTTGGGACTCGCCACCAGACGAATGCCATGGCCATTTTCTCCGGCGTAGCGAACACGGCAGAGGCACGGACGATTTGGGAGCATGTACTTTCACACCCCCGGCATTTCGTCATCACTCCCTATTACAATTTCTACGTGATCTCTGCCATGGCAGAAGCAGGCCACCGGCGCGAAGCTCTTGAAGAAGTCCGGAACTACTGGGGAGGCATGGTTCGCGAAGGCGCCACGAGCACCTGGGAGGCTTACGATCCCACTTGGCCCAAGGATGATTTTCACAGCGCGCTTCAGGCAGATGACCGGCGCGGTTATTTTATCAGCCTGGCGCACGGCTGGTCGTCCGGCGCTACGGCATGGTTGACGGAGCAGGTGCTGGGAATTCAGCCCCTCACCGCAGGGTTCAGTGAGGTAGCAATCCGGCCCGACCTGATCGATTTGGAATGGGCGCGCGGCGCGGAACCCACACCGCACGGATTGCTTCAAGTGGACTACAGGAAAACCACGGAGGGGCCGACCACAGAAATTGATTTGCCACCGGGAGTAGTTGCAAAGGTTTCGATGCCGATCCAGGCGGGCCAGACATCCGTGAGTGTGAACGGGAAAGAGGTGAGCGGAACACCTGCGGAAAATGGAACAAGGCTTGTGGTTGAACTTTCGGGAGGCGCGCACTACAAATTGGGGCTGGAAAAATAGCAGCCCGCCGATTTCTCAAAATGTTCGATTCCGGTGCCTTAACTCTTCGAGTCCTGCCGTGCCTTGCAGTCACGGCACCATCGAGTCCATGGCACCGCCTCCAGCCGCGCATTGCTAATCGGCTCGCCGCATTCTTCGCAGATGCCAAACTTTTCATTGCGAATACGTGTGAGGGCATCCTCAATGGCGCGCAGCAGCTTGCCGTCCGTCTGGTGCAACCGGACTTGCGTGGCGGCATAGGTTTCACTGGCGGCCATATCGACCGGGTCACCACGAAGTTCACCCGCGGTGGGAATTGAATCGGCCAGACTTTTTCCGGCCGAAAGCTCTTGCCGCTTGGAAAGAAGAAGATCCTTGAAGCGATTCACTTCGCCATTGTTCATATTCGCGCCCTCTACCTACACTTGTTGTGAGTGCTAAACGTCAATCAGACTATTATACAGCCAGAGTTGTGTTGGCGCATCGGTGTTTAGCGCCAATAAGAAAATTGAATTGGTGGCTCCGCGGGGATGCGATGGGGTTCCCGTGTCGAAGGGGCGGTTCTTCTGAACGTTCCCGGGGGTTGGATATCCCAAAAGGAGCACTGTGGCCTGCTCCCGTCTCCTTCCATCCGGAATCGTTGATGTCCCGCCATCAGAATGGCAAGAGGTTCTGGTGTGAATCGAATTTTATCTCATGGGGCTTGTCGAGTGCTGTTATCTTCTTATCTTGCGGGAGCTGGTCGAAATAAGTTTCGGCAACTTGCATGACTTCCAGCGAGAGGGTGCTGGCAATCCGGACGACCCGGGCGGTGGCGGTATCAGACATTCCCAAAGACCCAAGGCCCCACTCTATGGCCGCTGAGTCGGTTTCGAAGTAAATGGGAGTCTTGGCGATGATGGGTGCCATGGCCGTCAGAGCATTGACATACATCGCATGAGGATCCATGGCGCGGACCAGGCGCGTGGTGGTAAGGTCCGCCAACCCAATTCCGGCGGCGTTTCCATGCGATTCCGGAGTGAGGTCACGCACAAAGATTCGCCTGATCCTGACCGATGAAAGTGCGTTGACGCTTGGCCCTTGCGACATGTACCCATACACACTTCGCCCGATGATGTTAGGATCCATCCCCGCGCCACTAATATTCTTTCCCATCTGATCGACAATCAGGAAATCGATATCTTCGAAAGACAGGCTGGGCATCAACAGTTTTGCCTGGGCGAACAGTTGCTCTTCACCAGCTACAATCTCCTCCTTGCCGAGAACGGTGATCTGGGCCGTTTCATGAAATTGATCTTCCAGGATGGCGACCCCTCCCAGAATCGGCGTGCATTGCAGAGTGACCCTTGCCACCTTGCGAATGACCTGTTCGTGCCCGCGCAGGGCAAAGGCGATATGGCAAGCGTTGGCGCCCACCCGCTTTCCGAGGCCGACAGTGATCATCTTCAGCAGGCCACTGCCAATCGCTCCGGAAAAGTCCGTGTGTGGTTTGACGCGATTGACCAACAAGATTCCGTCGGCGCTGAGGGCTTCGGAACTGAAATACACATCCACGCCATCGTCCGTGCGCCCCAGGAGCTTGACGTCCATGGATGCCTTTAAGGGAGCTCGCACCGACTCCTCGATAATTCCGTAATCCGCCAAAACGCTAGACTGCCCGTCCGGCGTGGCCCCTCCGTGACTTCCCATGGCAGGAACGATGAAGGGCGTTGCTCCCCTCTCCTTCAGCCAATCCACGGCCACGGAGACGATCTGTCGCAGGTTGGTGATGCCGCGGCTGCCCACGGCAACGGCAATTCGCGCCCCCGGCGTGATTCGTGAGGTGAGCTTCTGTGCAAGTTGATTTTGTACGGAAGCACGAATATCAATCCGAGCAGAGCGAGGGAGGTTCTGACGGATTGTGAACATACGCGGAAAATTCACGGACATGGGACACCTCAGACCTCATTGGTACTTGCGGCATGCAGGATTACCAGGCTCTGCCGCTGGCATGTGCAGAACGTCAAACAGCCCCGGATTGGGCAAGCTGATAGAATTTGCAGGCGTTTTCGCCCCATACTTTTCGTGCCTCCGCCTCGGGCAGAGGTCCAAGCGCCTGCTGCAATGCATCAACCACTTGCTGATAGGTTCCAGCCAGCGTGCAGACGGGCCAATCACTGCCAAACATCACGCGATTCAAGCCAAACTGGTTTACCACATGCCGTACATAGTGCTGCAAGTCGTCGGGCGTCCAAGCGTCCCACCTGGCCTCGGTGATCATTCCCGAAAGCTTGCACCAGATGTCCGGGAGTTTCGAAACAAGTTCTATTTCCCGTGCCCACTCGTCGAATTCGCGTTCGCCGATGCGCGGTTTGGCAATATGATCCACAACCAGCTTTAAGCTTGGGCACCGCTCACGAACCCGAGGTACATACTTCAAATGCCGTGCGTGGACGAGCAGGTCATACGGTATCGCCCGGCGCTCAAGTTCAGCAAGGCCCGCCAGCACATCATCGCGCACCATCCACGCATCGTCGGATTCAGCCTCCATCTGATGCCGGACTCCTTTGAACTTGGGGTGGGCTTGAAGTTTGTCCAACTCCCTTGGCAACTCCTTGCTCCGAAGGTCGGCCCACGTCACGACTCCGGCCACGAATTCATGGGCCGAGGCCAGATTCAATAGCCAGTGGGCTTCCTCGGTGGAAGAAATTGCCTGCACGATGACCGTGCGCTCCACTCCCGATTGAGACAGGAGCGGCCCCAAATCCTCTGGCAGAAACTTGCGCCTCAGGGATTTGACACCCTCCGTCATCCAGAAATAGTGGAGTCGGTCTGG